>Ga0209187_1000779_pt1 | contig 47283 bp, 38 predicted proteins | sample BantaG_FD_187430 | JGI IMG/M metagenome (GOLD analysis project Ga0209187, IMG submission 187430) | Marine algal microbial communities from Bantry Bay, Ireland - BantryBay_4 metaG (SPAdes) (version 2) | ecosystem: Host-associated > Algae > Red algae > Unclassified | place: Bantry Bay, Ireland...
GTGCTCAACCTCAGCGGCGAGAGCTACCGCCTGCGCGACAAACGCAAGGCCGGCGTAGCCTTGCCATCGCCCGCCGAACTCGCCAAGAAAGCCGCGTCGGCCGAAGCAGAAGCGGACCGGGCTGCAGAGCCCCTCGCCGACGGATAGGCCGTCCGACCGAAAGGCCGGGCGGGAGCGCGTCCTCCATCATACATATTTGAAGTTCCGCTCCCGCCGTTTTCCTCCCACTTTTCCCGCGCCCCGACCGCCCTCCGCCGCCCCCGCGTCCTCCCCCTCCTTTTTGGAGTCCATGCGACAAAAACTGCGACCGCTTGCGGTCGACCACCGAGAATCCGACCTCAGCCCTGCCGCCCCCGCAGGGCGGCAGGTGCTGCACCAGAACGCGGCAACCAGCAGCCAGGGGGTCAACTTTCAATGATCACCAGGGGGTCAACTTTGAATGATCGTTGACAATACTAACGATCCAAGCTGTACAATAACCCGCGATATCAACTGATTGGAGCCCATCACCGTTTATCAGTTTTCTCGGTTCGCCGCGGCTTGCTCACTCGGTGGATTCGCAGGGTGTAGCCGCGGCCGTTTTCGAAGGGTTCGACGACGGCTTGCACTTCGAGGACGTTGTAGCGGACGGTGGTGAGGCCGTAGGCTTTGTAGGTTTTGGCGAACAGTTCGGTTTCGACCATGCCGCTCCAGTCGCAGATGGTCATGAATTTCATTAGTTCGCCGTTCAACTGGCTGGTGATGCGTTGTTGCACAACGAGGCCGCAGACGACGACCGGTTTGCCAATGAAGTCTTTGAGGTTGCCGATGGGGCAGTAACTGTCCCAGTCGACATCGGGATAGAGTTCGAGCGGGTGGCCGGAGGCGGGGAAGCCGAGCAGTTCGTTTTCGAGGCGGAGGCGGTCGAGCCGGTTTGGCGGGGTGAGGTCGATGTCCGGTTGGGCGGGGACGGCGGGCGGCGGCAACATGTCGGGCTGGGGCGAGTTTGGGTCGGGTGGGGCGTGTTCGAACAACCATTGGAGTTGCCAGAAGAGGGAGGTTCGCTTTGCAGTAGCCGGTAGCGAGTAGTCGGTAGTCAGGGTGGGGGCGGCGTCCTGCGGCCTTGTTTTTGGTGGCTTGTTGAAAGGTGTGTGTTCCGTTTCGACCGGATTGGGGGTGGGAGAATTTGTCGGAGGGGCAGTCCGGTCGATGTTCTCGTGGGGGGACGTGAACCTAGGGCGGCGCTCATCCCGTTTTGCGGGCTTCGCTTGCCCTAGGCTAGTATGATGAGCCCCGTTGGGGCGATCGGGCCTCGGGGAGGCGGCGGCTGGGGCTATGTTCTGCGGATGTGTATTTGGGGCATGCAGGATTTGGCAAGTGCTTCGCCCATCTTTTGCGGCTGGGGCTGTGTTCTGCGGATGTGTGTTTGGGGGCTCGGGAGAGTCCTCGCCTGGGTTCAATGGTGAATTGTGAACGGTGAATGGTGAATTGTGAATGATGCGTGGGCTGCGCCCGGTTGGGCTCTTATCCTCCGATTGAGATGAGTCTTCTACTGGGAGGGACGCAGTCTGCGCCCGCTTGGGTTCGAGAATCTTCCGGCTGGCAATCGGCTCGGGAGGCCCCTCGCCCTCCAGTTGGGATGGGTCTTTGACCACGGATGACGCGCCACTGACCACCGATGACAGATGACTGATCACTGATAACTCATCTAAGGCGGCGGCGTCCGCATTGGGTTCGAGAATCTTCCGGCTGGCAATCGGCTCGGGAGGCCCCTCGCCCTCCAGTTGGGATGTGTCTTTGGCCACGGATGACTCGTCACTGACCACTGATGACGGATGACTGATCACTGATAACTCGTCCAAGGCGGCGGCGTCCGCATTGGGTTCGAGAATCTTCCGGCTGGCAATCGGCTCGGGAGGCCCCTCGCCCTCCAGTTGGGATGTGTCTTTGGTTACGGATGACGCGCCACTGACCACTGATGACGGATGACTGATCACTGATAACTCATCTAAGGCGGCGGCGTCCGCATTGGGTTCGAGAACCTTCCGGCTGGCAATCGGCTCGGGAGGCCCCTCGCCCTCCAGTTGGGATGGGTCTTTGGCCACGGATGACGCGCCACGGACCACTGGGTCCGCAGGACCCGCGCCACGGAACACTGATGACGGATGACTGATCACTGACAACTCATCCAAGGCGGCGGCGTCCGCATTGGGTTCGGGAACCTTCCGGCTGGCAATCGGCTCGGGAGGCCCCTCGCCCTCCAGTTGGGATGGGTCTTTGGCCACGGATGACGCGCCACTGACCACTGATGACGGATGACTGATCACTGACAACTCATCCAAGGCCCCAGCGTTGAGCAGGGCGAGGGCTTCGTCGCGTTCGGGGCGGACGCGGGTGAAGAAGTCGGGGAGATCGGCGAAGGGCGCGCGTTTGGCTTCGGCGACGAGGCGGTCGGCGGTGGTGTGGCGCAGGCCTTTGACGCGGGTGGCGGGAACGCGGATCATGCCTTGGCGGAGATCGCCGGCGCGTTCATACACGGCCTCGAAGGCGGGGCCGGGCTGGTTGACGCTGGGCGGGATGAACTCGATGCCGAGGCGGTGGCATTCGAGCACGTAGACGAGCGGGCGGTAGAAGCCTTTGCCGTGGGTGAGCACGCCCGCCATGAACTCGGTCGGGTAGTAGGTTTTGAGCCAGGCGGCTTGGTACGCTTCGACCGCGTAGGCGGCGGAGTGGGCTTTGCAAAAGGCGTAGCCCATGAAGCCGATGGTGAAGGTCCAGACGTCTTCGATGGCGATTTTACTGCGCCCGAGCGCCAGCGCCGAACGCACGAAGGCGCGGCAGAGCGGTTCGAGCTTTTCGACCTGCTGCTTGACCAGCGCGCGGCGCAGTTGGTCAGAGGTGCCGGGGTCGAGTCCGGCGAATAGTTCGCAGATCTGCATCACCTGCTCCTCGTAGGCAATCACGCCGTAGGTCTCCTCGAGGCAGGGAATGACCGAGGGGTGCGGGTAGATGACGGGTTCGAGGCCTTGGTAGCGGCGGGCGTAGACATGCTTGCGCGATTGGTTGGCCGCGCCGGGACGGATGACGCTCACCTGCGCGACCAGCGCGTCGATCTCGCGGGTGTTGCACATGCGCGCCAGCGAGATCATCGCCGGACTTTCGATGTGGTGCACGCCGCGCGCGAAACCGTTGGCAATGAGTTCCCAGACGGCGTCATCTTCCCAAGGCTTGAGCGCGTCGAGATCGACCGCGACGCCGTAGTTACGGCGGATCATGTGGCGCGCGTCGCGCATTACCGCAAGCCCACCTTGGGCGAGTAGGTCGATCTTGATCAGGCCGATGTCCTCGACCGCGTCCATGTCGAACTGGGTGGTGGGGTAGCCTTTGTTCGACATGAAGGTCGGGGTGTATTCGTGGATTGGGCGGGGCGCGACGACCACGCCGCAGGGGTGCATCTTGGGGTAGCGCGGCACGCCGTCGAGTGCGGCGGCCATGCGCACGGCGGTGGCGACAGGTTCTTGGTCGAGTGGTAGGTCGGCGCATTCGGGGCGGCGTTTGCGGATGTCGCCGTTCTTGCCTTTGCCTCCCTGTTTGCCGTTGCCGCTATTGCCGCTATTGCCGCTATTGCCGCTATTACCGCTATTGCCGCTGTTGTCGCTAAGGCTGCTGGCACCGCCGAAATGCGGAAGGCGTTTGGTGATGCGCCGGACTTGGTGTTCGGACATGCCCAGCACTTTGCCGACTTCGGCCAGAGCCGAACGCGCTTGGAAGGTGTTGAAGCCCCCGACCACGGCGGTGTGGCTCTCGCCGAACATCTCGAACATCAGATCGGTCACGTCGTCTTTGCGGTCGTAGGGAAAGTCGACGTCGATGTCCGGCAACTTGTTCATGACCATGCGTTCCTTGTTGAGGAAGCGTTTGAAGTAGAGCTTGAAGCGGATCGGGCAGACGTCGCTGATGCCGAGGCAGTAACAGACCAGCGAGTCGGCGGCGGAACCGCGGGTGATCCATTCGATGTCGAGGGCGGCGCAGCGTTGCAGGAGTTCCCAGACGATGAGGAAGTATTCGGCATAGCCGACCTCGGAGATCATTTCCAGTTCTTGGTCGATCTGTTCGTGAGGGGCGGTTCCGGCGGGTTTCGGGATGCGGGATGCGGGGTAGCGTCGGTTAAATCCCGCCAGAACGAGACGCCGCAACATGTGGTCGGGCGTCTCGCCGGCGGGCGGAGAGAATGTGGGGAAGGCGAGGGTGTCGAAGCTGAAGGCGAACGTGCAGCGCGCCGCGATTTCGCGGGTGGCGGCGAGCTGCGCGACCGTGAAGCGGGACGCGCGTTCGGCGGCGGAGGGGAAATGGAAAGCGGGTTCTTGCGGGAGGTGTGTCGGTTGTTGGCGGTGCTTGGGTTGTAAGGGGCTGGGGTGTCCAGGGGGGCTATGGTGTTCGGGGTGTCCAGCGTGTTCGGGGTGTCTAGCGTGTCTGGGGTGTCTTTGCTGACTTGGGTATGCGTATTGTTTGGGCTGCGGGCGTTTGTTTGGATGTGGGTGGTCGAGCAGGCTGAGGGTGCGGATGCTTTGCACGATATCGTAGTCGGTCCAGTCCGTCGGGCTGGCGTAGCGGATGTCGGGCATGGCGACTTGGTTGAAGGCGTAGTCGGGACGCAGCTGCAGGCAGTCGGAGATGGAGATGCCGGGGAAGTGGGCAGGCAGCAAGTCGGAGGGCAGGGGACCGTCGGGGTTAAAGGTGGAGATGCCTTTGCACAGGGCGGTGTAGGCGTCTTGATCGGTGACGATGGAGACGAGAGTTTTACCGCCAGGCAGCGGGAACTCGGCGCCGAAGATCGCCTGGATTCCGGCAGCGTGGCAGGTCTGCGCGAAGGGCACGGCGCCGCGTAGGTTGGCGGTGTCAGTGAGCGCGATGGCCGGGCAGTTGTGACGGCGGGCGAGGTTGACCAGTTCGAGGATGGAGAGGGTGCCGTCGAGCAGCGAGTAATGGGAGTGCGCGCGCAGGGGAACGAAGGTTGATTTTCGATGTTCGATTTCGGATGTCGGAAGTTGGGCCGAGTCGCCATGGGTCACTTGGCTGACTTGGCTCACTTGGCCCGCAGGGCCACCCCCACTGATTACTGATGACTCGCCACTGATTACTTGGCCCGCTGGACGCGCGCGCATCTCGCGCAGCGCGAGATCGTGGCCGCGAACGATGACGTAGCGGCCGCGTTCCTCGCGCAGTTGGTCGACGGTGGTGGCGAGGGTGCGGCGTTGTTTGTAGGTGATGCTGAGCGGGTCGAAGGCGAGTTCGAACTGCTTGGCACCGCGGTAGACTTTGGACAGTTTGAGCGAGACGCGGCGCAGCGAGACGCGGCGCCGCCAGGCTTTGCGTAGCAGCGGGCGGAGGCGGCTGTAGATGTCCTCCTCGAGGTCGGCGGGTTCCGCGAGGGTCACGCCGGACTGCTCGGTGGCCATGTCGTTGTAGCAGACTTTGATGGTGACGGTGCGGATCATTTTGCCGTCGGCCCGAACGCGCGCCATGAGCTCGTCGGTCATGCGCCGGAGTTCGGCCTCGATGCGTAGGGGGTCGGTCTGGTCTACGTCGAAGGTGTGCTGTTGACCGTAGGATTTGGCGGGCGGCTTGGTGGTGATGATCGGGCGTTCGTCGACGCCTTGGGCGAACTCGCGGAAGGTGGCCGCATTTTTGCCGAGCAGTAGGCGGAGGTGTTCGACCGGGGTGGCGGCGATCTGGCGGATATGGGTGAGTCCGGCGGCGTCGAGTCGTTTGCCGGTGACCGGACCGATGCCGGGCAGCCAGCGGTTGCGCAGCGGCGCGAGGAAGCCGCGTTCGGTGCCGGCGGGAACGTGGATGAAGCTGTCGGGCTTTTTGAGTTTGGAGGCGATCTGCGAGACCAGTTTGTTGCTGGCGAGACCTTCGGAGACGGTAATTCTCAGATTGTCGCGCACCGCGTCTGCGATGCGGGCGGCGACCTCGCGTGGCGATTTCCGGCAGCCGGACAGGTCGATGTACCCTTCGTCGATGGAGGTGATTTCGATTTTCGGGGTGAAGTCATAGGCGTAGGAAAACATCCAACGGGAGAAGCGTTCGTACTTCTCGTAGTCGCCCGACACCACGATCAGATGCGGGCACAGTTGGCGGGCCCGGGCGGTGGGCATGGCGGAGGTGATGCCGAACTTCCGCGCCTCGTAGGAGGCGGAGGCGACCACCCCGCGTTTGTCGCCGCCGACCGCGATGGCGCGGCCGCGGAGGCGCGGGTCGCTGGCTTGTTCGACCGAGGCGAAGAAGGCGTCGGCGTCGGCATGGAGGACGGGGAGCATTTTTGGAGTGGAGAGTGATCAGTAATCAGTGAGTAGTGGTCAGTTGTTGGTGCGCCCTGCGGGCTGGTGATTTCAAATTTGGGATTTCAAATTTCAAACATCGGCGGACGCGGGCCGGCCCTGCGGGCTGGGGAATTGGTGAATGACGAATTGTGAATGATGAATGGTGAATTGTGAATGATGCGGGCTTCGCCCTGGTCTTCTCGCCCTACGGGCTTTCGGAATCGGTAATTTCGGATTTCAATATCGGCGGACGCGGGCCGACCCTGCGGGCTGGGGAATTGGTGAACGACGAATTGTGAATGATGAATTGTGAATGGTGAATGATGCGGGCTTCGCCCTTGGTCTTCTCGCCCTACGGGCTTTCGGAATCGGTAATTTCGGATTTCAAATTTAAAACATCGGCGGACGCGGGCCGGCCCTGCGGGCTGGGGAATTGGTGAATGACGAATTGTGAATGACGAATTGTGAATGATGCGGGCTTCGCCCTGGTCTTCTCGCCCTACGGGCTTTCGGAATCGGTAATTTCGGATTTCAAATTTAAAACATCGGCGGACGCGGGCCGGCCCTGCGGGCTGGGGAATTGGTGAATGACGAATTGTGAATGACGAATTGTGAATGATGCGGGCTTCGCCCTGGTCTTCTCGCCCTACGGGCTTTCGGAATCGGCAATTTCGGATTTCAAATTTCAAACATCGGCGGACGCGGGCCGACCCTGCGGGCTGGGGAATTGGTGAATGACGAATTGTGAATGACGAATTGTGAATGATGCGGGCTTCGCCCTGGTCTTCTCGCCCTACGGGCTTTCGGAATCGGCAATTTCGGATTTCAAATTTCAAACATCGGCGGACGCGGGCCGACCCTGCGGGCTGGGGAATTGGTGAATGACGAATTGTGGATGACGAATTGTGAATGATGAATTGTGAATGATACGGGCTTCGCCCTTGGCCTTCTCGCCCTACGGGCTTTCGGAATCGGCAATTTCGGATTTCAAATTTAAAACATCGGCGGACGCGGGCCGGCCCTGCGGGCTGGGGAATTGGTGAATGACGAATTGTGAATGACGAATTGTGAATGATGAATTGTGAATGATACGGGCTTCGCCCTTGGTCTTCTCGCCCTACGGGCTTTCGGAATCGGTAATTTCGGATTTCAAATTTCAAACATCGGCGGACGCGGGCCGACCCTGCGGGCTGGGGCATTGGTGAATGACGAATTGTGAATGATGCGGGCTTCGCCCTGGTCTTCTCGCCCTACGGGCTTTCGGAATCGGTAATTTCGGATTTCAAATTTCAAACATCGGCGGACGCGGGCCGACCCTGCGGGCTGGGGAATTGGTGAACGACGAATTGTGAATGATGAATTGTGAATTGTGCGGGCTTCGCCCTTGGTGCTTATTGTTAAAATATACAGTATTTGAGGGCGTTTGAGATGGCGAGGATCTGACAGGTTGAAAAAGCGCGCGCGACTAGCGGGCGGAGTTCAGTTTATTCCGAACTCCGCTTTGGAAAAACTCTTTTGCGTCAGCGGGAAAAATCTACTTTCGCCTTCCCCTACACGCTCATCTTGCGGATTACAGCGGTGACGACCCCCTGGATGACGAGTTCGTCGGCGGGGATGAGGTCGGGGTAGGCGGGGTTTTCGGCGCGGAGATAGGCTTTGCGGCGTTCTTTGACGAAGGTCTTTAAGGTGCTCTCGTTGTCGATCAGCGCGGCGACGATATCGCCCGAACGCGGCTCGACGCCATGTTCGCAGATCACGTTATCGCCTTCGCAGATGTGGCGACCGATCATGGAGTCACCGCGGACGGTGAGGGCAAAGGTGCGGGCGGTGGCGCGAACGCCGAGGGTGCCGACATCGACCGTGATGCAGCCTTCGGGCTTTTGGTCGGTGCTGTCGGGCAGGCCGGCGGGGATGGTGCCGTAAATCGGGATGTGCACGATCTGTTTCTGGAACTTGTTCAGCGGGCTGACGATATTAAAGGCGCGCGCCTTGCCAGGCGTCTTCTCTAAGGCACCCTTGCGGGTTAGCGCCCGAATGTGGTCCTGAACGGCGTTGATGCTGGCGAATTTAAAGTGGTCCGCGATTTCCTGCAAGGTCGGGAAAATCCCGGATCTTCGTTGGGTGCGGTCGATGAAATCGAGAACTTGCTTTTGGCGGCGGGTCAGGTCTTTACTCATAATATACAGGTCCGAGTGTTGGGAGATTAGTTTGTGTAAAAGTACAGTAACTGATAAGGTGGACAGGCGTCAACCGGTAACTGTATTTTTATTTTGCGGGCGCGTGGTTCGGCCTCTCACGAGGGGTGAAGATGGAAGATGGGGCGCACAGAACAAGGCGCTGGACACCAAGACCTGCCCCGCCCTGAGTGGAAAGCACCATGGCAATTCAACCTTTTAACTCGAACTCAACGCTCGCCCTCAGGTCAGGTCTGGGGTCAGCTTTGACGTTGCGACACACTCTGGAATCGTTCCCGCCCTGCGGACTCCGACCAAGAAAACCTGCTTGAGCTCCAGCAAAAGAACCCGGAAACTCATTTCATGAACCCTCCCTCGGAACTCGGCCCCAACCACGCTGCCCAACCACAACCAGTCGGGTCCGCGAGTCGAACTCGCGGCCCTCGTAGTTCTGTGAAGAAATGAAATCTGCGGAGGACGGCATCAACTTGAGAGTGAGGCGATTGGTAGATCAGATCCATGCCGGCGTAGTCGATTTCGATGAGACCTACGCAACGATCAAAGAAATGCTGCGGCCTTTCGTCATCGATGATCGAGCATCTGCAGTTTCTCTCACCAACTACGGAGGTGCGCTATCTGACACAGGCAGCCATTCAGCAGCGATAGCGATTCTGGTGCGAGCTATCGCGTCTGAGCCTAGTTTCTCACAGGCCTATTTCAACCTTGGCGTGGTTTTCATGAATACCCAGAGACTTGATGAAGGCGCTGAACTAATTCGAAAGTCCCATGAGTTTCCAAAGAGTGATCTGGCATTCGACGCCTACTTCGATCCAATGGCACACTAACGAAAGCACAGAACAAGACGGCGCTGATGGAGTTGAAATCTGAATGAACGCTACAACCTTCAACCCTGTTTCGATGCCGCGCTGCTCGCAGTAGGTGGCAGGCCTTGGCCGTTAGCCGAAGAAAAAAGCTTTCAATCATGCCAAGATGGATTGGAGAGATTTGTTCATTGCAGCTGGATTCGGCGAGTGCTCGGCAGCCTAGAAGGCTGCCGAGACGGGACGGCCAAGATGGCCGTCCTACGGTCGCTCCGTGGTACCGTCCTTCAAGGCGGTACCGTCTCGCCAGTCTTCCAGACTGGCGAATTCGCAAGGCGGCCCTTCGCGCAAGTCTTCTGCCTGGTTCCCGAAAAGCGGCTCAGAACTAAATCAGTGCGAATCCCAGACCTTCGCCTTGGGCGGCTTTCCGCTTTCTGGAACGTCCCAGGACGGCCCTTCGGCCACCACCTCGGCGTGCAGGGTTTCGAGGGTGGCGCGCAAGCGTGCCAGAACTTCGGGATGCTCCGCTGCGACGTCCTTCTGCTGCGCGAGATCGGTGTCGAGATCGTAGAGTTGAAAGGTCACCGGTTTGCTGGACTTGATGAAGGGTAGATCGGCAGCGATGAGCCCGTGGGTTTTCGGGCGCTGGGCGTCGTTGGTGTCGGCGATGAGCGACCATTTACCGTCGCGCAGACAAAGTGCGGGATTGAGACGGTAGAAGAACCAGTAGAGCGGGGTTTTGCGTTCGAGCGTGCTGGTTTTTCCGGTGAGCAGGCTGGCGATGCTGGTGCCGTCAATCTTGCGGTCGGCGGGCAGGGCGGTGTTGGTGAGTTCGCAGACGGTCGGGAGGAAGTCGACGCCGCTCACCGGCACATCGCAGGTCGAACCTGCCGCGATCTTGCCCGGCCAACGGAAGATGCCGGGAACGCGGTGGCCGCCCTCCCAGAGGTTCGATTTTTTGCCGCGCAAGCCTTTCAGGGAGAAGCTATTCAGCCCGCCGTTGTCCGAGGTAATGAAGACCAGCGTGTCGTCCTTGACCTTCAGCGCCTCGAGTTTGTCGAGCAGGCGACCGGTGGCGATGTCGACGTTCTCGATGTTGGCGTAGTAGGTCGCGGCGTTCTTTGCGAGTTTGGGGAACTTCTGCTGGTACTTTTTTACTAGGTCGGGCGGCGAGGCGATGGGCGTGTGGGGTTCGTGGAACCACACGCAGGCGAAGAAAGGCTTGGTGTTCTTGCTGTCTGCTTTCTGGCTCTCTGCGTTCAGCCCATCCAGCCAGCCGATGGTCTCGTCGACGACGATCTGGCAGGAGTAGCCGTCGGTCTCGGGCACCGGCGTTCCATTGCGGACAAAGTTTTTTGGATTGAGGTGGTTCGGGGCGGCGTTGTTGTCGGTGCCGAGGGAATAGTCGAAGCCGGCTTCGGTTGGTCCCGGTTGGTCGCTCAGAAGCGTGCTGATGTGCCACTTGCCGAAGTGTGCGGTGTGGTATCCCTGCGCCTTGAGGAGTTCGGCCAGTGTCACCTCGCTGGCGGGCATGTGCATGGCGTGCGCCGGCGGGCGGTAGCTGTACATGCCGACCCGCGAGGGCGTGCGACCGGTGAGCAAGCCAACGCGCGCGGGCGAGCAGTTCGGGGCGGCGGCGTGGCAGTCGGTGAACCGCATCCCTTCGGTCGCGAACGTGTCAATGTTCGGCGTCTCGATGTCGCTGTCGTAGCAGCCGAAGTCGGTCCAGCCGGAGTCGTCGAGGAGGACCAAGACGATGTTCGGGGCGGCGAACGAGGTTGGGGCGAGGGTGACGGCGAGAAGGATGAGAAGGGTTCGCATGGATAAGTGGATAGGAGGGTGGGGCCTCCAATACAAACGTGTTCGCCGGAATTTGAACGGGCGTTGTTCCCAGCCTGAAAACACCTGGAGGGCGAGCGGCCTCGCGAGCCGTTTCTCTGATCTGGATCGAAGAAACCACGCGGATGCCGAGGCCGGCATCCCTCCAGTTGATCTTTGTGGCAATCGGAAAAAACACACCTGGAGGGCGAGCGGCCTAGCGAGCCGTTTCACTGATTTGGATCGAAGAAACCACGCGGATGCCGAGGCCGGCATCCCTCCAGTTGAACTTTGTGGCAATCGGAAAAATATACCTGGAGGGCGAGCGGCCTCGCGAGCCGTTTCGCCGATCTGGAGCGAAGAAACCCCGCGGATGCCGAGGCCGGCATCCCTCCAGTTGATCTTTGCGGCAATCGGAAAAAACACCTGGAGGGCGAGCGGCCTAGCGATCCGTCTCTCGGATCTGGATCGAAGAAACCACGCGGATGCCGAGGCCGGCATCCCTCCAGTTGAACTTTGCAGCAACTTGACAAAACACCTGGACCTGGATCGAAGAAACCACGCGGATGCCGAGGCCGGCATCCCTCCAGTTTACTTTGCGGCACCCTGAAAAAACACCTGGAGGGCGAGCGGCCTCGCGAGCCGTTTCTCTGATTTGGATCGAAGAAACCCCGCGGATGCCGAGGCCGGCATCCCTCCAGTTTACTTTGCAGCAACCTGAAAAAACACTGGAGGGCGAGCGGGTTCGCGAGCCGTTTCTCCGATCTGGAATCGAAGAAACCCCGCGGATGCCGAGGCCGGCATCCCTCCAGTTGAACTTTGTGGCAATCGGAAAAAACACCTGGAGGGCGAGCGGCCTCGCGAGCCGTTTCTTCGATTTGGATCAAAGAAACCACGCGGATGCCGAGGCCGGCATCCCTCCAGTTGAACTTTGTGGCACCCTGAAAAAACACCTGGAGGGCGAGCGGCCTCGCGAGCCGTTTCTTCGATTTGGATCGAAGAAACCACGCGGATGCCGAGGCCGGCATCCCTCCAGTTGATCTTTGTGGCAATCGGAAAAAACACCTGGAGGGCGAGCGGCCTCGCGAGCCGTTTCGCCGATCTGGATGGAAGAAACCCCGCAGATGCCGAGGCCTGCATCCCTCCAGTTTACTTTGCGGCACCCTGAAAAAAAACCTGGAGGGCGAGCGGCCTCGCGAGCCGTTTCTCGGATCTGGATCGAAGAATCCGCGCGGATGCCGAGGCCGGCATCCCTCCAGTTGATCTTTGTGGCACCCTGAAAAAATATCTGGAGGGCGAGCGGCCTCGCGAGCCGTTTCTCCGTTCTGAATCGAAGAAACCGCGCGGATGCCGAGGCCGGCATCCCTCCAGTTGAACTTTGTGGCAATCGGAAAAAACACCTGGAGGGCGAGCGGCCTCGCGAGCCGTTTCGCCGATCTGAATCGAAGAAACCACGCGGATGCCGAGGCCGGCATCCCTCCAGTTGAACTTTACGGCAACTTGAAAAAAAACACCTGGAGGGCGAGCGGCCTCGCGAGCCGTTTCACCGATCTGGATCGAAGAAACCACGCGGATGCCGAGGCCGGCATCCCTCCAGTTGAACTTTGTGGCAACCTGAATAAACTCCCGCTACGAAATATCGCAAAAGTCGTTTTTTCCGCTAGCGCATCACGGTCAGGCCTTTTTCCCAGCGGCGTAACTTCCGCCGCAGCGGACGCGCGGCCTTCTTGTCTTTCTCGAACAGAACGGTCGCTTCGCCGGGATCGGTTTTGAGATCGAACAGCCATTGTTCGATGTCTTCGCCGACCTGTTTACGAACGTATTTCATCTCCCCGTCCCGAACCGCCCACCAGGTCTTGTCGCCGCGGCGCGAACGCCAGTACAGCGTTCGCGGCGTGTCGGCCGCGCCGCGTTCCACGTGATCGACCAGATCCATGCCGTCGAGCGGTTGGCCATCGGTGACGGTCGCGCCGGCGATGCGGATAAAGCTGGCGGTGAGATCCATGAGCGTGCCGACCTGCGCGGACTTCCGACCTGGCTTGATCGTGCCCGGCCAGCGAACGATCAAGGGCACGCGGATCCCGCCGTCGAACAGAGTCCCCTTAAAATCGCGCCAGGGCGTGTTCAGGCCGGGTGCCATGGCGCCGTGGTCGCTGGCAAACACTACCACGGTGTTGTCCGCTTGGCCGTTGTCCTCGAGCGATTTTAGGACCGCGCCGACGGAGTCGTCCAAGGACTCGAGCATGGCCACATAGTTGACGCGCGTTCCTTTCGTCCATTCTTCCGTGGTCGGCAGGGCCGGGTCGGCGTTCGGAGCCTGAAAGGGAAAGTGCGGCGCGGCGTGCGGCAGGTAGAGAAAGAACGGCTGCGCCGAACGTTCGGTCTGCTGACGCTTGAGAAAGTCGACCGCGTCCTTGGTGATCAGGTCGGTGGTGTAGCCCTCGCGGTCGATCGGCTTGCGGCCTTTGAGGTAGACCTCGAGATCGGAGAGTTCGACGTGGTGGAAGTAATCGACGTTGCCGCCGAGAAAGCCGGTGAACTCGTCGAAGCCCTGTTCGAGCGGCGAGAACTTGTCTTCATAACCGAGGTGCCACTTGCCGAACACCGCGTTGCGGTAGCCCGCCGTCTTCAACGCCGGGGCCAGGACCGCGAGTTTCTTGGGCAGGCCGAGGTCCTTGGTCGCGGCGAGTTTGATCGCCTCGTCGTAGCGTCCGACGTTGCCGGTGCCGATGGCGCATTCGAGTCCGCCGGCGCGTTGCGGATAGCGACCGGTGAGGAACGCGGTCCGCGACGGCGTGCACTCCGGGCCCATCGCGTAGATGTTGCTGAAACTCACCCCTTGCGCCGCGAGTCCGTCGATGTGCGGCGTCTTCGCGTCCGGGGCGCCGTAACAGCCGATGTCGGCGTAACCCATGTCGTCGGCGAGAATGAACACGATGTTTGGCGTTGGCGGGTTTCGGGTTTCGGGATGCGGGGTGTCGGGTGTGGGTTGCGTTTGCTGGCCAAACGAAACAAGAAGAAGGGAGAGGGGAACGGGCAGAAGCAGGAACCGGTGCATGCCTGATCTTACGGTGTGAGGCGTTTGATCTAAAGCGCGGATTTCACGGGAGACGGGTTGCGGGTTGCGGGATACGGGTTGCGGGATACGGGTTTCGGGTTGCGGGATACGTGGATGAGCGGCGGGTTACGGGTTGCGGGCCCGTGCCGAACTCGGCCAGACGTAACTGCCTTAGCGGCACCTTCGAAAACCCGGCAAACCGCGTCCAGTGCCTACCGCACCTCGTCCGTGGAAAACTGATGTTGGCGGCGCTGACCATGGAGAACACGGAGGTACGGAGCTCAGGTCGTACGAACCTCCGGTTCGATTCATCCGCGCCTCCTGCACCTCGCCTTCCGCACCTCGTACCGCGTATCCGCAACCCGTGTCTCCCCTCTGGAGAGGGGACACTCGACACTCGACACCCCTTAGGAAAGGAGTGCCACCTCCCGCATCGCGCAACGCGCACATCGCGCATCCCGTATCCGCAACCCGTGTCTCTCCTCTGGAGAGGGACACTCGACACCCCTTAGGAAAGGGGTGCCACATCCCGCATCGCGCAACGCGCAACTCGGTACCTCCACCTGCTATAACACCGCTTTGAACTGTTGATGTCCGGCGGCGCTCGTTCGCAGCATGATCCGACCGAACTGCGGGAAAGATTTGAGCTTCGACCCTTCAGGAAGTTCGGCCATCTCCGCCAGATCCTCCAAGGGGTCTTGGGGCTTTGCCATGGTGCCTGGCGCGTTGGTGGCGTTCGGGCCTTCACTGGCGAACGGATCACCAGCGCCGCCAAACGGATCCCCAGCGCCGCCAAAGGGGTCGCCCCAAGATGCAGGGCTGATCGTCTCCGCAAACAGAGTCGGGCTTGCCGGGTAGAGTTTCGTGGTGAAAAAAGCATCGTCCTTTTCACCTTTGTCTTGGGCGATGCTGACGATGCTTAAGAGCAGGGTAAAAGCGAGAGCGTGGAACGTGGGGGTTGCGGGGTAGAAAATCCTCATATCAAAGGATAGCGTAAAGAGATTCCTGTCTCAAGCTTCAGGAATTCCAGTCGTTGACAGCGTCTAACAATATGTGAAAATCCAGACATGGCAACAAACCTAAATCTCGATCCGGACTTACTCAACAGGGCACTCGAACTGAGCGGCGAAAAAACGAAACGCGCCGCCGTGACCAAAGCGCTGCAGGAATTTATCGCCAAACGTGAACGGGCTGCGATTCTCGATCTGTTCGGCAAACTGGAATGGAGCGGGGAGTTCGATCTGAGAGCCGAGCGTTCGCGTTCCTGCTAGCTACACCGGAGGGTTCGGGATCCCGATTCGTTCGAGGGTTGGCCTTGTTCTCGGTGAACGCGGTCAATCCTCGATCGGAATTTCAATGATCCGGAGAGAAGGAAGTGCGGCCTTTAGTTTATCCTCCCCTGCTTGGGTAATCCGACCTATGTCCCAGAGCTGAAACGTTTGCTCACCATGTTGGAATTCACCGCTACGCCCGAAGAAAATAAGCTGCAAGCTGGACATGCCTTTGAGGTGCTCCAAGCCGACGTCGCTTACGTTGGTACGGCTGATATCTAGTTGCTGCAAGATGGGCATGCCCTTGAGATGTTCCAATCCGGCGTCGCCCACTTGGGTGTATTTGAGGGAAAGGGACTGCATGAAGGTCATGCCCTTGAGGTGTACCAATCCGGCGTCGCTTACCCTGGTTCCGTCGAGGGAAAGAACCTGCAAGAAGGTCATGCCCTTGAGGTGTACCAATCCGGCGTCGGTCACTTGGGTGTTGTCGGTGAGGGAGAGCCCCTGCAAGATCGTCAGGCCCTCGAGGTGTTTCAAGTCGACGTCGGTCAATTGGCACGAGTGGAAGGAAAGGAGTCGCAAGTTGCTTAGGCCTCTGAGGTGTTCCAATCCAGTGTCACCCACTTTGGTGTAGCCGAACTCGACGCTGGTGACGTGTTCCACCTTTTCCAACCAACCCCGGGCGGACAACCAAGTTTTGGCGGCGTTTGGCAGGCGGGTGGTCAGCCAAGTGGCTTCGGTGTCTACATGCCCTCCCTGAGCGCGAACCCAGCTTACGCTCTTGGCCTGGCGGATGTAGGGCATGGCCAGTATGAACAGGCCGAGGGCGAGCACGGTGATGCCAGTCAACCAGAGGCCAAGGGCGTATCTCCCTCTGGCTTGGACGTCCTGATTTCCGCTTTCCGGCCGGCTCATAGGCGACTCCAGCATGTTTCGTGGTGGAGGCCAAGGACGGTTCGTGGGATGGTGCTAGCGAACCTCAGCCCGCGCTAATCTCCGCCACTTCGAACCCGGCCTGGCGGATCATCTCCAAGTCGTGTTCGTGGCCGGCGCCGGGCGTCGTCAGGTAGCCATCCACGAACATCGAGTTGGCCGGATACAGCGCCATCACTTGCATCGCGCCGAGGCAGACTTCGCGGCCGCCGGCGACGCGGATGTCGCGGGTCGGATTGACAAAACGGAACATGCACAAAGCTTTCAGGCAGTCGTTGGCGCTGAGTTGTTCGACGTCGCCGAGGGGCGTGCCGGGGCGGGCGTCGAGAAAGTTGACCGGGATCGATTCGACTTCCATCTCGGCCAGCAAGAACGCGAGATCAAGTCGGTCGGTGGCGGTTTCGCCCATGCCCATGATGCCGCCGCAGCAGGTTTCCATGCCGGCGGATTTCACCGCGCGCAGGGTCTCGATGCGATCTTCGAAGGTGTGCGTCTGGCAGACTTCCGCGTAGTAGCGTTCACTGGTTTCGAGATTGTGGTTGAAGCGGTCAATCCCGGACTCGGCCAATTGGTTCGCCTGCTCCTGGTTGAGTAGTCCGAGCGAGGCGCAGAGGTGGATCGGCATTTCGGCTTTAATGCGCCGGGCGGCTTCGCAAATCGTATCGAGTTCCTGCTCGCTGGGGCCGCGGGTGGCGGTGACCATGCAATATTTCACCGCTTTGCGATCGTAGGCGGCGCGCGCCCCTTCGACCAGTTCGTCGACGGTCTGCATGCGGTAGCGATCGACGCCGCTGTACGACCCAATGGCCTGGCTGCAGAACTTGCAGTTTTCGCGGCACATCCCGCTCTTGGCATTTTGCAGCATGTGGATGTGCACCCGTTTGCCGAAAGAATGGCGGCGCAGGCGGAAGGCCCCGTCCAGCAAGGCGAGCAGTTCGTCGTCGGACGCGTCCAGAATCGCGCGGGCTTCGTCGCGGGTGATCGCACGGCCACCGAGAACCTCGTCCGCAAGAGTGCCCCAATCGGTACGGCCAGCCGCAGCGGGATTCGCTGGATTCACCGCGCCGTTGCTCGGCTCTGCGGCGTGTTTGTTGGTTTGTTCGTTGGTTTGCTCGTTAGTAATAGTGGGGCTGGTTGACATGCTTGGCCTTGTAGTCTGCCGCGTTCCGATGGCAAGCGTCTTTCGTGAACCCGCGCGATTCCATCGGCGGCGAGTCGTTCGATCAACGGCTCGCGGCGCAGCTCAAGGACCTGGACCAACAGGCCCTGCGCCGCCGCTTGCCCGACCCGCCCGCACCGAACGCGCTTAATTTTTCGTCGAACGACTACCTCGATCTCGCGCGCGATCCGCTAGTCGTGGCGGCGGCGCACGCGGCCTTGGACGCGTTCGGCGTGGGCAGCACCGCCTCGCGTCTGGTCTGCGGCAGCCTCCCGCCCCACACCGAACTCGAAGCCGCCATCGCCACCAGTAAAGGCACCGAGGCGGCGTTGGTGTTCGGCAGCGGCTACCTCACCGCCTGCGGAATTTTCTCCGCGCTGACGAGTCGGACCGGGCGACACGACACCGTGGTCGCCGACAAACTGGTGCACGCCTGCGTGATCGACGCGGTCAAGCTGAGCGGCGCCAAGCTGGTGCGCTTCCGCCACAACGATGTCGAACACGCCGAGGAGCAACTCGACAAGGTCGAGAAGGTCGAGACCGATGGCGCCGGTACCACCATCCTCGTCACCGAATCCGTGTTCAGCATGGACGGCGACCGCGCGCCGCTCGACGAGCTACGTTCGGTCGCGGCGCAACATGGCGCTCGGTTCATGGTCGACGAAGCGCATTCGGCGGGGATCCTGCCGTCTGCGCGTGCCGATATTTTGATGGGCACGCTGAGCAAATCCTACGGCGGCTACGGCGGCTACGTGGCGGGCAGTCGCGAACTGTGCGCGTGGCTGGTGAACCGCGCGCGTTCGTTCGTCTATACGACTGCTCCGCCCCCGGCGACCATGGCAGCCGCGACCGCGGCGATCAAACTGGCGCGCGACGGGCGCGGCGTGGCTCTGCTCGAACGTGCGGCCGCGTTTCGTTCGCGATTGCATCACGCCGGACTCGACACGGGCCCGTCCGCCAGCCAGATCGTGCCGGTGATGATCGGTGACAACCAACGAGCCCTCGACCTTGCGACCCGCCTGCGCGAGCGTGGCATTCATGTGGTGGCGATTCGTCCGCCGACGGTGCATGCGGGTACGGCGCGCTTGCGCTTCTCGATCACCTTGGCGCATTCCGCGTCCGATCTCGAACGCGCGGCCGACGTGTTGATCGAGGAGATGGAACAGGCATGAAGCGGGAGCAACAGATTCGGTTCGAAAATGGTTGGGCGATCCGCGGCGCGTATCTGGCGCCTTTGCTCAACCAGCTTCGCGACCTGCCGATTGGTGCGGATTGTTGGATCGGTTATTCCCTCGGCGGCATGCGCCTGCTGGACGAACTCCAGCGACCTTCGGTCGGAAGATCGAAGATGGAAGATGGAAGATCGCAACGGCCGAAGGCCCTCGTCTTGATCGCTTCGACCTTAAGTTTTTGTCAGCGCGAAGCGGCGCCGTACGGCACGCCCGCGTCGCAACTGCGCGGCATTCGCGCCGGCTTAGCTAAGGATCCTGACAAGGTTCTGTCGACCTTTGCCACCCACTGCTTCGCACCCGCTAAGGTGCCCGATTGGCCCGAACTAATGGTTAACGATGTCGAACAGCTCACCGCCGGTTGCAACGAACTCATCGATGTTGATTTCACCGGAGAGTCGTTCGAGTCGGTGCGCGGGATGCCGGTGCTGGTCTTGCACGGGGCCGAGGACGCGGTCATCTCACCCGAGGCGGCGGTCGCCTTGGCGGACGCGCTGAGCACCAAGCCGGTGTTCGCCGATGGGGCAGGTCATGCCTTGCCGATCACCCACGCCGAGTGGTGCGCCGCCGCGATTACCGCGTTCGTGGAGTGTGTTTCTTGACGCCGGATTCCACGGGCGCTTCGGCCCAGTCGTCGCGGACCGATCCGAGCTGTCAAAACGGATCGGCCCCACCGGTCACGACGGCCGCGCAGGCCGCGTGGTATCACGAGCACGCCGGCGTGCAGCGGCAGGTCACGCGCGATCTGGCGGCGGAAGCGTTCGCGATCTTCGAGGTGCTCGGCGATGCCCGCGCCGCGCCCGTTCTCGAACTCGGATGCGGCACCGGTTTTCTCACCGCCCATATTCCCCCCGAACGCGTGTTCGCGACCGACCTGTCGCCGGGCATGATTGCGCAGGCGCGCGCGGCCTTGCCCGCACACCAGTTCGCAGTGGCCGACATTGAAGATCCCTCGCTCAAACAGCCGCCCGCCTCGTTCCACCTTCCACCTTCCAATCCGCCATCTTCCGCCGGCGATCTCCCATCTTCCACCTGCCATCTTCCCGCGCAGCGGCCCTGGTCGCTGGCCATATCGAGTTCGGCCTTGCATTGGATTGTCCCGTTCGAGCGCGCGGCCAACCGCCTCTTCGAACTCGCGCCGTGCATCGCCATCGCCATCATGCTCGACGGAACGCTGTCCAAACTGCACGCCGCGCGCGAAGCGGTCGCCCCCGAAAAGTCCGCGCGCGCGGTGTTGCCGACGGCAGTGGACGCCGCACGTTCGCTGCGCCATGCCGGATTCTCTCACGTGGTGTGCCGAATCCAGACCTACCGACAGACGTATAAGGACGCCTGGGAACTATTCACCGACTTGAATCGCTCAGGGCTGACGGGTTCGGGATCGGTGCTGAGTCCGGAGGAGCTTCGTTCAATGGCGAAATATCTCGAACAAGGTCCCTTGAAAAATCCTGAAAAGAGCAGGGCTATCGAGGCCGAATACCGCGTTGGATTTTTCTTCGGAAAAGTTGTAAAAGAATTGTAATGATCAACGCGGTCGCTGGTCAAAGTTGACGAAGAATCTTTACAGAAAGACTGGGAACCGAAGTTCGAACGACCTTAGAACGACCTTAGAACGACCTCAGAGCGACCTTAGAACGACCCTCAGAACGACCCTTAGAACGACCCTTGTTAGATGAACTATTTAGAAGCCATTTCAATCTTGCTCGCCGCCGAACGCGATCCCTCCGTTCTCGCGACGGCTGACTACACCGCCGCCCGCGCGATGGTCGAGGGCAACGCCGAAATGTTGGAATGGTACGAGGCCGAACGCGGGTTCTACGCCGTCAACGAAGGCTTGCTGACCTCCGCCACCTTGCGTCCGCAATCGCGGGAACGCATTCGCGGCGCCGTGCTCAATGGCACGCCCTCAAAGCTCGGCCTGTCCGACACCCTGTCCGAAACCGTTCCCGACGAAGTGCTGGCCGCCGGTTCGCGCGGTTCGCATAAAACTGCCACGGCCCCATCCGCTCCGCCCATCGCCTTCCCCCGGCGCAGCCTGCTGTGGCTCGCCGCTGCGGCCGCCGCCTTGCTGATCGGCATGTTTATCATTCCCCAACTGGTCGGCGGCGATGGTTCGTCGATCAAAGCCAGCACCTTCGCCGAGTTCGGCAGCAAATATCTCGACGGTCCGGTCTCTCTCGAGTCGACCAAAACCGTCTCCGAAAGTTTCGCCCATCTCGAAGGACTCGGCTCCCCCTGCTGCACCCACACCTTCGCCCCCGCCATGGACACCGACACCATGGGCTGTCGCGTTCTCTCTTGGAACGATCACAAAATCTCCCTGATCTGCCTTAAACTCGACAACAACCAAGTCGTCCATTTCATGACCATGGAACTCGACGATCTCGACGAACAACAACTCGCCGCCCTGAAAACCACCGATGTTTTAAAAGTCAACAAACGCGAAACCCAGACTTGGGTAAAGAACGACAAAGTGTTCATGGCGCTCGCGCAGAAGCGCAACGCCCCCTTAGATTTCCCCACCGACTTGGTTCGGCTGTAGCCTCGCCGCTTGATTTCCTCACGGCGACGTAATCCAATCGATGGCCACACAGAGCCATTGATCCAACGAGGCCGAAGAGATGATAGTCGCCGGACGCATCCACCGTGAGCCCGCCAAGTCCCATCCGCTTGCTCTAATTGATTACGACATCGCTAAGTGATCTGCCGCCGCGAGCCGAAGCCGTCTGGTGCCAGCTTCAGGGGCGAGATCCCGCAGAGCGGGATAGCCGGCGGGTGGAGTGAGGGACGAACGCAACCCCGGGTCGTCGGGCCCTTCACTTGCCGACCGGTCTGCCTCGCTGCACGAAATCATCCGCCCTCGACCCGGTCGGAACCGCCCAGCATCGTTCACGATCTGCCGACACAAAACCACCCCGGACAGCCGTGACCATTCAACGGAGGCTTCCGCGTTCTCGCAGCCAAACCGTAAGTTCAGGCTGCCCTTGACCTGAGCTCGCTAAAGGTCGCCGCGTACCCTTCGTCCTGATTGAATCGGCCCCGCAATCACCTTGCCAGTTCACCCGCTTGTCTTTAGCGTCGCCATCCAAGGATGACTGCGAAGAAAGGCAATTTATCGCTCGTCTACGAGTCCCCAGACTCCGATGAGCCGAAACTGGAGATTCTGTTCGTTCACGGAATCGACGGCGACTGGCGTGATACCTGGCGCCATCCCGATCTCGGCGAGGACGACATCGGCTGGCCGATCTGGCTCGGCGAAGATCTTGCCCAGGCCGGTGTTTCCTGCCGCGTTCATTCCATTGATTATCCCGCGACCACCCTGAAAGGAAACTCTCTGCCTATGTTCGATCAGGCAGAGCATATTTTAGAGGTCCTTGATCTGAAGATGGCTTCCCAAACTCCTATATTCTTCATCTGTCACAGCCTCGGTGGAATCCTTGTGAAGCGCATGTTAGATCTTGCTCGCAGCAAGTCGGGAACAAAGGCGGAACTCCCCAAACGAACAAAGGCTATTCTTTTTCTAGGGACACCAAATGACGGTGCCGCGATTGCGGGCTTGGTTGGCAAAATCCCGTGGATTGGAACGGCAACGTTGGAAGATCTCGAACGCGCAAATCCTCAGCTAAGGGAAAGCAACGCCGTCTTTCGTGACCAGGCCGGAAAACTTGAATGGTTCGTTTTCCAATTTGCCGAAGGCCAGAAGACCGGCAAGTGGAAAGCAAAAACCAAGGTCGTGGATCAGTTCAGTGCCGACAGTGGCGTCGGCGAAGTAGTCACTTGTGTTTCCGAAGACCATATCAGTTTGCCGAAGCCGGCGCGCGACGGGATCGTCTACATGCGCGCCCAGCGGATCGCCCAATCGCTTCGTACCTCGGCCAAAAAAGGGCGCGCCGAGGTTTCGACTAATCTCGGGAATAAAACCATGTCTCCCTCGTATGATTTTTTTATATCGTACACTCAGAAGGATGCACAAGTACACGAACTTGCCCGCAACCTCGCCTCCGAATTAGAAGAGAGAGGGAAGTCTGTCTTCATTGATACACGGGGAATTCCAAGTGGCGCGAAGTGGGGGGAAATCATTGGTCATGCGCTCAATCATTGCGACAACTTCATTGTCCTGCTCTCTGATATCTCGATTACCAGAGATATGATCATTGAGGAGGTTCGCATCGTATATCATCGGTTCAAAGAAACGGGGAAACCACAAATCTTTCCATTCAAAGTCGGCCTCACAGCTGAACTGCCTTACCCGTTGGGCGCTTGGCTGAACCCGCTGCAACAAGAGAATGCCGATCATTTGAACTCAAGCCGGGTCGTCGAACTTTTGTTGTCGGATGAAATCCGCCCCTCCAGGAAGAACGAAACCGAGCCGACGGTCGCCCAAAAAACGGTAGTCCTAGGAGGCCAAGGCTCTGATTTATCGCAGGCAGGGGATGAGGCGACTGTTGATGATGCCGAGGCTGCGGGTCCAGCTAAAGTTAGAGACCTTGCGGTCTATAGTCGCATTTTTAAAGACCTGAACCGACTGGTCACTAAAGATACTCGCTTGCGTGAGTTCGTTCTTGAAAACACTAATGACCTGCTGCTCGGACAGGCTGAGGCCATAGGCTTAAATCCGATCATGAACTCGCCCGGTTATTGCCCGTCCGACCATCTGATCTCGCTCGTCGAAGGTTTAGAGGAATTGCTTGCAAACGAGATCTCCGAACTCGCCAGCCTGCGGGTTTTCGCCGCCGGTGTGGCTGTGTTCGGAGTCTGTCCAGTATGGCTGGCTGATGCACGTGAGAATATGGAAATCGAGATCCTTGAATTTCCCTCCGTCGCCGAGGAGTTCGATCTGGGCGCGGGTCACACAGCGTCGGTCCTTCCCCTGCTGTCCACGGCGCTTGTCGAGAGGATTTGTTCCCTGGACGACCTCTTCGATTTGAATGGTCTGCAAAGGATCGTTCGCTTTCCTGCGGTTTCTGCCGGAACGAATGAGGATGATATTCTTCACGGCCTTCGAGGCCATCTCATTAGAAAGATATTAGGAGAGGGCACAAAGGTGGATTTTGATAATAAGGAGGCCGTCAAGCGTCGCTATCGTAGAGTCTTGAAGACGCTTGACCGCGAGCGAAGGAAAAGAAATCCCTTTGCCGGAACAGGAGTTGAGTTGGGCGAACTTAAAGAGCTTCTGAAAGGTAAATTGGAGCTCAAAGATCTGCTGTTGCTTATCCCGAATACCGACGGTGAACTTGATGATATCCTTCAAGATAGCTCGATGATTCTGGACCAGCTTAAAACCATCCACGATTTGCTGCCACCACCGGCCTAACCTTTCTGAAACCCACAATGATCACCGAAGATTTTGAAATCGAACTCCCCCCCACTGGCTCCTGGCCCGAATCGAAGCATCGCTTCGACGAAAAATCAGTGATGGCGGTGAACGCCGCAATTGCCTCAGGCCGGCCCTTGCTGCTCCGCGGCGAACCCGGCATCGGCAAAAGCCAATTAGCGCGGGCGGTGGCGGCGGCTCATAAAGTCCCGTTCCTGTATACCGTCCTCGACGAACGCAGTGAACGAGACGATCTGTTCTATCACTACGACGCAATCGCTCGTCTCGCCGAGGCCCAGGTGGCCGGTTTGCTGGCGCAGGAAGAGGAGACAAAGACCAGTTGGCGCGAACACCTGTCCGAACGGAATTTCATCCGACCGGGGGTACTCTGGTGGGCCTTCGATTGGAAAAATGCCTCAGAACAAGCGGAGCGGTTTGTCCAGGCGACCAAACGCAAGATCGCCACGTGGGATGCCGGCGACTGGACGCCGAAAAGCAAATCGCCTTGCGGCCCTGTCGTCTTGGTCGATGAAATCGATAAAACCGACCCGTCTGTGCCCAATGGCCTGCTGGAAGGTTTGGGCAACCAAGGGTTTCAAACCGACCAACTCGGCGAAGCGGTCTGTCTACCAAAGGGGGCGAAACCTCCCCTGATTTTGATCACCACCAACGAGGAACGCGAGCTCCCGGCAGCATTCCTGCGGCGCTGTCTGGTGCTGCGCATGGCGTTCCCGGAAAATGACCAGGCGGAAGAATTTTTGCGCACCCGCGCCCGCGTGCATTTTTCCGAGCAGGAAATTTCCGATGGAGTCTGCAATCTTGTCGCCGCGCAACTCCTCCACGATCGCGAACAGGCGCGCAAAAAAGCCATGCCGGAACCCGGGGCGGCAGAGTATCTCGACCTGTTGCGCATTCTCGCCAAGACCAAGGGCGAGAAGGCCCAGGAAGAAGCCTACAAACCCCTTTCAGAGTTCACCTTCCGGAAGCATCTGGAGCGGCGTCGGTGAGCAAGCCCAGCGGTGGTAGTGCCGTCCGGGGCCAACCAGATGCGGCGATCTGGCGCGGAGATATCCTCGCCTTGCTCGAGGCCGGTTTCGGTCGCGCGCAGATCGCCGAACTGCTGGAACTGGATTGGCTGCCCGAAGAACCGTCGGAACAACCGGTTCGGCAGACGAAACCGGCGGAGCCGCAGTTGGACACCGAACTGCCGGTACAAGCCCCGATGCCAAAGCAGCGCTTCCTGCTGCCAATGAAAACACGTTTTCTGCAGGATCCGCCTCCACCGACCGAGCCTCCACCCCCAGCCACCACACACGAGGAGCTCGCCGTCCCGTGGGGACGCGCGGGGCTGCCATTCGAGGCGCTTTGTCCTTGGCCGCGTTTGGGTCCGCAACTCCGGCGCCGTCTGTCCCGCTCGCTGCGATCCTCGCGCCTCGACCTGCCCCGCTTGATGCGCCAGGTTGGACGGGGCGAACCGGTAATCGAACTGCCGCAACTCCTTTGGGAGACATGGGCTTCCGATATCGTCCTGCTTTGGGACCAAAGCCAAGCAATGGACCCGTTCCAGGAAGATGCGCTCGACCTGATCACACAATTGCGACGCGAGCTTGGTCAGGGCTCCGTCCATCTTCGCCCATTCTCCCGCCTGCCCGCGCCCGCCGACCTCGCAGACATTCCCGCCCAAGCGCCGGTTCTATTGGTTTCCACGATGGCTTTGGCGCCGCCCGAAGCGGACGCCGGCGACGAGCCCTTGGCACCGATCACGAACGAGAAGCCGCGTGACGCCTGGCTGCGCCTCGCGGACCATCTGCGCCACACTGGCCACCCGGTGCATGCGCTGCTGCCTTTACCCCGAGGGTGGTGGACTGAACAGCGGGCCGCTGCCTGGCCCTTGCTCCACTGGGATGCCCGCGCGCGGCTTCCGCGACGCGGCGGGCAGCGGCCTGTCCCGGAGCAACATGCGGCACCGTCTTTGGTGGAAGACTACCTCGAGTTGTTGGCCCCCGCCAGTATGGTCGGGCGCCGTCTGGCGCGGAGTGTGCGGCTCCTGCTTGACGGGGCCGACGCGGGTACGGAAGCCTTGGCTTGGCAGCATCCCGACTGCGACGCGTGGGGGCCCGCGTTCGCATTTGCGCCCAAGCCGAACGAGCAGCGCTTGACGACCCGGGCCGGACGGGAAGACGAAAACCAGCGGGCGACCATCGACGCCGCCGACATCCTGATAGAACAGGACCACCGACGCTTTGGCTTGGCCATCGCCTGGGAATCTGAATTGCGCCGCGCCTGGTCCCGGGGGAAAGGCTTGCAGGGCATTCGTCAGATCCTCGCGGGCATGGTCGAACGTCTCGACCGCTACGCGCGTAGTGAGCAGGACGATCCCGCCGCAGCCGGCCTGCTCAAGTGGTTCCCCGCCATGCTGGAGCGCTTAAATCCTGAAATTCGCGCCGATGATGAGATCGACCGACTCATCGCCGCCGGCTTGGCTAGTTGCGACTACAAGCGGCAGAAAACCGAAGAAGACTTGCCGGAGGGCGTCGACGTGGCGGCCTACTTGGAACACCTGCGCAACATTCAGCCGGGCGAGCCACTAGGGGTTTTCGGGGTGTATGCCGTGGCAGCCGGTTTGAAAGTCAAGCCACTGGCCGAGCCGGGCCAGCCGTCCCGCGAACTATTTCGGACCCTGATCGATCACAACCCCATGGTGTTCCGCGGTGGCGCGCCGGAGGAGGATTCCGGTTCAACCAAATCCAACTATGCCGAACCTGGGATTGTTATTCCACGGGTGCCGTTGATCGACGAACCACTCTGGGTCTCGTCCTCCTATCAGGAAACCCTGTTGATGCCAGTCGAACGCCCCGACTGGGCGACCCGCATGGGTGTGGACCAATTTGGGACTTGGGCTGAGTTCGAAGTGCAGGGAACGGGGGAGGGTGTGACCGTCAAACTGCGCTGGATCCCGCCGGGGCGCTTTCTGATGGGCGAAGGTAACGAAGCCAAGGAGACGACGATCGAGTTCGGTTTTTGGATGGCGGAAACACCCTGCACCCAAGCGTTGTGGGAGACAGTTCGTGGTAGCAACCCCAGCAATTTCCGAGAGCATCACCTAGGTGATTTCTTTGAAAACCTTGGATTTCTCTCTCTCCTGAAAAAAAACCATCCGGTAGAGATGGTATCATGGGACGATAGTCTGGCATTCTGCGAGGGGCTGAGCGATCTCCTGCATGGCGGTCTCCACTTCGGCCTACCTACTGAGGCACAATGGGAGTATGCCTGCCGGGCTGGGACCACCAGTGCCTTCAACAACGGGCGGAACAATGGCTTGGAGGAACTCGGCTGGTTCGAAGATAATGCTGCAGGACGCACCCACCCGGTGGGCGAAAAAAATCCGAATGCGTGGGGCCTGCGCGACATGCATGGCAACGTCTGGGAATGGTGCAACGACTGGTTTGATCAAAGTCGCGTGGCCCGCGTGGTGCGCGGTGGCTCTTGGGTCGGCACCGCCGGGGACTGCCGCTCGGCTTTTCGCTTCTGGGGCACCCCGGGCTACCGCAACGTCGACCTGGGCTTCCGCGTTCTCGCAGGTCAAGCAAGCCAGGGGGCGGAGGTCCGGGGAGCGGAGCGACCCAAGGTGATCCGGTTGTGGACGGCGGATGCGCGCTTGCCGAACGAACCGACCGCCGACTGGGTGCCGGACTGGGCCAGTTCCTCCGGCACGGACGCGTTCGGGCGTTGGGCCGCGTTCGAACTCGGCGCGGCGGCGTTCCGTTTCCGCTGGATCGAACCCGGCCAGTTTTGGATGGGTTCGCGCGACGACGACAAGATGGCTGACGAGGACGAACGCCCCCGCCACCAGGTCACCCTGACTGCGGGCTTCTGGCTGGCGGAAACCCAGATGACCCAAGCGCAATGGCTGGCCTTGATGGACGATAACCCGAGCCAGTTCAAGGGGCCGCAACGACCGGTGGAGCAGGTCAGTTTCGACGATTGCCGACAAGCGATCGCGCAACTGAACCAGCACCTGCCTGGCTTGGCGGCGGATCTGCCCAGCGAAGCCGAGTGGGAATTCGCCTGCCGTGCCGGCACCGACACCGCCTACCACAACGGCCAAGACGAGGGCTTGGCCGAGCTCGGTTGGTACGATGGCAATAGCGACTCGGAAACCCATCCGGTGACGGAAAAAGCGGCAAACGCTTGGGGCCTGTACGACATGCATGGTAATGTGGACGAATGGTGCAAAGACGGAAATCGAGAGTACAAGGCGGAAACCGTGAGCGATCCGCTCGGCCCGATGGGAGAAGGCGTGGTCCGCGTGGTGCGCGGTGGCTCTTGGATCGACACCGCCAGGCGCTGCCGCTCGGCTTATCGCTCCTGGCGCCCCCCGGGCCACCGCAGCGACGCCCTGGGCTTCCGCGTTCTCGCAGGTCGCCAAGCCAAGGCGCCGGAGGCGCAATCATGAACCGGAGGTCCGGCGGAGCCGGTGGGCGCGGAGCGCTCAGGAGTGAACTGTGGCGCGCAGCGCCAGAAAAATTTTTGCACTGCCACGTGACACGCTGGCCGGACATGGGGCGAGTGCGATGAAATTGGCATCGTTTTGGCTGGCAGCACTTGATAGCGAGGCCGAGATCGAACGCCAGAATGTGTTTCTGGCCAGCCATCGGGTGGTGCAAGTCGAGAAGGCCTTTTGCCAAGAACCTGCCGGCTGGTCGGTTTTGGTCGAGTATGTTGACGGACCGGTTGAAGCCGCGCCGACCGATAAGACGAAAAAACGCATCGATTACAAAGAGGTGCTAGATCCGGCCAGTTTTCAAATTTTCGCCGCGCTGCGCGAGTGGCGCAAAGGCGCGGCCAGGGAGGCGCAAATCCCCCTGTTCACCGTCGCCCAGAACCGTCACTTGGCCGAGGTGGCGGAACGCCGGATCTCGACCTTGGCTGGACTGGGCAGCCTGCATGGCTTTGGCGAGAGTCGGGTGCGTCGGTACGGCGAGGCCATCTTGGCGGCAGCAAAAAAAGCCCGCGAGACTTTGCCCGGGGCTGGCGATGAAGCGTGAGGGCCATTTGATGGAACGCATCGCCACCAGGCCCAACGTGGCGGCGGCTTTCCACTTGGCGGCGCGAGGCAAGCGTGCGCGTCCGGAGGTGCGTGACTTTGCCGCAAATTTGGACCGCGAACTGGGCCGTTTGGTGGCGCGGCTTGAACGTGGTAGTTATCAGCCCGGCCCGTTCAGGCGGTTTACTGTGCGTGATCCCAAAGTTCGGCTAATCCACGCCGCGCCGTTCGCCGACCGGGTGGTACACCATGCGATTATGCGCATCGCCGGCCCCCGTTTCGAACGCGGCGCATCGGAACATTCCTACGCCTGTCGGCTCGGACGTGGCAATCATGCGGCCCTGCAGCAAGCACAGCGCAACACGCGCCGTCATGCGGCGGTGCTGCATCTCGATATGCGTAAATATTTCGACTCGGTGGACCATGGCATCCTGTCGGCCTTGATCACGCGTCGGTTTAAGGATGCGGCCTTTCTTGAACTGCTTTGCACCATCATCGCCGCGTACCAAACCGCTCCCGGGAAAGGGCTGCCGATTGGCACTTTGTGCAGCCAGGTATTCGCCAATATGTATCTGGATGGGTTGGACCGGTTTGTCGGCACGATCCCAGGCGTGGCGGCTTCGGTTCGGTTTATGGATGACGTGGTTGTTTGGGCCGAGCAGCCGGACGATTTGGTGGATGCCGCCAGCCGTGTTTCAGTCTGGTTGGCGTCGCAGCGGCAGCTCACCTTGAAGGGCCGACCGGCGGTCCGTCGTTGCTGTGACGGCTTTCGCTTTTTGGGCCACCGGGTGACTCGGCAGTCACTGTTTCCCGACCGTCGCTCGCGTCGCCGTTTTCGTCGGCGATTCCGCGAGTTGGATGGTGCGCGTGAGCAGGGGCTGGTATCCGAGTTGGAATTCCAGCGGCGTTCGGATGCGCTTCTCGCCGCAGTTGGTGGCCGCGCGCCGTGGCTTTTGGCTGCCCATGGAAGAGCGGGATGAGCAAACGACTTTTGGGACCTATCGCGTGGACCGCGTGGTGCGCGGTGGCTCTTGGATCAACACCGCCAGGAACTGCCGCTCGGCTTATCGCAACTGGAACACCCCGGGCAACCGCAACGACGACCTGGGCTTCCGCGTTCTCGCAGCTTGCGCGCCGGATGGATGTCCGGTGCCCGACCCGGTCCCTGAAATCCCTCGCTGGACGCGTGTTCAGGGTCGGATGTTCCGTGTCGCCGGGCGTTGGTAGGCCGGTGGTGGATGCCACCGGTTCGACGACGCGCGGCGGCGCATTTTTTTCGTTCGGCGGGGCTGGGCGATGAGCGCGCGGGCGCGGCTGTCGATGTGGCCGCCTGCCTGGGCGCAAGTGTTCGGCGAGGACCGCTTCGGTGTGTTCGCCTCGTTCGAGTTGGACGGGGTGGAATTTGTCTGGCGCTGGATTCCGCCGGGTTCGTTTATGATGGGTTCGCCGGAGGGTGAGAAGGGCCGGTTTGAGAATGAAGGGCCGCAGCATGCGGTACGGATATCGCAGGGCTTTTGGTTGGGCGATGCACCGGTGACCCAGGCACAGTATCGGGTGGTTACCGGCGGGGACCCAAGCGAGTTCAAGGGCGCGGAGCGGCCGGTGGAACAGGTGAGCTGGGATCAGGCGGGTACTTTTTGTACGGCTCTGGAAGGCAAGGTTCCGGGCTTGGCTGCGGGCCTACCCAGCGAGGCGCAGTGGGAATACGCCTGCCGAGCGGAGACAAACGCGGCGTTCAATGACGGCAGCGATTGCACCGAACCGCTCGGCTTGGATCCGGCTTTGGCCAAGCTGGGGTGGTTCGACGACAACAGCGGGAAGGAGACCCAGCCAGTCAAAGGCAAGCTGCCGAATGCCTGGGGGCTGTTCGACATGCATGGAAGTGTGTGGGAATGGTGTCGCGATGGCAACCGAGATTATGCGGTGCCCTGGCCGGGTGCCGACCCGCTGGGGCCGCACCCGAACGAGTCCGGCGTCGCGGAGGAGGATCGCGTGGCCCGCGTGGTGCGCGGTGGCTCTTGGGTCGGCGCCGCCAGGGGCTGCCGCTCGGCTTGTCGCGGCTGGCTCACCCCGGGCGGCCGCGTCGTCGGCCTGGGCTTCCGCGTTCTCGCAGGTCGGGCTCAAGCCCAGCCGCCGGAGGCGGAATCCGGGGCGAGCGGAGCGAGCTAGCGCGCGGAGCGCGGCGGCAGGTAGGCTGGTGCCACCCAGCTTGGAACTTCGGCCGTCAGGCCGAACATTTTTTTTTGGCCGCATTTTCTTCAGAATGGAACAAGGTCGGCACGTCGCGGGGTCGACCTCGAACCCGGCCGCATGCTAGGATTGGGTCATGGACCGCCGCCACTTCACCTCCCTCGCCAGCACCTCGCTGCTTGCCGCTCCGTTCGCCCTCGCCGAGGAACCGGCGACACGGCCGAAAACGCCGCCGCGGGGCTTGCCGATCGGGGTGTCGACCTATTCGTTTTGGGGCTTCCGGCGCAAGGACTGGCGTCCGGTGAAGCGGTGCATCGAGGCGGCGTCGACCATGGGTTTTGACGGTGTGGAGATTTTGCAGGTGCAACTCGAAGACAAGTCGAACGCGGTCTTGCAGGGACTCAAGCGGCACGCCTTCGAACGCGGTCTGGCGCTGATGGGCTACTCGACCCACCAGGATTTTGTCGAACCCGATGCGGCGGTGCGCAAGAAGAACATCAAGCACACCGAGGACTGCATCGAACAGGCCTACGCGCTCGGCATTCCGACCCTGCGGATCAATACTGGCCGCTGGGGCACCTCAAAAAATTTCGACGAACTGATGGCCAACCGCGGCATCGAACCGGCGCTGCCCGGCGTGTCCGAAGACGAGGCCTATAAGTGGGTGATCGATTCCATCGCCGAACTGATTCCGGTCGCCAAACGCTGTGGTGTCGTTCTCGGTTTGGAAAACCACTGGGGCCTCGGCCTCACCCCCGAGGGCGTTCTGCGTATCGTGAACGCGATCGACTCTCCTTGGCTTCAAGTCACGCTCGACACCGGCAACTTTCTCGAAGACCCCTATCCGCGTTTGGCCAAGCTCGCGCCCAAGACCGTGCTGCTGCAAGCCAAGACCTACTTTGGCGGCGGTCGCTGGTACACGCTCGATCTCGACTACGAACGCATCGCTAAGCTGCTCGCCGACGCGAACTACAAAAGCTGGGTCTCGTTGGAGTTCGAAGGGAAGGAAGATCCGGACACGGGGATTCCGAAAAGTTTGGCGCTGTTGCGGACTGCCTTCGGCGGAGGGCCTGCGGCCCTGAAGCTGGAAGGTGGAAGATAGAAGATGGCGGGTGAGGGCCTGCGGCCCTGTGGAGTCGTCCTTCGGACGTTGGCTTTTGAGTGACGAATGATGAGTGTTGAATGTTGAGTTTTGAGTGCTCGACGAATGCTGTTTGCGGCGGCGGTGGTTCTTTCTCGGCGGTTCGTTCGTTGGCCGAGCGTGTTTGACGCCGGATTGAAAATCCAGCCCACGAACACGGATTGCAAATCCGTGCTACAATCGAGGCCACTACCTGTGTAGCACGGAATTGCATTCCGTGTTCGTGGAACGGAATTGTATTCCGTTGGAACGGAGAAATCCTTCGGGGATCCTTTTGGGCCAGCGAGTCTTGCTAACGATCCTGATCTGCGGGCATGGCAAGCCTTTGCCATAGTGTGGCAAGAACGCGCCATACTGTGGCAGAAGTCTGCCATACTATGGCGAGCGTTTGCCATAAGCCAAAAGGCTGGATCCGCAGGCCCCAACTAGGCCGCCGCAGGCCTCACCCGCCATCTTCCATCTTCTACCTTCCACCTTCAAGCCGCAGGCCTTAAACCTTCCATCTTCCGGCCGCAAACCGTACAATCCGAACGTGAAAAATCCTCTCTGTTTCGTCGTTTTCGCTCTTTCGATTCTCCTGAGTTCCTTCTGCCTGGCCGAGAACTGGCCGGCTTGGCGGGGGCCGGACGGCAACGGGATCTGTCATGAGAAAAACCTTCCGACCAGTTGGTCCGCCGAGAACGTACAGTGGCGCGTGCCGATGCCGGGCGAGTCCGCGTCGACGCCCGCCGTTTGGAACGACCACATCTTTTTGACTGCCGTCGACGGTGACACCCACGTCGCTTACTGCTTCGGCACCGACGGCAAAAAGAAGTGGCAGCACGTGGTCAATAAACCGGTGAAAGTGGTACGCGGCGGCGAAGGCAATTCCGCCTGCATTTCGCCGATCACCGACGGCGAACACGTGTGGTTCAAGTTCTCCACCGGCGACGTGCTTTGTTTCGATTTCGACGGCAAGAAGATCTGGGAGAAGAACCTCCAGGACGAATACGGGCGCTACAAAGTCGCGTTCGTGATCTCCGCGACGCCGGTCCTGCACGAAGACAAATGGCTCTATCAGGTGACCCACGAAAAGACTCCTTACGTGCTCGCGCTCGATAAGAAGACCGGCAAGGAACTCTGGAAAGTGCCGCGCAAAACCGACGCGCGCGCCGAATGCGAACACGCCTACACCTCGCCGATCCTGTACCGCGGCGCTGGCGCGGATGCCAAGACGCAGCTGATCAGTCACGGTTCGGATTATGTGATCGGCTATAACATCGCCGACGGCCGCGAGCTGTGGCGTTCGGGCGAGTTGCAAACCGATCCCTACCACAAGACCCTCCGCTTCATCGCCTGCCCAACCGCTGTGCCCGGTCAGATCGTCGTCCCCTCGGCCAAAAACCAGATGATTATCTCGGTGAACCCGGAGGGCGCGTCGGGAGATATCAACAAGTCGAACAAGAACTTCCAGTGGAGCATTCCTAAAGGCACCCCCGATGTGCCGGCCCCGCTGATCGCCGATGGCGTGGTCTACATCTGCCGCGAAAAGGCCGGCATCGTGAACGCCTACGACGCCAAGACCGGCGAGGAAATCTACACCGACCGCATCCACGGCGGCCTCTACCGCGCCTCGCCGATTCTTGCCGATGGCCACATCTACTTCACCTGCCGTGACGGCACGGTCACCGTGGTCAAAGCCGGACGCACCTTCAAAAAAGTGTCCGAAAACAAGCTTCACAGCGAACCGATGACCGCCGCGCCGGCGATCAGTAACGGGGTGATTTACTTGCACACACACAAGAGCCTGTACGCGGTGAAGTAGGAAAACTTGTACGAAACAAAACCTATGAGTGAAGACCCTTACGTCGCGCCGAAATCTTCTCGGGGACCAAGCCCGTCCCCAATCCCGTCACCTTTTGATGTCCAGCTCCGGGAGGAATTTCTAAAGCGGTGCCTCTTGCCCGGCTTCGTCTGGTTGGTCGGTGGTGGTTTGGGTCTCTGGTCGGTTTTTTCCGGGGATCTGATTCTTCCCGTCCTTTTGATTTCGGTGTTGTTGGTCAGCGCTGGTGGACTCACCCTGATGGGGAAGGTCCCCGGCATCTGGATCGGATTAGGGTTGTCATACGTCATCCTTGTTAAGATCATTTTCATTAACCCGATAAATTCCTCCTCCGGCTGGATCGGGCTTCTCTTTGCCGCTTCGGTTTATCAAGGACACCGCCTTCTTTCGCTTCGAAAGAAAATGGGCTAAGCGTTGCAGAATTGATCAGCGACGTCTTCACGGTCGGTGGCGGCGCGCGGTTTGATTTCGACGATGCCTTTGTCGAGGCCGCGTTTGCCGACGGTAACCCGGATCGGCCCGGTTTGCGTCTTGTGGAGTGGACCGTTCGGCCATCTCCGAACAACACCACGAGCCCTCCGGGGACCAGTTATGGCCAACTTGAACGTGGTCCAATCTGGCCATAACTTAATAATTTAATGAGTTGTGGCCAGCTTGACAGTCGTTCAATCTGGCCATAACTCTGCCACATGATAAAGAAAAATACGCAAGCGTTGATCGGACGGGACGCGCAACAGCGGATGCTCAAGCAGGCGGAGGCCTCGGGGCAGCCCGAACTCATCGCGGTCTACGGCCGGCGGCGGGTCGGTAAAACCTATCTGGTCCGACAATATTTTGCCGGCCGGCTACGCTTTGAACTCACCGGGACGCGCGACGCCTCGCTCGCGGAGCAACTTGGTAGTTTCACCCACGCGCTGGGTAAACTCACCGGGTTTCACCACGCCACGCCGGCCAGTTGGCAGCAGGCGTTTCAAGAACTTGAACACGCCTTGGCACCGATGCTGAAGCGCAAGGGGCGGCACGTATTGTTTTTCGATGAGTTGCCGTGGTTGGCGCGTCGTAACTCGCGGTTTCTACCGGCCTTCGAACAGTTTTGGAATCATTGGGCCTCCAAGCAGCCTTCCCTGATCGTGGTGGTGTGCGGGTCGGCGGCCTCTTGGATGATCGCCAAAGTGCTGCGTCAGCGCGGTGGCTTGCACAATCGCGTGACCCGGCGGATCCGTTTGCAGCCCTTCTGTCTGGCGGAGACCGAGGCCTATTTGGAACACCTCGGCATCCGCTGGGGGCGGGAAGCGATCGTCGAGGCCTACATGGCTTTGGGGGGCGTGCCGTTTTATCTGAACCAGATTTCCCGCAGACATTCTCCGGCGCAGGCGATCGACCAAATCACGATGGGGCCGGACGCGCCATTGCGGCATGAGTTCGAGGAGTTGTACGCGGCCTTGTTCGAGCATCACGACGCGCATGTGCTCGTCGTGCGGACCTTGGCAAAATCGAAGTCGGGACTCACGCGAAAGACCTTGATCAACGAGAGTGGCATGCCCAGCGGCGGGGGTTTGACGCGCGTGCTGGACGAACTGGAGGCGTCCGGTTTCATCGAACGCATGACCCCGCTCGGGCGACAGCAGCGCGACGTCATCTATCGTCTGATGGACGAATTTACCTTGTTTCATCTTCGCTGGGGCAAGCGGCGCAGCGGCTGGCTCAAGCTTCGCGGCAAGCCAGCCTGGCAAGTATGGTCTGGCTATGCCTTTGAAAATCTGTGCATCCGGCATGCCGGTCAAATGTTGGCCGCCCTCGGCATCGCGGGAATTGAAAGCGAGATAACCACCTGGCGGAGCCAGGGAAAAGACGGTGAGGAAGGCGCGCAGATTGATCTGCTGGTCGACCGCTCGGACCAGACAATCAATCTCTGCGAGATGAAATACACGACGGCCCCATTTCTGATCAGCAAGAAAGTGGCGGCGGACCACCGACGCAAGCGCGAGGTGTTTCAGCGGAAGACGAAAACGAAAAAGACCTTGGTGACGACCTTTGTCACCAGTGCCGGACTGAAGGACGGCGGTCACAAGGACGAGGTCGTTGATGCCGAGATCGAACTCGGCGATTTGTTCAAGCCGATGTGATCATCTCCGGACCGGGTGTAAATCGTTTGGCCCGTAATCTGATAAGGGCTGCTCTCCGTTAAGTGGAAAAATCTTTCTGAAACTGGACGGTGGACGAGGATACCTCATAAAGAATACAAACGTCCGTCATGAGTGATCCTACCGCAGAATTTGTCCAATTGTGGCCGCAGCATCCGCCAGAGGTGGCGCGCTATCAACCCAGTTCAGCTTGCAGAAGCGCCCTGCGTTCAGGCATAATGCCCGCCAACCTGCATGAAAAATTTTGCATCGTGGTGATGTGAAAATGCGCATCTCAAGATCGTGGATCATCGCCGTAATCGCAGCCGCGTGGATCGCTTCGCTTGCGCTCGCGATTGTTGTGACCCGGTCCTTCCTTGCGCCGGCGCCTACCACCTCAGGCACATCTACCGCCCCGCCGGTTCCTGAACTCACGATTGTCGAGGTGCCGGTCTATCTTCCGGCGGAGGAAAGGTGGCCGGGACGGATGGAGTTCGAACTGCCGCCGGACGAACGCTTTGCGCAGACGCCGACTGCCCCGCGCTCATCCGAATCGGCAAGGACGGAAGATCGCATCGACGAGCCCACACGGGTCAGCCCGGGCAAGATGCACCAGACGCTGAGCATGGCACTGCTGAGCAACGATCTGGTCGGTCGCAATCTGGTGATCGCGCATCTGCTCGCGAACCTCACGCCGGAGAATCTCGACGAAGCCTTGCGTGCGTTCGAGGAGACACCGGCGTCGGGCCAGAAGGATCACAGCTTCCGTTTGTTTCTGCATGCGTGGGCACGGATGGATGGCGAAGGGGCGATGGCGTATCTCGGCACCCTGAAAAAGCACGAACGGGTTCGCGGTGCCGATTCGATGGCGATGGCCGGCTGGGCGCAACAAGATGCCGCCAGCGCGGTCGCTTATGTCGAGGCGCAGGCCGCAGATAACCCGAAGCTTGGCGCGCACCTGTCGCACGCCATGGTTCGGGGCTGGTTGAAGTCCGACCTCGCGGCCGCAACCGATTACGTTCAGAATCTCGACGAGAAGCCTGGACTCCGCCGTCACTTAATGGGCGAACTCGCGCGCGGCACCATCCAAGACCACGGCACGCGCAGCGCGCTCGACATGATCGACCGGACCACGCGCGTTGCCCTTGGCGGCAATGAAGGTGACGTTCAATTCCGCAACATGGTGTTCGACGAGATGTTAAAAAACATGCGTCCCGACAATGCGCCCGACGTGGCGGCCTGGATCGACCAGAACCAGAATCATCCCGATCTCGAGGACTGGGTGTATCAGAAAGTGTCCCGCGACTACGTGCAAGAGGACGCCGCGAGCGCGCGCAACTGGGTTGAGAATTACCGCCTTTCCGGTTCCGAACGATTCAATTACGGCGTGATCGGCAACTTCGCTGGTGCCTGGGCACAGGACGATCCGTACACCGCGATGGAATGGGCGGCGAACATGGAGCAGCCCTCGCGCCAGTCCAGCGCCTACAGCCAAATCGCCAATCGCTGGGACGAAAATGATCTGGAAAGTGCCGAGGCCTGGCTTGAAGCCGGACGCGAAGACCCGCTGATGGACGATGCGCGGCGCCGTTACTCGATACGCATCGCGGAGCAAAATCCTGTGCGCGGCCTTGAGTACGCCACGCAAATCATGCGTCAGGATTACCGTGAGGAAAGCATGGTCAACGCCGCGCGCATTCTCTATCGGCAGAACCCCGCCGCCGTGGACGCGTGGCTTCCGGTCAGCGGTTTGGGTCCGGAAGCGCAGGCGGCCCTGCGGGCTGCGAGTAATCAGTAGTCGCCCTTCGGGCTGAGTGATCGGCCCTGATCACAAATTTCGAATTTCAAATTTAAAACGAACCAAAGATATTTGAATTTTCGGAGGTCATCAAGCCGCCACCGAACCCTTTACGACGAACCACGGCGGCGGCTCGATTGTAGGTAGCGCGGGCTTTAGCCCGTGTTTGGCTTGCGGGATTTATCCCGCAGACTCGCCGACGTTGCGATACAAACCGCCTCGTTCGGGGACAGAGATCGCATGCTTGGAACGCATGGATGATGCTGAAAATGGACGGGTTCTGGACATCGTGAATCCCGCATCGGCTCCAGCTCGGAATCGAGACCCTCAGGGGGTAAGTGGCTGCGCGGACTACGGAGACCACGGCGAGCACGGAGGAACGGCGTTCAGCCGAGCGGCCTCTGTCGCCTTGATTCCATAACCCGCCTGTTGGAAATCAGGATCTATGTACGCCCCCGAGACTCAATCGCGTTCGTTGCGGATCGTCGCCCGGGCGGGGCCGGCCTCCCACTCAAATCTTCGTTCCATTGGGCAAGCTCCGTGATGGTCGATCCCGCTTTCTTCTCATTAATCACGAATCAACAAAGCAAGGATCTACAGCCGGTCATCAGTAGCCAGTCGTCATGCTCTCGTCGCTATGGGACGCGCTACCGTCACTTCGGTTCCGGCACAAGTGGCTTGGCTTTCGGGACCGGTTTGTCACCGCCGGAACCGGGGACTTGCCATTCTTTCAGCAGCCATTCGAGGCCGTCGAGGTTGTCTTGTAGGGCGGCTTCGGTATCAAGTTCGAACTGGTGGTCGAGAATGCCGATCGGTCCTTTGTAGCCGCTGTTCATCACGGAGGACAGCATGGCTGCGTCGTGTTTGCCTTGGCCAAGTGTGAGAATTTTCGGTGTGGCGCCGGGGTTCATGCCGTTGAGATTGAGGCAGTGAAGATGGGGTTTCATCGCGGCGAAGGCGGTGTCCCAATCGTCGATTTGGTCGTGACCGTGGTGCCAGTTGTAGACGATGCCGACGTGGTGGTAGCCGAGTTCGTGGAGGCGTTCGACGACCGCGACCAGGTTGGTTGGATTGCCGGACCAGCCGCCGTGGTTGTAGAGACCGAGGGGGCAGTCCAATCCCTTGGTTGTTTTCGCGAGGTCCTCGACCGAACGCGCCGCCACCTCCACCCGTTCCGCCTGCGTCTTGCCGATAGGCTTCTTCAGGGTCTTCCAAACCTGGGGATGGATCTGGTGTTTTTTGAATAGTTCGAACGCGTTCGGGTGCTGATTCCAGAACGCGAAAAAGTCGATGTCGTGCTTTTTGTACTGCAGGATCTCCTCTTCGAACTCGGCCACATGCTGCTTGCGCCAATCGTAGGCGCTACGGGTGAGACCGAGCCTGTCCAACATGGCCGCACGCTCGGCGGGACCGCGCTGCTTGGCGTCGAAGGGAACAATGCACCAGGCCACGAGTTTGTCGGTGGCGAAGTTCGGCGGGATGTTCTGCCGGGTGTACTGGGCGCTAGAGGAAGGGACCCAGATGGAGAACAACACAAGCCCGAGGAGCAAGCCGAGTCGGCAATCCATGATTGAAAAACGATGCATCATGGGGCCACCGTATCCGTCCAAAACGCACCGTTGCAAGGCATGTAGGGACGTTTTCCATGAACCGCTCGAAAACAATGACATAAAGGTTTGAACGACAGATTACTTTGCAGTACAAAGTAAATATGAATCGTCCCGCAAGCTCTCTCGCCGTTTCCGTTCCTCCCTCTCTTGTCTCGGGTTCGCCTGGACCCACCGCGCCGATGGAAAACCATCGAAGCTCACTAGAATGGGCCTGTCACTTTAAACAAAATATTGGACAACAGGACGATATCGCCTGGGCGGAGGACTTCGAACTCAATCCGACCGAGCGCCGGGCGATTTCGCAATCGATCGCGATTTTTCAACTGGGGGAAAGTTCGGAGGGATTGTATTTCAAGGCGGCGGGGGCGAGGTATGCGGCCACACACGACGATCCCATTTATCCCGAAGCCTTGGATTTATTTATCGCCGAAGAGAACCGGCACGCGGCCTATCTGGGCCGGTTCATGCGGCGGCACGGGATCGCGTTCAAGGAGCATGAATGGACCGACAGCGTATTTCGTTGGGTGCGCCGTCTGGCTGGGTTGGAGATTTCCGTGTCGGTGTTGATCACCGCCGAACTGGTGGCGACGGTCTACTATCGCGGCTTGCGCGAGGCGACGCGTTCGGTCTGTCTCCAACAGATTTGCAACCAGATTTTGAAGGACGAGGACGAGCACTTGTTGTTCCAGGCGGGCGTGCTCGGCAAGATGCGCCGCAGACACGGACCGATCCGGCGGGCGCTGACCCGCACCTTGTCACGCGTGTTTATGGCCGGCACCTTGATCGTTGTTTGGACTTCGGTACACCGGCGGGTGTTGAAGGCGGGCGGGATCCCGTTCCGCGAGGTCGTTCGGGATACTTGGCGCGAGTTGGAGCGCTGCTTGCGCCTCGCGGAACGAGTTTATTAGGCCGATGAAGATATATGCGTACGTGGGGAGGCGTCAGCTGTGCGACTTAACGTCGCATGCCAACGGCTTACTCCAGATCTGGAGTAAGCCGTTGATCAGCCTTCCCACTCGTAGTCGCCGAACGCTTCGTCGACCGGGGTATTGAAGATGTGTTTGGAGTAGTTCGACAGGGTTTTCACGGCCAGCGCGTGCAGTTTGGCCTCGGGAATTTTCGCCGAGACACGGACGGCTTCCGCGATCAAGCCGCGTTCACGCCCGACGACGAGATAGATGTCGAGGTAGTCGGGTAGGTTGGCCATCCGGCGTACATGTTGGGGATGAAGCCGACTTCCTTTTTGGCGCGTTCGAGAATGTCTTTTTGGGGGCCTTCTGCGGTTTCGAGCGAAAGACGGGGCAGGTCGAGGCGGGCAGTTTTACTCGTCGTACCAGATCTTTTAGATGTTGGATCTCGTCCGACGAAACATCAACCTTCGGCTTCGGTGTTCAGCTGTGCCGCTTCTGTTCCTGCGATGAGTCCGGTGGCGACGATGTCCCGAACGCGTTCGGGGAGGGCGTCGCGTCCGGCTTTGTCGAGTCCGGTGACGTCGATCGGTGGATGGATGACGATCACGACCGTGGTCGGATACAGCGCGATCGATCCGGGGCGTTTGATCTGCCACGACCCATTGATTGTGACCGGCAGGATCGGAATCCCCTTGGCTTGGTGGATGAGCCGCAGGCTGCCTTTTTTGAACGCGGCCATCGGCCCACCGTCACTGCGCGTACCCTCCGGAAAGATGATGACCGAGACGCCTTTTTCCAAGGTGGCCGCCGCTTGTTTGAAGGTTTCGATCGCGCCGCGGGCGCTGGAACGGTCGAGTGGGACGCAGTCGGTGATTTTCATCCAGGAGCTGACCAGTGGCACGCGGAAGAGTTCCTGCTTGGCGATGAAGCAAGTGGGGCGTTCGAAGACGGCGGTGAGCAGCGGGATATCGAACGCGCCTTGGTGATTGGCGGCGATCAGAACCGGACCCGGCGGCAGATGTTCGACCCCGCGCATCTCCACGGTCGTGCTGGAGCGGCGCAGTACCCATTTGGCCCACTTGGTCGCCTTTTTGTGCGCTGGTGGCCGAGCGCCCACCTCGTCGCTTTTCTGTTGTCGGCGCAGTTTCCAGAGCAAGGGGTAGGCACCAATTTGATAGAGCCAGAAGAGGATGAGGAAAACGATGCCGCGAATCATGAGGGAGTAGGTGGTAGGTGGTCGCTCGTAGGTAAGAGCTCGTCGTTGGCTCCGCAAGACTCTAAAGAGCTCGGTTCGGGATGGCAAGATCGCGCGGTCCGTGTCGCGGACTTTGTCGCCCGGTTTTGTCGGCGGTCGCGTAAGGAAGCGACGCGGAACTTGACCGATGAGTATGGCAACTGAACCACATCCTGAGATGGAACCCGAATGGCGCGCGCGTTTTCCGAACGCGGCCGTGTTCGAACAAACCACCTTCATTCCGCGTCCGCTCGGGGAGGTGTTTGACTTTTTTAGCCGGGCGGAAAACTTGGAGGCCTTGACCCCGCCGACGGTACAGTTCGAGATCCTGACACCGCTACCAATCGAGATGCGCGTCGGCGCCGGCATCGACTACCGGATCAAGATCCACGGCATTCCGGTGAAATGGAAAACCGAGATCATTGTCTGGGAACCTGGGGTTCAGTTCGTCGATGTGCAGCTCAAAGGACCATACCGCCTGTGGCACCACCGGCATACGTTCGAGGAAGTGGAGGGCGGGGTGAGCATGGTCGACACGGTGCACTACCGTTCGCCGTTGCATGGGTTGCTGGTGCCCTTGTTTATTCGCAAGGACATCGAGAAGATTTTCGCCCATCGGACCACTGCGCTGGCGGACTTGTTTGCGTAGCACGTGAAAACCGAGCGGGAGCTGGTCTTCAACGAACATGAAACTTACGCGGGCTGAGGCGGATTCGCGCTGGGAATGCGCCTCTATTAAACGGTAATCTCAACCGTTGTTTGATTCGCCAAATTATCCGTCACGGGACATCGGTCTTCGACTGTCTCGAGCCATTTTTTCAGCGCCGCTTCATCGGCGTCTGAATCGACATCAAGCTTAACGCGGATATTGGTAAACCCTGCGCGTTCGGAGGCATCCCCTTGTAGCAGTCGCCCGGGATTCAGGTCGCCTTCGATATCAATTTTCAGAGATTTGATCTCAATGTTTTGTTCTTTGGCGATTAAATGGGCAACTACGTTGAGGCATCCCGCCAACGAAGCTAGCGTGTATTCTACAGGATTGGCGGCTTCATCGGTGCCGCCTAATTCCGGTGGTTCATCGATCGTGATTTGAAAGTTTCTGGATGTTCCTACGAATTTTGCCGCGCTTACACTTTCTCCAGAAAACGAAAATTTTAAGTTACTCATTATGTCTTAGGTTTGATCGGTTTGAATTAAATTGTGAAGGAAGGTAATCGTATTTCACGGCTGCTTTGTTCTTGGAAGGATATTCGAATTGTAGCTCGATCGCATCAATCGAGCTCAGCCGCTGCGGGCCGAAGATGGAAGGTGAACATGGAAGATGGCGGAATATCAGCCTTCGCCGTGTAGACGGCTTTGGGCGTGTTGACAGGACGCCGCCCAATCGGCTCGGGAGGCCCCTCGCCCTCCAGTTCCTACCGCGGGTCATTCTATTCGGATTCCTCTGTTTGAATCTCTCAATTTTTGGACTCCCTGTACGAACCGATGAAAGCGTTGCAGCTGCACTTCGGGGGGAGCGTTGTCGCAGTGGTTGAGCAACAAGCCGCTCGGGCCGAGTTCGCGAACGCGCTGGAAGCTGAGCGGGAAGAGCTGCGGACAGCTATTGAGAAAGGCGGGCGGATAGCCGACCCGGAAATGGCCGACGACGAGGTCGCCGGCGAACAAGCGTCCGGTGGGTTCGTGAAAGAAGCCGCAGTGACCTTTGGTGTGTCCGGGGAGATGCAAAACACGCAAGCCGCCGGCGTAATCGAGTCGTTGGCCGTGCGCGAGTTCGTGGTCGGCCGGGGCGGGGGAGTACTGACTGAGAACGCGGCCGATCCGTTCGGCGAATCCGCAGAGCCGGGCGCGGCCTTCATAAGCAAAGGTCCCGGCGAGATGGGGGCGGTCGGCGGGATGGATGTGGATGGGCGCGCCGGAACGGATGCGGATTTCGCAGGCGTTCTGGGTGTGGTCGAGGTGACCGTGAGTGAGTAGGATCCAGTCGATGTCGGCCATGGTGCCGCCGCGGCGGGCGAGGGCGCGGTTGAGCGGACCCCAACTGCCCCAGAAGCCGGTGTCTATCAGTCCGGTTTCGTTCGGGCCGATGAGCAACCACGAACGACCGGGGCCGAACCAAAAGGGAATTGGAACGATCTCGGTCATCCGGCTGGACGCAGGTGTTAGCTCGCCATCGAAATGGCGCGGCGCGAGTACAGAAACTCGAACAGGTTGCCTTCGTGCGGCTGGTTCCACTCGACTTTGGTGGTCGGCAGGTTGCCGAGGTTTAAGCGCTGAATCGTCGGCGCGGAAAGCAGTTCGCGGGTGAACGCGGGGTCCTTGGTAACGGCGGCGACCACGAGGCTCGGTCCCATGTAGTCGACGGCTTCGGCCTGCGGGATCTCGACGATGCTCGCGTAGGGGAACAGAAATTCGGTTTTGGCCAGCGGGTGGTCGCGGTCGGTGCAATGAACGAGCGCGGGGCGCAGGTACAGGCTGTCTTCCACTTCGACGGCGCGGTCGGTGACGGTGAGGCAGCGGGCGCCGCTTTCGCCGTCGCCGAGGCGGCTGTCGAGCATGCCGTTGATGGCATTGCCGACGCGTTTTTTGGCGAAGGCGGACAGGCGCGCGTTCGGGTCTTCGAGGCCGACCGGCTTGATCGCGTCGAGGCGTTCGGCGACGGCTTTGCCGATGGCTTCCGCGTGGCGCGGAACGACGATGGTGCTGGCGCAGATGCAGCTACGACCGCCGCCGGCGACCATCGATTGCACGATTAGGTCGACGTGGGATTCCCAGTTGTCGATCTCGTCTTCGCCGATGACGATTTTGCTGTAGCCGGGGCCGTGGACTGAGATGCCGCTATTGCCGCTGTACATGTTGGCGACTTTTTTATCGCCGAACAAAATGCAGCGCCCGGCTTTTTCCAAAATCACGCCGGAGCCTTCGTGGGTGGCTGGGTAGAAGCCGAAGAAATCGGCTGGGACGCCGGCTTGTACAAACGACTGGATCACTCGGAACGGGGTCCAGGGCTCTTCGCGTCCGGGCTTGAGCAGCAGCGGCACTTTGAGGGCGATGGTCGGCAGGTAGAGCGAGTTCACGCCGGGCGAGTTGCTCGGCAGGATCACGCCGAGGGCGTTGGTATTGGGAAAGTAGCTGAGTCCGTCACGGAAGCCGGCGTCGAGAATCGACAGGTCGAGTCCGCGCGAGAGGCCTTCGAGCACGTAGTCGATGTTGCGCAATACGTAGGCGATTTTCTCCATGTTGGCGCGGCACAGGGTGTGTGGCAGGCCGGAGGTGAGCGAGAGCACGCGGACGTATTCGTCGACCGATTGCGGTGCCTCGTCGTTCATGAAAATGTCGGCGGCCTTCTTGCACATTGCCGAGAGGTCGGCTTGCGGGATCTCCTGCATGCGCCGGAAAATACCGTTCATGCCGCGCAGATCTTTACGCAGGACGCCGCCGTTGGCGATGCTCACGGTGGCGAGGACTTCGCCGTTGCGGTGGTCGATGACATTGCTCTGGTCGAGCGATTCGTAGGGCGTACCAAAACGGAGGATCGGAATGTGTTTCATAGGAGTGTCGAAGAAAAAGGATTCGCAATGGTTCGTTCGAGGAGCGCAGGCATTACGGCACTTTCCGAGGCTCTTCCGGCTCAGAAGCCGCGGGCGCGGGCCAGTTTTTGCAGTTCGACCTGGAAGGCCATGATCTGGGCTTCGCTGGGTTTGAATTCGGGGTTGGCCGGGTTCATTCCGAGGCGGCCTAGTTCGTCCATGTACCACTCGGCCGTTTCGCCGTTGTCGAACGTGGCTTGGCCACCGGCCATCGTTCCGGGGCGGGCGAGATCGGAGAGGGTGACGGTGACGTTCGGGAGATCTTCAGGGGAGGGTGGGGCGCCGGGCGGTGCTTCGGTCAGCGCGGCGTCGGCTGGCGCGTCGGCATCGGTAGCCGGTGCTTCGGCTGGAATAGCGGCGTCGGCGGGGGTGGCGTCGGCGGGGGTGGCGTGAGCGGCGGGGGTGGCGTGAGCGGCGGGGGTGGCGTGAGCGGCGGGGGCCGCCTGTGTCGCCGTGTCTTCGGGCGCGACCGGGGCGGCGGGTTCGGGTTCTTCTTCCTCTTCGTCCGGGAACTCCGCTTTCAGATCGATCATCAGTAAGTGCATTTCCATGTAGGTCGCTTTGAGTCCGTGGTCGTCGGACAGGCGGTTTTGGATATCGCCGAGTTTGAGGCCTTCGGCAGCCCAAGTGTGGATCAGTTGCTTTTGTTCTTCAGTGAGGTCGTCCGGTGAAATCATGACGGGAGAAAAGCCGGAGCGGGGTGGCTTTGCAAGGAGATGTGTACGGCATCGAACGCGGAAGAATGCCCGCGGACGCCGAGGCCGGCGTCCCTTCAGGGAATTTGGAACAGAAAAGAATGCGCCGAGGCCGGCGTCCCGGCCAAGGAATTTGAGAAACATCTGGAGGGCGAGCGGCCCGCGAGCCGTTTCTATGACGTCGAACGCGGAAGAATGCCCGCGGACGCCGAGGCCGGCGTCCCTTCAGGGAATTTGGAACAGAAAAGAATGCGCCGAGGCCGGCGTCCCGGCCAAGGAATTTGAGAAACATCTGGAGGGCGAGCGGCCCGCGAGCCGTTTCTATGACGTCGAACGCGGAAGAATGCCCGTGGACGCCGAGGCGGCGTCCCTCCAGGAAATTTGGAACAGAAAAGAATGCGCCGAGGCCGGCGTCTCGGCCAAGGAATTTGAGAAACATCTGGAGGGCGAGCGGCCCGCGAGCTGTTTCTATGACGTCGAACGCGGTAAGAATGCCCGCGGACGCCGAGGCCGGCGTCCCTCCAAGGAATTTGGAACAGAAAAGAATGCGCCGAGGCCGGCGTCCCTCCAGGGAATTTGGAACAGAAAAGAATGCGCCGAGACCGGCGTCCGGCCAAGGAATTTGAGAAACCTCTGGAGGGCGAGCGGCCCGCGAGCCGTTTCTATGACGTCGAACGCGGAAGAATGCCCGCGGACGCCGAGGCCGGCGTCCCTCCAGGGAATTTGGAATAGAAAAGAATGCGCCGAGGCCTGCGTCCGGCCAAGGAATTTGAAAAAACATCTGGAGGGCGAGCGGCCCGCGAGCCGTTTTCTACGTCGAACGCGGAAGACTGATCAGTGGTAGTACAATTCTATAGGCGATTCTCACGTGGGTGAGAGCGTTGCTAAAGTCAATGGCGTTTGGCCTCCGGCCAAGCGTGTTGCCTCATAAGTCAGGACACCGAAGCGATGTGCGAGGCACGTTTCGGCGTGTCCGGTTGCCTCAAAATAGAGGACACCGAACTCATGACGAAGAAAATGAGTCGGAAAAGCAAAGAAGACTA
>Ga0209187_1000781_pt1 | contig 47132 bp, 31 predicted proteins | sample BantaG_FD_187430 | JGI IMG/M metagenome (GOLD analysis project Ga0209187, IMG submission 187430) | Marine algal microbial communities from Bantry Bay, Ireland - BantryBay_4 metaG (SPAdes) (version 2) | ecosystem: Host-associated > Algae > Red algae > Unclassified | place: Bantry Bay, Ireland...
ATAGGCAGGGCTGGGATTAGAAGTAACTAGTCTCTGTATCATAAACTTGCCGAAAAATGGTCCGACATTCTCATGATTGAATAAATTATCTAAGGCAAATTCTACATCTTGTACACCAGAATTATTAGCTGGAGTATACGCGCCATTGAGTAGATTTTTAACACCCTGCTCGTGCCACTCATTCTCTATCCTCATGCGATTATAATAAGTAAGCTCATAGTCCTCTGGTCCCTCGAAGAAGCCATAAGCATCATACCAGGTAAAGCCCGTAAAGATTTTTGCGAACTCTGCTATGTCCATATTATCATAGGTCGGAATCGCATCACCAGAGGCATCTGTCTGATATGTACCATCAGGATTTAATTCCGATAGTCCGATGGAGAAGAGCTGCATGACTTCTCTTGCGTAATTCTCATCTGGGAAAGTACCAGCATCAGTATCTGTCTTAGGATTATTCATATATGTGAGGTACTGCCCCATCGCTGGATGGAAAGTCACTTCTTCTAATAAATCTCTATAATTACCCAAAGCATGATTCAGCAGCATATCATAGTATGTGCCAAAAGCATATGCGCTATCACTAAAACTCGAGAATCTGGAAATCACAAAAAACTCCGTCAAGGCTAAGGTGACTCGCTGCCTGAGCACATCTTCAGAAGTCATCAGGTAGTTCCACAGCGCAAAATCAAAATAATAATCATATGCACCATCATCATTGGGATCATTATCATTGGCATTTTTATAATCCTGATATTGGACGACTTTAGACATGACAGTATAAGGCCTCGCGATCGCATACTGCTGATCTATCCAGTCTTCTATACCAAGTAAAGATACTTGCTGAATATCCTCATAACTACCTCCAAAAGCAGCTTGCGCTAAGAATCTGGAGGCAGCATTTAGATTAGGTAGATAGCCCTGACTGGACACAGTATTAGATCCGTCAGTGGCATTAGAATTAGAGCTAGTCGTCACGATGACTCCATCGTCATGACCGAGACCGATGGTCATCTGAGCAGTGCAGAGATGCACCATAGCCAAGAGGAAAAAAGAAACACAGAAATTGATTTTTATTATTTTTTTCATTTGAATCACTACTTTTTATGCGTCATAATGTGCTTATGTATTCCTTAGACGGGTACATCCCGAATTACCCTACCAGTAGTTTTGTAAAACTTTACAAAAAAAAATGACGACCTGTTTAATTCAATTATAGGAAGATGTAATGGAAGAAATGGAAACATTCAGTTAGCAACAAAAGTATTGTAGTGAGTACAAATAAGCGTATAGGTAAACCCTATATTTTCAAATTGATCGTGAAAGAAAAGTATGAATCTTTGTTGTATATAGTCAGACTAATTATTTTTATCGATTAATAATAATTAAACCTAACCAGCCATCCTGAGCTTGATTCAGAATCTAATGATTGACTAAACTGTAGTATTGAGATTCAGAAATAATTCCAGATTGGTTCTACTGTTTAGAAGAAGGATACTCAACAGATTACCTTTATTAAAATCATGAACAATCCCTTATTTAAGATGATATGCCGCAGAGAAAGCGGGCCAGGACTATTTATACCAGCAAACTTATTTCTTTCGGGTATTATACTCGATCTATTTTCCTACCGAGGATAGACCTTTTATATTAACAGAAATGCCAGATGGTGGACCATTCAGATGCGCCTACGAGGGTGAAGGCTTGCTATGCCAAGAGAGCGAAAGTACAGTCTGTGACTTCATAACATCCAGCGGTTATGTGCAAGCATTCAGCCATCTATCTATCTACCCTAATCCTGTGAAGGACGAGCTTCATATTGACGGTGATACACCATCAACATATGATGGATATTATTCTCTATATACCGTCACAGGTACGCCTGTCGTGATGAATAGGCCTTTGCAAAATCAAAACATATCACTTTCAGGCTTATCATCGGGCATGTATTTCTTAAGCTGGTGGATTCTGATGGGGACTTCATGACTGAAAGAATCACTATACAGAAATAGGGTAAAATATCTTTAAAGTTCTAATGAGTCATTTAAATAAGTTCACAATCCCTATGTTCACTAAATAACAATCCTACACACCTACAGCACTGATACTCAGTGACTAAAATATTTGAATTAAAAAGTCTGTACATATTACTGATTATTTCAATATATAAAGACATTAATTCTATTATTATCAATTATTCCAAATTATTAACTGTTAAAATTTTTATATTAAAATTATATTCTTAACTATTGTTTAATTGAGATATTAATGCTATCTTGATAGTAATCAAAATCTTTAAGTATGTCAGAATTTTTACTTGTATTATCAGTTTTTGCAACTTCAGCTCTATTTACATACTTTCTTTATGCATTAGGTATACTTAAGGAGGACATGTAAACCAAGCTTGACCACTTGCAAAATAAAGAAAAAGGGACGTAGCAATGCTTCGTCCCTTTTTCTATTTTCACCATTATTCTCCTAGCTCATCATTTTGATTAACTAATCTTTAACCCCACTGACACGACACATTTGCAATCCTTCAAGTAACTTTCGTGTTAAGAAAATAAGCGATGGTGGATGACCACTTAGCTTTATTTAAAAAAGAAAGTTATGATAAGAATTATAATCCTCAGCGTGTCAATATTACTGACCAGCCTCATCGGCTCAGCCCAAAATATACAGGACAAAAATGCGCTTAAAATCATCAACCAATTAGAGGAGAAATACAATACTTATCAGTCTATAGAAGCAAATTTTAATCTGACTACAGAAATACCTGAAGAAGAGCCGATCAAAGAATCAGGAAAATTCATTCAGGATGGCACTGCCTATCACCTTGACTCTGATCAGCAGACGATTTTTTCTGATGGTAAGTCCATCTGGCTATTTTTGAAAAATCAGAATGAGGTCCAGATCAATAGTATCGCAGAAGATGAAGGGTCTCTGATCAATCTCACACCCCGGGGCATCATCAATCTATTCAATAATAGTGAGTTCGATTATGCCATCGTCAATGAAGAAAAAGGCATCAGCCATATAGAATTTAAGCCCCTGGATAAGAATTCAGAATACAGCAAAGCTAGACTCGCCATAGACATCAATAAGAAAGAACTTAAGAGTGCTAAGGTATTCTACAAAGACGGCATCCGACTGACACTAGACGTGGTAGACATCACGCCTAATCAATCATATGACGCAGAAATATTTGTTTTTAATGCTGCAGAATACCCCGGAGTGCATGTCGAAGATCTAAGAATAGACTAAGCGACCGCCCATTATTCTATCCAAAGCACTATTTTTGCTGATGTGAAAGCAATAGTCATAAAGCCAGTCGCTCACTACATCAGCAGACAGATTCGGAAGCAAGCAGCCACAGCTATTGAGGATCAAGAATCTATTTTCCAGTCACTTATTAAAAAAGGATCTCAAACAGCATTCGGCAAAGACCACCAGCTAAGCAAAGTAAAAACACATGATGACTTCTGCCAGAAAGTACCCATCAGAGACTATGAAGGTCTAAAGTCCTATTTTGATCAAGTAAAAGATGGGGCAGCAGATATCCTGTGGCCTGGAAAACCCAGATACCTGGCCAAGACTTCAGGCACTACTTCTGGAATCAAATATATACCCATCACTGATGCCAGCATCTCTAATCATATCCACACCGCCAGAAACGCCCTGCTTAATCTGACATCCATCAGAAAAGACACAACTATATTCAATGGGAAAATGATTTTTCTATCAGGCTCTCCTACCCTATCCAAAGTCGGTGGTATCAATACTGGCAGACTATCAGGTATCGTAAATCATGAGATCCCAGCCTGGGTCAAGGGCAATCAGCTACCCAGCTACGAGACTAACTGTATCGAAGAATGGGAATCTAAACTCGAAGCCGTCGTCAAAGAAACACACGATCAAGACCTCAGAGTCATCAGCGGTATCCCTCCATGGGTACAGATGTATTTTGAAAAACTCATCAGCTACACTGGCAAAGCCACAATTAAAGATATATTCCCCAATCTCAGCCTATTCGTCTATGGCGGGGTCAACTATGAACCATACAGAAACAGTATCGAATCTCTCATCGGAGAGCGTATAGACACTTTAGAGACTTATCCAGCTTCAGAAGGATTCATCGCATATCAGGATCGGCTTAAGAATGATGGTCTATTACTTAATACGCGTTCAGGCATCTTGTTTGAATTCGTACCCGCTGATCAGATATTTGAGGAAAACCCAGAGAGATTCACTTTAGCTGAAGTAGAACTGAGTAAAGACTATGCCATCATCATCAATAGTAATGCAGGGCTGTGGGGATATAATCTAGGTGATACTGTCAGGTTCACTTCTCTCGATCCATATAAGATCGTCGTATCAGGTCGAATCAAGCACTTTATCTCTGCATTCGGAGAGCATGTCATCGCAAAGGAAGTAGAAGCAGCTATCTCTATCATCGGTCAGAAGCATAAGCTAAGAGTCAATGAATTTACTGTGGCACCCATGGTGAATCCTTCAGATCAGTCACTGCCCTACCATGAATGGATCATAGAATTCCAAGAAAAACCCGCTGACTTGACGCAAATATCCAGAGAATTAGACGAAGTCATGACTCATCAAAATATCTATTATCAGGATCTCATAGCAGGAAATATCCTCAGACCACTGGAAATCAATGCCGTAACCAAGGGGACTTTTCAAAGATATATGGAATCGCTCGGCAAATTAGGAGGGCAAAATAAGGTACCTCGACTCAGTAATGATCGAAAAATAGCCGATTTACTGCTTGAAAGTTAGATTTTTCACCCTTTTGTAGAAGATCTGAAGCCATATCAAGCTAAAGTCACGTGAGACCGTTAATAATTGCTTAAAGGCTAATCTATAATTCCTCAAAGAAATCATTGCTACGTTAGATGATTAGTTGTAATTTTGCTGCCTTATGAAAAAGAGCCTCAAACTAATAGGTGTTCTATCCATACTCTGTCTATACTTATTCAGCTCGTGCAGATCAGACTTCGAGATCATAAGATCAAGTAATGATCCAGAGAAAATACTTACTGAAGCTAATGCTCTATATAAAAAAGGTGACTATCATAAGGCCATCACACTGTATGAGATCTTAATCCCTGCATATAGAGGAAGATCAGAGGCAGAAGATATAGCATATAATTATGCTGATGCTCATTATAAGTTAAAGAGGTATATCTCATCTGCACATTACTTTAAGCAATTTGCTAGTACGTATAATAATAGTCCACGTAAAGAAGAAGCTGATTTCTTATCCGCATATTCTAATGTAGAATTATCTCCATCAGACAAGCTCGACCAGAGTTCATCAATTAAAGCGATCGATGCACTCCAGACATTTATCAATGCATATCCTACAAGTCCTCGAGTAGATCAGTGCAATGAGCTGATCGATGAAATGAGAAAGAAGATGGAAAATAAAGCGTATAGTTCTGCTAAGCTGTACTATGACTTAAAAAACTATAGCTCATCCATCGTGTCCTTTGAGAATATGCTGAAGGATTATCCAGAAACAAATAAAGAAGAAGAAATCAGATACCTCGTAGCAAAGTCTAGTTTTAGTTTTGCTGAGAATAGTGTATATGCTAAAAAGAAGGAGAGATATATGACGACAATGGAAAAGTGTGAACTTTTCCTGAAGAAATTTCCCAAAGGAAATAAGTTATCAGAAGTCAATACCTTCATAACTAAATCGAAACAAGAACTAAATAAAATAGACAATGGGTGATTTAAAGACTAAAGTACAAGGTATAGATCCTAACATCAAGGCCAGAGACATGCAGAGTATTGTCGATATGACTGGTAATATCTACGAATCACTCGTCGTGATCGCAAAGAGATCTCGTCAGATCAACAGAGAAATGAAGATAGAGCTTCATCAAAAATTAGAAGAATTCGCCACTACTTCTGACGCGATAGAGGAGATACATGAGAATAAGGAGCAAATAGAAATTTCAAAATTCTATGAAAAACTCCCTAATCCAGTTATCATAGGATTTGAAGAATTCATGGGAAATGAATTAGAATATAGTTATCCATTACGAGAGGCTGCAAGAGAATTAGAAGCAGAAAAAGTAGCACTAAAAGAGGCAGCAGAAAAAGAAGCAGCGGCAAAGGAAGCTGCAGCAAAAGAAGCGGGTAAAGAAGCGGCAATAGAAGCGGCGGCGGCTAAAGCCAAAGATGCATAATGCCTTCTACTCAGAATAAAAATGTACTGCTTGGTATCACAGGCAGTATCGCTGCATATAAGGCAGCATCACTTATCAGGCTATTGATCAAGTCAGACTACAAAGTCAAAGTCATTATGACTCCCTCAGCTTGTGACTTCATCACTCCACTGACCATCTCTACCTTGTCTAAGCATGAGGTTATCACCGAGATAGCTGAATCAGGACAATGGCACAATCATGTAGCATTGGGCCTCTGGGCTGATCTCTTCTTGATCGCTCCATGCACTGCCACGACACTAAGTAAGATGGCCTCAGGTCTGGCAGATAACATGCTGATAGCCACTTACCTATCAGCGAAGTGCCCGGTCATCATAGCACCAGCGATGGATTTGGATATGTGGAAGCATGGCAGTACAATATCTAATCTAAAAACCATAAAATCATACGGCAATGACATCATCCCAGTCGGTCATGGAGAACTAGCCAGTGGACTTGTGGGAGATGGAAGGATGGCCGAACCAGAAGCTATTGTATCTTATTTAAATGATTACCTAAGTCATGATCAAGATCTGACTGGAAAGAAAGTGCTTATCACAGCTGGTCCGACTTATGAATTTTTAGATCCCGTCAGATACATAGGAAATCCCAGCTCAGGCAAGATGGGAATTGCCCTGGCAGAAGAATGTGCTTCCAGAGGCGCCAAAGTCACGCTGGTCTTAGGTCCCAGCCAACTCTCCCCTGCAGATGAATCTATAAAACTGAAGCGTGTGCGCTCAGCTGAAGAAATGTATCAAGCATGTCTGAAGGTATATAAGTCGACAGATATCACCATATTCGCAGCTGCTGTGGCAGACTACACCCCTATGGGAACATCCATCCACAAGATCAAAAAGAAAGGCGGCAACCTAAAGCTGGAACTCAAGCGAACCAAAGACATCGCTGGTGAATTAGGAAAGGTCAAAAGCGAAAAGCAAATAAATATCGGATTCTCATTAGAGACCAAGAGTGGAGAAGCTAATGCAAAAGATAAATTAGCTAAAAAGAACTTTGATATAATCGTGCTGAATTCTCTTCAGGATAAAGGTGCAGGCTTCAAAGGAAACACCAATAAGGTCACAATCTTCAATAAAAACGGAGAAATGAAAAAATATCCACTCAAGTCAAAAACGAAAGTAGCGAAGGACATCGTTAATCATATTGTAACTCTGGTTACTCAGAAGTAAATTAGCTATAGTAAACCTATTAGATTGAAAATTATCGTACTTACTGGTTTGATTAAGTGTGCTTATAAACTGAAAATTGGGATTGCTATATTTTAAAACATAAAACTCCGATGATTAAGGTTTAGACACCCAAGGATTTGATTTTTCTTCACGACGATGGATTAAAGCCATCTGGATAGAATAGAAAATATAAACTATGAAAGAAACGCTATTCATTATCATGACGCTCCTCATCGGTGCCTTATCGACTCAAGCGCAAGAACTGAATCTTTCAGTGACGATTAATACGCCAAAACTTAAACTTGCTGACCCACAGGTATTTAAATCCTTAGAGACGACAATCACAGAATTCTTCAATAATACTGCATGGACGGAAGATGAATTCGAAACTCATGAGAGAATAGAAGGCACAATTCAGATCAATGTGAAAGAAGATATTTCTTCTAATAGTTTTGTCGCGGACTTCTATGTCTCTACCAGTCGACCAGTGTATAATTCTAATTATTATTCTCAGACCCTACTCCACATCGATAGAGATGTCGGTTTTTCATATGAGCAGTTCGGACCTATATTCAATAATACAGGTGCATTCTCAGATAATCTTTCTGCGATCCTGACCTACTATGCTTATGTGATCCTCGGGATAGATTACGATACTTTCTCACCATTAGGAGGAGAGCGATTCTTTCAGATCGGCCAGAATATTATAAACTCTGTCCCGCCTAATATCTCTAGCAGAGATAAATCATGGTCTGCCGTCGGAACTTCAAGAAATCGATATTGGCTGATCGAAAATCTTCTAAATCCAAGAGTCAAGCCCTACCGACAAGCGATGTATGATTATCATAGAAGAAGCTTAGATACCATGAGTGATGATCCTGATAGAGCGAGAGCCATTATGCTCAGCTCTATTACTGCGATTGCAGATGTTAATCGATCTTTTCCTAACTCCATGATCTTGAAATTATTTTCTGATTCTAAGCGTGATGAAATCATAGAAGTATTTAATGTTGCTACTCAAGGAGAAAAAACTAAGGTCTATGATATCATGACGGAGATAGACCCTGCGCTATCATCAGAATTCAATAGCCTCAGAACAGGTCGAAAATGACCAAGAAGCTCTGCATTTTTGCATCAGGTACGGGCTCTAATGCAAAAAAAATAATTGACCACTTTAAGAATTCCAGTATTGCGGAAGTATCTCTCATCATTTCTGATAAATCTAATGTCGGAGTGCTGTCTATTGCACAACAAGAAAATATTTCGTGGAAGGTTTTAAAAAAGGGAGAATTATTGACTGAATCATTTGTCAATACACTCAGAGATCAAAATATTTCTCTGATCATCTTAGCGGGTTTTCTAAAACTCATTCCCCTGAGTTTAATTAGAGCTTTCCCTGATAGAATCATTAACATACACCCTGCCCTATTGCCAAAGTATGGCGGTAAAGGCATGTACGGCATGAATGTACATCAAGCCGTGAAAGACAACCATGAAACGACTTCAGGCATCACCATTCACTATGTCAACGAGCATTTTGATGATGGTCTTCACATCTTTCAGGCATCTTGTCAGGTGGATGCTGAAGATACTCCACAGATAATTGCAAGGAAGGTACAAGCACTAGAGCATGGGTATTTTGCTATGGTGATTGAGCAAGTATTACACCAGAAACAGCTTTCCTAATTCACTAGCCTACTGCTAAATAATATAATAACTACTTAACACTTGGTGTGTTTTTTATAATAGTCTCATCAGTGAGAATAACTGATACGAGCACTATCCCATCATAGAATGATCGCATCTCCCAGCTCTGGTCGGAGACTGCCTCGTATCATGATATGATATACTCATTCCACATCATTATCTCATTTATATCAGCGACTGCATCAGATAAGACCAATTGCCTTTCAGCAATAATTGGTTTAACCCTTTGACTTAAGTACTTTTGTATAGATGCACGATATAGAACCATATCATAAATGGCGAGAATATTATACTTCTTCAGAAGATGAGAAGTCCCCATTCTATGGACGGCAGTATGATGAGTTCAAATTCACAAATAAAGTCTATAATTACTTTATTCATCCGCAGTGGGACGAATTCGGTTCTTCGACGCTGTATGCTAAAGTCATCTATGTAGATTATGTCAGAGGACTAGCCTGCATAGAGCTGATCGGGGAGTGGAATGACTGTATCTCTAATGATGTTATGTTTCTTAAGCGAGAGATTATAGACGATATCATGTTGCACGATGTGTATAAGTATGTCATACTATGTGATAATGTCTTGAATTTCCATAGTTCTGATGACAGCTACTATGAAGAGTGGTATGATGATGTAAAAGAAGAAGATGGATGGATAGTCTACCTCAATACCTTAGAACATGTCGTCACAGAAATGGAATCCATCAGACTACAACACTACATTAACTTTGGGCCACAGTATAATGGCATCAACTGGAGAAAGCTAAAACCATCTACTATCATAGATCACATAGAGGATATACAGTCAAATGAAATTAAAGAACTTACTTATTAATAAATCAAGAAATGCATAAATCAGGATTTGTAAATATAATAGGTGAGCCTAATGTAGGTAAGTCTACGCTGATGAATGCTCTCGTCGGAGATAAGATGTCCATCATCAATAAGAAACCTCAGACGACGAGGCATAGGATCATCGGTATATATAATGATGAGGATCATCAGATCGTATTCTCAGATACACCGGGCTGGATAGAAGAGTCTCACTACAAAATGCAGGATGTCATGAATAAGTTCGCTTATTCTACGCTCGAAGATGGTGATGTGCTCCTGCTGATCATAGATGTACTGAGGACGCCTGACTTAGATAATCGGCTGGTCAATAGATTACAAAAGTCTCCTATCAAAACATTCTTAGTGCTGAATAAGGTAGATGACGCCACCGAGGAGCAAGTCGCTGAAGTCAGGAAGCTCTGGCAAGATACGCTGGCATTCGATCAGGTATTTGAAATATCTGCACTAAAGAGTCAAGGCGTAGCCAGCTTATTTGAACAAATCAAATCAGCACTTCCAGAAGGGCCAGAATATTATCCAAAAGATCAGATCACGGATAAACCCGAGCGCTTCTTTGTCAGTGAGATGATAAGAGGCAATATCTTAGAGCAATATCATCAAGAAATCCCATATTCTGCAGAAGTAGAAATCGAAGAATTCAAAGAATCAATACTGAGAGGAGAAGACTTTGTCAGAATACGTGCAAATATATATGTCAATCGAAAAACTCAAAAATCTATCATTATAGGTAAAGGTGGCTCTGCTATAAAGCAACTGGGTATCGCCTCTAGAAAAGATATAGAAGAGTTTCTCGGCAAAAGGATACACCTCGAACTATATGTAAAAGTAGCAGAGGGGTGGAGAGATAATCAATCTAAACTTAATCAATTCGGATATAACTAATGTCAGAAGTAGTCGCTATCGTCGGTAGACCAAATGTAGGAAAATCGACCCTATTCAATCGCCTCATCGGGGCCAGAAAAGCCATTATAGATGACGTCAGTGGTGTCACTCGGGATAGAATCTATGGATTCTCTGACTGGAATGGTCGTGACTTTACCGTCATAGACACAGGAGGATTCGTCACGGGAAGTGAAGATATATTTGAATCAGCCATACGTGATCAGGTCAAGATTGCTATGGATGAAGCCGATATCATCATATTCTTGACTGATGTCACCACAGGCATAACAGACCTAGATGCAGATGTCGCTGATATGCTGCGTAAATCAACCAAGAAAATCATTCTGGCTGTCAATAAAGTAGATAATAATACCAGACTTCTCTCTGCCAATGAATTCTGGGCTTTAGGGTTTGAGAACACAACATTTCTATCATCCATGACTGGAAGTGGCTCAGGAGAACTATTAGACTTAGTGACTGAACTTCTACCACCTGCTAAGTCCGAAGAAGATACCGATCGTGAAATACCGAGAATAGCTGTCGTGGGTCGACCTAATGTGGGTAAGTCCTCATTCGTTAATGCCCTGCTCGATGAGGAGCGCAACATCGTGACAGATATCGCTGGTACGACAAGAGATTCCATCGATTCCAGTTATAATAAATATGGAATGGAATTTATTCTGGTGGACACAGCAGGTATTCGAAAGAAGAAGAAAGTTCACGAGGACTTAGAGTTCTATTCTGTCATCAGAGCCGTGAAGTCTATTGATGAAGCGGATGTATGTCTACTATTAATCGATGCTACGCAAGGCATAGAGGCACAGGACATGAATATCATCAACCTTGTGCAAAAACGCAAAAAGGGCTTAGTCATACTCGTCAATAAGTGGGATCTCGTAGAGAAAGATACACACACAGCAAAGGAGTATGAGCAGATGGTCAAACAAAAAATAGCGCCATTCAATGATGTACCAATTCTATTCATCTCTGCTTTAGAAAAGCAACGAATATTTAAGGCACTTAAACTGGCGAAAGAAGTCTTCCTCAGAAGAACTCAAAAAATCACAACTTCAAAGCTGAATGATGTCATGCTGCCAATATTGGAAAGAAATCCACCACCAAGTCACAGGGGTAGATTCATCAAAATAAAATTCATCACTCAGCTACCGACATACTATCCTACGTTCGCATATTTCTGCAATCATCCAAAGCATGTCAAAAAGGAGTACAGAAACTTTATAGAAAATAAAATGCGAGAATTATTCGATTTTACTGGAGTCCCAATCAATATTTACTTCAGAGAAAAGTAGCATCTATACCGATGCTATTTTATACCGATATCTATCGGTAGGAAAATAGGTAGAGTAAATACCCGAAAGAAATAGATTTGCTGATATAAAGAGTCCCAAACTAATTTCTGTTCGGTAACTTAGGCGGATATCTACAGCATTTATAAGATAAATGGTAATAGAAAATATTTACTTATATCGACTAAAGCTTGTTCGAAAGCGATTAAATGTTCCCCTTTTCAAAGGAAATAAAAGGGGATTGATGATTACTGGTTATTATGAGCACAATCATAAAATTAAATAAATGCAATGTACATGCCGTGGATAAGTAAGACACTCAAGGGTGTATAATATCTAATTCGCTGTTAATCATTTAGTTGCAAATCTTAATAAATGAAAATTATTGTCACGGGTGCATCTGGCCAAGTGGGATCAGAGCTGAGAGAACTATATCAAGATAAAGAAGGATATCAATTCACATTTCTGACCAGAAGTGGGTTAGACATCACTGATCCTTTAGCCATCAATCGGATATTTGATAATGTAAAGCCCGATGCATGCATTAACTGTGCTGCTTATACAGCTGTGGATAAGGCAGAGACAGAAGTCACATCGAGCTATGCTATTAATGTGACTGGGCCACAGCTTTTAGCAAGTGCATGTGCAGCTCACGATGCGGTATTTCTTCATTATTCAAGTGACTACGTGTACCACTCTGACACATCAGAAGCGCTAAAAGAGTCAGACACAACAAGCCCGAAAGGCATATATGCTAAGCATAAGCTGGAAGGAGAACGTGCAGCTATGCTGGCCAGTGATCAATGCATCATCATCAGGACATCATGGGTGTATTCATACTATGGACATAATTTTATCAAAACGATGCTGAAGCTAGGAAAAGACAGAGATGAATTATCTATTGTCGCAGACCAAATAGGCACACCTACTTATGCTAAAGACATCGCATCCATCAGTATGGATATCATCAAGTACCTGAAGGATAGCCCATCTATAACTCCTGATTATGGTATCTATAACTTCAGCAATGCAGGTCACACTAATTGGGCAGAGTTCGCCACTACCATATTTGAGATGGAGGATATCCAATGTAAGGTGAATACGACAACAACTGAAGCATATGGAGCTCCCGCACCGAGACCGCTATGGAGTGTGCTTTCTAATGATAAGATTCGAAAGACCTTCGGCATTGAAGCTATTCATTGGAAAGAAAGTTTAAAAGATTGTCTGAATCGATTGAATTCTTGAGATCAACAGAAATTTGCATGCTTCACTCAGTTGACATATATGTCTTATTTTCCTTAGGTCAGACTTTTTAAATCGAGGATTTTATGTAATTTATCACTTGATATGAGGATTACTAATTTTTTGATCACTCTGGCTCTCTGTTTCATCAGCTACCATAGCTATGCGACACATAATCGTGCCGGGGAAATCACTTATGAGCAGATAGATGAGCTCACCGTCAGAGCTACCATCACTACTTATACGAAGACGAGTAGTACGGCTGCGGATCGTGACAGTATAGAGATATTCTGGGGAGATGGCACGGGTGAATTCGTCCTTAGATCTAATGGTGAAGGAGACCCCTTACCCAATGATATAAAGGTAAATTTTTACATTAAAGAGCATACATATCCAGGAAGAGGCACTTATACCATCTCGATGGTCGATCCTAATCGAGTGGCATCTATACTGAATGTTAATTTCCCAAATTCAGTAAATGTTCCCTTTTACGTAGAGACCACATTTACACTGCTTAATCCTCTTTTTCAGGGTAAAAATAACTCGGCTACCTTACTTCAGGCTCCGATAGATTTTTCATGCGTAGGTCAAGTTTTTGTGCATAATCCTAATGCATTTGATGCAGATGGTGATAGTTTATCTTATGCGTATACGATTCCGAGATTTGAGAGGGACACAGATGTACCAGACTATTTATTTCCAGATGCGATAAGCCCTGGAGATAATAATCAAATTAACCTTGATCCACTGACAGGTACCTTCACATGGGATTCTCCACAGCGTCCAGGAGAATATAATATAGCTTTTCGCATCAATGAATATCGATCTGGGGTATTAATTACAAGTACGGTCAGAGACATGCAAGTATTTGTCAGGAACTGTAATAATGCACCTCCGAGTATTGATATCGTAGAATCTATCTGTGTGGTAGCAGGAGAAATGATCAACTTAGACTTGATAGTCAATGATACTGACTCCTTCGATTTAGTCTCAGTCAGTGCTACAGGAGGCCCATTCCAATTCGAAAATAGTAGTGCCATCATCAGCAACTCTAATGTCTTTCAGCCAACACCAATAACATCTACTTTCAGCTGGCAGACGACATGTGACCATATATCACAATCAGAATATCAAGTAGTCTTCAGAGCAGTAGATAATTCATTTGGCGATACCACTGGGCTTGCAGACTTGAAGACGCTTCAAATCAAAGTCATCGGTCCTCCTCCACAAGATCTACAAGCAGAAGGTATAGAAGATCGAATCGATCTCGACTGGGAATTTCCTTATGAATGTCAGGAAACAGATATCACTGAGTTCTTAGGATTTTCAGTGTGGCGAAAGGTAGGTTCTGCAGAAATCAATCAAGATAGCTGCTTCAATGGTTTAGATGGTCAAGGTTATCAAGAGATCATTTTCATTACAATTGCAAACGATGGATCTCGATATCAGGTGAGCGATCCAACAGCGCAGTCAGGTGTAATCTATTGCTATCGGATTTTAGCAGAATTTTCACAACTGACAGACAGCGGCAATCCATTTAACAGGGTGTCTTCTATAGCCAGTGATGAGATATGTATGATTCTGAATCAGGACTTCCCACTTATTACAAAAGTATCAGTGACTGCTACAGATCAGACTAATGGGCGTATAGATGTTGAATGGACTAAACCTTCTTCTTCAGATTTAGATACGATTCAGAATCCAGGACCATATAGGTATCAGCTTACCCGATCTGATGGCAGCTCGCCATTCATAGATGTGCCAGGTGCAGACTTTAGAATAGATAATTTCAGTGATCCTGTAGATACTTTTTTCAATGATACTAATCTTAATACGACTGATATCCGATATGATTATAAAGTAGAATTCTATGATACGGATATAGAGAATGAATCCCGTGCATCGTTCAATGCAAGTTCGGTTGATCTAAATGTCAACCCTACCGATCAAGCAAATAACCTATCATGGTCATTTGATGTGCCATGGCAGAATATGAATTATATTATTTACAGAGAAGAGAGTGGGACTTTAGACTCTATTGGAGTTTCTATCAGCACTAATTTTACAGATACAGGACTTAATAATGATCAGGAGTATTGCTACCTAGTCAGGTCATTTGGCTCATACGGAATAGAGAGTGTGCCTCAAGTTCTGATTAATGATTCTCAGATTGGCTGTGGCACGCCTCAGGATGATGTCGCACCCTGCTTTCCCTCTTTCACGGTAGATAATGTCTGTACAGCCCCTACCCTATTTGATGGTCAGGAAACGCTTTTCAATATCATCAGATGGCAAGATGATTCTGACTGCGAAACACTAGGCGATCTAGCGGGTTATAATATCTACTTCAGCACTTCTCCTGAAGATAATGGCTCGATCATATCTACTTTAGATGCCGTAGATAATCGGATATTTGAGCATCGTCCAGAATTTGGGATCGCAGGTTGTTATTCTATCTCAAGCTTTGATGATCAAGGTAATGAGAGCGAGCCGAGTGCCATCATATGTACTGAGAATTGTCCATCTTATCAGCTGCCAAATACTTTTACACCTAACGACGATGGAGCTAATGATTTATTTAAACCGATCAGCTCGCAGTTCATCGCAAAGGTAGATATGGAAATATACAATCGATGGGGTCAAAAAATATTCGAAACAGAAAATCCCGAGATAGACTGGGACGGCACTAACTTAAATGGAAGCACCTTAGAAGATGGCGTATATTACTATACATGTACCGTCTTCGAGCAGCAGCTCAATAATATAGAGCCAAGAAGCGAAATTCTCAATGGCTTCATACATCTTATAAAAGGAGAGTAATTATGTTTTCAGGAATTGTAGAAGCCCTCGGGCTTGTCAAAAGAATAGAAGAGGAAGGCACTAATAAGAGCTTTCACATAGAATCAGATATCTCATCAGACTTATACATAGACCAAAGCGTATCTCATAATGGTGTCTGTCTGACAGTCGTCAAGATCATAGATAATGTGCATGTCGTCACAGCTGTAGAAGAGACGTTGATAAAAGCAAATCTCAATGACCTTTCAGTAGGCAGCACCGTAAATCTGGAAAGATCAGTCTCGCTCAGTACTAGGCTTGATGGCCATATGGTGCAAGGACATGTAGATAGTACCATAGAGTGTATCCGTAAGGAAGACAAAGACGGGAGCTGGATATTTGGATTTAAATATGCAAATAAAGATGATGCACTGCTGGTCGATAAAGGCAGTATCTGTATCAATGGTGTGAGTCTGACTTTGATCGATCCTTCTGATGGGTCGCTGGAAGTGACGATCATCCCTTATACCTATGAGTATACGACTTTTAAAAATATTCAGGTCGGTGATAGAGCTAATGTAGAATTTGATATTATTGGGAAATATGTGAATAAGTATTTACGTAAGATTAAAATAGCTTGATTAAGTAGCATACCCTATAGAATGAATCATCAACCGATCGGGTAATAAGCGCCAGAGGAAAGCATTAAGAGTCTTGAAACTCAAGCATCGGGTTCTTCTGAACATCCTTTGGCTAATCAAAAGTATAAACTATTAAATCTATTATTACTACGCTCATTAATTCTGTCCGATTAATATAGGCGGTTAGCCCACTACTGCGCAGTAATGACTTTTCTTACTACGTGTTACCTAATATTCTTTTCCTCGTTACAAAATAAATTAGACTGATAATTTTGATGGACTAATTGTATACTTTTCGAATATGGGTATGCACCACCTAGTCCCAAGTTTTCAGTTTTGCTATAGCATTTGCATGGAAAAGAAAGCACACTTGTTCCATTCTCTAATTTATTCGGATTACTGAATTCATTAGGAATCGGGGAACATTGTGCGAAGGTCATATTCCCAATAATGTATTCTATGATGTGATTAAGATCGAGCCCGTATTCCTTAAGAATATCTTCGTTTATACCATTTGCATATCTTCCACAGGGTTCACCAATTCTAATTATAGAATCTGCTGTAATGGTAATCTCATCATAGAAACAGGAGAACACATTAGCTATTTTTATAAAATCATCGTTTCCTTCAAAATCTATTTTTCCATAGACCTCATTAATCTTAAAATCAGCCTCATCTTGTTTAGTCAGGTCTATGGGAGTCATGGATTGGTCAAACCATATTTCATTTTCAATATTTTCAAAACCGATGAGTTCCTGACCTTTATTGGAGGAATTAGTCTTTCTGCACTTGAGCCTTATATCAGCTTTTTTGCCTAAATAGTAAAGACCTGGGATCTTATAAGGTATCGGAATGGTGTACTCCTCGTGCAGTTGCCACCTTCCCTCAAAACCACTGCATGGACAATATTCATGCACTTGATTTTCTGTCAGATATGGTGACTTATAATAGTGTGCATCATTAAAGTCAAAATACATCTCTAATGGATGACTAGGCTTAGTTTCTACTAGTGTAGAAGCAGTTGTTACAATTGAACTTATCGAGTAATATCTATAGCCTAAAATTGCAGTGAGACCAAGAAGTGTAAGGCAAAGAAACTGCCATATGCCGAATTTTGATGATTTTGATTTGATTTCTGCCAGTGCTGCACGATCTTCTAGAGATTTTAATTTTTTTAATTTTTCTACGTTTTTCAGGGCTCTGTCGTACATTGCCTCAGTTGCGCTACCTGATATTAGTTTTGTGAAATGACTTTTACTGTAACATAGTTGAGAAGAAATCGAAGTGTAATTATAGGTGCCGAAAAGAGCTGACTCATATTGGTACTCTCCATATAGATCTTCTAGAGCAGCTAAGAAGGCTTGCTTTTTCTCGTTTTTCATTAATGCAACTTGTGAAATGTTGTAAAAACTAATAAAATATTGCTATACACTAAAATTACAGTATATAATTTCCTTTGGTCAAATTACATTCGCAATGTAATCTTTTATGCAGAATCAAAATTAAACTTACGATGAAAAAAATTTCTACTATATTATTTGCAATATTCTTTTTAGTCTTCGCAATTCATGCTCAAAATTCTATTAATGGAACAGTAATGGATGATTCCGGTGAATTAATCATTGGTGCTTCCATAAAGAATGTTACAAAGAATTCTGGTACTATTACAGATTTAGATGGTGTCTTTACTCTTACTGCTAATGAGGGTGACCTTATCAGAATTAGTTATATAGGTTTTACGGATAAAGAATTTTCAGTTACTGAAGGACAGACTGACTACCGCATACAGCTCACATCTGGATTAGAATTAGATGTAGTGACATTAATCGGGTCCAGAGGAAAACCTAGGACTGCTTTAGAAACTGCCGTTCCTATAGACGTGATCGGAGGAGCACAGTTAGCGAGGTCACCACAAGCCGAGCTGGCTCAAGTGCTACAGTATGCAGCACCATCATTTCATTCTACCAAGCAAAACATTGGCCATGGCTCCGATCATATTGATCCAATGGCATTACGAGGTTTAGGAGCTGATCAGACCTTGGTGTTAATCAATGGGAAAAGAAGACATGCCTCATCTCTTATGAATGTAAATGGTACAGTCGGTAGAGGACAAGTTGGAACAGACTTGAATGCTATACCATTAGCTGCCGTTGATAGAATTGAGATTCTAAGAGACGGTGCAGCCGCACAATATGGCTCGGATGCGATTGCCGGCGTTATCAATCTGGTATTGAAAGAAAACAATAACAAAGGTTCGATCTCTGTTAGGACCGGATTTTTAGCAAGGCCACCGACTATAAGCGACGAGCTAAATGGTCTGATAACAAATCCTTATGCTGATATTAGTGGACTTTCAGAACCTACTCAAAACGAAGGTGGTGGAGAAAGTTTTCAAGTTGGTGCCAACTACGGTATCGGCATTGGAGAAAAAGGTGGATTTGTGAATATTACTTTAAATTATATGACGAAGCAACCATTCAATAGAATGGACGACTATACCATAGAAATGTTTGCTGCTGACGACCCACGTAGAGGAGATCAAATTTCAGAATTCGCAGCATTTAATCAAGGTGATGCTGATGCAATAGCAGCTTACAATGCTCAGTGGGTAGATAATGCCGAAAACAATGCATCTCTTCCAATAGATCAAAGAGGACGTGCCATAGTCAACCAACTCAACGATCCGCCGGGAAGAAGAATGGCGAGAATGGGTGGCTCAGGTATCACAAATGCTGGTATATTTCTAAATATGGAATTACCTCTATCTGATAAGGCTAGTTTTTACTCATTTGGTGGATACAACTATAGACTTGGACAAGCTACTGGTTTTGTAAGAAGACCTAACCAATCAGGTAGACAATCTGGATTGTGGCCATTAGGATTTTCTCCACACTTAGATAGTGACATCCAAGATTTATCTGGAGCATTTGGTTTTAAATCTGAACTTAATGGATGGAATATAGACTTGAGTAATAGCTATGGAAGCAATAGCTTTGGGTGGACGATTTTCAATTCTAATAATGCTTCACTTGGACTAGAGTCGCCAACATCATTTGAAGCAGGAAAGTTAAAATACGCACAGAATACTATGAATCTTGATGTATCAAAAGAATTAGATGTCGGATTCCCTCTTAATATAGGATTAGGAACAGAATTCAGATTAGAGAATTTTATACAAACGGCAGGAGAAGATGAATCATGGCAAAATTATGATGGTGGAATCAAAGAAGCAGGATCACAAGTATTTCCAGGATATCAGAGAGGTAATGACATTAATAAATTCAGATTTAATTCTGGAATCTATGCAGATATTGAGGCAGAGCTTTCTGATGCGTTTTTAGTGGGTCTTGCAGGTAGATTTGAAGACTATTCAGATTTTGGTAGTAATTTCAACTGGAAGTTATCTAGTAGATACAGAATCTCTGATAAGGTCACTTTAAGAGGTGCTTACTCTACAGGATTTAGAGCCCCGTCACTTCCTCAAAAGTTCTTTAGTTCATTTACATTACAGTTTATCTCAATTGATGATCCGAATAATCCAGGGCAAACCATTATTGATGGTGTAAATATTGCACACTTAAATGATGATAGTTTTGTGACTAGACAGTTCGGCATAGAAAGTCTTAAGCCAGAGACATCAGTAAATGTAAGTTTAGGATTGACAACAAGATTAGGGAGATTATCATTGACTGCAGATGTGTACCAGATTGACATCAAAGATAGAATAGGTATTACAGGTCGGTTTAATGGTGGTCAAGATGACCGATTTGCTGCTATCTTGGGCCCTGCGGGATTATCTCAAGTACAGTTCATGACTAATGTAGCTGACACAAAGACACAAGGAGTAGATGTGGTGGGAAGCTATTTCTTTCCTCTAGACAATGGTAGCTTCAAATTAAACTTTGGAGCAAACTTCACGAAAACTGAATTGCCTAGAGGAAACAATGATGCACCCATAATTAATACTGGGCAGTTCCTGGAAGGTTTTGAGAATAATTTATTTAATCGTGAAGAAATATCCAGATTAGAAGTAGCACAACCGAGGAGCAAGATCATTGTAGGTGGTCTTTTGAGACTGGGTAATCTCTCTACCAATCTCACCTTTACACGATTCGGAGAGATAGATTATATACACCCAAGTTCTGCAGAAGTTGCCAATGCCTGGAACGGAGGAGCTCTAGAAATCAGAGACCAGACATTCTCTGCAAAAATTCTTACTGATATAGACCTCACTTATTCAATAAGTGAAAATATTAATATAGGAATAGGCGGCACTAACATTTTAAATATATATCCAGATAGACATGTTCATTCTGGTAACTATAGTGGTGGCATGTTCCCATATAGTAGAAGAGTATCTCAATTTGGTATAGCTGGAGCTGGTTATTATGCTAAAGCTGATTTCAATTTTTAAGTATAATTATATACATAGTTTTTAGTTTTTTCATTGAATTTAAATCGAGCTTGTCTTGATTTTATATTTGACTACCAGAATAATTTCATGATTTCTGGTAGTCAACTTTTATAATTATAAAGTATGGAAAGGAGAATGATATTGTTGCTTTTAGGTCCATTGATGTGCATAGCAATAGCTTTTTCACCTATAGAGATCATTAGCCCTGACGCTGATCGTGTCATAGGTGTAGCTTGTTGGATGATACTATGGTGGATTACTGAAGTAGTATCTATTTCGGTGACAGCTTTAATTCCGTTAACTTTTTTTCCCTTACTTAGTATAATGTCTATAAAGGAGGTTGCTCCTTATTATGGACATCCTATCGTTTTTTTATTTTTCGGAGGTTTCATTATGGCCTTAGCCTTAGAAAAAGTTAATCTACATAAACGAATAGCACTCAGTATAATCAACTTTACAGGTACTCATCCAAATCGTGTAATACTTGGTTTTTTGATATCCACAGCCTTTCTAAGTATGTGGATCAGCAATACCGCTACTACAGTGGTAATGCTACCTATTGCCTACTCTGTGATCAAATTGATGTCCTGCGATGGAGATGGATTCTCAGTAGAAGATAAAAAATTCGCCTTGAGCATCTTGCTCGGTATCGCTTTTTCTGCGAATGTAGGAGGCACAGCCACAATTATAGGCACCCCACCAAATATTGTTCTTGCTGGCTTTATGGAGAGTGAATATAATTATAGTATTTCTTTTGTAAAGTGGATGATGATCGGTGTACCCTTTGCGATTTTAATGATCGGATTTATCTATGTTTTACTTACTAAGGTTATGTATAAGACCAGTGTAGATTCATTCGATGGACCCGGAGAGTTCATAAAAGAAGAACTGAATAAATTAGGTAAGATAACGCTACAAGAAAAGTATGTGACGGTAATATTTATAGTCGCTATCATATTATGGATCTTCAAAAACAGCATTAATTCTTTTTTTCCGCATTTGAATCTGTCGGATACGACGATAAGCATGTTAGCCGCATTTTCTTGTTTCTGTATTGTCTATCAAGGGAAACTTCTTTTTGAATGGAAGGATACTAAAAATCTTCCATGGGGCATCATTATCTTATTTGGTGGAGGTCTCTCATTAGCTAATGGATTATCTCAGGTCGGAATTGTAGATTTAATAGGTGATGTCGTTAGTGGTCATTCCTATAGTGTTCTTTTAGTGTCCTTCCTGCTAATAGCAGTAATGCTGTTCATGACAGAGCTGATGAGTAATGTAGCCCTGGTCGCCATATTTGCGCCAATGGTAGCCGGAGTGGCATCTGGACTAGACATGAGTATTCTTCAGATTTTAATTCCAGTAGCTATGGCTTCTAGCTGTGCCTTTATGCTTCCAATGGCGACTCCACCTAATGCTATCGTTTTTGCAAGTGGACATATTAAAGTCAAGGATATGGCAAGAACAGGAATCTTTCTGAATCTCGTTTCAATTGGAGTTTTAGTCTTATTCTTTAAGTTCTTAATACCTGTAATTATGCCAGCGACGATTTAGAATTAACTCCTAAAAATGCAAAACACCCTACTTATTGGTAAGACCGCTCTCGTATGTGGGGCTGATGGAGTAAGATATAGCGCAGCTACAGAACTCTCCATTGCAGGGGAAAAAATAGTCTTAGTCGGTCGATCAGCAGAATAACTTGTTAAAAATAAAAGCGAGTTATTGATCATTGATCGTCTTTATCATTGAATAACTCAGCAGTAGAAATGGCATCTTTAGCTTGGTATAGCTTGGCTTGGGTTACTTATCAGTAGGTATCCATATAGCTTGCTGGTAGATACGACCTACTCCTTTAATGGCGCCATCATAGTATGTGTCCGGACTTCCAAGATATCCAGAATGATGAGTTTCTATGTAACCTCTATATACTCTTTCTTCTTTTGCATGTTCCAATACTACTAACCGTGCTTCAGTAAGAATGCTCCCTTCTTCTGAGATTTTTGGCTTCTAATGCTGTCAGTCGCTTCTTGAAAGTTTCCACATCGTGGCAAAGTCAAATACTTCTAACTCCTCCAGGAGAAATACTAAGTCCTCCTTTCAAGAATACGATGCTCCCTTTCTTTTGCCCATAGGCTGGATATTCAAAAGCTATTGCCACAAGCTATTCTTTAATAGCTGGGTCACCTCGATTTTTATGATTCGGTTTCCTTCTATATATTGCGTATAAAGCAGCTTCAGCTAAAGCTTATTGTTTTGCTTTTTCTCTTTTTTGTTCTACCGAAGCCGCCTGTCCTCCTAAACCATGAATAAACCTTGATCGGGTCTTTATTTTTAATACCACAATAGGATGTAAATTAAAAAAGGCTTCGCAGAAAATCCGCGAAGCCTTTTACTTTTATGACTATTCTAAGATAGCATTTACACTTGTTCCTCAGTAGTGGCTACTGCTCCCTCTAATTCTCCTGCTGCTACTTCTTCTGGCTCTGGGATAATCTCCACAGGTACGACTTTCATTTCTCTGTAGTCCTTGATTCCTGTTCCCGCTGGTATCAATTTACCGACGATGACATTCTCTTTCAGACCATTCAGATAATCACGCTTCGCGCCTATGGCTGCAGTACTCAGTACTTTAGTCGTCTCCTGGAATGAAGCAGCTGAGATCCAGCTTTCCACACCAAGCGATGACTTAGTAATCCCTTGTAAGATTGGCTTAGCTGTAGCAGGCACTGCGTCTCTGAACTGTGTGACCTTCTTATCATTTCGCTTCAAGAATGAATTCTCTTCTCTGAGCTGTCTGATAGAAACTAACTGACCTGGTTTCAGAACTTCTGATCCGCCTGCATCTGTGATAAATTTCTTATCAAAGATCCAATCATTCATTTCATTGAAATTTACTTTCTCCACAGCTTCTCCTTCTAAGAAGATCGTATCACCTGGATCTTCGATCTCCACTCTTCTCATCATCTGTCTCACGATCACCTCAATGTGCTTATCATTAATCGTGATCCCCTGAGAACGATAGACTTCTTGGATCCCATTCACTAAGTACTGCTGTACTGCGAATGGACCTTTAATACTAAGTATATCTATCGGCGCGGTAGCTCCATCAGAAAGCTGAGTACCAGCTCTTACGAAGTCACCCTCTTGCATCAGCAAGTGCTTAGATAGCCCGACAAGATATTTGCGCTTCTGCTCTGTCTTCTCATCCTCGACGAATACTTCTCTATTTCCTCTTTTGATCTTACCAAAAGATACGATACCGTCTATCTCAGAAGTCACTGCTGGATTAGATGGATTACGCGCTTCGAATAGCTCTGTGACCCGTGGCAGACCACCCGTAATATCCTGAATAGAACCAAGCTTACGAGGTATCTTCGCGATCTTATCACCAGAATTTACTTCGACTCCATTCTCTACAGAGATATAGGCACCCACTGGAAGGTTATAGCTTTTTAGCTCCTTACCCGCAGCAGTTACGATTTTCAGTGTTGGAATCTTCTTCTTATTCTTAGACTCCATCACGACTTTCTCGACATAGCCTGTCTGATCATCTCTCTCTGTTCTGAATGTCACACCCTCTTCGATTTCTTCATACTGGATGAGTCCACCAAATTCTGATATGATGACTGCATTAAATGGATCCCATTCACAGAGCACTTCACCTTTACTAATATTCTGTTTATCCTTGACGAATAAAGTAGCACCATATGGAATATGAAGCGTACCAAATACTTTGCGTGTTTCTGGATCGACTATTCTAATCTCTCCAGACCTTGATAATACGACTTCAGATCTTTTATCATTTTCAATAGAAGTAGTGGTCTTGATATTATCAAACTCCATCACGCCATCAAACTTAGATACTAAAGTATTCTCAGCTTTAGTAACAGATGCAATACCCCCTACGTGGAATGTACGAAGTGTCAGCTGTGTACCAGGCTCTCCAATACTCTGAGCGGCTATGATACCTACGCTATCCCCGATATTCGCTATTCTACCAGAAGCAAGGTTATTACCATAGCACTTAGCACAAACCCCAGTCTGTGATTCACATGTCAGTACCGATCTGATTTTTACCATTTCTACACCTATATCATCTATCTCCTTCGCTTTCTTGATGGTAATATATTCAGCAGAGCCTAATAAGACCTCGTCAGTGACAGGGTGAAGAATATCACGAAGTGCATACCTTCCGACGATTCTTTCGAAAAGTGGCTGTACGATATTCTCATTATCATCTTTTAGTGCTGTCGTATCGATACCACGTAAGGTCATACAATCCTGCTCAGTTATAATGACATCCTGAGAAACATCGACCAACCTTCTCGTCAGATAACCTGCATCTGCAGTCTTCAGTGCTGTATCGGCAAGTCCTTTACGTGCACCGTGAGTAGAGATGAAATATTCAAGTACTGATAGTCCCTCTAAGAAGTTAGATAAGATCGGATTCTCAATGATAGATCCTCCAGTGTCACCTGACTTACGCGGCTTTGCCATCAGTCCCCTCAGTCCACACAGCTGCTTAATCTGCTGCTTAGAACCCCTCGCTCCAGAATCAAGCATCATATACACAGAATTGAATCCGTCTTTATGCTCTGCTAATTCTTTCATTAGATTATCGGTGATCCGATTATCTGCGAATGTCCATTTATCTATGATCTGATTATATCGCTCATTATTCGTGATGAGACCCATGTTATAGTTATCCCATACCTCATCTACTTCTGTATTCGCCTCTTGTAGTGTCTGCTCCTTAATCGTAGGATTGATTAAATCTCCTAAGTTAAAAGATAGTCCACCCTTGAACGACCAGTAAAATCCTAAAGTCTTAATCTCATCAAGAAGTGTCGCGGTCACATTGAAGTTAGTTCTGGTAATGATATCACCAATAATACGCTTCAAATTACGCTTCGTCAATAAGTCATTGATAAAAGGAATCGATTCTGGTACAGCTTCATTAAAAATAACTCTGCCGACTGTCGTCTCTATGATATCAATGATCATTTCTCCTTCTTCATTCTCAACTCTCGCCCGGACCTTTATCGCTTGATGAAGATCTACTTGACCTTCATTAAAGGCAATGATGACTTCTTCAGGAGAATAAAAGGTAGATAACTTAATAGACTCATCTCTTGATCTTTCTTTCGTCAAGTAATACAGTCCTAAGACCATATCCTGAGATGGAAGTGTAATCGGAGATCCATCCTGAGGATTCAGCATGTTATGAGAAGACAGTAATAATACTTGCGCTTCTAATATAGCTGCCTGGCTAAGTGGTACGTGTACCGCCATTTGATCTCCATCAAAATCCGCATTGAATGCACCACATACTAATGGGTGCAACTGGATCGCTTTACCTTCTACCAGATTCGGCTGGAATGCCTGAATCGAAAGTCTGTGTAACGTCGGAGCTCGGTTAAGCATGATCGGATGCCCTTTCAGGATATTCTCTAATATTTCCCAAATAACTGGCTCCTTACGATCAACTAATTTCTTAGCTGACTTTACCGTCTTCACGATACCTCTTTCTATTAGTTTTCTAATGACAAACGGCTTAAATAGCTCAGCTGCCATTCCCTTAGGTAGTCCACACTCGTGTAGTTTCAGATTAGGACCGACGACAATAACCGATCTACCTGAATAATCTACCCTTTTCCCAAGAAGGTTCTGACGGAATCGACCTTGCTTACCTTTAAGTATATCACTTAAAGATTTTAATGATCGACCTCCCTCTGCTTTTACAGCATTAGACTTTCGAGAATTATCAAATAACGAATCAACAGCTTCTTGAAGCATACGCTTCTCATTCCTAAGGATGACTTCTGGAGCTTTGATCTCTAAGAGTCTCTTCAGTCTATTATTTCTGATGATGACTCTTCTATATAAATCATTTAAATCTGAACTTGCAAATCGTCCACCGTCTAATGGGACTAATGGTCGAAGTTCTGGTGGTATGACTGGTAAGTACTGGATGACAGCCCATTTAGGTTCGTTCACCATTCTGGTCTGACCATCTCTGAAAGCTTCTACGACTCTCAGTCTCTTCAGTGCCTCTGACTTACGCTGCTGAGATGTCTCAGTCGCAGCTTGATGTCTCAGATCATATGAGAGCTGATCTAAGTCTAAAAGATCTAACAGATCACTGACTGACTCAGCACCCATCTTAGCGATGAATTTTTGCGGATCAGTATCTTCCAGCATCTGATTACCTTCTGGTAATGAGTCTAGTACTTCGAAATACTCTTCTTCTGTCAGGAGATCTTTGATATTGAGATCTTCCTCTTTCACACCCGGCTGTATGACCACGTATCTCTCATAGTATATGATGGTTTCTAATTTCTTAGATGACAATCCGAGGAGATACCCTATCTTATTAGGTAGTGACTTGAAGAACCAGATATGTACCACAGGTACTACCAGCTTGATGTGACCCATTCTCTCTCTTCTGACTTTCTTCTCAGTCACTTCGACTCCACAACGATCACATACGATGCCTTTATATCTTATTCTCTTATATTTCCCACAGTAGCACTCATAATCCTTCACAGGTCCAAAGATCCGCTCGCAGAAAAGACCATCCCTTTCTGGCTTATAGGATCTGTAGTTAATTGTTTCAGGCTTTAATACCTCACCATATGATCTCTCAAGTATATCGTCAGGCGAACAAAGACTGATCGTTATTGAGTTAAAATTTGATGTGGTTCTATTTGCAATATTCTTTTTGAATGGCATTGGCTATAGATTCTAAATTTTAATTAAAACTGACTACTCGAATTTGATATCAAGCGCTAATCCTCTTAGTTCGTGTACCAGTACATTAAATGATTCTGGTATGTTCGGTAACGGCAGATTGTCTCCTTTGACAATAGCTTCATATGCTTTCGCTCTTCCTATGATATCATCCGACTTAATCGTCAATAACTCTCTTAATATATTAGACGCTCCAAATGCCTCTAATGCCCAGACTTCCATCTCACCAAAACGCTGACCACCAAACTGTGCTTTACCACCTAATGGCTGCTGCGTAATCAATGAATATGGTCCGATAGATCGCGCGTGCATCTTATCATCTACCATGTGAGATAACTTCAGCATGTAGATCACACCGACTGTCGCTTCCTGATGGAATCTATCTCCAGTCTCACCATCTGATAGGTATGCTTGCCCCAGACTTGGAAGATCGCACTTCTGGATATATTCTTCTATCTCTCCCATACTCGCTCCGTCAAATATCGGTGTCGCGAATTTCAATCCCATTTTCTCACCAGCCCATCCAAGTACTGTCTCGAATATTTGACCAAGATTCATTCTTGAAGGCACACCAAGTGGATTCAGAACGATATCAACTGGGGTCCCATCCTCTAAGAATGGCATGTCTTCCAGACGTACGATTCTCGATACGATACCTTTATTTCCATGTCTTCCGGCTAACTTATCTCCTACCTTCAGCTTTCTCTTCTTCGCTAAATATACTTTAGCTAATTTCAATACACCGGCTGGTAACTCATCACCTATACTGATATTGAACTTCTCTCTCTTGTACTTACCGACTTCTTCATTCGTCTTAATAGAATAATTATGAAGCAGAGTCGCGATTAGCCTATTGATATTATCGTCAGTCGACCAGTTAGAATAATCTACTTGCGAAAACTTAATATTCTTAAGTACTTTATTACTGAACTTAGTCCCTTTTGGTATCAGCTCTTCATTGTATATACTTTCTACACCTTGAGATACTTTTCCTTTCAGGAGGACCATCAACTTATCTATTAGAATGGTCTTCAGCTCATTTAGTGTGACTTCATGTCTATCATCAAGCTTAGATAGAATTTCTTTCTCCTGTACTTTCTGAAATTTATCTTTCTTCGCTCTTGCAAATAATTGCTTATTGATGATCACGCCTTTAGTAGATGGTGGTGCTTTAAGTGATGCATCTTTTACATCTCCAGCCTTATCTCCAAAAATGGCTCTTAAGAGTTTTTCTTCAGGTGTTGGATCAGATTCTCCCTTTGGTGTAATCTTACCAATTAGGATATTTCCCTCATTAATCCAAGCTCCGACTCTGATAACACCATTCTCATCAAGATCCTTGGTCGCTTCTTCACTAACATTAGGAATATCATTAGTCAGCTCCTCTTCTCCAAGCTTAGTATCTCTGACATCAAGCTCAAAATTCTCTATGTGTAATGACGTGAATACATCATCTCTCACCACTCGCTCTGATAATACAATCGCATCCTCAAAGTTATATCCCTTCCAAGGCATGAATGCCACTTTAAGATTTTGACCTAGAGCCAACTCTCCTTTCTCTGTCGCATATCCATCACATAGAAGACTTCCTTTCTGTACTCTATCACCTTTTTTGACAATAGGCTTTAGATTGATACAAGTTCCTTGATTCGTTCTTCTAAACTTAATCAATGTATAGGACTTCACATTATCCTCAAATGAGACAAGCTGCTCATCTTCAGTACGATCATATTTAATAACGATCTCATTAGCATCTACATATTCTACGACTCCTTCACCTTCTGCATTGATCAGCATCCTTGAATCCTGAGCTACTTTACCTTCAAGGCCTGTACCTACGATAGGTGACTGAGGCTTGACCAATGGTACAGCCTGACGTTGCATATTAGATCCCATCAAGGCTCTATTCGCATCATCATTCTCTAAGAATGGAATCATTGATGCAGATACACCTACGATCTGATTAGGTGCGACATCCATATATTCTATCTCCTTAGGCGCAAGAACTGGGAAATCACCATGCTCTCTACACTTTATCTTATCTGTGGTAAATGTTCCTTTGTCAGTTAATCCAGCATTAGCCTGCGCGATCTTCTTAAAATCTTCACCCTCCGCTGATAGATATTGGGCTTCATTCTTAGTATCTACGACGCCATTTTCGACCTTTCTGTAAGGAGTCTCTAAGAAGCCCATCTTATTCACCTTAGCGTGAACGCATAGTGTGGATATCAATCCAATATTAGGTCCCTCAGGAGTCTCAATGGTACATAGTCTGCCGTAGTGAGAATAATGTACATCTCTTACCTCAAAACCGGCTCTTTCTCTAGATAAACCTCCTGGTCCTAATGCTGAAATTCTTCTTTTATGTGTAATCTCAGAAAGTGGATTGGTCTGATCTAAAAATTGTGATAGTTGGGAAGTTCCGAAGAATGAGTTGATCACAGAGGAAAGAGTCCTCGCATTAATCAAATCAATTGGTGTAAATACTTCATTATCCCGAACATTCATTCTCTCTCTGATCGTTCTTGCCATTCTCGCAAGACCGACACCAAACTGAGCATATAATTGCTCTCCGACAGTTCTGACACGTCTATTACTTAAGTGATCGATATCATCAAGCTCTGCCTTCTGATTGATCAGACTGACTAAGTATTTGACGATTTCAATGATATCTTCTTTAGTCAATACTAATAGCTCACTGTCTACATTGACACCTAGCTTTCTATTGATCTTATATCGTCCGACTTCTCCAAGATTATATCTCTTATCAGAAAAGAATAATTTATCTATGATTCCACGTGCAGTCTCCTCATCCGGTGGATCAGTACCTCTTAGCTGTCTGTAGATATGTACGACAGCTTCCATTTCAGAACTCGTAGGATCTTTTTGAAGAGTATTATATATAATGCTATAATCCTCAGAGACATCTTCTTTCTGTAAGATGATCATCTCAGTCTCAGCTTCTAAAATGAGTGCTGTGTTAGTTTCGTCTAATACGACATCTCTTTCAAGAATAATTTCATTTCTCTCGATCGTGACCACTTCACCAGTATCCTCATCCACGAAATCTTCAGTCCACTTACGGAGCACTCTTGCCGCTAATTTTCTACCGATAGACTTTTTAAGTGTCTTTTTATCAGCAGTAATTTCATCTGCTAATTCAAAAAGATTCAGTATTTCTCTATCAGAATCATATCCAATCGCTCTTAAAAGAGTCGTCACTGGAAATTTTTTCTTTCTGTCTATGTAAGCGTACATGACAGTATTAATATCTGTAGCAAATTCCATCCAGGCTCCCTTAAAAGGAATCACTCTGGCAGAAAAAAGCTTAGATCCATTAGGGTGGTAACTCTGGCTAAAGAATACACCTGGTGATCTGTGAAGTTGTGATACGATGACTCTCTCAGCACCATTCACGACGAATGTTCCTTTAGGGGTCATATAAGGTATGTTACCTAAAAATACATCCTGTACGATGGTCTGAAAATCAACGTGCTCTTCATCATTACAAGACAGCCTTAACTTAGCCTTTAGCGGGACACTATAAGTCAGACCTCTTTGCATACACTCAGGAATGCTGTATCGAGGTGGATCTATGAAGTAATCCAAGAACTCCAATACAAAGATGTTTCTAGCATCTGTTATAGGAAAATTTTCTTGAAATACTCGATACAGTCCTTCAGTATTTCTATTTTCCGGAGTTGTCGCCAACTGGAAAAATTCTTGAAATGACTTAAGCTGTATTTCTAGTAGATCAGGATATTGGGATGGTAATTGAATCTTACCAAAGTTCACTCTTTGCAGAGCGGCTGATGTATTAGCGGCCATTAGTAAATTTTAAGTTTAAGTACTTGCAGGATAGAAATCGTTATTCCTACTGAGCTGCTTAAAAATAACCATAGGCCTAACTCGTGTATAACACTAGCTAAGCCATTTGATTATATTTTATTTAGAAACGGAATCAATAATTGGTTCAGAGTTAGAATTACTTTAATTCTACGTCTGCTCCAGCTGCCTCTAAGGCACTTTTCATTGATTCAGCGTCAGCTTTAGGTACACCTTCCTTGATTGCTCCAGGTGCTCCATCCACTAATTCTTTAGCTTCTTTCAAGCCAACTCCTAAAAGATTTTTCACTTCTTTGACAACTGCTAATTTTGCAGCGCCTGCTGAATTCAATATGACATCGAACTCAGTTTTTTCCTCTGCACCACCAGCGTCTCCACCAGCTGCTGGTCCAGCAACTGCAACAGCTGCAGCAGCAGGCTCAATACCGTGCTCATCCTTAAGGATATCAGCTAATTCACTAACCTCTTTTACGGTTAATCCGACTAACTGATCGGCTAATGCTTTCAAATCTGCCATTTTTAAATGGTTTTAATAGTTATATAATATAAGTCAACAAAATATGTTGGGCTTGGAAGCCAATTTTTATGATTCACTCCTGTTCTCTAAAGTCTTAAGTAAACCTGAAATGGTATTACCACCTGACTGAAGTGCTCCAAGAACATTCTTGATAGGTGATTGTAGTAACAATACTACGTCTCCTATTAAGTCTTCTTTGGACTTGAGTGCTTTCAGTGTATCTAACTGGTCATCACCAGTAAATATATCACTGTCAATAAAAGCCGCCTTTAAGACAGGCTTTTCGTGAGATTTTCTAAACTCACTGATAATTTTTGCAGGTAAATTAGCACTACTTGAGAACATTAAGGTCGTAGGTCCTTTAAATGCCTCTAATAGCTCTGCATAGCCTTGATCCTCTCCTGCTGCCTCTAGTGCTTTAATTGCTAAAGTATTTTTAACAACTTTCATCTCTACATCATTCTCAAAGCATTTTCTTCTTAGATCATTCACTTCCTCTACAGTAAGAGCAGATGAATCAGTGACATAGAAAAAATTATTATCGCTAAATTTATCTTTCAACGCAGCGATAGCTGCTGTTTTTTCTGTTTTGTTCATGGTCTATCTTATTTTATTGACTTAGGATCGATCTTTATACCAGGGCTCATCGTACTGGCCGCTGTCAATGATTTCATGTAAATTCCTTTAGCTGAGGAAGGTTTCATTTTAACTAATGTTCCCAAAAGTTCTTGTGCATTCTCAGCCAGCTTTTCTGCTGTAAATGATACTCTTCCTATGGAAGAATGTATGATTCCAAACTTATCTACTCGAAATGCGATCTTACCACCTTTCACGTCCTGTACTGCTGCTCCTATATTAGGTGTTACGGTACCAGTCTTAGGGTTAGGCATCAATCCTCTTGGTCCTAATATCCGACCTACTTTTCCGACTTGTGCCATGACGCTTGGGCTTGCAATGACGACGTCAATATCCGTCCATCCACCTTGAATCTTAGTGATGAACTCATCTAATCCAACAAAGTCAGCTCCAGCTTCTTTGGCTTCTGATTCTTTATCAGGCGTACATAGTACTAATACTTTTTTCGATTTTCCAGTCCCGTTAGGAAGTGTGACAGTACCACGAATGGCTTGGTCAGCTTTACGTGGATCTATACCCAGTCTAATGTGTAAATCGACTGAAGCGTCGAATTTTGCAGTGTTCACTTCTTTAATAAGTGACATAGCATCTTTGACCGCATAAAGTGTTTCTGCGTCAAATTTTTCGAGACCCTTTCGTCTCGCTTTGGTTAGTTTAGCCATTGATCATTGTTTTTGAGGTAATAGCGTTTTTTATGAAACTCCCTCATATATTAAATTGTATTTCTCTTTTCTTAGCCTTTTGGTAATCTTAGGCTTCTGCTTCTGCCCAAGGAGCTTTACCATTGATCACGATACCCATACTTCTTGCAGTACCAGCGACCATTTTCATAGCAGACTCTACTTTGAATGCATTAAGATCTACCATTTTACTTTCGGCAATCGTTCTGACCTGATCCCAAGTCACCTTACCTACTTTCTCTCTGTTAGATTCAGGAGATCCTTTTTTAAGTTTTGCAGCATCCAATAACTGAACGGCTGCAGGAGGCGTTTTGATAACAAAATCAAACGACTTATCCTTAAATACAGTAATGACAACTGGTATAACTTGTCCTTGTTTATCTTGAGTCTTTGCGTTGAATCGCTTACAGAACTCCATGATGTTAACACCTTTTGCACCAAGTGCTGGACCAACAGGAGGTGCAGGATTCGCTTGACCACCTTTAACTTGTAACTTTATAAAGCCACCAATCTCTTTTGCCATGAGTTATTATTGTTTTTCTACTTGCATAAAATTCAGCTCCACTTCTGTCCCTCTTCCGAATATCTTTACGATAACCTTTAATTTCTTTTTCTCTTCGTTCACTTCTTTGATGTCACCTACAAAATCCTTGAATGGCCCATCAATAATTTTAATCGTTTCTCCTAAGATGAATGGCTCAATCAATGCCTCGCCTACATCTTGAGACTGATCCACTTTACCTAACATCCGATTCGCTTCGGATTGTTGCATTGGTATTGGGGTATTTTTTCCCAGAAAGTGTATCACATTAGTCATACCTGCGATGCCTTGTACTATTTCAGAAGTAAACTTTTTAGCTACAGCTTCTACTAAAATGTAACCAGGTATCATATTTTTTTCCAAAATGACCTTTTTGCCATTTCTGATTTTATATACTTTCTCAGAAGGCACGAGAATCTGCATCACCACATCATCCCATTTATTACGCTGTATTTCAAGTTCTATTCTCTCCTTTATCTTTCTTTCTTTACCACTGATGACTCTAAGAGAATACCATTTAGTCTCTACTTGTTTAGTTTCTAATTCTTCCATTAACCTAAATTATATATGAAAGTCAGGGCGTTCTTAGAAATACCATCCATTACGAAAATGACGAGTGCGATTATAATAGAGGCAACTATAACGAGAATGGAACTACTAGTGAGCTTAGGCCAGCTCGGCCAAGTCACTTTGTGTACCAGTTCATTATAACTTTCCTTAATGTATAATATCACACTTTCCATCAGTATATATTTGTGTTCGCATTAATGATCATAGTCATAAGCATCAGCTATTTGACTATGTTATTAAAAATAGCAGGGGAGACAGGAATCGAACCCGCGGCCTAAGGTTTTGGAGACCTTCGCTCTACCAATTGAGCTACTCCCCTATTGATATCAGAAGCAGGGAAAATTTCTCTATACTCCCGATATTTTATTTAAGAACTACTGTTAGCTCTTTTTCTCTAAGACAAGTTAAGCACCTCACGAAAATGAGGTGCTTAGCAAATTAAATTTATGTCTTAATTGAAGCTTTATTCAATTATCTCAGTCACCTGACCTGCACCTACCGTTCTACCACCTTCTCTAATCGCAAATCTTAGTCCTTTCTCCATAGCGATAGGGCTAATAAGCTTCACTTCGAGTGATACATTATCACCAGGCATCACCATCTCTACTCCATCAGGAAGACTTACATCTCCTGTGACATCTGTCGTTCTGAAGTAAAACTGAGGTCTGTAGCCATTGAAGAATGGCGTATGTCTTCCACCTTCATCTTTACCTAAAACGTAGACTTCACACTTAAAGTGAGAGTGAGGTGTTACTGATCCAGGCTTAACGATAACCATTCCTCTCTTGATATCAGTCTTCTCAATACCTCTCAAAAGAATACCAGCATTATCACCAGCTTCTCCTCTTTCAAGTATTTTTCTAAACATCTCAACTCCTGTTACTGTAGAAGTGATTGCTTTATCATCTTTAGCTTGCATTCCTACAATCTCTACAGGGTCACCAGTATTGATCACACCTCTTTCGATTCTTCCAGTTGCAACAGTTCCTCTACCTGTAATTGAGAATACATCCTCAATAGGCATTAAGAAATCCTTATCTACATCTCTAACTGGCTCAGGAATTTCTGAATCTACAGCTGCCATAAGCTCCATGATCGCATCTTTAGCACCTTGGTCTCCTTCCAATGCTTTAAGAGCTGATCCTTGAATTATCTTAGCAGAATCTCCATCAAATTCATATTGCTCAAGAAGCTCTCTGACTTCCATCTCTACTAACTCTAACATTTCTTCATCATCAACAAGGTCTACCTTGTTCATGAATACAACGATCTTAGGCACGCCTACCTGACGGCATAATAAGATATGTTCTCTCGTCTGTGGCATAGGACCATCAGTCGCAGCGACTACGAGAATAGCACCGTCCATCTGGGCAGCACCCGTAACCATGTTTTTTACATAATCTGCGTGACCAGGACAATCAACGTGAGCATAATGTCTATTCTCCGTTTCATATTCAACGTGTGCAGTATTTATTGTAATACCTCTTTCTTTTTCTTCAGGGGCACCATCAATATCATCATAGGCTTTTTTCTCAGATAAACCAGCGTCTGATAGTACACTGGTAATTGCTGCTGTAAGTGTCGTCTTGCCGTGGTCTACATGACCTATCGTACCAATGTTTACGTGCGGCTTGTTACGTTGAAACGTTTCCTTGGCCATTTAAATAAGTTTTTAATTCGTTAAAGAAATTATAATCAAAAAAGTAATGCGATTTCAAAATTAAGTCACCACATAAGTGATGAGATAAAGTATCTAATGAATCATTCATTAATGGTTCATCTATAAGTTGAGATATATCTCTACATCCTCTGTGCAGATATAGCTTTTTATATCTTTTGAGCCAATGAAGGGAATTGAACCCCCGACCCCTTCCTTACCATGGAAGTGCTCTACCCCTGAGCTACATTGGCTTATGTCAATAAAGCTATAGATAGAGTCTACGATACTTATTGAATAAGCATCTCTCACGAGTAAGTAGACTTTATTCATTTATGCGAAAAATTGATGCGAAACTAAAGTGAGCGGGAGACGAGACTCGAACCCGCGACCCTCAGCTTGGAAGGCTGATGCTCTACCAACTGAGCTACTCCCGCAATTATTCTATACCTTAGTAAGATTTCAATTTTAACAATGTCGAAAGAACCCCCGATAAAAATTTGTGGGGGTGATAGGAATCGAACCTATTCAGTCATAGACACCAGATTTACAGTCTGGCCCGGCTCTCCAACTCCGGCGCACCCCCATCGATTTATATCGATTTTTCTTTCTACAGAGCCGATGGAGGGATTCGAACCCCCGACCCGCTGATTACAAATCAGCTGCTCTGGCCAACTGAGCTACATCGGCATCTTATTTTTCACTTATTCGAGGACGTTTCCCCAAAAGAATTGCAAAAATATAACTTTTAAATGAATTAGGAAACAGTAAGCTGAAATTTATTTTTCAGAGCGTGGATGTGCCTGTTTATGGGCCTTTTTTAGGCGTTCTACGCTATTATGCGTATAAATCTGGGTCGCAGCCAGGCTGGAATGGCCTAAAAGTGTCTTTATAGCATTCAATTCTGCACCATGATTAGACAGATGTGTAGCAAAACTATGTCTCAGAACGTGGGGGCTTTTTTTGTCATTGCTAGTGATGGCACTTAAATAATGCTTCACTTTATTATACACGAACTTAGGATACATTGGCAGTCCTTTATCTGTCAGGAGAAAAGCAGTCTGAATATCTGAAGCAAAAAACTCATTTCTATGGCTCAGATAGTCAAGACAGATCTGCAATAGATTATTCTGTACTGGGATCATCCTTTGCTTATTTCCCTTCCCTGTGACCTTAATTGTCTTATTAGAGTAGTCTATGTCGGAGTCTTTAATCGCTATAAGTTCTGCTCTACGCATACCTGTCCTGTATAATAACTCAAGTATGGTGTAATCTCTGATACCTGAGAAATCATTGGAGAAAAGATCCGTTGTGAGCAAGCTATTTAAATTTTCCTCTCTGACATAGCTGGGAAGTCGCTTCTTAAGCTTAGGCGCTACGATACGGCTCATGGGGTTCTGATCAATCTTACCCTTTCGTTTAAAATACTTATAAAAAGACTTGAGGCTGGAAATTTTACGATTGATACTTTTAGATCCCACATCATTCTGTGACATGTATACGATCCATGATCTGACCTGTATATGGCTCGATTTCAGTATGTCTTCCAGCTCATACTGACTGCTGCAATAGTCCTGAAACTGGGTTAGATCATTGTGGTATGCTGTGGTGGTATGCTTAGAATATCTTTTCTCGTGTGTGATGTAGTCTAAAAATTGATCAATACTCATAATATGCAAATGGACTCAGTTCAGAAGGAATGAATATTTGAATAAAGATTATATAAATAATCAACGACTATGGTCATACCTTCCGCATCTGGGTGATAATATGTTGCGATAAAATGAAGCTTATAAAAGCAACATATTATCGCGACACAGCGCAGTGCTAAAATTACTTTCTATTAAGTTTTTCTTCAGTGAAACCTTCAAATACGGCAACATAATCAGTTTCATCTCTAAACTCTATGCCATGCTCATTTGCGTATCTCTTCATAGCGTAAAGTTCATCATCTTGAAAGCCTAAGAATATATCTTTTTTCTTCAGCTTAACGTTTGCTATTTCATTCTCTCCATGTTTGATAAAGTACTTTGTTCTATTATTAAATTTTGCTTCTCTTTTAGAAATACCATTATTAAACCCATTTCTTAGTGTGGCATAATTCTGCTTGAAGAAGACTAATCCATCATCTTCAAAGAGAACCTCATAGAATTTATTAGGATCTTCAGGATTAGCTTTCTTAAACACTATTTGTTCTCCATTTACAGGTAATACAACTTCTTTAAAGTACTCTTCATGAAGTATTATTTCTTCGCCTTTTTTAGTTGTCGCTATTATCTGATCTGTATATAAATCTATTTGTAGTAAAATTTCTTCAATCTTTCTACCATCGTTTAAAACGAGTGTTCCTTTGACTGGCTCATTATTCAGATAAGGGCTGCCCTTTATATTTTGGTAAGCAAATTTATTTGAAGAATACGACAATCCTAGGTTTTGAGAAATAAAATTAGCTCCAGAAAAAGAAGCATTTTGGAAGCCTGATATTGATCCAGAAGTATTAGATGTAAGATTAGCTATGCTGGAGCCAGCAGTAGGGATAGGAGCTGAACCACCAGCCACACACTGAGCACTTATAATAGAACTTGAACAAATCAAAACGAAGAATAGAAATAAATTTTTCATACGGAGGCTCTTATTTAATTAGTGATTTAATCAATATACTCGAAATCTACTTCCATTCAAATTATTAGCATGCTTTTATGGCTGATCGAATTATAATTTATAATACTATACAAACTTTTTTTATTCGACTTAGGAAGGAAAACTATCGCAATTTGAAAAGAGATAATCCCAAATATTAAGGACAAAAGACATACCGAACTATAATACTATTCCAATAAATCTATTCTTGCCTAAAAAAAAGGAGCAGTCGAAATGACTACTCCTTTAGATTACAATCTGATTTTTAACTTAAATCAAAATTTATACTCTACAAATTATCTTGACAAAAATCTAATAGTTCAGTATTTGTAGTTGGATTCGGTCCATCTTCAGAAACAGTATTACCATTTGCAGAAGTTATCACGAATAGGACTTCATCATCAAAAGAACCTGGGCTGTACTTTATTGAGATAGTACTTGTGCCATCTGGTACTGTAAAATCAAAATCTTGTTCGTTAGGGCCTTCTAAATTTTCAATAACTATTTCCGTACTTCCGTTCAAGACAACAGTTAACACGCCTCCATTCCATCCATCTCCAAATGTATCAGTAGTTTTTACTTGCCACACACCTGGTGTAGGTACTGAAGGTGCGCATACGACACCGACATTATTCAAGAAAGGTGAACTAAAATATGCACCTGTTATCGTTCCAGAATTCTGTCCATTTGAAAAAGTTCTACCATCAGTCAGAAGAATTTCAAATCTTACTGTAAAACGATCACCACCAAATCCAATTTGATCATTGCTTAAACCTACAGCACTTTGCAATTCTTGAGCAGATATGGCATAAGTCAATTGAGGCAAACCTCTATCTCCAACAGTAAATGCAGAAGCTGGTACAGATTGACTTAATACTTCTTCCTTAGAGTTATCTGCATCGTCATCAGTATTGTCATCAAAACCAACATACACTCGTAGTTCTTGTAACAAATCTCCATCCTCATCATCTTGGTATTCTAAAACAACTGAAAATTCTTCTCCCGCTTCTAATTCATTAGTAGCACTGTTTATTGCGACAGTATTAGAGATAGTGTTTAGCTGTCTTAGTACTGCCCCACGAGTAACACCATCAGAAATTTGATCAACGATTTTATTACTCTCCGAACATGCAGCAAAAATAGCTATGAAAGCTACTGCTAACACAATTTTATAATTCATTAAATTCATAATTTTTTTTTTTAATTAGCTGACGGAAATGCTGGGCTTGGAGGATTCGTATCCCAAAATACTTGATTTGTCAAATCTGGTCTTTGATCTACATTCGGATTATTAATTACCTCCGTCTGAGGTATTAATAATGTTCTAGGAAACGGTCCTGGATTTGGTTCCCAATTCGGTATCAAACTTGTAGGAAATCCTGTTAACCTGTAGTAGTTATATGATTCCGTAGCTCCGCCAAATAAAGTAGTAAAATACTGCTCAGCGAAAATATTTTCCTTTGCGTCTCCTGTGGCTGCATTAAATTCTGCTACAATACCATCTATATATTCTGCAACTTCTGCTTCGTCAGCTGCTACACTTAGATCAGCATCTGCATCTAATGATCCAAATGTCTGAACCTTAGCAATAGAACTGACTAATCCAGCCCTCATCGCTTCCGCTTTATCAGCATCTGATGAAGCCATAATCCCTCTCCAGAAATCTACATAAGATGACAATATTATAGGCTCAATTCCTGCTCCGCCACCACCTAAACCTAAACCGACGACTCCAAACTTCTCATCATCAAATTTTCCAGCAGCTGGATATACACCTACTGCTGTTCTTCTAAAGTTATCAGGTGGCGTACCTTCATCATTACCATGTGATCGACCCCAATATCCACTATTTACACTGCAGAAAGGAAATCCATCATAATGATCAGGTGGTACGACTAAAGAACAAGCTAACTCTTCTTCATTATTATCAACAAGTACACCACTAGCATCTAATGCACCAGGAGTTCCACTTTGCTGTCTATAATAGTAGTATCTTATTCTTGGATCATTATTTTCCAACATTAATTGCATTAACCAATTAGACTGATAGATATTAGCTCCAGAAGGACTATAATCACTAGCATAATCTGGATGTCTATTATCCGGCTGTAATTCACTTCCACCATACTGTAGTTGGAAATCATCGTCACTACTTGCAATGTAATTACCAGAAGAGATAATGGCATCGAATGCTGCAGAATTATTAGTCAAAACATATGATCTTAATCTAATTGAATTAATTAGCTTAATCCAAGATTCTGAATTTCCATTATAAAATAAATCTGTAACTCCAGTGGTAGGTGGGCTTGTCGCAAGTAGTGCTTCTGCTTCATCCAATAATGTAAATGCAGCAGCATATACAGCTTCTCCACTGTCTAAAGTAGGAGAAGGAAATTCTGCAGAATTACCAGCTTGAGAAAAAGCTGCTTGTCCTATAAAATCAACTAATTGAAATAATGAATGTGCGTATAAAGTCTTAGCTACACCTACATGAAAGGAGAGGTTTAATGTTCCATTGGCATTAGACTCCTCTAATGATTGTAAGTTAGTTAAAATACCAACAGCTACTAAATTTACATCTGAATCGCCTATAACTGTAGCCCCACTACTATAGGTTCTTCTCCATACTCCATCAAGTGAATTTCCTGGCAGACTATTAAAATAATCTCTTCCAAAGAAATAGTCAATCCTCGTTAACCGGCCTGCAATGTTAGCTAATTCTTGCTGATTTCCAGCGTAGGCTAATTGAACAGAATTTAATAAAAGATTTGGGTCTGCTGCATCAGCAGCTAAATCATTAGGACTTACCCGCAAATCTAAATCTGTTTGATCACACGCTTGTATCATAAGACATACAAGTACGAGTGATAATATATTTCGAATATTATTATTCATAATCTTTATTATTGTCTAAACTAATTAAAATGATGTTTTAATACTTACACCGTATCTTCTTGAACTAGGTCCATTTAAGAAATCAAATCCTCTACCATTACCAACTCCTATACCTGCTACGTTAGGATCAAAATTAGCTCCATCAGGCGTATTGTATGCATCATACCATAAGTTAAACCCTTGTAGCGTAATTGAAGCTTGGCCAAATGGTGTATTCTCTAATATACTAGATGGCAAACTATAGGCTAATGATACTTCTTGTAGTCTAATGACTGAAGCATCATAGATTCGCGTTTCTGTAGGACCAAATAATAGGTTACTAAAGAAATAGGTCGAGTTATTTATCTGAGTCGTATTAGGTGTACCATCAGCAATTACACCAGGTAGAATATATGTCGCCAGCCTATCTTGAGTCTCAACGATTAAACCTCTTCCCAGTAATGCAGCTATCGTACTCGATAGTATATCACCACCTTTAGTATGACTTATTTGGAATCCAAAACTTAAGTTTTTGTAGTCTATTGAATTAATAAAATTCATCGTGTAATCTGGAACCGCATCACCAATAATCGGCACATTACCGTCTGCATCTTGTTCTGCTACGATATAATTACCTGCTGAATTAACCAAAAACTCTCCAGTATCTGCGTCTCTTTGAATCTGAGTACCTACAATCGTACCTAATGATTCTCCCTGTATCGCAGCATTAGAACCTCTAAATAAACCACCGCCTTCAGCAAGTGAGCCTGCATAAGCAATAAAATCTTCATCTAACTGAGTGACAGTTTCTGTATTGGCGAAAAAATTAACAGAAGAGTTCCATGTAAAGCTTCTTGACTTTATCACATCTAAGCCTATTGTAGCTTCAATTCCGTTATTTTGTATTTCTCCTACATTGTTCTGAGTGAATGAAAACCCAGTAGATGCTGGCAATGGCTGAGTCACGATAAGATTATTAGTTACTCTTCTGAAGTAAGTAAAATCTAAAAATCCTCTGTATTTCCAAAATCTTGCTTCTACACCAAATTCTAATTCCCTCAACAACTCAGGTTTTAAATCTGGATTAGCTTTGAAATTGTCAATTTGATTTGTCGTCAATAAATTTCCACCTTGATCCGTGAATACATTGGTATTTTGCTCTACTACCCCAATTGTAGGGTAACGATTCTGGGTGTCAAAATTTGCAGATGTTCCGTAACTCGCTCTTAGCTTAAGCATATTCAGACCATTCTGAGATTGTAATCCTTCGACTAAAGCGGTAGGTATAAATGATACACTTACGCCTGGATAAGTTATCGAGTTATTCTCACTTGAAAAATTCGATACCCAATCTTTTCTTGCAGATAAATTCAGATATAAATAATCTTTATAATCGAAAGATGCCTGCCCAAAAACGCCCAAAATATTTCTTTGTCGGGTAAATTGAATTGGAGCTTGGTTTTCGTAATTGAAATGTCTAGTAACACCATAAACCAATTGTCCAGTACTTGATACACCACTTCTGTCAAATTCATCTGATCTGGCCGTAGCACCTGTTGTGACTGTAAGACCGATGTCCTCACTCAATTCAAAATCACCATCGATTGTTGCTAAATGATCCCAAATAGAATTATTGTTATCATAAGTATCTAAGAAACCAAATATTGCACTTGTAAACTCTACACCACCTCTATTGGAGCTATTAACATTTCTCTCATTGTAATAATCAAGACCACTTCTCCAGTTTATATTAATATTATCCGTTAGCGAATATCCTAATCCAACATTCCAATTAAATCTATTAGTATTTTGTGAATAGATAACATTTTTCGCTGTCCACAATGGGTTAATGATATCATTTCCATTTCTATAATAAATACTTCCTTTAGTCACTGGATCCTCGAAAGGAAGTCCTAATAAATCAACACTTCTTGGAGTAAAAAATACATTACCATAAACAGAAAGACCGTCTGTACCATTACCTCTACTTGAAGCAATAGGAGGTGATGTATAATTCGTCTTTGCATAGTTCATTGTACCTGAGATAGTAAACTTATTTGTCAGTTTAGATTTACCGCCTACAGATACATTAAATCGATTCAAGTTATTTCCAGGTGTAAATCCTTTGTCATCTGTAAAACTTGCATTCGCATTGTAAGCAGTACTACCTGAATCATTACTGCCTGCAATATTTATTGAAGTGATAGATGTAGCTCCTGTTTCAAAAAACTCTTCAACAGAATCATAAGGTCTCCACTCATATCTTTGTCCAGCAAATTGCTGTGCAAGCTCGCTCGTACCAGTACTTGGTCCATTAGGGTTAAGAAATGCTGAGTTAGCATATGGGTGCAACAATGTACCATTCTCATCTATCGCTCCTTGTGCTCCCCATCCAGCTGTACCACCTTCTTCAAAACTTGGTCCCCAGTTACTAAAGAACCATCCAAAACTCTGATCAAATCCATTTCCAAATTGATCTTGATAGTCTGGTGTTGATGCTATTTCATTAGCAAAGTATGATTGACTGAGGGTTATTTCAGTCTTTTTTACTCCGGTATCTGAAGCACCAGCTTTAGTTGTGATAAGAATGACTCCATTTCTTCCTTGTGTACCATATAGTGTCGCAGCAGAAAGTCCCTTCAGTATTTCTATGCTCGCAATATTATTGGGATCAAGATCTAAAAAACGAGAACCTTGAACAGCTCCATCGATAAATGATGCATCCGAATTAGTATCATTACTGAATGGTACTCCATCCACTATAAATAGAGCTTGGTTAGAGCCGCTAAATGAACTCAGACCACGAATTGTTACATTGGTCGCTGAACCTGAAGCTCCACCAGCCGCTGTAATTTGAACTCCTGCAGCTTTTCCAGCCAGAATCCGAGCGACATCACTATCAGCTCTCTGTTCTATTTGACCAGATTTTACAGAGGCGACTGAATAACCTAAGGCCTTTTTTTCTTTTTTAATACCAAGACCGGTAACGACGATTTCATCAAGTAGTTCGCCTTCAGAAAGTGAAATGGCTACGTTATCGATGCCGAAGACATTAATCTCTTGCTCCTCATAGCCAGTGTAACTGACATTTAGAGTTTGCGCATCCTGCTCTACATTCAAGGAAAACATACCGTCGAGGTCAGTTATAGTACCTTGAGTAGACCCTTTAACGAGTACACTTGCGCCTATTAGTGGAGTGCCACTAACGTCTGTGACTGTTCCAGTCACTGTTCTCTGTGAGGAGGCAATGCCCACCACAAAAAGAACCATAAATAATAATAGGGAAAGTTTTTTCATACAATATGGTTTAGTTAGATCGAAAAATACATTTTCGCAAAAAATGCGAATTTAACACATTGTTAAGCAATAATGATGCACAACTTAGCAGAAATTTAATGTCTTACCTATGATTGGCACCGAAAACATTGTTAAAACAAGCAATCATCCCAATACGCTGCTAACAATTGTTAATTAATTTAACAATGGCGGATTAAAAAAAAGAACTCGCTCAAAAGAATATTCTGAATGTACCAGCAATCTTTACTTATTTAAAACTATAATTTGAATTTATAAGAAAAGGGAGCTAATTGCTCCCTTTTCTTTAAATGTAGTTTTGTTCGTAACAATTATAACAGTACTCTGCTTGAAATTGAATAGCGAAGATCTTACACTATACATTTCAAGTGAGTGTAGTCGTTAGAGAGGACCTTCGTCTAAGCAAATCTTCTCTCTGCGTTTATTCTATTCTTAATTAAATGGCAATACTAAAGCGTCTGCCTTGTTATCAACTAATATCTGAGTCACATCTACTTGAGTCGTGGCTGTACAACTCGCTGCATCATAACTGATCGCATCAATCACATCTGAAACGCTCGCAAAGTAAGATGGTATTTGTGCTACAGTACCAGGTCCGCCTTCTGTTACGTTTTTATTCTGTAACTGCTCTGTCTGACCAATGACTAATTTTACACCCATATCTACCATTCTAAGACCTTCTGCTATGAATACTTCCTGTCTTGTTCTATATAGTAAGTATAAAGCTTCATCCTCGGTGGATACAGCATCTATCTCAGACTGAGTCATGGATGTTCCGGATATCTCAGGAATATTGACTGTTCCTTCTCCTCTATCAAGGACTAATCCTGCTCTACCATTGACGACGACACAGCTTGAATCAGGTCTTGTCTTAGGCGCAAAATGAGTTCTTCCTTCGACAGCATCATCAATACTTCTAACAGGTCGAGACTGAATCAAAGCCAATAAATTTGACATCATAGATTGAGCTCCAGAAACATCTCCGTCTGTGATCATCCCTTCTATGTTAATCATCATGGCTTCTTCAGCTTTCAGATAGTGTACTGATGGATCTTCCGCAGGTGATAAGAAAGAATACTTAGGATCAAGAAAATCTAAAGTTGGCAGCGGTTGTAAGTCATCAAAAGACCCTCTCTGATAGAGTGCGTTTTCCATCACATTAACAGGCCCTTCGGTCTGATCAAATCTGGCGAATCTTGTAAAATCTGAAGACAAGCCCAATGCAGCTGACGCTGAACTCATCGCTTCGGATTTATTTCCAAGCAGGTAGTTCGCTCTCGCTTTTGCCAAGTGATATTCTGCTTTAGGATTTAACCCAAGTGCCGCATCAAATGATGCAATTGCACGATTGATATTGTCCACATCACTGATCGGCGCTTCTCCCTCTGTACTAGGTAGTGCTGTAAAGTACATACCTGAATATAGATTAGACATCCCAACTAAAAAATTAAATTCAGCTTCCGTACTGACTTCATAGTTAGGATCATCAGGACCAACAACATTAAGTCCAAAACTGCCCATCTCTCTTAGACGGTGTATCGCAAATTGTATATCCTCAATGTCATTATCATTAAGTGTGATATTTAAACCATCAAGAAACTGATTATAGAAAGTCTGATCATTAGTATAGTTATCAGATACGAGTTCTGCATTGATGACAATTTCGTTAATGACAATTGATAATTGTCTTTCCATTCCTGATAGCCAAATAGAAGATGAATTCAGCTGACCTACTACGGAGGTTTCAGAAAGATTTGGATTCTCTACTGCCGTGAAATCTGTTAACTCTCCACAAGCCGTGGCCATACATATGGCCATTGTATATATTAATATTTTTTTCATTTATCTTTATTTTGTGCCGTGA
>Ga0209187_1000782_pt1 | contig 47118 bp, 47 predicted proteins | sample BantaG_FD_187430 | JGI IMG/M metagenome (GOLD analysis project Ga0209187, IMG submission 187430) | Marine algal microbial communities from Bantry Bay, Ireland - BantryBay_4 metaG (SPAdes) (version 2) | ecosystem: Host-associated > Algae > Red algae > Unclassified | place: Bantry Bay, Ireland...
ATTGCTTAGTTTCGAAACCAATAATATTCTTGCCTTTTAACACTGAAGCTAGCTTCTCTAGCACTGCACTCTCGGGTAGTTTATCGCCAGCTAAATCCAATTGAGACGGATCAGCAACAGGGATAGAATAGACTTGAGTTTTGGTTTCGCTAATTAAAACACTCTGTAAAGACCGTCCATGACTCTCGCCGAACCTAGGCAAAACCAATACATCTTTTGATCGTAAGCTCAACCCGCTTAACTCTCCCTGATTCTTTAAGACCAACACCTTAGTGTTTTTAGCATCAATTATCTTTTCGTTTTCATTCTCTGCTAGCTCTTGGCTGCTAGCTCCTGATTGATGGTCGACTTTAAGATCGGCGGGCAGTTGGCGGATCAAAGATGTAAACTGTAATTCCCTCATCACGCTGTTCAAGGCAATCGGGTCGACCTTTTTGACATCAGCTGCCTTCCAATCCAGTTTGATATCGGCGTCTAGCATAATCGTCACTAACTCTTTTGAAATATAGGCCATCTCTTTATCAGCCTCCAGCTTCTTGGCCACCGATGCTTTAATCAGAGCAACATTCTCATAAACCTTATCTATACTGCCATACTCTAATATCAAACTAGTTGCAGTCTTTTCACCAACACCGGCTACACCTGGGATATTGTCACTAGGATCGCCTCGCAGTGCCTTGTAGTCAATAAATTGTTTGACATTCATTTTATACTTGTCGGTAAAAGTCTTGGGTGTGTACATATCAATGTTGGTGATACCCTTTTTCATGATAGCAACAGAGGTCTTGTCAGTAACTAGCTGCAGCACATCGTGATCGCCAGTTACCAGAATGGTTTCGTAATCTTTCTTCTCGGCCTGCTTGGCAAATACCCCCATAATGTCATCTGCCTCATAGTCGTCTATTTCATAAAGTGGCCAGCCCAACGCTTCAAGCAGTTCTTTAAGCAAAGGTATCTGAACCTTAAAATCCTCTGGAGCAGGCTTACGATTAGCTTTATATTCAGGATATATTTTAGTCCTAGCGCGAACATTAGTTTTAGATTTGTCCCACGCCACGCAAACATAATCAGGATCAAACTTCTTAAGTACATCGAGAGCCATCATCGTAAACCCATAAACTCCACCGGTAGGTGTTCCATCTTTGGCGCTTAGATTTGGCATTGCATAGTAACCACGATAAAAAACACTCTTACCGTCGATTACTACTAATTTTTTTCTCGCAGCCATTAACTACATTATAGCAAACTATGCCAAGATAAAGACCTAATACTCGTCCCAGGTAGATTCAGAAACACACAGCTCACCATTTTTAATCCTCTGCAATAGCTCAACATCTGTATTTTTCAGAGTAACTCTGGATTTACCCTTTCTCCATTCTTCTAGTCTTTTTGCTTCCTTCTTGGCTTCGCGCTTTACAGCACGTTCTCTTGCTTCTTCACGTTTGGAGCGGCTATTTTTTACAGTTTCTGGTCGTTCTTCTGCCAATGCAACTACTTGTTCTATTGTGATCTCTACGCCGTCATACTTTAACATCACATCTATATATTCGAATATTGAATCAACTAGCTCTACTTCCAATAGTGCGTCAACCTGTTCTTTTTTGATACCAGCATTTAATATTTTCCAATAATTTAAAGCAGTATCCCTGCCCTCGATATTTATGTAATGGCTCATTATGTCTTCGTGCGAGACTGCACCGTTAGATTCTTTTCTTAAATCCTCATATTCAAAACCAGTAAAAGTACCGTGAGTATTCCCTCTCTGCTTTATTTCTAAGCAAAATTCGATAGCTTGTTTCACTGTAGTGTCTTCGCCTTCTTCAAACCCGCCGCTACCAACTGCATAGAAAAAGTCATATTCAGATATATCCAAGAGTCTAACTGCTGCACAGCTATCGACGAATTGTTCGTGCGTCAGAAGACCTGTCTCGACCACAGACTTACGATACCAGCTATCAGGAGATAAGATGCGTCTATTTGTGGCCTTTATTCCAATGACGTCTAATGTTTTTTTATGGCTACCGCATGCTTGCATGATTTTAATATACAGACCACTTACATCAGAAAGTTTGTCGTTAAATTGCTCAAGTAATTCGAAGAGCTCTTTTAGCTGGTCATGATCAGTACCATAATTTCTTAGTTTTGCGTATGTTTGTGATTTATAGTAATCACTGTTGCCAAAATTAACGAGCATATCGACAACTTCAGAGTGTGAAGCATCACTGTCGTTAAGAGTGCCTGCGTAATGTTGCCAGAAGAGATCGTACTTTGCATTCATTAGGTTTTCTTTAGAGTGCCCAAAATCTGTATGAAGCTGGTCAATAATGGCAGCTTTGTCTTCCTTATTTTTGAGATCTTGGAGCTGTCTTAACAGCTCTACCTCACGCCGCTCTTCATCGTCATCAAGATCCACCTTATAACGCGCATCCCAATCCTCTTCTACCACGGGAAACCGACCACCGACTTCTTTATTAACCCGACTACAAATATCAATAATCTTTTCTAAACTCACACCTTTTCTTAGATTGACTGCATCCTTCCAGTGTTTATAGACCCAGTGTTCTTCACTAGCCCCTTCTAGCGGCATGCCGAGCCATACGCCTTTTTCACCATTTGCCTTAGATTCATACACACGCTTCGCGTAATTACCATTTGGATAGACACTCTCGGCATCGCTAAGATCCTTAGTCGTTAGTTCTCCGGGAAAAATACGCAACATCCCGTCCTCGTATATGAATTCAATACGAGCCAGTATATTGCCAGAACTTGCGCTTTTTATCTCAACATAAACAATTGGAGACTTTTTAGGACCTTCTGTGTCAACAGGATTGCTATATGTCACCTCTAATCCACGATTGCCATAGCTGTCTTCAAATCTGTTCTGCATAATATCTTCTTCAAAATCTTCGAGTAATTCTGTAGCAAAATAAATATCATCTTTCGCAGCTTTATATTCATCAAGGGTCAACCATTGAAAACCTTCAAATAACTCACCTGGTAAAGTGACTTCTGGTTTTACGGCCAAGTCCACAACGGTTGACGCAATATGTGTTGAGGTTCTACGTTCTGAAGTACTCCTGAGCTCACCTAACCTTACTTGCTTTACATTCTCCAAGTGAATACCTGCAACTTTGCCTAAAGTGTTTAAAGTAGAGACCACTGGACCATACTCCCCTAAACCCATTGCTGCTTCGTGTAGGTTCCAGGTCTTGCCATGAATATCTTCTAGCACTAGATGTTCAGTCCCGTCTACTCCGTTGTAGCGAACTAAACTATGATGCATTACTGTAGAACCATAGTCCAGGTAGCCTAGGCTAACTGGATATCCCTCCCTCCTTGTATATGGCAGCTCATCTGCAAGGTCTCGTATTGCTTTTTTGTATCCTAGCTCTGTCTCTATATTTGTAACTATAGGTATTTGGTGATCGTGGGCTAGTTGTTCTGTTACGAATTCATTACTCATGATACAAGTCTTTCTACTTAACGTAATATCTACGTTAAGCTTAAACCTTGAGATTAGTTTTGTAAATAATGTTTTTTTATTAATATACCTTAGAAACTATTATTCAATGGTGTGATAGATTGAGCCTTAAACGAATAAAGCTTGGAGGGTCTGTTAGGTACTCCAAGCTCCAATTCACCAGTATCCTTCAGTGCACCGTGTGCTAAAAATTTTTTACGAAAATTTCGATTGTCGATTTGCTTATCAAATACACTCTGATAGATATTAAAAATGTCGTTAAGGGTTGTTTTTTTAGGCAACAGACTCTGGGCCATTGTAGTGGTCGAAAGTTCTAACTTTAGCTGACGTATCCCCTCCTTAACTATAGATATGTGGTCGAATGCTAGTTGGGGTAAGTCATTTATGTCAAAAAGTTTCGAATGTTTATTAACATGATAGCTGTTTCCCAGCAATAAGAATGAAACAGTTACTGCATGGCCTCTTGGGTCTACATCATCAGTGTCAAAAGCCTGCAACTGCTGGATATGTCTAATATTCTTTTTTGGGTAGTCGGTCTTTTTATGCAGCCAATTCACAACATTGTCTTTTATCTTTTCATTGGCATATGAGTTACCGCCAGGTAAAGCCCAAGCGTCCTTTTGTGGTTGATTATGCCTCTTCGTCAAAAGCACCTTGATCTTCTTATCATCATAGACAAATAGAACCGGATCGACCGTAAGACGCGGAAACATTTTTTGGCTTTTATCACTCATAGTGCTCAGTATATCACTGCTGGGTTTGGTTCCTAAGCTTATGGGCTATTTAATAATAGTAATTCTAGTTTAGAGGATTGAATTTAAAGAGTTAGAACGATAATATAGTAGGAATGAATAATATTTTAGCTTTCGTAGGTATGCCAGGATCAGGTAAAGGTACCTGCACGGACTATTTAGAAAATAAGGGATACCCTAAGATTTACTTCGGTGGAATGGTGTATGAAGAGGTTGAAGCTCGGGGCTTAGACATAGTTAAAGACGAAAAAATGGTTCGCGAAGACATGCGTGCCAAAGAAGGTATGGATGTTATGGCTAAACGAGCCAGCATTAAAGCTGACGATCATTTTTCAAATGGCAAAGAAACAGTAGTTTTTGATGGTCTATACAGCTGGAGCGAATGGAAATTCCTAAACGAAAAATATGGCAAAGAGCTAGTTACAATTGCCGTATTTACCAACAAAGCCGAACGTCACCGCCGCTTTGCTGCACGCGACGACACTAACCGCAAATACACTTTAGAAGATGCGGCCCGCCGTGACTTTGAAGAAATAGAAAACATTGAAAAAGGCGGCCCTATATCCGCCGCTGACTACACTCTGCTTAATAATGGTACGCCAGAAGACTTGATCAGAAGCCTTGATAAACTAGTTAATCAAATTATCTAGGCTTACCGGCACTGGCGTCGGATAATCTCCGTCAACACAAGCCATACAGGTTTCCTGGCCTACCACCTCTTTGAAGCTATCCTCGATTATGAACTTTGCCGAATTAACATTTAGATACCTTGCGATTGCTGTCTCTAGACCAGAAGGGTCGCCGGCCAAAGTTCTAGCTATTAGTTGTTCTGAGTCTGGTATATCTATTCCGTAGAAGCAAGGGTTAACAATCGGAGGGAAACCAAATCTTAAATGAATCTCTTTTGCCCCAGCTCTTTTAAGCATGTCTACCATCTCGAGCATGGTATTGCCTCTAACCAATGAGTCGTCTGTAACTAAAATGTTCTTACCTTTCACTACGCTTTCGTAAGGAGTATGTTTTTGTCTAACTTTAGGAGCGCGTGTTCCAGGAATGGGCTGGATGAAAGTTCTTTCGGAATCAGTCAACTGTATTCCATCGGTTTGCCTAATGTTAGATACTTCACTATAGCCATCAGCATATGGCAGACCTGACAAAGGCACGCCAAAAACTACATCTATTTTTGAGAAATCAAAGCCCTCTTGTTGGTCTCTAAGCGCTAGCTCTCTACCTATTCTATAGCGTACATCTTTAAGTTCTTGCCCCTCAAAATAACTTGCCGGCATACCAAAATAGGCAAACTCCATTCCGCAAGCTGCACGCTTACCCAATTCGGCGATTTGATAACTTTTTAAGCCCCTTTCGCTTACCTGAACAACTTCGCCTGGCTCAACGGGTCTATCAAAGAAATAGCCCGGCATCTTAGTCGCCACAAAACTTTCTGATGCAAATGCCCAGTTGTTTCGGTCTCTGAATAAATTTAGTGGTCTAAAGCCATGCGGGTCTCTTGCGCCATACAGTTCATTATTAGTTGCCACTAGCAATGAATAAGCTCCCTCAAGTTCTGGTAGTACATTCTGTAACAACTCACCAACCGAATCATAACTAGATTTTTGAGAGGCAATTATATTTGCTGCTGTAATGCTATCAGTTGGTCCTTCGAGTTCTTTGCCATACTTATCAAGCAATTGCCGTGTATTGGTGATTTGTCCATTGTGAACAAAACTCATACCTTCAGTAATGTAAGGCTGCGCAACGCTCTCCACAGCCACATCATTTCCAAATGTTGCATAACGACCATGACTTATTGCTATATTAGTCATTGCCTTAACCGGATCTACTAGACCCTCGCTAATTACTCGTCTTAATTCTTGGTCTTCGAGGTCATAATAGCTAATGCCGGTAGTTTCTATACCTCTGTTCTTTTGTAGAAATAGAGCCAAAGCAGCTAGCGAAGTGGCAGATTCAGAAGGTTCTTGAAGATAAAGACCAAAAATACCACACTCACAAGTTAACCCAGTGTCATCGTGTTCACCCACCCCACTTTCATAGTGGTTTGTTTCTACCCTCATACTCTAATAATAAGTATACATCAATCTAATAAAAGTTTGCTAGGACGGACTTAAAGAACTGAAGCAAGTGATCGATAACCTATCTTCCTCGCAACCTGTACAGCCATGGACGGAGCGCGGCCCTCAACATATTCATACTTAAACTCAACATCACCATCTAGAGTCAAGTCCGTTCGCAGATTGTGGAACTCTATATCGGCTGCTGAGTCACCTCTATCGCTAGCTTCTTCTAAGCGATCAATGACGTCATTGTTGTGGGTAGCAACTACTACTCGGTGGCCTTTAGCTGCTAGTCTTTCGATACATGCCAGCGTAAGCGCCTCTTGATATTTATCAGAGGTTCCTGACCAAGGTTCGTCTATAAAAACAAACGATGGTGCTGCGTCGTCTAGTAATTCTAGAGCTTTAACCCAATTCTCTGTATCAGCACCGTGTGAACTCAACCCTTTGCCAGCATCTTGTTTTGGTCGATCGATATAAACAACATTTGCATAATTTGGCATCACTGCACCACTCGTCTCGACTAAACCAATCGAGTTATGTCTTATCAAGTTATGGAACAAAGACTTACCAAAAGTTGTTTTGCCACTCATGTTTGAGCCACTAATAATATCTATGCCACCTAGTGATTCATACCTAATAGACGTCTTAATTTCTGGCTCACCCTGTCTTTGCATCCTAGCACTAACTGACTTGTCTTGCATTCTAAATACATCTAATGTTTCGCCATTTTCAGTAATGACATGGTTTTGACCTTGCAACACCCTGCCTACGTGGACAATCCGCGCCAAGTTTCGAAGCTCACTATAAGCTGTTACTGGATTTTCGGACTTTCCGCTATGGATACCGAAGTCACGTCTACCAAATACATCCAACCTAGCAGCAACAGTTTTTAGACGATCGCGAATTTGGTAGTCGATATACCACGGACGGTCTTTGGTCTTACCATCTTCAACATCCTGCATTGTTTTCTTACGAGCCTTTCGAACCTTTTTTGCAGTAACTTGAGCATATTCAATTCCCGACCCCGCACCGTCAAAGTATTCTTTGATCTCTTTGTCCAGATACTCTGCCAAAGAAATACCAATATCTCCACCTATTTCTGTAAATCTATCCTTTAAACCTGCAAGTCTATCGGTTGGATCAGTTAAATATACTAAGGTATTTATCGTATTTTTCCTAGGTATCGAAATTGAACCATACCGTTCTCTTCGTCTGTAAGAATCTTCTATATCTTGATATGTTTCAAGAAGTCTAGCAAAAGCCTCGCCGTCACTTTCGGTTAATTCACTGGCTGCAACATAGTCTATTGAATCTTGAAATACCTTGGACACAGCACCACCAACACTAACATCAATACTGCCCAACCTTGATCTAGGCATAATATTGCGCAGTAAGTCTTCGGCTGCACGCTTACCTATGCAGTCTCGGCGCTCCCATGGCAGATACTCTCTTGCTTCATGATCATAATCTCTATCAAAAAAGATTTTTTTAGTATTCTCTCTGTAATGCTTGTTAATTTTTGCCTTTTTATAAGCTCTGTTTGCAAATTCTATCAACCAATCCTGTTCCTCGGGGCTAAAATCAACTACAGCCTTGCGCCAATCGTCAACCTCACGGGCACCGGAAATCCTAGTCTCCAATATTTCTATGGCTTTAATATTATCTTTTAATAATTGTATTTTTTTATCAGAGATACGCCCTTCTCCAAGTTCGATAGCTGCCGTAAGTGCAGCCTTGTATGCGTCTGCTTTATCGTCGACAGCTCCTTCTGCGCGTCGCGATGAGCCCAAAAGACTGGACTGTGCTAGCGCTATCGCAAAAGTCTGCATAGGGTTAGTCAGTGGGTTGCGGCCCACAATATCATCTCTCCTTTGGTCTTCGTGCTTTAAAGGGCTGCTTACTCCAGAAGTAGCTGAGCCTGACAGACTATGGAATATACTAGCTAAATCATCTAGCTCTGATAGTAGTTTATCTGTATCGGGATATTGCATTAGTCTAACAAAGAAATCACGCCGAGCCTCAATGTCTTCTAGATTTGCCGTGGAACCTTCTGAAATGATTCTATCAAGCATTGTGTTTCGACTTATAAAACCGTCGCCAGCATAGAGCATAATGTCCTGATCACCAAAAACATAGTTTCGTCTATCAGATAGGTATGGGCTGCGGATCTCTGATTTATCTTCCCGCACACCATACAGCCAGTCGTACTCTTGTTTTTCACTCATCAAACTACGGTGGTTACTAGTCGATGCAGCACGCCTTGGTAAAAACCAACCTAAGCCAGGATTACTGTCGCCATACCTCTCTATCACCGATGGTCTAATGTTGAAGTAATTTGAAGTAACTGCATCAATATTAAAACTACCACCCTCCAAAAAGTAACCAGCTCTTTGCAAAAGCTCCTCATCCAAGCCTAATTCTCGTGAAGCCTCTAGGGCGTTGCTATCTCCGATACCTGCTTCTAGCAACCGCTTTCTTCTGCCAGAGTCTGTAAAGCGCATAGGTGACACAAGACCAGCCTCACTTAAATCGCGCATATCAGAATGGCTAGTCATCACTACCATTGCGCCTAGTTCTTTGAGTCTATTTATTAGCTTTTCTATTATAACTTTTTGCTCACGAGGATCAGTAGTAGAAAAAGGTTCATCGCATAAGATAATTTTGCGAGTATTTGGGTCGAGTGATTCAAGCCAAACTAAAACCTCATCCCATTGTCTAGCCTCTAGTCCAAAAGAGCTATAGCCATCTCTACCACCTAAAGGTCTATAAGTTACTGCCATACCATCTAGCAAGGGTATTTCGCCTGAGCTAATAGCAGCTCTGCCAACGGAGCTAGCTGTCATTAGTGCCAGTCCAATGCTTTCCATCAAGTGGGTTTTACCAGAGCCATTTGCGCCCGTTAGTACTATCGGCTGGTCGGTAATTTCAATAGTGTTTGTCTCTTGTGATCTTCTATCAAATTTTGAATGACTCAAATCTCTTAAGACTATCTTTCTTAGTTCTTGATCAACTTCTATCTCAGACAGGCTCAACCCACTAACTGATTCGAGCAGCTTGCTCGCCCAGCTGTCGTTAAGTGCATATTGAGCCAATATCGGCAGCTGATCAAAGCCGTGAGGGGAACCCTGCCCTTTGATATATTCTACCGGGCACAAGACGCGTTCTATCAAGGAGTCCAGATCCAACCTTCTTGCATGCATCTCAGTAGCCAGAGTTGGGTATCTATCTTCAAATTCCGCAACAAACCTCATTGTAGCTCTTTGGCTGGATTCAGCAATTTCTTGCATCTTCCAATAGTCACCATCATCGTCTACTAGATTGCCGTCATCACCCCTTGTGACTGTATCGCGTAGATACATCTCTATTCTTGGAGTATATACAGTGAAGTCATCGCCACTAAGTACCGGATCATAAACCCTCTCAATATTATATCTATGGGTAATAGAAAATTGCCTAGCTTCTACCCAAACTTCACGAGCAGCCTCGTCTTCTTCTATTTTCTGCGCCTCCCTTAGGTAAACTTGTCTGGTCTTTAGTTGATCAGAGTCGGTAGTAGTTTTGTCAAAAATAAACTTAACAGTTTCATCTGCGCTCCAGCCAGAGTAGCTGTCAAAATATCGGTTGACTGGTAAGCCCCGCGGAGCCCCTAGCTCTCTGCTTTTACCCTCTTCTCTTAAAATAGAAGTTTCTTTACTTTTATCTTGAATCAGAGGCAAGTTATCGCCTGTACTTCTAAAACATCCAAAGGGTCGTGGTGGAGTCTCCTGCATCAGTTTATATTACTACTTTTTTGACAAATAAGCAACCTATATAATCAGGGGTTGACTTCTTGCATATATATCTCAGAATTTGAGCACAGGGTACGGTTTCTCATCTCTTCGCCTTTGCAAGTTATTCATTACTTGTTCATGGATAATTTATCCTTTCTGGGGATAGGATCACGGAGCCATAGGCGGAGTCTAAGGAAAGGGAACGCCCTTTCCTTACTATGAAATGTAGTCTTTTAGTTTTTTTGCATCACGGTTTTTTCGCAACTTGCTCAAAGCCTTAGACTCAATCTGCCTAATACGCTCACGAGTAACGCCAAACTCACGGCCCACTTCTTCGAGTGTATGGTAGCGACCAGTGTCCATACCGAAGCGCATTTTTAAGATTTTTTGCTCGCGATCAGTTAATATCCCTAAAGCTGATTTAATATCATCTTTTAATAGCTGATTTGTAGCTGATTGGTCAGGTGTAGCAGTATCTTCATCTTCGATAAAGTCACCTAATACAGAGTCTTCTTCGCTATCTTTAACGGGAGCGTCGATCGAGGAAATATCCTGCTTGATTTTCATGATGTGCTCTACTTTTTCGACTTCCATCTCTAGTTCTTTACCCAGCTCTTCGTGGGTTGGCTCGCGGTTTAGTTCTTGGGTCATACGTCGCTGAGTTCGTAGCAATTTGTTGATAGTTTCCACCATATGCACGGGGATACGGATTGTTCTAGCTTGGTCGGCAATCGCGCGAGTTATTGCTTGGCGAATCCACCAAGTAGCATAAGTTGAGAATTTAAAGCCCTTATCCGGGTCAAACTTTTCAACAGCTCGCAACAGACCAGTGTTGCCCTCTTGGATAAGGTCAAGCAAGTCTAGGCCTCTACCAACGTAACGTTTGGCAATAGATACCACCAGCCGCATATTTGCCTCAGCCATTTCGTCTTTTGCCTTTTTCTCGCCAGCCACAACACGGTGCGCTAAAGCTAGCTCTTCTTCTGTGGTAAGCAAAGGTATTTTACCAATTTCACGCAAGTACAGTCTAACTGAGTCGTCAGAAATATCATCTATCAAGGCATTCTTTTCTGCGGCCGCAACTTCGGCCTCTTCGTCTTCGAGCTTTTCTATAAGATCGTCCTCTGACTCAACAATATCCAGCTTTTTGGCAGCCATCATAGTATGCAGCTCGTCGAGTGCATCAACGTTATCATCATTTTCTGGCAGAACTTCGGCTATTTCGGCATGTGTCAGATAGCTTTTTAGCTTACCCATACTCATCAAGTGGTTTACTGCCTCTTGTTTGTCATCGGACAATTTAACTTTTTTGTTTTTTGATTGCTTCTTTGGCCGTGCCATTAGCGTCTCCCTTGGAGACAGTAGTAAGTAATTAGTAGTCTAGTAATTAGTAGCTTAGCGCTGAAGCCAATCCACCATACTGCCACTCCCGTTACACTGTCAGGTTATTAATGTTAATAAAAATACGGTTTTACGTTTTAGTTTTTCTTAACCAACTTATTAAATTCTTCAGATAGTTTCTGTAATAAAACTTGGTCATTTGCCTCCTCGGCTTCTTCTATTTGAGAAGCTAAGTTCCTCTGTTTTTTGCTTTTTATAAGTTGGTCTAATCGGCTTCGTAACTTCTGTGCCTCTTTTACAAGGTCGTCAGGCTCGAATGTACCGTAGAGTTCTTCATTTTTGAACATCAGAATTTTAACACGTTCCTCATCTTTATTCAACCTGTTGGACGAGCTGTCCTGCAAGCTGGTAATTACGCTCTGCTGAAATTCGCTAAACAATTCTGGCTCTATACCATCAAGGTATTTGGCTAATTCGGGTTTACCTATACAAACAGCTAGTAGCGAGTCGATGATCACATCAAGCTGCTCGGGACGCTGCAGCTCATCAACCACTACTTTGCTGCGCTTATAGGATTTTTTGGACCCAGCAGATTGTTCAATCTGTAGCTTGCGCAATACTGCTTCTTTGTTTACCTCTAGTTTTGCGGCTATCTTGCTGGCGGTACTGTCTTGCTCTACGGGGTCGGTTATTTTACTGAGGATCTGAGACATCTTGTCGCTAAACTGGCGCTTGCCAGCCGTTTTTGTAATATCAAATTGTTTGGCGTAAAAATCTATCAACCAATCAATTGCATCTTGGCTCTTCCTTATGGCCTGCTCCCATAGTTTTGGGTCCTTCTTAATTAAATCGTCCGGATCTTTGCCTTCGGGGATAGTAATAATACTAAGGTTAATTTTGCGTTCTTGAGCTAAAACAATACCCCGCTCGGTTGCCTCTAGCCCAGCGCGATCGCTGTCAAAAGCTAACTTAATATTGCGGCTCAAGCGCTCAATTTGCTTGATATGGTGCGATGTTATAGCAGTGCCGGCAGTAGCAACTACGTTTTTAACTTTTGCTTGATGCGAAGCTACTACATCCATATTGCCCTCGGTTATTACGGCGCAATCTGCTTCTCGGATTGCCTTTTTGGCCAGATGCAGGCCAAATACATGGCGGCTCTTGTCATATATCAAAGTGCTACCAGTATTTAGGTATTTGGGAGCATTCTCGACTTCTTGCAGCACTCGAGCGGTAAACCCAATGTAATCGCCCATACTGTCAGCCAGCGGTACTGTTATGCGGCTACGAAAACTGTCAAAAATCTTATCACCTTTGCGTTTGGCCAAGCCCGATTTAACAATCTCGTCTTCGGTAAATCCCTTGCCAAGCAGATACTTTAATAGCCCGTCATAATCGTTTGGCGCCCAGCCAATTTTAAATTCAATAATCGTTTCTTTGCTATAGCCACGAGATTTTAAGTAGTCCAAAGCAATTTTGTCTTTGATTAGTTTTCGCTGAAAATAATCAGTCGCCATAGTATTAGCTTTAATCAAACGCTTTTTTAGATCAGCAACACCATTATCCACGCTTGACACGCGATATTGCTCTAGATCAATTCCTGCTTTACGCGCTAATAATTCTAGAGCGCCCTTAAAATCTATACCCTCCATCTCCATCACAAAGCTAAAAATGTCGCCACCCTTGTTAGAGCTAAAATCGTGCCAAATCTGCTTCTCGGGCGACACCATAAAGCTAGGAGTTTTCTCTGGTGTAAAAGGCGAAAGCGCCTTTAAGTTACGCCCGCTAGGTCGCAACGCCAAGTAATCGCCCACCACCTCCTCGACGCTTAAGCGATCTTTAATTTCATCTTTAGCATCCATGCAGTCAGTTTACTCGTTACAGTAGTTAGTAGCAAGTTATACGGCTTGGGCCCTCAACAGAACTAACGATTATTCATTAACTCTGTTGAGGACAATTATAGTGCTTGATCATCCTCGGTTTAGCTGATGGTAGCCACCGACGACCTTTTGAGCGGTCGCCGGTGGCGGCTACTCAGCCGGTGCGGTTACAGGCGTTGTCGGCGTAGGCGCAGACCTCGACTACGAATTCGACCATACCCATGTCATCTTCCCAGGAAATGCGGTCGCGCATGTTTGCCTCTGCAACTTCTACCTCTGGGACATTCTCCCAGCCATACCAGTCGGCACAGCCGTACCGAGAGCAGAGGTCTCTGATGACCATCGCTTGCCCCTTTATGCGGGACCGCTGCGTTACCACATCGCCAATGGCCGAATTCGACCGGTCAGCAATCGCGGTCATCGGTGGACCTGCAATCATCATGTCTCGAAGGAGCATGTGCATCCCCCGCATCTTGGCCTTAAAGACCACTTTGTGTCTTTGCTTCACATTGGTTTCCTTCGCTCTTTCGTGGTTATGTGGTTTGGGATAGGCATACAGCTTTCCTAGAAAAGCAGCAGCCCTACGCTTTAGAGCTCGCGCATCGTTCCTCGCGACGGGTAATCGCCAGGCTTCGGGTAATTAACCTTGTGCATCTTGGCAAGAACCAGCTGAAGCTGGGTGATCTCCAGAATGTCTTCGGTTTGATCGCCCTCTTGGCCTCCAGCATAAGCATTGCAGCTTGCAACGGCATCTTTGAGTTCCGAAATCATGCTCAAAACTGTTTGCAAACCAGCCGCCGAAGCAGCTGTGTCTTGAGCAATCGATGGCATTGCAGCAAGGCGGCGCAGTCGATCGATGTTCCTTCGAATCGAAGGGCGATTGATTGAGTAGTCAGGTTCACTTACATTCATGGCTTCTCCTCTTTCGCAATTAAGCGAAAAATATACGGTTGGATTTTCTTACAAACTAACCTTGCATCAGTTCACCTACTGTTAGGATAAATTGGTGCAAAGAACAGAGATAACTAAAGATTTAAGATTAATTATATCTATTCCTTGCACCAACACTACAATTGTCAAAATACTGTTTGAAATAAATAAACCTCAAACTTGTTTGATATTTTACACTATTCTTGTATAATTTGCAATGACTTTATCCTGTAGCCATAGTTTGCTAATTGGTAAATTTGAAGCTTAGTAATATAATATAGATATATGAAAAGAAGAAAGACACCAGAGCAGTCCACTCAAAACGCTGACTACAGACTCGCTGCAGCCAAGGCTATTGTGGCGCGGAGCGAACAAGCTAATGCTCCGACTGGGGCGTTTAGCGAACATGCTCTTGGACAAGATCCAAATGAATATACAGAAAAAACTGAGACCGCTGTTGACCCTATCGAACTAAAGCAGGCCATAGAAAGAATCAAGCAGCTAGCCGAAGGTTATCAAGCGAGGCTACTGCAAGGATCTGATAAGTTAATGAGACAAGCCAGCGGAGAGGGCTTTTTTGCAATCAACCAAGATTATGAAGTAGGCCAAGATAAATTAGAGCTCAGAGTTCTTGGGCTGGAAAGCGAGCTGCCAAACACTGCACAGACAAAACATGCCAGCAATATACACAGCAAAGCTGGTCTTTCTGCCCCAATACATCAACTAAGGCATGAGCAAATACTAGATGAGCTAAAAAACGAAATAAGATCAGAGCAACAACCCGAACAACGAGTAGCTGATATTGAGATATTCCATAGCGGTGAGACTGCTGGATTGTCTATTAGAGTCTACTATTCTGAATTTAATCAGCCGTCTGATATAACAGTTACGAAAGCCGATGGAACAGAGCAAGACTTTGCGCCAGCAGCTGTAACCGACCATATTGACCAAGTTATTAACTTACTTGAAAACCCTAGAAAAGTACGCAGAAAACCAATACCCAACCCTAAATTAGTACTTCTATAGACTGATAGCTCTGCGAAGGCTATACTTAATCACATGCAAAGCATAAGCATTAAAAATAATTGGCAAGGATTTCATGGCAGCAGCAAGGCCCCAGTTATGAATACTGGTGGCTATACAAGTGATATAGAACAGCCCGACAACAATAATAACTTTAAAAAGTGGATTGTTTTGGGAGTCGGAGCATTGCTGGCAGTACTTTTAGTTGTTTGGTTGATCAGTAAATTTACTGGTGGGATACCACAAGAACAAACTGACCTAAGCCAAGTTGTGCGACAACAAAAACAGTTGGTGCTGATAATCGACGAATATCAGAATGATGTATCGAATTTAGACAACCAAGCTTACTTAGCTCAAGTACGGGTAGTTGCTAAATCCAATACTCAACAACTTGAAGATTATTATCAAGATAACTTTTCTAACACTACTATAAAAACCACTGTTAATAACGCGGTAGCCGAGCAGCTCAAAAACGCAGCGGATGATGGCAAGCTAGAGCCAACTCTTATCGATACAGTCGAACGTCTAGTTAGCCAAACACAAAGCTCTATCAACCAGCTAAAGCTAAAAATAACCGACAGACCCACCCTGGAATATAAACTCGATACTGCCTATCGCAATTTGTTAATTAATTAGCCTTGTTGTTTTTTAGATATGTAGTCAAAGCTAAAAGCACGGCATTAGCTAAAAGCGACATAACCAGGAGCGCACCCAAAACAAAGCCAGTCTGTGAATCGTCTTCAGAATTATTGTCGTTATCAGTTTTGGTGTTATCTTTTGGCTGTTCCTCAGAATAACGAATCTCTACGAATTCATTCTCGACAATGCCTGTTTTACTAGAATTAAGATCTGGGTTAATTCGGGCTGAATTGCCATTACCGTTAATGATGACCGGATCAGGAGCAACCCGTAAAGTTAGGTCTTGTTGTATCTTGCTTAGATCAAACTCTACTGCGTTACGAACTAACCAGTCGCTCTGCTGTCCGAAATCGCTGATATTAGCCTGTGCCAAATCGTCAGACGACAGTTTACGGGCAAATTGCACGTCGGCACCAGGAATATACAATTGGTCGTTAGATAGCGTGTAAATAACCATGTTCATGTTGTCAGTTGCATCTTGGTCGGCCATCAACCTAGTCGGCAACACTGCAGAATCACCTAAGTCGTTAAACACCACGGGCTTCAAGCGACCTTTTAGTTGACCGTTGGCATCCAGCTCAGCATTAGACAGATTAACCTTAAGTGCTACAAAATACTGCCCCTCGCCAATATACTGTCCTAAAACATCTTTCTTGCTGTCCGAAGTTTCGTAACCATTCTCAGCCAACCAATCCAACAAAGCCTGACTATCGTTTGCTTCAAGAGTTGTGGCAGTATAATCGCCTACATCACGTTGCTCTAACACGGTTACCTTGGGTTGAGCGCCCTCAGTAGACTGCTCAATGCTAGCCAGCCCATCAAATAGATCACCTTCCGGAAACTCCACGACTGGGTTAGTAAGATCCTCTAGTTTAGCAAATATATCTTCAGGGGCCTCAGTAATATCAGGCTGAACAGCAAAAGGCATCACCAATGCAAAATCGGTAGCATCACCATTAAATTCTGGCTGAACAACCATCTGCTGGTTATCATCATGTTTTACCAATAAGACTCGCATATTATCCGCCGGCTCGAATATTCTGCCCGGTGGAGCAAACCAAATACACATCGCCAATGTTGAGCTGCCCATGAGCCCCCACATCCCTGTCGATAAACCAATCGTTTTTATAAATTTAGAAAAAAATCTCATAACATAGCTCCCAGCCTTGATTAATAACATAAACATAATACTCCAAACACCAACAAACTCAAACTCTACAAAATTACTAGTGAAAATACTCTTCAACAATCATAAAGTTCATAGCAGCTGTTGTTTTATATCTCGCATACTAGTACTATAATACTAGTATGCAAAATATATCACTACTAGGCACTACGGTTAAGAAGATGCGGCAAGATCTTGGACTAACTCAAGACGATTTATCGGATAAGGCTGGTATCTCCTATTCGACGTTAGCCAAGCTTGAGCATGGTGGGATCAAGTCGCCTACCTTCAAGACTATTGGGGCCATAGCCAAAGCGCTAGAGGTGCCTGTAGACATGCTGTTGCTAAACCCAAGTGTTTTGCGACCGGTTAAACCAGAATTTATCTACTGTGATATTAACGGTGTGCTGGTTAACCACTGGGACAAAATGTTTATCAAATTTAATAAATTATATGGGGTAGAGACTGAAGAGATAGCGGACACTTTGTGGTTTTATAATCACGTCATAGACAAAGGCGAGATGATGGTTGAGGAGTTCGAAACCATATTGCAACGTAAGTTTAGTTTGAAAGAAAAACCCAACTGGAGGCAAATATACCTACAGTCCGTAGATCCGGTAAAACCTATTCATGAGCTGCTGGCTAACATCTCTAAGCAATATAAAGTCGGGATACTAAGCAACACCTTCCCTGGGCTAATTAACGAGATGAAGAAAAAGAATCTTATACCTGACCTAGAATATTCATCAATCGTTGATTCCAGCACAGTCAAACGTATCAAACCTGATCCTCAAATCTATGAAGTCGCTACCGAGAAGGCTAATGTCTCTAAGAATAAAATATTGTTCTTGGACGATTTACAAAAAAACATAACTGCTGCAGTTAAATATGGCTGGCAGGGGCAAGTTATTGACGTTAAAAATTATAAAAAGTCTGCTGCTGAATTAACTCATCAACTCGAGCTGAGCAGCTAATGTCTTGTGTTGAGATTGTAGTCCAGCTAATTGCTGTTTAGATTCGCTCACCAACTCTGGTGGAGCATTGGCGACATACTTCTTGTTGTTGAGTCGTGATTCTAGGCCTTTAACCTGTTTGGTGATATCTTCTGACTGTTTAGTTAGTGAGTCTTTATACTGCTCGACTTTAGCTGGTGGCAACTCAAGAAAAGCGCCTTCGTACGAAATAAGTGGTAAGCCAGATTCAACCGTTGCTTTGTCTACCGAAGAAGCGGGGGACATTTGAATAATCAACTCACTCATGTCGTGTATCAAGCCGTCATTTACACAAGCCACACCTTCGCCATCAAAGTCGACAACTGCAGCAACTCTTCTTATCTCTGCTATTGTCTGTTTAATCGCATCAAATTTATCCGCACTAGCCGTATCGATGGCTGCCTCTTTGGGCCATTCTTGCAAAGCCAGGGGCTTCTCGCTCCAGCCTAAAGTCTGCCAAATTACCTCCGTTACGAAAGGTACTAAAGGATGTAATAAACGTAATATATTATCCAAAATGTAGGCAAGCAGATGTGGGTTAGAGCTGGCCTTACTAGCCTCTATATACCAATCAGCTAAATCACTCCATACAAAGCTATACAACTGATCATTGGCTCTGCCGAATTGGTAGCCGCTAATCGCTTCACTCACATCGCTAATAGTCGTATTGAGCCGTTGTACTATCCACGCATCAACAGGGGTGTTAATTTCAGGATTGCCAAAAGGCACATAAGATTCGTCTAACTGATCTTCGATGAATCTAGCAATATTCCAAAGCTTGTTACAAAAGTTACGATTGCCTTTTATTTTGTCGTCGAACAAACGCATGTTATTACCAGGGGACAGACCATTGATCATCGATAGGCGTAAAGCGTCAACGCCATACTCTTCGATCGTTTCACAGGGATCTATTGCTGTTTCTGGACGAGATTTACTCATCTTCTTGCCATCTTTATCCAAGATCATACCATTAAGATAAAGTGTCTTAAAAGGCACTTCTCCAGTAATATAGGTGCCCATCATTATCATGCGCGCACCCCAGAAGAATATAATGTCTGAACCCATTAGCATAAAGTCTGTGGTGTGATATTTAGCAAAATCTGGTGATTGAGCCATCATGTCTTCTAAGCTGCTGTTTGAGTCTTTTGCCAACTCAGGGTCAAATAGAGTAGAAAAAGGCCATAGAGCTGACGAAAACCAGGTATCTAGGTTATCTGGGTCGCGAGTCCAGCCACTAGAATCTAGGGGGGAGCTGTTCGGCTGGAGCTCCATGTTAGATGGATCGGTTGCACCAACAAAGACTTCTTTTTGGCCATCGGCATCACGAGTCCATGCTGGTATCTGGTGCCCAAACCATATTTGCCGTGAAATACACCAATCTCTAAGATTATCCACCCAAGAGAAGTAAATGTTTTCAAATCGCTTAGGCACAATCTCTATATCACCGGACCGAACCACATCCTGCATCACTTCTTTAAGTGACATCTTTTGATTCTTCCACTCCATGGCAGGTTTATTGACATCAATAAACCACTGCTCCATGATTTGTGGCTCGACAATACCCTTACCCCTGTCGCTGCGGGCAACTCGGTGCTTATAGTTTTCTTCTTTTTCTACCAACAACCCTTTGGCCTCTAGTTTATTGGCGATGTCTTCTCTAACCTCTTCGATCTTACGACCAGCAAACTCACCCGCTAGTGGTAATAATGTACCGTCTAGCTCGATAATCTGCTGTCTGTCGAGGTTGTGGCGCTCGGCTATCTCAAAGTCTGTTTGATCATGCCAAGGAGTTATCGTCATTGCTCCTGTCCCAAATTCCATATCGATAGCATTGTCCTTGATGACCGTAGCTTTGACCGTACCGTTTATCCACTCGGCTTCAAAAGTGTCTCCGTGATTATAGTTTTTGTAACGATCATCATCAGGATGAACAACAACATATTTATCAGCAAATTTAGTTTCTGGGCGAGCAGTGCCAATCTCAAATGGACCATACTTAAAAGTATAGAAAATGGTTTTCTCGTCAGAATACTCTAGCTCATCATCAGATACGGTTGTTTGTAAAACCACATCCCAATTTACTATCCTGTGACCCCTGTAGATAAGACCGTCGCCATACATTTTTTCAAATACTTTATTAACCACATTATTCATGGCTGGTTCTAGAGTATAGCGCTCTCTTGTCCAATCCATACTAGCACCGATAGATTTAAACTGCTCGGCAATATTGCCCCTACTCTGATCAATAAAACCTTCTACCTGTTTAACAAAATTCTCTCGCCCTAAGTCGTATTTAGTTTTGCCCTCTTTGGCTAGTTGCTTTTCGATGATTGCGTTAGTGGCTATTGCAGCATGGTCGGTACCTGGCAAAAATAAAGCTGCTTTACCATTCATTCGCTGGTAGCGAACAAAAGCATCTGTTATCACGGTGCCCAAGACATGCCCCATGTGCAACATGCCCGTGGCATTTGGCGGAGGTGCAATTACTGAAAAACAATCAGCCGCTGTCGGGGAAGGTTGAAAAACCCCTGCTTCTTCCCACAGTTTATAAATGTCATCTTGATATTGGTTGGGTTGATAAGTCTTTGATAGTTTCATATGAAATTTGGCATTAATAAAATAAGCTTTGTCAAAACAAAACCCCCTCGATTCGAGAAGCTCCACCTTGCTCGCTCTTGCCATGTCCCTCACTCTAAAAATGAGTTATGTTAATAATAACAGATTGAGATCTATATGTATGTATTTAATTTAACGTCCGTTCCTACTATCAATATTGATAACAAAAACCGAAATTAAAAGGGTTGTACGCCCGGCAAGGTGTTTAGCCTTGCCGGGCGGGTCAGGTCGGAGCTATTGCTCTGACCTAAAGTCAGGAAGAGATCAGGCGATCCAGGTACACCCGAACTGTTTACCGTTATCGACCTTCTCCAGCAGATACTGCATGCCATCATCCAGCCAATTGGTGTCGACTACGATCTCGAGGGGAGGCACTAAGGCCCATTCGTCGAGGTCGCCGTACCTCGTGTCTTCGGTTTCGGTATTCGTGAGAAGGGTCATCTGGACCACATCCTTTCTGCCTTTCGGCGGGGTTTTCTAAATTTTCTGAGGACTTGGTAATTTTTTATTAGTCTGCGGTTTCCTTCCGCAGTCTTTGCCGTTTAGGCAGCCAGCCAAGCGACGTTAGTAGGCCGAGAGGGCAGATACGCGCTTGCGGCGCGCTTGTCCTTCTCGATGGACAAAGCGTCGCGTAGCACTTTGGTAATGAATCGCCATGGAGTGTTGCTTCGAAGCCCCTTACGAACGTCAGGTAGATCAACCTCGGGTACCATGCGTTCGAGAACGCATGAGTAGTCGTCAAGTAGATCTGCTGCAATTCTTTTTGCTTCGCTAATATCGGAAACGACGACGGTCATGATTGCTCACTTTCTTCCCACATTGTAGTGGGTAGGTATACGAACCTCTCTCGATATTGAGAGAGGTTGGGTAGCGACCAGCTCGTGATCACCAAACAACCTCTCTCAGAATCTCTTCCAACTATTTTAAAGTGTCTAGCTTGACGAGTTGGAACCCTCCAAACTATGGCATTATATCAACATATCATATCTTTATGGTCAATTACATTTTTAAAACAGGATTAACTTCTAGAGTATGTGGGTTGTCTGCTTCTTGGTGCTTAGCCTGATAATAAGTAAGGGCAGCAATCATAGCCGCATTGTCGGTGCACAGATTGATTGGCGGGTAGTCTATCTCAAGAGGTAGAGTTTCTTTTAGTTGACGACGCAATTCAGTATTGGCAGCCACGCCACCACCAATAATAAATGATTTAGGATTTAGTTCGTCGAAAGCTAACTTACAAGCGTTGACTAGTGTTTTAACAGCGGTATATTCAAAAGAGGCAGCAATATCATTTACCTGTTGCTCATTTAAGCGCTCTGCCAGCTCAAATGACGGGAAACTGTGATCAACACCAGATATCGCCTGAACCTGCCTGAGGGTGGCTGTTTTTAGGCCAGAAAAGCTAAAATCATACTTATTGTCCAGTTTAGATATTGGCAACCTGTATTTATGCGGGTCACCCTGTTCTGCGGCCTTAGATATTTTTGGTCCGCCTGGATAACCCAAACCAATTATGCGAGCGACCTTATCAAAAGCCTCACCAACCGCATCATCAATTGCCTGGCCAAGGATCTTGTATTCAAAATAGTCCGTAAATAAGACTAACTGAGAATGACCACCGCTTACGATTAACCCCAGGACAGGGAACTCTATTTTCGTAGCTGGTAGTTCGTAGTTCGTAGTTCGCGAAGACAATAAATTCTTGTCTAAAAAGTTAACGTACAGGTGCCCTAGTACGTGGTTTGCGCCATATATTGGTTTGTTGTTAATAATTGCCAGTGTTCTGGCAGCTAAAGATCCAATAAGTAAAGAGCCTGATAGTCCTGCACCAACAGTAACTCCAATAGCGTCGATATCATCCCAAGCAACCCCAGCCTCATCCAGAGCCTGATTAATCACAGCGTTAATGGCTTCTATATGGCTACGGGCGGCTACCTCTGGCACAACTCCTCCATACTGAGTATGGATATCAATCTGAGAAGCCACCACATTAGATAGTAGGGTTTTGCCATTTTCGACGACTGCAGCCGCAGTTTCATCACAACTTGTTTCTATTCCCAGTATTGTCATGTATGGTATTATATTACTAAATAAATTAATCCAAAAGGAAATAATTATGACGAAATTAGAAGCAATGCCTAGTAACAGTAGAGAATATGATCTGTCGCCCGAGTTAGGCATGGAAATACCAGACTCAGAGCTGAGCGAAGAGCAACTTGTTGCACGCAGAAAAACTGCTGCCATGTTAGTAAGAGGTAGGTTCGAGCACCATAAACCCATAGAGCCAATCTTGCTTGATCAACTTGGAGTACCTGAAGAGTATCAAGGTGACCCTAACGTTATAGCAGCTATCGCTAACCATCACTTTCCTCCTCTATACAGGTAGTTTGTCGATAATCTATTTAGCACAACTTCTTGCCACTAAGCATCCCTCAAGCTAGACTTATAACATGAAAGCCAAACTGCGTCGCCTGATCAAGAAAGTACTGCCAGAAGACATTTATAACAAATTAGTGCTGCCAAAACACTACTTTTTAGCAATGGTCGCAGTTGTAAAAAATGGTTTTCCAGCAAGAGGTATGAAGGTTATTGGGGTGACTGGCACTAATGGGAAGACCACTACCTCTGTAATGCTAGCTTCAATATTAAATGAGGCTGGTCTGAAAACTGGTCTTATCACCTCTCAATTACTACAAATTGACGGAGAAATGATTGAGACAACTGTCGAATACACTACCCCTTCGGCGGACATAACCCAAAGTTATATCAAAAAAATGCGACAAGCTGGTGTTACGCACCTAGTACTAGAGACAGCGTCGCACGGTTTAGCTCAGAAAAGGGTCTTTGGAATCCCCTATTTTGGTGCTGTATTTACTAATCTTACCCCAGACCATTTGGACTACCACAAAACAATGGAAAACTACGCAGCCACCAAAAGACAGTTGTTCAAAAAAGCCAAAAACTTCTCTGTTTTAAACGCTGACAGCGACTGGTACAACTTCATGAATATTAAAAGCAAAGACCAAACCACCAGCTACTCTTTTACCCAAAAAGGAGCTGACATATCTGTAGACAGCTTTGAGTTAGCTCCATCAAGCGCTAAAATGGAGTTCTCTACTTCAGAAGGCAAAATTAAAACTAGTCTGCAGTTTACTGGTAAATACAATGTCGCCAACGCCATGGCCGCGGCTGGAGCTGCCTTAAAATTGGGTATCTCTACAGATGTAATAGCCAAAGGTTTAGCGAATCTTAAGCCAGTTTCTGGTCGCATGGAAACAATAGACGAAGGTCAAGATTTTGCTGTATATATTGACAATGCTCATACTGGAGACTCTTTAAGCAATCTTATTGGTGCACTCCAGGACGTAGCCGGCAAATCACAGGTGATAGTTTTGTGTGGAGCTGACGGTGATCGTGGCCCAGACAGACGAATACCGTTGGGTGAGGCGGTTGGCAAGATTGCACCCAGTAAAGTTATTGTGTCGGACCAAGAACCATATTCAGACAACCCTGACGAGCTAAGAGCTGACGTAATCAAAGGTTTAGAGAACTCTGAATACTCAGACTATATTGATGGCGGCGATAGAACCAAAGCTATCAAACTTGCTCTTAAGCAAGCTAAAAAAGGCGATATCGTATTAATAGCCGGCATTGGTGCACAGCCGTGGCGAGGCATGGGCGAGGGCAAAGAGGGTGAAGTAGAGTGGGACGAACGCACCGTTGTGCGTAAAGCAATAAAGTCTCTCTAAATATTCTTCATGTACTGAGCATATTGCCCATTTTTTGAACCCAATAATCTAAGAATCACTTCAATAGCCAGCTTTGAAGTATTGTTATCAACATCCTTGGGCGGATTACATTCTACAACATCTAAGCCGGTCAAGTTGCAGGTTTTAGCAATATAGTCACAAATAGCCATTGACTCTCGATAAGATAGTCCGCCCCTGTTAGGTATGCCGACACCTGGAGCAAATTGCTGATCAATCGAGTCTAAGTCAAAACTCACCCAAATATTATTAACTCTGGATACTAGCTCATCTATTTTTCTAAACAGCGGCTTGAGCCCGTCAACCACGACATCATCCACTGAATAAGTAGCGATACTTTCTGACTTTATCAAATCGATTTCGAATTGATCTAAATCTTTGCCTCCAACATGCAGCAAGTTGCCTGGTTTTAGCTTAGTCCCTTGTTTGTAAACATTGACCATATCCTGCGTGCCGTGCCCTAGCAAGGCTGCTAAGTGCATTCCGTGCACATTGTGGCTTGAGCTAGATTCTGGAGTGTTCATATCACCGTGGGCATCGATATATATCATGCCAATATCGCCACTAGTAGCCGTTGCGGCGCCTGAGAAAACTCCTAGATTAACTGTGTGGTCACCACCCACCGTTACTACAGTTGACTGTTCTTTAGTTGCTTCGTCAGTAATCTCGGCAGCCTGTTCGCTAGAACGAATAATGCTGGCTATAAAAGGACGATCCTCGGGCAATGGTTGTAGATCTTGGCGGTTACCGCAATCAACACTCTTAACCTCGACTATATCAAAGTTGCTGTCTGTCAGTTGCTGCTCTAGACCCAAATTCTTAATAAGTTCTGGGGCTAAGTTAGTACCCCCATACTGTGCACCCAGTTCTTGAGGATAATATATTATAGTTAGCTTTTGCATTAGCAGAACTTTATCATAGACCCATGACAACTTCAAAGCAGAACTACTATAAATAAGGTATATTACAATACATCATTGACAAATAATCCTTTTTATGTATAATATTATTACTGCTAAGCTTTAGTTTAGCCGAGTAAATTCAAATCGCTAGAGAGTATAGCTCTATTTGAGCCTTTAGTCCGCTAATATTTAGTTGACTATAGGCTCAAATAGGGCAACTCAGATCCAAGGAAGATCACTATGTCAAAGCGCAATAGCGAAGGAAAGCGACCAATCAGCCGAAGCATCGGCCATCAAGGTCCCGGCAACACCGGCAACGGTGTCGTCTCCCGACCCAATACCAGCTTCGTCGTCAAAGAGATCCCTGGGCGAGGTCGGTTCAAAGGCGGAAGCCTTCTTGCCAATGGAGCATTCTGCTCCTACTAACCGCCCACCACGGCAAGAAGGGCCACGGATTGTCCGTGGCCCTTCACTGTGGTCTCCCTTGGCCAAATATTCTCTAGCGAGAAACACAAATTCAATGATAGATTTAGTTTTATACAGGCGGAAGCTTGTATTTTTTGTTTTTTAGATATTTATGGTGTATTATACCAGGTAACTTGTTCGGGGTTTTGAAACAAAGGCCTGAATGAGTGTATCTTAAAATCGAAACTGTACGAATAATTACTGTAGTTTGCATTGTAATTCGTCACATCAAGGTAACTCTTGGCGTGTCGACCTCAATGCAAACTACAGCTGGGGCAGAGCTGTTGTACGCACACCCAATCCAACTATTCCCAATGGGGGACAACAGCAATGACAATGACCACCGACCCAAGCGCGGGTCAAGAACCAAGTCTCGCAGAGCGAGCTCGACGAATTGACCCAACCAGGCCGATGCCGCCGCCTAATCTGGCAAAGCTGGGCTTATGGGCTCGGCATCTAGACAGGGGTTCAGCCGCCAGTGCTCAGCCCCTCGGGGCTGAGCCTTCGACGGACGATCTACTCCACACGCTAGACGAAGCGCGGATGTTTTTCGGTAAAAGGCTGACCAGCCTACGTCCAGTACCAACCGACGGAATGCCGTGCATCAATCACCATCGAGAACGGACAACCTTTCAAGGTCCGGCCGTCTCCTTCACATGGAAACGCAAGCTGCGTGGTTCATGCCAAGAACAATTTGCCCAACTTCTCGAAGATACGGGTAAATTTTGGTGCTTCACTCTTGTGAGCCCAGAGCGACCGAGTGCGTCCAATAGGGCAACACTTGTGGCGGCACCGCAAGTCAGAGCTCTTCAGCTCACACCAGATCCAGGTCTCATCATTTCCCCTATCGAACAGGCGACTCACGATGACATGATCATGACAATGTACCCCCTTTGCAAGGAGTACGTCCTACGGCCAAGTAGCTTTCGGCGGCTGCGAGGTGTGGTCGGCTTGTAGCCGACGTCCTGTCCATCCCAAACTACACATGTCAGGTCGGCCATCATCATGATGGTCGACCTGACAGGGGTTTTTCGTACAGTTTCGACAAGACCTTTTAATTAAGAGCCTAATTTGCATTACAAATTAAGTATTTATAGAAAAGTCTTGGCACTCTAGCTATTAGAGTGCTAAAATAGCTCTAATTAGCAAGGACCGCTATAAAGTGTGGGTAGAATAAATTTAGAAAGGTAAACATGAACAAAGTTAAGCCATTAGCGTCTTGGATAGTCGCCGAGTCTAAAGAAGTTAGCAATAAAACTGCAAGTGGATTATATATTCCAGATAGTGCAAAAGAGAGATCAAAACTGGCTACAGTAAACGCTGTAGGAAACAGCGTAAATACCGTTCAGGTCGGCGACGATATTCTGTACAAAGAGTACTCAACTACAGAAGTAAAACTTGAAGGTAAAGAATATATTTTAGTTAAAGAAGAAGACGTACTAGCTACGGTTTCTTAAGAATAAAGCAAGGAGAGACAGCAATGGCAAAAAAAGTATTTTACGACGAAGAGGCAAGAGCCAAAGTTCTAGCAGGTGCGCAAGCACTGTATGACGCAGTTAAAGTAACGATGGGACCAAAAGGGCGCAATGTGGTTATCGGTAAGTCGTATGGTGGGCCAACAGTGACTCACGACGGAGTGACCGTAGCTAAAGCTGTCGAACTGCCTGATACCGAAGAGTATTTGGGTCAAAACATTGGCGCAGAACTTATTAAACAAGCAGCCAACAAGATGAACGACGTAGCCGGCGACGGGACAACAACTGTAACAGTGCTAACTTACCAAATACTAAATGAGGCTAACAAATTAATTGCTGCTGGTCATAACCCCATGGAGCTGCGCAAAGGTGTTGAAGAAGCTGGCACAGAAATCTTAGCCAAGCTACAGGCAATGGCCGAAGATATTGGAAACGACAAAAAACGAATTGCCGAAGTAGCGACCATCTCTGCTGGTGATGAAGTTATTGGAGACCTGATTGCCGACGTAATAGAGAAAATTGGCAAAGACGGCATAGTAACGGTAGAAGAAGGGCAAGGACTGCACCTAGAGAGCGAGGTGGTCGAAGGCTTTACTATGGATCGTGGTTTTGTGTCACCCTACATGGTAACTGACCCAGAACGTATGGAAGCTGTCTATGACAGACCCTTAGTCTTAGTAACTGACAAAAAAATAAGTAATGTCCAAGAGTTTTTGCCAGTACTTGAGCAAGCTGCTCAAGCAGGCAAGAAAGATTTAGTCATAATCGCCGAAGATGTTGAAGGCGAGGCTTTGGGCACCCTGATACTAAATAGACTAAAAGGAGTATTTAATACTGTTGCTATTAAAGCGCCATCATTTGGTGATAAGCGTACTGAAATATTGCAAGACATTGCTATATTAACTGGGGCCACCGTTATCTCTGAAGAGCAAGGGCATAGCTTCGAAAACGCAACTCTAGAAATGCTTGGAACTGCTAGAAAAGTAATTGTTACCAAGGATGAGTCTACTATTATTGAGGGTGGTGGCAACGCCGCTGAAATAGCTGGCCGAATATCACAAATTAACATTCACGCCGACAACGCAACTAGCGAGTTTGACAAAGAGGCTTTCGATAAACGTCGAGCAGCACTAAGTGGCAAGGTAGCTGTAATAAAGGTCGGCGGTGCAACCGAAACCGAAATAGAAGAAAAGAAATTCCGAGTAGACGATGCTGTTGCCGCAGTCAAGGCAGCTTTAGATGAGGGTGTCGTACCTGGCGGCGGAGTAACTCCTGTCAATCTATCCCAAATACTAGACGATAACTCTGCCGATTCTAAAGCAGCTGGTAAGGTTTTGCTGAAAAAAGCATTGCTGCAACCATTCCGACAGCTTATGGCAAACGCTGGGCATAACGCCGACGCTTTACTACCTCAAGTACTAGAAGCAAAGATTGGCTTTGGGTTTAACGTAAACGACGCCGACAAGTTAATCGACCTTAAAAAAGCAGGCATCATTGACCCTGCGCGAGTCACTAAAGAGGCCATCCAGAATGCGGTGAGTATTGCTGCGACCGCAATGACAATGGGCGCTTTGGTCGTCGACATCCCAGAAAAAGAAGCTCCTGCCGCAACCATGCCTGACATGGGTGGCATGGGCATGATGTAAGAAGCGTAAAGAAATAGTGTCCAATGGCACTATTATAGCTTTGCAAGGCCGAAGCCTGGTATAATTTTGAGCTAAAAACTCAAGCCAAATACGGCGAGGTAGCCTCGCAAGAATTTTTCGTCAGAAAAATTACTTGTAAGGTTTAGCTCCTGACTTAGTGATCCTCACCCGAAATCGATAAAATTTCTGCAAATAAGTATCAGAAAGAAGTCTATTGCTTGGCTTATAAAGCTTATGTTAGAATATATTCAACATAAATTAACTAATGCGAGGTGGGCATGGACAAGATAGTAAACGACGCTAGCAACGAGCTTCAAAAAGCTATGTCGGAACTCACCAATAAAAATGGAGGAGTTTCAAAAGTGGAAATTGATAATAACGGAAAACCAACGTCAGTAACACCACCGCCGCCCGCTAGCGTACCTAAATCTAGCCCGGCACCTAAAGTAAGTTCTGCAGCTACAGGGCCATCTGATCTAGATGATATCAAGCAAAATGCAGTAGCAATGCTTAAGCCTTTGATTGGCGCTCTAGACATATCAGCCGAGGAGAAATTCGAAGCTCTAATAGAGATAATCCGAGCTAGCGACGATCAAGAAATGATTCCTCAAGCTTTTGAATCAGCTCAAGCTATAGAAGATAACGACCGACGAGCTCAAGCTCTAATTGATATAATCAACGAAATAAACTACATCAATAAAATAAAAGGGTAGTTAGCTCTTAGCTCTTAGCTCTTAGCTCTTAGCTCTTAGCTCTTAGCTCTTAGCTCTTAGCTCTTAGCTCTTAGCTCTTAGCTCTTAGCTCTTAGCTCTTAGCTCTTAGCTCTTAGCTCTTAGCTCTTAGAGATTGTACTAAAAAGCCCTCTGATCGCAGAGGACTTTTTGCTAACGTGCTCTTATTGATTATATTAAGCACCGACTTCGAGCTACTGTCTGCCAGATTAGGCAGCTTTTCGCTCTGAAGCCTTTGGGTCTGGACCATATTGGTTCTTACCAGCATCACCCTCTTTAACATTAAGATACAGCAGGTAAAGTGTTCCCAGTAATGGTACTAAAGCAATGAATATCCACCAACCACTCTTATTAACATCATGTAGTCGCCTAATACCAACTGCTATACCTGGGACCAATACCCCCAACACGTATATAACATAAATAGGGCCGTAAGGTATATCGTCTGCGAATGTCAGACCTAGCACATTGTCTAGTATCGTGGCGGCGGCAGTGGCGAGGAAGTTAAACAGAGTAAACATCCAAAACTCTTTTCTTCTAGCTCGACCTTTAAAATCAGCATATTGTTTTAAAACTTTGATGTACCATTCCATGGTTTCTCCCTATATATTTCTTATATTATATTGATTAACACCTAATATTCTACATACCTCGTATTATTATGTCAAATAAACATTACCACAGTTACCACTACTGTTAAGATAAGCACTTTGAACACAAAATTGTTTCAAAAAACTATGTACATTGGTCTATTGTGCAGTTAAAATAATAGGGCAAACAAAAAGTGGAGGTGAGAGCATAAAAACTCTCTTCAAGGAGCTACGGATCGCACACACCCGTAGCTCTTTTTTATTGACGTGGTATTATATATTAATGAGTAAAAACCCTTGGGCAGATCAAATAGGGCCAGTCTACAGCGTAGAGAGTCTAGCTAGAGACGCGAGACTATCGCAAGAGGAGATTGGTCAGTTAGTAGTAGATAATGCAATACTGTCTTTCAAAAGCAGCGAAGGTACAAGACTATTTCCAGCACCTCAAGTTAGTGTAGATAAGGGCAGACTTGTTGGTGGCCTTGGTCGGCTGTTACAACCTTTTACATATCGTAACACCTTAGTCCCAGATTATGTCCCTAGGGTGGAAGAAATTGACGATTTGGCAGACTGCCCATATATCTACAATGTAGTAAGTTGGTTCAATAGGAGCAACGATAGCCTAAGAGGCAACAGCCCTTGGGATGAGCTACAAGACGTAGGGCTATCAAACAGGCTAATGTCAGTCGCTGAATTAGCCGCTAGAAGATACCTCGACGAAAAACCAGCAGTTTTTACTTAGGAGAATCCACATGCTATCAGCAGGGACTGTAAGCCCAAAAACTTAGAATTTGAGTGCAGTTTGAATTTTCTAGACTAGGCTGTAAAAAGTAAGCCTATTAATAATAGGTGTTTTTTTATAAACTAGGGTAAAAATTCGAGATGTGCCAAATTGTATGTTTTTACAGCTGGTCAGTGAAGTTAGCGGCGTAATTGCTATTCATCCACCAAATAAACCCAATGGCAATAAAGAGCAAGATAAATAATATACCAGTCCTCATTTTCTCCGTCATAAAATCCTTCCGTTAAAACCATACTCATTTGAATCATCCATAAACCCTAAATCTGGAGAACTCGTTTCTTCAACATCAGAATCGCTAACCAGGTTTGCTTTGATAACAAGCCTGTTCTCGCTGGTCCAAATAGGGGTACAGGTATAGAGCGTCATAATAGGCTCGGTAGTATTAGACTCAATTTCTATCGCAGTAGCTGGGACAGTGACCACCTCAAACACTTCATAGACGTACTCTTTACCTTCCCAAAATACTGCGAATCTTTCACCAACGTTCATTTTGTCCAAGTGATAAAATACAGAACCTGCAGAGTATGCAAATCGATGGCCCACTAATACTGTGTTGCCTCCTTTATCAGGAGTAGAAGTATTTGGTCTATGCCAAACACCCCAGTCAACTGCAGCAGGATCGTCGCTGACCACGATTGGTTGATCGATCTGGATACCGGGCACGATCAGCGTATTGCCCTCTGGTGCTTCAGCTAAGTCACCTTGATCTTGGCCAGCAGCCTCAGCTAACTGGCTTTTGTATCGGTAGCCGTCAGTTCCGTCACTTACCCCAGACCACCACAACCCAATGTGCGGTATGAAAGGCGTGATTATAATATACAGAGACAAGGCTATAACAGCTGTCGTCAAATAATTATTGAATCGCCTTAAAGGATTTTTTATTTTAGCGTTAAGCATTAACTTAATTATACCAAGATTTATCGTTTCAAACTATACTATTTATTTCCACCACGTAGAGCAAATATGGCATCTTTGCGAGATGCCTTCACTGCAGGAGCTAGACCAAACATACCTCCTAAGACAGCTGATATTAAAATAGCCAAAGCAATAACTTTAATGGAGTAATCAAAAGACAGATCAGTGGAAGAACTAACGAAAAATCCAACAATAAAAGCAGCCAAAATACCTAGAATTGCGCCAATCAAACTTAATACCACTGCCTCGATTAAGAACTGTTGTAAGATAGAGCTGTTAGGAGCACCGATGCTCTTTCTAATCCCTATTTCATAACTTCTCTCTGATACTACGGCAATCATGATATTCATTACGCCAATACCACCAACAAAAAGCGATACCACCGCAATAGCAGTTATGAACTTCGTGATGTTGCTCAAGGTGCGTACTGCAACTAGCTCAGCTTCATCAGCTTTAACATACGAAAAATCCGTATCAGAACGTAGTTCGTTTAATTTTTCTGATATTTCACTCAACGTGGGCTCCAAGTTATCAACGTCTTTTACTTTGACCCTAATTCTATCAAAACCAAGCGATAGGCCGGCAATATTTCTGCCCATTTCATGAGGTATAAAAACTGCATTATTATAATCAGGCAAAAATGTGGAAGTAGTACTGTATTCTTCCATAACACCTATCACTGCTAATTCTTTACCTTTAACCGTAAAAGTACGAGTAAGAGGTGAGTCGTTCTTAAATAGGTCTATAGCGGCCGTATTACCCAAGACCGCAGATTGGGTAGAGTCCTCAGCGTAAAACTCTCCTGTACTAACCTTATTAGCGCTTGTCTGCGTGTAGTTATCAGTGGCCGCAACCAATAGCACGTTATCGATGGACTCATCGCCCTGAGAAATGGTCGACGCTTTATTTATAATAGTGCTGCCACTAATCAACTCGATGCCCTCTATTTTACCCAAAGCTTCAAACTGAGCCGCACTAAACTGTGGGCCCGCATCAACAGCATTGCTATTAAAATCAACTATTTCTGCTTCTTCATTTCTGATAACAGAGGCACCTGTGGTAAGTTCTACGACATCAGAGCCTGTCTTGTCTATGCTGTCCCTAACCTCTTTCTTGATTCCTTCTCCTAGTGAAATAATCAGAACTACAGACATGACTCCAATAATTACTCCGACCATCGTCAGCAAACTTCTAATCTTAGAGGCTTTTATGGCATTTAAGGCTACTTTAAGGCTACTATTTAACATCTTCTGAATCCTCTTTTTTTGAATCTTTTCCTGATTTTTTCTCTGAGCTTTCCTGCTCTTCTTTCTTGCCCTTAGCTTCTGCTTCTGTTTCTGCTTCTGAAGTTTCCGACTTGCTAACGTCCTCTTCAGCTAGAGCTTCTTTTTCGAGCATATCTTTTGTATCGCCAATCTCAACCAATCTGCCGTCTTCTAAATAGACAATTTTATTAGCATATTTAGCAACTTCCTCAGAGTGCGTGACCATCATAATTGTATTACCCATATCGTTAAGGTCTTTTAAAACACTCATGATATTTTCGCTTGTGACTTTATCCAAATTTCCGGTTGGCTCGTCTGCCAATACAATGTCCGGCTTATTAACTAGCGCTCTAGCAATCGCAACTCGCTGAACCTGACCGCCGGATAACTGATAGGGAAAGTAGTATTCTCTTTCTTTAAGACCCAGTTTGTTTAGTATGTCGGATGCCTTCTTTAATCTTTTCTCTATAGACACGCTGCTATAGGCAAGCGGTAGAGCAACATTGTCTATCGCTGTCATATTATTAAGCAGGTTAAAAGATTGAAAAATAAAACCAATCCTCTCTAGCCTCAACTTTGAGCGAGCCTTATTGTTTAGATTAGCTACGTTATGATTTTTAAGAATATAGTAACCGTGTGTCGGATTGTCTAAAAGCCCCAAAAGATTCATTAAAGTTGTCTTGCCCGAACCGCTAGGCCCCATAATGGCTACAAAATCACCCTCATCAATCTGTAAGGATACGTTGTCCAACGCCACTGTAGTAGCCTCGCCAATACCATACATTCTGCTGACATTGTGTAGCTCAATTAAAACATTTTTTGTACCTTTGGGCATTTTCTCGCATTCTTTTTAGAGTTATTCAGTTTCGTTTAATTATATAGGACTTCTTTGGGAATGACCACCACATCAGAACAAATTTATATGCTCATAAATAAGACTTAAAATTGAAATTACGAAGTATGGCTTAGTTTGATCGCTTGCAGCAACAAAGCTATGTTAATTTTTTTCATTGATAAAACAACGAACCAAAAAAATCTAGGCCCCGTTACCACGCAGGGCTTGAGTTCCCCGAACTTTGTACGCTCTGGTTCGCACTCGCTTGATGGCCGGTAGAAGACTCACAGCACTGACAGGACTAACTCCTAATAAAAACATAAGCATGATATTAGTTTGTAAAATTTTCAAATAACATTTATTATTTAATGAATTATGAGTTCTGAAAATAAATCGCTGGAGAGTGCTGCCAGATATAGTGCACTTGAAATTTGCAATACCATAGGCGAAAGAGAGATACCAATAACTAGCACCGATGAGTTAGACGGTTCATTTTATTCTGAAGATCTCCCAACAATTGCGTATTACTATGGCAGAACTATTGAGGGAGTAGAGCTAGCCAGCTATATTGGGGCTCTTGATCAGACTGACCACAATTCAGTGTACCTACATACGGGGGCGGGTAATGAGGTTATTGATGACTCTGGTTTTTACGTCAGGTCGGGATTTATGTTTAACCGCAACTCTTCAGGCGTAGTGGTGTTTAACACAGAAACTCCAATACCAGTTGATCTTGTAGACCATGGTCATGTTCCAAGAGGTTCTAATGGCACCTATGACACAATCCAAAGACTAGGAATATCCACCTTGCGTTCAGCCGAAGCTACAAAACTTGATCACAAAAAACGATTTAAATCTTCTGCTGAATCAGTTGGTTTTCGAACCGCAAAAGATGTTGTTATTGAAGTACCAAAGGAACAGCCAATAGAGCAGAGTCAAATTGTGAGCGCTCTAGAGGAAGTATCCGATTTATCCAGCGGTGATTACATAGTAATAAAGCCTACCAGCCAGCTCATGGGGCTCGGAGTTGTTTTTATTGAAAAACTTAACTATGCAGAGAAAGAGACCATTCAAACAATAGCCAATATCGCGCTTGCTTACGGAAATATGATAGTAGAGGAATATATAGATTTAGAGCCAATCATAATAGATGGCACTGAGACGTACGAGCAATGGAACGTCAGAAGTTTGGCCTTTGACGGTTTTAATGGAGCTGCAATTAGATACAGAGATGAAGACATGGCTTTACCGGTTAATGAATATCAAGGAGCAAAACTTGCGCACATAGGCAAATCAGTACTTGTAAACAGCGGGTATGACATAGAGGATATGGTTACCGACTATACAGAAGAGTTTTCTAGAGCAACTCAACCCAATAGCCCGCTAGGGCTCGATGTAGGCGTAGACAGAAATGGTGTGCCCGTTATGTTTGAGGTTAACGCTGGAGATTTTGGCGGAATATTAATGTTCACTGAGGCCGATCAAGACTATGGTCTCCAATGGGTTAGGAGATACAATGATGTCGTATCAAAGTTACTTAGCTCTTATAAATCAAATCGAGACTTAACTAGCCCTATTCTTGAGCACACTCCATATGACCCAGCAGGCGAGTTAAACGCAGCGGCCTACCATATTGCTGGACTGATAAATGAAGACAGTAGAGCTAGCGACCGAAAAGCAAAAAGAATCATAAGGCAACTATCCAGATCAAGGCTTATTCCTGACAATATATCAGCGATGCTTAACGGAGATAATATGTACGCTTTGCCATCTTTAAGAATGGCTAATATTTGCGCAAAGATCCTAGGCAATGGTCGCTTTACCGCGCTACTAGAGCGTGAAGCTGAGAGACTGCCTCAACTTAGCAAAGAACAGTTGCTAAAGAAATAGCCTCTGCACAGACTAAATGATCAACTAAAACTCATTACTATCTAACTCCTTTACCGGTAAGAAGTAGTCTAATAGTCTTAAAGATAATTTTTATATCAAGCCAAAAACTCCAGTTGTTTACATAATAAGCGTTTAATTTAGCTCTTTCTTCATGTGATATATCGCTACGACCAGAAACTTGAGCTAGTCCTGTTATGCCGGTTTTAACATAGAGCATCTTGGGACCAAGGTCCTTAAAAAACTTCAGTTCCTCTGGCACGATAGCACGAGGCCCAACTAGACTAATGTCGCCTTTGATAACATTCCACAACTGAGGTAGCTCATCGATACTGCTAGCCCGCCACAATCGGCCCAGCTTTGTGATCCTAACATCCTCTTCTTCTCCAAAGTCTACTTGGTGGCCAACTTTTAAATACTGGTCCGCTAAATCGTCTCTACCGATACTACGAAAGGCCTTTTCTTGGTTCTTACCGCTAAATTCTTTTCTCATACTTCTAAATTTATAAACGTGGATGTGCTGGTTGTACCTAGAAAGCCTTTTTTGTTTAAATAAGACTGGCCTGCCATCTTGTATTAAATTAGCTAAAGCAACTATTAGCATAAAAGGGGACAAAACTATTAATGCAACCGAGGCAACAGCTATGTCAAAAAGTCTTTTTACAATACGGCCTGTACCAATCAAAGCTGTTTGGTGCACGGCTACGACTGGATAGCCGTGGAATATATCAACAGTATGGTTACCAGTATAAAACTCCTCTTGAGTGGGAATAAACCGATAAGCTAAGTGGTGTTTATTGGCTTGGTTGAGAATCTTCTTGTTCTTGTCTCTAGATTCAAAAAACTCTGTCTGAACAATCATCGTAGCGTCCAAATCGTCTAGCGACTTTAGTGCCTCGCTAAGTACCGTAAAATGCTTTCCAGCAAACTTCTTGGGTACAACTTTATCCGAACCAACAATCGCCACTACCTCATAGCCCATTTCGGTTGAGCCTGAAAATAACTTGGCCAAATACTTTGTTGCCTCGGTACTGCCAATTAATACGACCCTTGAGATACCTCGCCCAAACCTGAACAACCTTTGCCTAAACCACCTAATTATCTGTCTTTCTAAAAGCAACAATACGTACGCTAAGCTAAAGCCGTAAATAGCTATCAATCGACCAGGGAAAATAGTTTCGTTAGTAAAAAACTCATATCCAATTACTATTAATATACCCAAAAAAGTGCCTAAGAAAAGTCTGGCAAACTCTCTATATCGGTTGAAGTAAATGTCGCTTGCATACAGCTTAAGTGAATGAAAAACCAACAGCCACACAGGTGTTATTACAAAAAATGCCTTTATGTACGTGACTGCTTCGATAGTTGTAGTAACCTCACCGTTGCCACCAACCTCAACCCCTAAAGTAACTCTCAATAGGTAGGCTAATGCAAAACCAATAATAATCGCCAAAAAGTCACCAATAACCACCATTAGGCTGTATATGAGTGTGGCTCCAGATAACATGGGTAGATTATACCACGACAAAATCAGTAGCCAGGGATGAGAAGTTATAGCCAAAGAGAAACAAAGCCTCTTATTCCTTGCTCCTCAATACTAATTACTGCTACGCTAGTAGCATTATGACACGCCCCACTAAAAAACAATTAGAGTTACTGCAACTTATCGATAACTTTATTAACAGCCATGGCTATGGGCCAAGCTACCGCGAGATAATGCGAGGCTTAGACTACAAATCCGTGTCCACAGTAGCCACCCATGTTGATAACCTGATAGCCAAAGGTCACTTGATCAAAAAATCTAAATCAGCTCGATCACTGGAGTTAACCAGCCCACCCACATCCACGAAACCAAAAGAAACAAGTATCACCAAGCAGCAAAGCAAATGGCTAATCGACATTATCTCCGAAAGATTTAAAAAAGCAGGGGATAAACCCAGCCAAAAACAAATCGATGAGCTTTATGTTTTAACTGGCTCTCTTAAAATACTTGGTTTAAATGAGGCGGCCGAAAGCTTTAAGGCTAAGTTACAAAACTTATAATTGACCTGTTGAGTTTTATCACCTAGTTATAGCTAACCCTTGTTGAGCGACTAGCGCAAGATTTTCAAGTAAGGGTCTTTCTCTTTCAAGTAGCAAACTGTCGTCGAAATCAACTATGCCCAAACGACGCAACAAAGATTCGACGCATTGGTCAACATCTTCTAAAGAAAACGCTCCGTATACCGCAACGCGTGCTGCTCGCGTATCAAAGTTGTCTATGCCTCTGCCTGCGTGCAAGAACGGCTCCTCTACAATATTGGTGTGCAGCCCTCTAACCATATGGCTAGCAATCTCTTTCCCGCCAGTAATTAACCCGCCCTTAATAACATCAAAGGCATATTTTTCATGAAGAGCTTCGTCTGACCTAATTTTTTTATAACACTCTATCAAGGCTCTTATGTAATTTCCTTCAACTTCTCTGCCGACCTCTGGTTGCTCTAATATTTTTAAATACTTTTCAGCTTCTTCTATAACCCAGGAATATGGTCTTTTGGTACCGTTTTCTTGTCTGTTTACAAATACTAAGCCGTCGGCTGAGTTAAGCGGCTTGGGTGTATCCCCGCCATCATGAAAATTTAATCTCAAGTTCATCAACTCTTCGGTGCTGTAGCCCAAACCTCTCATAGCTACTGTGCCAAACTCATGATGCTGATACTCCATGGATGCCCAACGTCTTTCATACGTACCGTGGGGATTGCTCTCGTCTGAATTATTACCCAAAGGGTTAAATATTCTATGAGTATCTGGAGTAAACATCGCAACACCGTCCTCGGTAACAGTGAAGAGCACCAGTGCTCTTTCTAGCTTACGAGGCAAATCTTTAAATCTATCAGGACCCAAGGCCATAACAGCATCAAATATCTCATCGGTTAGTATCTCTGTGTAATTCCACTGTGCGGTGGCTATTTTTTCTGCCGTGTTGTGGACATCTTGATCATCTAGTACCGAATCCAGCAGCCTAAAGTCTAGATCTAGGTCTTCAAACCTATCCAGCCTTGTCGCTCTAACCTCATTAATCATAAGCATGATTATAGCACGAGGCAAGAAATTAACTTTTAACCTTTGACTTAGATTTAAACCGCCATGCAAAAAACCGACCAAAAGGTCGGCTCTTAACGTGGCGGAGAGAGGGATAGCGGCTTTGACTTTTCCATTCCGGCGTGCTCGATGCAAGCATCTGTGCGCGTCCTCACTTCACCGAACCCTTTTTGCTTCGCAAAATACGGGTTCTCAAACTACTTTTTACCCGCCACGATAAAATCCCTAGCTCTCGCTAAGGGGTTCTTGTCGTGGCGGAGAGAGAGGGATTCGAACCCTCGCGCCAGCTTGCGCCGACCTAACGATTTAGCAAACCGTCCCCTTCAGCCACTTGGGTACCTCTCCGTGTAAACAGTATTTTACAATATCTTCTCTGTTATATACAGTATATAATTATAAAATTGCGGAAGGGTGTCCGAGTGGCTTAAGGTGAGACAGCCCTGGGAGGCTGTTGCAAGGAAACCTTCCGAATCAAACTTTGTTTGATATCGTGAAGTTTCGGGGTCGCTGGAAGTGACCACGCTTGGACCAAGCGCATGATCAAAATTTAGTCTATAATTACCAACGACATTATTATGGAAGGGTGTCCGAGTGGCTTAAGGAGCACGCTTGGAAAGCGTGTAAACGTTTATAGCGTTTCACGGGTTCGAATCCCGTCCCTTCCGCCATGTAAAGAGCCGACTGCAAGGTCGGTTTTTTACATGGCGGCAAGTGGGTAAGGATACGAACTCGCATTCGCCGCTAGGCGAGAGGGTTCAGATCACAAGGTGCTCTCGCAAGGAGAAATGTTTGGAACATTTCGAGTAGGAGAACCCCTTGAAACTCTTTTCAACGGTGGCGCGACGATTGCTTGCTTCGAGAAAGCGCCGCAGGGAGTAGCGTAGCGTCCATCCCGTCCCTTCCGCCAAATAAAATGTCGCTAGCTGATGATACAACTCTATTCTTCTGATTCCCAGCGAAGTATATCGCCCGGTTGGCAGTCTAGTACTCGACAAATTGCCTCTAGGGTGGTGAATCGAATGGCCTTGGCACGGTCGTTTTTGAGAACCGCAACATTAGCAGGTGAGAGTCCAATCAATTCAGCAAAATCACCTACTGACATTTTTCTGCGGGCCAACATTACATCTAGTTCAACTTTAATTGGCATCAGATTACAGCTTTCAGCTCATCTTGATTATTTGTTGCCAATTCTAGTAAATTTCTCATTACTATCATGAGTAGAGTCAAAGCGCTGCCCGCCACCAAAACCATAAACCACGCAAAGACGAAGATTGGTGGTCCTCCCTCGCGCAAGGCTACTATAAAGGCGTGAATTAAAACAGTCGAGGTTAGTAGTGTAGCAGCCATAATACAACCAATAAGAATATCTACCGAACGCAGTGCTTGTTTGGTAAAAATCTTGCCCACCTTGACCATACTCAGAAGTTGCATTAAAGGTAAAAGAGCAACTTGCAGACAGGCAATTGCCAAAACAAGACCAACTGCATAGGGCCATTGCAGATGGGCATACTCCGGAATCGACTGTGCCGACTCACTAGCAGTCACTACTACAGCAAGCTGTATGAGCAGCGAAACTAAGGAAAGTGGTATAAGGAGTAGTTTTAGAATATTTATCGAAATTCGTTTCATAGCTATTAATTATCGCTAAATATCTATTGAATGTCAATAGGCTATTTAAACATGATACAATAACCCCATGACTTACAAAGAAACTGACCCTCACATCTACAGAGTAAGTATCAAGGGTATTGTTATTAAGGATAAGAAAGTCTTACTAACCCAAGAAGGCAGAGAAATAGGCGGCCACTGGACAATGTTAGGTGGTGGCTTAGAGCACAGCGAAATAGACCACGAAACATGTCTAAAGCGCGAAATAGCCGAAGAAACTGGGCTAGTAGTAACCAAAGTCGCACCGCACCCATTATTCATAATCCGTTCCTATATGCCGAGTGTCGAAACTTATAAATTAGACGTAGTGTATGAAATAGAACTAGAAAACCTAGACTTCACCCCAAGCGAAGAATGCACCGACCTAAAATTCTTTAGCCTCGAAGAAATGCAGGATCTGCCAATGTTTAGCAATGGGGAAGAACTACGCCGATTACTTAAAGACATAATCTAGTCTTTATTCTTCATATTTCATATTTTGCCCAGTATACTGGGCGCATGCCTGACTCAATATTCACAAAAATTATAAAAGGCGAGCTGCCTTGCCATAAAATCTATGAAGATGGAAAGGTTATCGCCTTCCTTACAATAGATCCGATTACAAAAGGGCACACTTTAGTTGTACCTAAACAGCAAGTTGATCTTATTTGGGATCTAAATGAAGATAGCTATAAACATCTAATGGCCAAATCTAAAGAGATAGCACAGCACTTACAAAAAGTTATTAGACCCAAAAGAGTAGGCATGATCGTTGAAGGCTTTGGGGTACCACACACTCACGTACATCTAATACCTCTAAATGAGAGTATCGATAAAACCATAAAGAAGCACAACACTCAAGAACCAGACCACGAAGCTTTAGCCAAAATAGCTAAAGAACTTAGTCTTTCATAGATAAATTTAAAATTATTATTACTTGCTCATATAAATTTTATCTATTTGGAGATAGAATCATGGAGCCGAAGGCGTAATCTAAGGAAAAGGAGTCACCCTTTCCTTACTGCTTTAGCCTTCTGTAACCAACCGGTAGCTCAAATCAATCAAGTCCAAGACTTCTTGATCATCAAGCTGGCCAGACAAAACAAGGGTATTCCAATGTTTCTTATTTAAATGATATCCGGGCATCACAGACTCATATTGCTCACGCAACACCTTAGATAATTCTGGGTCGCACTTTAGACTGATGTTAATTGGTGTCTTATTCTCGTTGACTAGCGCAAACATTTTTTCGTCTGGCTCAGAATTTTTACCAGCGCTTTTTTTGAGCGGAGTTATATTAACCTTGTACACACCAGCTTCCTCTCCAAAAGGATAGTCCAGGCGGACGTAGGGCTTAGCCAACAAATATTCATCTAGTTTTTTGCGAGTTAGTTTTTTAGTGGCAAGGGTTTCTTCGTCTGTCATAGCTTAATTATAGAATAAATGATGTATGTCGCATAGCAACTTAGGAAGAAAATTCCCTCGTTTCTACCGACTTGGCGTCTAACTTTACCAACAAACATAGTCCCAAACAGTAGTAGCGCTGTAGCAGCCATAATGTATACATCTATAGTGATAGAATCACTGAAGTCCAGCGGGCTTACAAAGGCACTTAACCCCAACACCCAAAAAATATTAAATAAGTTGGAGCCGACAGCATTACCGACGGCGATATCCACTTGCTTATTCTTTACTGCGATTATAGAGGCAGCTAACTCAGGCAAGGAGGTGCCAATGGCTACTACTGTTAACCCAATGAAGGCATTGCTAGCACCAAGAAGGGTAGCTATCTCTGTCGCACCATCAACTATCCATTTACCCCCAAAGAACAACCCTAAGCCACCGCCAGCCATTTTTAAGAAGACTTTTGGTATGTCTATTTTATCGCTTGTTTCAATATCTGACGAAACATCAACCTCCTTAGATTTAACCTTAGAAAATGTGTAGTAAAGAAACGCGACAAAACAACCCATAAGAATTAGGCCATCAATCTTATCTAGGCCTGGGTTAGCCGGACTACCAAACAATTTTTCGCTAACTAATAGACCGACCATAATCGCCGCACCGACGTTAAAAGCTATTTCTCGAAATATCATCTTTCTGTGGACTGTTAACGGCCGTATCAGCGATGCAATACCCAAAACCAACAGGATATTAGCAATATTACTGCCGACCACGTTACCGATGGCTAGATCAGAGCTCTCGGCATTTGCGAACAAGTTAACAACAAGCTCAGGCAGAGAAGTACCAAACGCAACAACAGTCATACCAACAATTAGTTCTGATATGCCGAATTTCTTAGCAATAACAGTCGCACCCTCAATCAACCACTCAGCGCCCCTTATTAAGGCAATAAATCCCAATACGAATAGTATGTACACCACGTCTAATTCTCTCCTAGAGTTAGCTTAATGCCTATGGTTTTGCTCAGAGTCCTTCGGATGAGTGCCGGAGTAGTCTTTTTCTGATTCGACCATAGCAGAGCTACAGAAGTGAGCAAAAGACTTTTTTGCTTCCAGCTGATGGGCTCTGAGCTTGCCATAGGTATTAAATTAACTCTTACCTTCAAAGAAGTCTATATATGACTGCATCTCTTCGATACTACCTCTAATATCTTCCAATGCCCGATGTTCTTCTCGTTTCGTAAAACTTGTACCAAATCTTGGGGTCATCAGCACTTTCCATGCACTAACATCTAGCATGCGGTAGTGTAGCTTTTTTTCTATAGCTGGCCAATATTTACGAACGAAACGGCGATCTTGGTGTATTGAGTTGCCAGCTAAAACTGCCATGTTTTTGCCGAAATGTCTCTGAATCAAGTCTTCAATATCCTCTAAAACTTCATCTTCGTCCAAGCCTTCAGTTTCTGACTTGTGCAACAAAACCTTCATATTCTCTTTAACCCACTCGTCACTAGCGCCCAAGACTCTCTTTGGCTGCTTGATGATAGCTTCGTATGTTTCTAGTTCGTTAAAGTTAATGTCTGTGATAATTATGCCAACTTCAATAATCTTGCACTTCTTGGGGTCCAGACCTGTCATCTCCAGATCCATCCAAACAAACTTTTTTGGTATGATGTGTTTTTTCACTTTAGTGATTATACCACTGGTATTTGGTATTTGGGAGCTGGTATTTGGTATGGGACCAGAAGTTCGAAGTTGGAAGATCGTGCGGAGAGAGACTCTTCCAGAAAAATGTTGGCATAGAGGTTCTCAGATTTATGTATATAGCGGGTTTTCTTCGGTCAGAATGTAAGGGAGCCGTAGTTAATGCTACGGTGAGTGCATTCTGGTCAAAAAACTTGCTAGATGCGTGAAGCTGGGGTTCTCTTTTACTTTGGCTTGAAATCTAAACTAACAGAATTAATGCAGTATTGGGGCTTCTCAGACTGCGACATCCCATCCGAAAAGTAGTGGCCCAAATGTCCATCACACTTAGCGCACTCAACAGAAACACGTTTCATGCCATGAGATAAGTCTTCTGTTAATAAAATTGACGTGTCACGAACTACATCATCAAAAGCCGGCCAGCCACTACCGCTTTCGTATTTATTATTGCTACTGAAGAGCTCTGCGTCACATTGTGCGCAAACAAACATTCCGTCTCGTTTTTCTGATAAATGCTCTCCTGTAAATGGAGTCTCGGTACCGCGATCTAATAATACTCGCTTTTGTTCGTCTGTAAGCTCATTCATGGACTAATTATTGTGTGGCTAGAGCACCCATTATAGCTTCTTTTCCGTAAAAGGTACCACCTTCCGTTATCATACAGGGAACATCTATAGCATCCTCGCACGTAGTGTAGTTTACCACCAGTCCACTTTCGTTGGCTACTCTCCAAATATCTGGATTATTATTTACCCCAGTAAACCATAATTGTGCATCATATGCAGATTCTATTAGCTGCGCCATTTTACTCCAATCAATTATTTATATAATATAATTATAAATTAAAATACAATTTTTGTAAATAAAAAACTCTCCCAGAAAGGGAGAGTTTTTCTTGAACTAGATTAAGCAGTTAGCTGCTTATTTCTTGTCCCACTTGTCAGCACCAATAACCTTGATCATCATGTATACCACGAATGCAAGAATTAGGAACTGAATGACAGCATCAATAACTTCGCCGAACTTTAGAGTTACGTTGTTCTCTTCGTTGATAGTAACAGCAAGAGCTTCGCTAATGCTAGAACCACCCGAGATCCAGGTAATAATAGGTGTTACGATAGCAGCTAACACTCTGTTGATCATCTCAACAGCAGCAAGACCAATAGTCAAACCAACTGCAACGCCGATAACGCCTTGTTCTTTAATAAAGTTTTTGAAATCTTCCATTGTTTCTCCTTTTTTAATTTTTAATGGATAATGCTATTTAACCACAAACGTTACAATAATAGCAAGCAAAATGCTAAGCGGTTAAAATCTCGTAGATCAAATAAGTCATAGAGCTAACATTAAGAGTCAAAAAAGTACCCCATATAATATCAATAATGGTTAGTTTTTTAGGCCAATTTTTTAGAACTGCCATATTGGTTAAATCATAAGTCATATAAGTAAAAAATCCGTACAGCGCACCATTATAGAAAGCTATTTTATACTCACTCTCCACAAGGGCAGGAAAGATAGCAAAATGCACCAAACCAACCACAAATAAAGCATAGAACAGCATAGCTATTTGCCAATTTGGTTTTGGGCTCATCTTGCCTTTGAGCTGTTTCTTATAAAAATCGCGGGCAATAAAACCAAGCCAGACCAAATCTATAATTAAAAAAGTCACTAGTGCTATCAGATAGACAATAATAAATTTTGTGAATGTTGGATCCATATACCGTTTATGATAAACTGCTAATGTTATTATTGAAATAGGAAAGTCCTATATTAATCTGAAAGTGGGCAATTAAATGGAAACCAGCAAACCGACAAATCAACCCAAGCGCGGCTTTACGATAATCGAAGTTATCCTAGTACTAGCTATCGCTGGTTTGATATTTGCCATTGTTTTCTCTGGGCTGCCAGCCGTACAGCGGGCAAGGCGTGATACTGCACGTAAACAAGATATTGCTGATTTAGTTTCTGAAATAGAGATCTATGCTAGTCGCAACAGGGGTTCTTATCCTACAACTCTCGCTGATGTAAATTCTGTTATTGACGAACAGATCACCAACACCGGCAAAGAATTCCGAGATCCACAGACCGCGGTTGCCTACAAAGGTAACATCACAATTACAACCTCGGCGCCTACTGATACTGGTCATATATCCTACTCACCAAGTGCACAGTGTGATGGCAACACTATCACAGCCAATTCCTTCTCTCGAACTTATGCGGTATCTATCAAGCTTGAGCAGGATCGGTATTGTTTGGATAGCTTGTAGATAAAAGACTGTTTTTAGAATCTTGCTCGGCGCTGAGTTGAATGAACCGCGACTTCGCCAATTCTTGGTCCTCGCGTTCGAACATGTCGTTCTATAGAATCACCTTTCAAAAGCCAGGCTATTCCATCTCTAGCATGTTCAGGATTCTGAAATAAAGGAGGTATGTCACTTTCTGGCGGATCACCGAACATATCATCTTCTGATTGAGATGAACGTATAAATGCTTTTGCTGTTTGTTCTCCTAGCACCCCCGCAAGACTGCGCATATTAAATGTTCTTCTTTCGTTTTGCTCAACTGCATCTGATGAGTTCGGATTAGGTAGTTTTTCCATTTTTTTATTGTAACATATTTTTTAGCAAACAGGGAAGGGATAGACGCTTCGCTACTCACGTTCCGCGAGCCCGAAATTTCATGACTGAAAACAAGTTTTCATCAGAAAGTTTCCTTGCAAACAGCCCCAGGCTGTTTTCACCCTGCAACCCATGCTCGGAGCAAGTAATCGTCACATCGCCTTTGAAAAAAGGTTTCAAGGGCTGCTCCTACTCGAAATGTCCCAAACATTTCTCCTTGCGCGTGGGTCTTGTGATCTGAACCCTTTTTGCTTCGCAAAATACGGGTTCTCAGATTACTTTCCCTTCCGCCATATAAAAAAGACCAGAGCATAGCTGGTCTTTTTTATATGGCGGAAGGGAAGGGATTCGAACCCTTGAGACCCGTTAGGGCCTGCCGGTTTTCAAGACCGGTGCCTTCAACCGCTCGGCCACCCTTCCGCAATGGTTTAAAACTATACCTTATCTCTGTTGGAAACTCAACTTTGGATGTACAGTCATAGTTATAGGACTTCTGCAGGATAATCGCTAGAGCAGGGCAGTATTTAACTTGCCCCAGAAGATGTTTTATCTGCTGAAAAGGTAGCAGCAGCTACATTGCCTGCAGAAAAACTTGGCGTTTATCCCCTAATGACAAGTAATAGACAAAGAAAGGTGTAATTGGTATGATTAAGCAAATGAAAAACACATATAGATGCTATAGACTCTGTAAGGTTATAGATAAAAATTTAGGAATGCACGA
>Ga0209187_1000783_pt1 | contig 47094 bp, 37 predicted proteins | sample BantaG_FD_187430 | JGI IMG/M metagenome (GOLD analysis project Ga0209187, IMG submission 187430) | Marine algal microbial communities from Bantry Bay, Ireland - BantryBay_4 metaG (SPAdes) (version 2) | ecosystem: Host-associated > Algae > Red algae > Unclassified | place: Bantry Bay, Ireland...
GTACTGGACATTAGATTCTACCTTTTTTTGTTTGTGGTAAAACCATTATAGGCAGAATTTTGCGGGCTATGAATCCTTATTTGGACTTATAGCCCGCTTTTATTTTACGCAAGCTGATGAATGCTAAAGACTTACACTTTCGGGACAGGCTCTACCTAGGCAATATCGGACCTAGCAGCGTGGCGCGGAATTTATTCCGCGTTTGTCGGAACGGGATTTATCCCATTCTCGCGATCGTGGCGATCTATGGCACCGCTTCGCGGTTCAAACTTTACCAAACTAGTCGGTTTGCCGAAATATCTGGGCTAGATCCAAGGATTGCCAAACCAGCCATTTCAAGCGGGCCAAGTCCGGTTCCGGCAATTGACAAAGCGCCCAAAACTTGGGTAAGGCCACAAAAAGGCTTCTTAGTGACCACAACATCATCTCCAGCACCAAACGCAGACATCGCGATGGGGCGCCTGCTCAAAGGCGACCCGGCAACCTTCAAACGGGCCTACCAAGAGTTCTGCACCTTGCCTGTGGATGAGGATACGCGGGGCGAAATCCCCGCCTTGCGCACGCGCCAAACCACCATCCAAAAACCGGTTTCGATCGAAGGTCCCGGTACCTTCCTCGGCAAGATGATTCGCAAAGTCGAATTCATCCCGACCGACCTCGATGGCTGGTGGTTTGACCGTACGGATCACCGTGAGTGTCTGCCGGTCCGCGTCTCAATTCGCAATGTCTGGACCACCGGCCAAATTGTAAGCAACATTGTGCTACGTAGTGGCCCGCCACAAAATTACATTCGCTTGGTTGAACACATCATCGCCCTGCGCTGCGGCATGGACATCGACAACGTGATGATCCGCATCGACTCTGGCGACCCTCCCCTCTTTGAACAAGGCTCGCTCGATCTCGTGAATATTCTCGACGAAGCGGGACGGGTGGAGATCGATAAGCCGATCCAATACTGCACCGTGAAAGAACCGGTATCCATGGTGACGCCCGAGGGAAAATTTCTTACCATCGAGCCGGTCGATCCAGCGAACCCAACTCTCGAAGTGGACTGCGCGGTGAATTTCAAAACCGCGATCGGCAAGCAGCGGATTAAGTTTTATCAAAGCCCAGAGATGACTCGCAAGGGCTCGATTGCGCGGACGAATTCGACCTTTCAAAAATTGCTCTACTGTAAAACCGTGGGCAAACTTTTCGCGGACGTGCGTAACTTGGGTTACGATAAAAAGAACGTTCTCATTGCGGGGCGTTTTGGTTATGTGAACAAAGCGCGGCTGATTAAAGATGGGAAATCGCTCGAAGCGGTTTGGCATCGTGCGGTGCTCGATCTGCTTGCCGCGGTGGCCCTGATCGAAAACGGGGGATTCCTCGGCAAGATCACGAGCTACAAGGCGGGGCATTCGATCGACGTGGAGATGATCCGTCTGTTGTATAATGAGGGGCTCATCGTTCCCTTCGACCCGGCTAATCCGACGGGGACGTAATCCGATTTCACCAAGAACGCGTTTAGAGCCAAGGTAAAGTGGCAGAGGCGTGCCGCCTCTGTGCTGCAATAGAAGGCGGGGGCAGGCTCGATCTAACCGAGAGGGCTAACGCTTCCGGTAGGACGGAATGCCGCGAGAGGCGTTCTCGATAAATTCGCAAATTTCGTGCGCGGGGCCGGCGGGTAAATCGATCCGAATCTGCTCGGCTGCGGCCTTGGGACTCAGGTCTTTCAGGTAAATCATTCGGAAGGCTTTGCGCACCGCGTTGCGATGCTCCTCATCGATTCCGGCCCGCTTCATTCCCACGAGATTAACCCCCGACACTTGGTTGGTGCAGGAGCTGTGCGCGATGAAAAAGGGCGGCAAATCTTTGCTGATGGCGGAGAGTCCGGAGAGCATGGCGAGGCGACCGACTTTACAGAACTGATGGATCACCGCATTGCCGGCAAGGAAGGCACCTTCGCCAATCTGCACATGCCCACCAAGCAACACCCCATTGGCCATGATCACTCGGTCGCCGAGTTTACAGTCGTGAGCCACATGCGCGTTGGCCATAAGAAAACACCCGTCACCAATCTCGGTAACCGACTCTGGATTTGTCCCGCCGTGAACCGTGACCCCTTCGCGCAGAATGCAATCGGCCCCGATGGAGACGCGACTGGGCGCGCCATCGTATGAGGTGTCTTGCGGATCTTCGCCAACAACCACCTTCGCATGGAGCCGGGTGCGAGCACCGAGGGTGACGTCCGAAAGTACCATCGAGCCAGGACCGAGAATGCATTCGTCACCGATCACCGTGCGATCCGCAACGTAACAGAGAGGACCAATTTTTGCGCCCGCGCCAATTTTGGCACCGGCTTCAATCACAGCGGATGGATGAATCGTCATAGCTTAGGTATAGCAAATAAAAAGGTGGAGAACAGGATGAATAGCGTGAGAGGAAAATCGTTAATCGGCAAATTCAACCAAGCCTGATTCGCGGATGCTGTGATAGTAGGGCGCGGTCGGATCGGTGCAGCGACCGACGATCACATGATCGATGACTTGGATGCCGAGAATCCCGCCCGCCGCGACAAGTTCGCGGGTCGCCTTGATGTCTTCCGGAGAAGGACTCGGATCGCCAGAGGGATGGTTGTGCACTAAGATGACGGCGGCGCAGGCGTGACGCACCGCTTCTTGAAAGACTTCACGTGGGTGCACCAGCGAGGCGTTCAACAAGCCCTTGGTGACTTCTACCGGAGGGCGAAGGAGGCAGTTCTTGGTGTCTAAAAGGAGAATCCAAAAGATTTCCACCTCGAGATGCCGCGCCATATCTCGCATCACCAAGGCAACCGATTCCGGGGAGGAAACTTCAGCCCGTTCAGGCTGCTGCTCCGCCGCCATCCGCGTTGCCATTTGCAAGGCACACTGCACAATCTGCGCTTTGACCGGCCCCATGCCGGGATAGGCTTGTAGATCCAAGGCCGGGGCTCGAGCCAATTCGGTGAGGCTCCCGAAATCACGCAACATCTCCTGCGCGAGATCGATGACATTTTTACCCGGAGCTCCGGTGCGTAAAATAATCGCGAGCAGAACATCTTCGGTGACGCCGGTGACCCCAAGGCGATCGAGGACTTCGCGGGGCCGCTGTCGGGCCGGGATGTCGCACATGCGATGGCGGCTGGTGGCTTGATAGCCGGTCGAGGTTGGCTTGGAGGACGTTGGCTTGGAGAAAGCGGGCTTAGGAATGGCCGGAGTTTTGACTGGCTCAATGACCGGCGCTGGGGAAGGCGGCGCTGGGGAAGGCGGTGTTGCCGAGTTGACCTGACTCGGCTTCGGCTCGTGAACCTGTGAAGCCGGCTTGGCTTGTGCAGCTTGTGCCGCCTGTACGGCCTGTACGGCCTGTACGGAGGAAAACGCCGAGCTGTTTGACTTGGGTTTTGGGAGCTTTAATTCGATCGGCCCAATGTCATCCCAGGCCGCCTGCACCCGTTCAGCAACCGCTTCGGCCGCTTCTTCGGGATCGATATCGACCCAGGTCATGTCGAACTGGCGGGAGAAGAAGGTCATCTGCCGTTTTGCGAGGCGAGCGGTTCGCACCACGATGCTGTCGATGGCTTTGTTCATCGGCAAGTTGCCTTTATGCAAGTCGATGGCTTCGCGGTACCCGATGGCGCCAAGCGCGGTCTCGGAAAACTTTGGGAACTGCTTTAAAAGCTCTTTGGTTTCGAGAGAGAGTCCAGCCGTGAACATCATGCCAACGCGCTTGCTGATGCGGCGGCGCAAAAGCTGTCGGTCCATGCGAAGGCCAACCACTTTGGGTTTCGGCTGATCCTGCCACACCCGGCTTAGGGTCACGCCCGCGCTGGCGATTTCGATGGCGCGAATAAGGCGCCTCGGGTTTTGCGCATCGGCCAAGGTGTCGAGGGCTTCGGGATCGAGCTCGTGCAAATGAAGCTGCAAATCTTCGACCCCCTGCCCTTCCAAGCTCGCGCGCAACACCGGATCGGCAGCGGGAATATTCTCATCCAAGCCCACGAGAAGCGCTTTAACGTAAAGCCCCGTCCCGCCAGCGAGAATGGCTGTGTCAGGCGGCTGGCTCGGCTGAACCGAAGCGATCGCGCCATCGCTTTTGTGGGCGTGTGCAAAGGCGGTTTCGAGGTAATGAATGACGCTGCAGGTTTCGCCGGGGTCGACTAAATCCATGCCGTGATAGGTTACTCCCGCTCGTTCCGATACGGTTGGTTTGGCGGTGCCAATATCCATGCCGCGATAGACGAGCATGGAGTCGGTGGAAAGAACTGGAAAGCCGTGCTGCCCCGCTAAGACATGGGCCACCGCAGTTTTTCCGACCGCAGTCGGGCCAACGAGGGTGAACCCTTGGGTCATGCGCTTGGGTCCTGAGCGGAGCTGACTTTTGGTGACGGGGCATCAGCCGAGACCGGTTTTTTCTCAGGAGCGGAGTCGGTGGTGAAAAAGGAGGTGATAATGTAGATGGTCACCGCGACACAGATGCAAGAGTCGGCGATGTTAAAGGCCGGCCAATGCGACCGCCCAATGTACACGTCGAGAAAGTCGACCACGTAACTCATTTTAAAGCGGTCAATCAAATTGCCGATGATGCCACCTATGAGCAGGCCGAAAGCGACGCGGTGAATCAAGCGGTCCTCGTTAAATTCCCGACGAAAAATTACGATCAGGATGAGCATAAAGAGCGAAACGAAAGAGAGCACGAAGGTGTGCTTGCTTAGCATGCCAAAGGCGGCGCCGGTGTTACGAATATGCACTAGGCGAAAAAAGTCGGGAATGATCTCGATGACATCTTGCTGATACACGAGATGCTTGGTGACAAGAAACTTGGTCCACTGATCAAACAAAACCGAGATGATGGCGAGGTTAACCGGTAAAAAGGAAAGGGCGCGAGGCGCCTTCTTTGCCCTGCCACCAGCTGGTTGGGTCGCGCTAGGATCGGATTCCGTCGTGCTACCCGCTGGATCAGCAGCGATAGGTTCGGTTGGATCAGAGGGAGAAGCTGAAGCGGTCATAATGCTGAACTACCGCTTGAGAAGCGACGCAAAAAGATCGAACGGAGCGGGAACGAGGCCTAGTTCTGAGAGATGGTACGACCAAAGGGGCGGTAACGCGTACGCCCTTTGTCGAGTTCCTCTTGCGCGACAACGCAGTACCGCGTCCATGGAATCGCTTGCAAGCGAGGGATCTGGATATCGCGACCGGTCAATTGGCAGACGCCGTAGCGGTTTTCTTGGATGCGAAGGAGGGCTCGGTCGATTTCGTAGACAATGTCCATCTCGCTGCTCACGAGATTGAGCGCCAGCTCGCGATCGAATTGGTCTGTGCCTTGGTCGGCCATGTTGCGACTAAAGCTACTGAGGCTTCCGCTAGGATCACGGGAACCGCCAGAATTACCACCACGCAAAAAGGTGATCTCACTGGTGTAACGTTGACGCGCGGACAAGAGCAAGGCTTCGAAATCTTTGAGCTGCTTTTTGGATAACGATGACTTGGCATCGATTACCGGTGGGTTTTCAAGGTCGATCCCTTCAAGAAGATTTTGGCGACGCATACGGGCGCGGACCGAAGCGGGGGGGGTTGGGATCGGACGCGATTTGCTCCGAGCCGTTTTCTTTTGCTCGGTTTTGACCTTGGAAGGTAGCTTCTGCTTGGTGGCACCCGTCTTGCGCTTTGCTTTGGCTGATTTTTTGTCCGCAGCGAGGGCGACTTTAGGAATCGCGACCGGAGGAGACGCTTTTTTAGAAGCTGGCTTTTTTGAAGCGGCTTTTTTGCGAGGTGCCGCTTTTTTGGCAGCGGTCTTTTTCTTGGAAACTTTTTTGGCTGCAGGCTTCTTCTTAGCAGCTGGCTTTTTCTTCGCGCTGGCCTTCTTGGCTGCCTTTTTTGCTACTGGCATTTTTTTGGCCGCAGTTTTCTTCTTCGCCGCAGGCTTTTTCTTGGCGACAGGCTTTTTCATGGCTGTAGCTTTCTTCTTGGCAGCAGGCTTTTTCTTAGCAGCAGCCTTCTTTTTCGCAGCGGGCTTTTTCTTCGCGGCCGTTTTCTTCTTCGCGGCCGTTTTCTTCTTCGCGACAGCCTTCTTTTTGGCGACAGGCTTCTTCTTGTTGGCGACAGGCTTCTTCTTGGCTACGGCCTTCTTCTTGGCTGCGGCCTTTTTCTTGGCTACGGCCTTTTTCTTGGCTACAGCCTTCTTCTTAGCCACAGGTTTACCTTTGGTTTTAGCCTTCGCTTTCGAAACGGATTTCGTTGCGCTTTTTTTGGCCGAAGCTTTGGATGTCTTGCTCGATTTTTTCTTCACCATTGGAGGTGTTCCTCGCGAATTTTAAGATGTACGTCGCGAGTAATCTCCACCACTTGTGCTGTCAACGAGATTCATGTCAGGATTGAGTAAGCAGATATGGAAACCCCTCATGTTTTACAGGTAAAAATAAGATTTCGCCAAGTGACGGATGCTCCATACTTGTATTCGATTTACATTTCCCGTTGTCCAGACAGCAACTCTAGCTAAATCGAACCAAAGGTATACAGAATGAACTCAAGTATTTTCCAAGGTTGCATGCCAGCCCTCTTGACAGCCAGCAAAGCTGAGCATGGCTTTGTTATTTGCGGTGCGGTGGGCGCGACCACAGGAATTAGCGATGCGCTTCCACGAGAAATTTTGAATTTGGTGTCGCTCTGTCAGCGGCTTCAGCTAGACGAGAGCGACGCGCTTTCGGCTAGCCGAGAAACCGTCATGAAAGCACCCGATGTTGGCTTCAAAGCGTGGTTGGCAAGCTCGCTGGGAAGAGACGACGTTTCTTGGTAACAGCAAATGATCGCAAACATAAAGCGTGGTTCCGTAGAGGTAGCTAAGTGACCCTTCCGATCCTCTTCATCCGACTCTTAATTCGACCATCCATCCGACTATTTATCAGACTATCCATCCGACTATTTATTCGACTATTTATCCGACTCATCCTCCTGCTCATGGGGACGATGTCCTGCGAACTACTTGCGGAAGATGGGATTCTTGAAACCTGCGGAAAAATTCAATGCAACGGATTGCTCGAGTCATCTGGCTTCGCAAAAAGCCGTTCATATGAAGGGGTCTATTGGACGCATGGGGATAGCCCGGGGCAATTCTCGCTTCGCCCTGGCCCGAAGAAAAAGGGCTTTCCGAATCGACTATATGCCTTTCGAGCCGACGGGACTTGCGCCTGTCAAACCGAGACGGAAAACACCAATGCCCAGGCGAGGGCGGGAATTGATCTCGGAATCAGGAACCGAGATTGGGAGGACATCACCATCGACCCAGAAGGAAATATCTACCTGGGAGATTTTGGGAACAATGGGAATCAGCGGAAGAATCTGTGCGTCTATGTCTTTCCCGAGCCCGATCCTCGCCTCGCGAAACTCCCAGCCCCACCGAGGAAGCTCGACTTTCGTTATCCCGATCAGAAAACATTTCCGGCAAAAGAATGGCGCTTTGATTGCGAGGCCATGATTTTCCACGCAGGCTTCCTCTACCTTGCGACGAAGCAAACCGATTTCCATTCGACCTTGTATCGATTGGATCCGAAAAAGACCGAGCCTCAGCTGGCCGAGAAGCTTGGTGTGATCAAGCGCGTTGGCATGGTGACGGCAGCGGACATCTCGCCTTCGGGGAAGCAGCTCGCCCTACTCTCGGTTGGACGGGTCCATCTCTACGACATGGATCTTCCGATCGATGTGCTCAGCCAAACCGCCCGCCCCTTCTCGGTTACTTCGACCGGCATGGCGGAAGCCTTGGTGTTCGAGAGCGAAGATTCGCTGCTGATTGGGAATGAATCGGGAGCGCTTTTCCGGCTACGAATTCCGTCGCCTTAAATCCAGCCGCCGATTCTGCCTCAGTCGTAGCCGTCAATATGTAAACCGTCGGTTCCCGACGATATTCCGTGTTGGGCCTGACTTTACCCCGTCAAATCTGGATTCTGGAGAAACAGATTAGGTGTTGAGTTGGCTCAGGTCGTCGATACGGTTTTGCGATGAAACGTTATGCAACGCCGTCATTCGGAACGGCTCGGATCGTGATCGTAATGGCCATCGGCTTATTGACGAGCCTGCCTGCTTTCGCGGAATGGACTCACTTTCCATCCTGCCGCCTTTCTCCTGACGGATACTTTGATGGCGACAGCTTCGATGTCATCACTCCCGAAGGGGTAAAAACGTTCCGCCTGTTTTTCACCGACTGCGCTGAAACGGATACCCGACTCGAAGAGCGCATTCAGGAGCAGGCGACCTACTGGAAGGTGACGCCGGAGGAGGTCCTCAAATCGGGCAAAGAGGCCACAGAGTTTAGCGCTAAGCTATTGGGCGAGAAGGATTTTGAAATCTACACCTACTGGCAAGATGCAAAAGGCGGGTCCCGTAAACGCTACTTCGCTTTTATCAAAATCGACGGAGAAAAATGGCTCGGGGAAGAACTCGTGAAAGCCGGACTAGCCCGCGCCTATGGCAAGCAATGCACCCTTCCCGATGGCACGTCGATTCGAGATTATTGGGCGCGCCTTAACGCGGCAGCCGAGCAGGCAGAAGCAAAAGGGCTGGGGATTTTCGCCGGAGCAGGCCCCGCGAAAATGGCGGACGCAGCCAAGCTCGTGGACGCAGAAAAAAGCGCTAAAGCTAGCGCAGTAACGGACGCCGACGCTAGAGTTATCGTAGATGTAACAAAGATCTATTCGGTCATCACCCCAATTGCCGCGTTCGGTTGGGAAGACGAAAAGCTTACCGGGATGCTCATTGCAGGCTCGCGCATTAAGTTTCCAGAAGCCGCTAGCGACAGCCTCGTCAAAGCTTACATCATTACTCCAAGTGGGGAGAAGAAACGCGGCAAAATTCGACGGGCAGATATCAACCGACTTCAGATGAACTGAAACACATCGACTGCATATGAAAAACATGAAGATCGTTTATATGGCGACAGCTGAGATCGCCTGCCCTACCCTGAGCGCCCTCGTGGCGGCTCCCAACCTGGATGTCTGCGCGGTGATTTCCCAGCCGGACAAACCGCAGGGGCGCAAGCGGCACCTGAAACCGTCGCCGGTGAAAGCCCTCGCAACTGAACTCGAGATTCCAGTACGGACCCCAGAGAAAGTTGGCGACAACGAAACAAAAGCCTGGCTCCAAGAGCTCGGAGCCGACCTGCAAATTGTCTTTGCCTACGGTCAATACATCCCAAGCTCGATTACGGAAATGCCACGCCTCGGCTCGATCAATCTGCACCCCTCTATGCTCCCCGCTTATCGCGGTGCGGCTCCGATTCAATGGGCCATTGCAGACGGTTTGGACACCACCGGCATCAGCGTAATTCGCTTGGCAAAAAAAATGGATGCAGGCGACATCATCTGCCAGCGCGAGGTCACGATCGACCGACTCGACACCAGCGCAAGCCTGTTCGATCGCATGGCGATCGAAGCATCCACGATTATTTTGGATGCGATCGAATTGGTTGCACAGTCCGATTTCAGCGCCACCCCACAAGACGATGCGCTCGCCACCGAGGCTCGAAAATTTGAGAAGGAAGATCGCGAGATCAACTGGGACCAACCGGCTAAAAACGTGGCGCGTTGGATCCACGCCTGCAATTCGTGGCCTGGCGCCCGCATGCAACTGGCGGATCGAGAAGTGAAGCTTTTGCTGGCAGAGGTGGTTGAGGTGGAAGCAGGAAGCGAGACCGCCCCAGGCCGTATCCTTCGGATTGATCCAGACGGTCCGGTGATTGCAACGGGCGCAGGTGAAGCGATTCGGATTCTACGCATTCAACCTCCAGGCAAACAAGCCATGGACGGCGGTAGCTTCGCTCGTGGGTATTTGAAAGACGCTTAGTTTTTTGGGTTGGGCTGGGTCTTCGCATCGCTGGCTTGTGCGCGAGCGCACGGCCTAGCAGGCCATGCTGAGAACGCGGGTTGGAAGGACGCGCTACTACGAACTGCCGACTTTAAGAACCCGAGACAATCGGCCACTACTACTACTACTACTACTACTACTACTACTACTACTACTACTGCTGCTGCTGCTAATACTGCTGCTGTTGCTGCGGGTTAAAGACTTTGTTCATGCACGAAGGCTTGGTCAACCACTGCGGGCTTCGGTTTGCGACGGTAAAAAAGTCCGCCGAGAATACCGAGGCAAAGCACTAAAACGAGGGGAATTTCTGGGGCAGCAAAAGCGAGGAGGCGATCCTCTAGATCTTTTGCCTCCGCTCCCGGCATACCGCCTAAACCAGCGGCTGCCGCACTTCGTGCAGATGTGGTTGGGCTAACCTGTAAACCGCGATTGGCCGAGCTAAGTAGGTGCGGTGAGTTTTTTGGCCCACGTAGCGTGTAATAATAGGGACGGTCATCCGCGATGGCTTGCAGACCTGACGCCTGCTCGGCTCCGGTCGATTGATCTGGAATCGTCGCAACGATACTCGATAACGTCGAACCATTGCTTACCGCCAATATACCGTTACGCCTGAGGTCTTCGGATTGGGAGCGATCGTTAGTGGACTCAAAACCACCTCGAAAGAGACGGTTCCCGCGAGACGGAAAGCGCGTGGATTCTGAAACTAGAGAACCGGCTTCGCTGGCAGATTCTGATTCCGAAGTCGCTGCGGATGCACGCGCTTCACGCTTCGACTCAAGGTCGGTTGCTGACCTTTCACCAAGCCACAACAAGGCAAGCTCTTGCGCTGCATTCAGATCAGGGGAGGAAGGAAGAGGTACCGCTTCAGCATCCTCGGACGCTTGGGCATCACCCCCAGAAGGTGCTGCTGGGCTGGAGTCAGATGAATCCAGCGTATCATCAGACACAGATCCTTCATCAGCTGCTGGCGACTCTTCTGGGGTATTTGATTCATCAGCCGTATCTGCTTCGTCAGGTACTTCTGCTTCGTCAGGCACTTCTGCTTCGTCAGGCACTTCTGCTTCGTCAGGTAAAGCCTCTGGTGGCACAAGCGCTTCCGCTGGCTCAACCGGCTCGAGGTCTGGCTCGTCAACCTCAGGTTCTGGATCGGCGATTGGCTCAGGGGTGAAGCCAGGGTCAATCGGAACGACCGGCTCGGGATCAACCACAGGTTCAGGGTCGGTGACCGGCTCAATCGGCTCGGGATCGACCACGGGCTCGGGATCTACCACAGGCTCCGGCTCTGGGTCAGGTTCTGGGTCGGGTTCTGGGTCGAAAGCACGCTTGAGCGAAACGACTCGACCGCCTTCTTCGACTGCGAGGTCTAAATCGATTTGCTCGATCAGATACTCGTAGGTAATGTCGGGCTCGGCCTCTTGATGGGTGAATGTATATTGACCGCCATAGGTGTAGTTACCCGCGACGATAAGGTCGCCATTCAACTGCATCTTTTCGCCATCGATCAGCTGATAGACGTTAAATCCGAGGAGCCCTTGCTCGGGTCCTGTGTTCCAATCGAGGCGAACCCCGGTTCCGGGACGAATCGCTTCGACCTCATCGATTCCGAAGATGTAAGCAGATGGGCTTGGGACCAATCCGAAATCAGCACTGTAAAAGTTGGGAGTATTTTCATCAAGGGTGATGCGGTAGGCATTCGGGGCGCGAATGATTTCCATGCTCGTCACAGTGGGATCATCCAAATCCAACTCGACTTGATAGGTGCCGTAGGGAACATTCTTAAATGCGTAATAGCCCTTGGTTCCATTTTCAAAATGGCTCTCGACCGAATCGATCTCGTCAAAGTATTCAACGCCTTCTTCGATCCGTTGTTTTTTTAAAATAACCCGAATCCCAGGAAGGCCAGCTACATCTGGATTCTGGTCGAAAAAGTCCGTCTGATTCAAGTCAGCCCACACCGTATTCCCAATCGTACCGTGAGTAGCGACAGGAAAGGCTTCACTTACTTTGCGAGCCACTTCGCGCCCAATTGCTTGGCCGTTTAGAATTGAATGTTCAAAGTTCACCCCAGCCCAATACTGACTTAGGGCGATTTCTTGGGATGCGGCGCTGAGGGTTCGATAGTACCGCGTGTCCCAAAGAAAGGGAACAGGGCCTTCAACGGAAAATTGAATCTCATCCGTGCCACAGAAGAGGCGGATGACTTCGCAGGCGGCTTCGGAGACGGCGGCCGCCATGCAGATGTGCTCGGGCGCGTTGGGTGCATCGCCAAAAGGTTCCCAGTCAGGATCGCCTTCGGTATCGATATTGTCGTCAAAGTCACCATTCCGAATCGCCTGCTTGGGCCGGGGTGTTGGATTGGCATACTTCCGGGCCTGCACCGCGATAATCGTGTCCATCATGGCCAGGTTGACCTGAGTTATCAAATGAACCCGATCGTCCACTTGAGCTGATTCATAAATCAACACCTGCTGAGCGATCTCATTCCAACGATGAACCAATTCTAAGGGCTCTGTTCCCCAAAAGCCGATGCTCTCGATCAATTCATCAGAGCGAGACCGTAACCGCGCCCCATCAATCTGACTTTTCTTGTATAAAAGAGCATAGTCCGATGAGTTAAGGTCTGGCGAAATGCTTGGAAGGAGGGAGGCTTCAGAAGTAACGAAGGGCTCCCCAAAGAGACCGTGCACATAAAACAAAGGGGCCTGAGGCTCCCACATACCATCGGCCGGTTCGTAGAGGGAGTTATCGTACAAGGAGGTATCGTTTAGCTGGTCGCTTTCGCGACTTTGCAAGATCGCTTGAGCCACAGACTGCCCCCATTCGCCACTGGCCTGAAACCCCTCTTCGCCATCGAAGGAATCGACCCACCCGTCATAGACTTCGGTGAGAGTTTCTGCCTCGGTGGGAAACAAAGCCAAAAGGATGTGATAACTGGCAGTGTGCATAGCGACATCTTTTATCACCCCTGCAGGAGCCGGCGGATGGAGGAAGTAAGGGGCTTGCGCCGTGGGTGTGGCATTTGATTCAGAACTGGCAAATACGACGCCAGCATCATAAGCACCCAAGGATACAAGTGTGATCGCCCTTGCCGCCGCTATCTCACTTAACGAATGATCTTCACTTAAGGACGACGCCAATACAGGCCAAGTAGACGGGTTGGCGTGCAGAATTGCGCTTTGGCATAAAAAACAGCACAGCAAGCACAATCTCAAGAGACTTGGTCTCATTAGATTATGGTTAGATTTCTTCATTTTCGCTCAGTAAAAATATACACGAAAGTGAAGAGAAAATCCAATCCGAATCTAAGAGAATCAAGGCGATTAGGACCAACTAGTCTTGGATTCGAATAGGGATGCTTCACTCAGGCTCTCATTGTTTATTTAGCGAATCTGAGAGAAGGGGGCGTTCCGCGTAAATAGTCTAAAATCAAGATGTTAGACCCTTATATAGACATGAAACGCAGAAACGTTGAGAATGTGCCAACCTAGGGCTATTTGATCGATTCGTCCGGATCGTATGGGCCAAAGTGAGGAATTCGCAGTCGAATCTGCTAAGTCCGACAGGCTCATAGGTACAGCCCCAAGTCCAAGCGTACAAATCTAGCAGAAGCCTGAAGAGGTAGAAAAAGCTAAAAGCTAGTAATACGAAACGCCAGAGAGCGATGCAGCCGTGGTCCCAGTTGGCGGAGTCGAGAGGGTGGAGTCGGACTTTTGATTATCCGCATGTCCATCTAGGTAGCCACAAACCCCCTGAAGGGTCCGCTTGTTGTGCCAGTTATCTTTCCGCGCCAAGGTTCCCGTCGCGCCGTTCTTTTGGAAATGCAACTCGAACATGATAATCTTTTTCGTCGAGGCGGCAAACTTGGTCATCTTCTGGTTACGAACCCCCATAATGGCCTTCACTGGGGCTGCCGCATAGGCATAACTGGATCCATTTTCCATGTAGGAGGACGCGCCGGCAGAACCTGCGGCACCCGGGTTGGCTCCACGATCAAGCGGCGACTCCCAAAGCTTGGGGCCGTCAATATACTCGACCAATGGGGCGTTTGGTTCCAATGCAGCAGGCGTTTGGTTTGGAACAATCCCACCCACCCCAAAAAATCCAACATCTGGAAGAAGCCATTTGTTGTCGTGCTGGGTGTGGGCAAGCATGCCGGTCATAATCGCTTTTACATTTGCGACCGATTTGGCCCGATTCGCAGCCGTACGTGCGCCACTTACAACCGGTAAAAGGATCCCGGCCAAAATAGCGATAATAGCGATCACGATGAGCATCTCGATTAAGGTAAACCCTGTAGACTTAGATTTGTGCTTCATAAATAAACTATACCCATGCGAACCAGAAATGGAAAGGGGGCAGGCCAAGAAATTCGTCTATTTACAACGATTTATGCAAAATGGAGCTAGAAACACGAAGAAACCCAATGAAATCCGCCAAATGAGAGCCCGGTTTTCAAGCCAAAGCCTTCATACTTGGATGCAAATGGGCCTTATTCGCTGTCGAATAACTCTAAGATTCGATCCAAGTGCTGTTCTGGACGGTATGAATCCCACTTATCGAAACGGCTAAAGGTACTTCCAAGTGGGCAGGTATTCGGCCCTTCCGACAAATCAAACGGCCCCGAAATCGCCGCCATCCATCCGTTTTCTGAGGCCCAATGCGGATCACTCATACAAAATTTCCAGACATAAAACCGCAGGCGCGTTCCATCCTCGTCCTCTTCAAAGATGACCTTCATTAACTCAAGATCAGATGGTGGGCGCCCCAGCTCGGTCGGATAGGCCAACCAATTGACCATGTCCGATTCCGCAAAGGCTTCTTGGGTCGAGTACTCGACAGGGAACAAATCCTGACGCCCACGCGAGGCCAAGCCATCATACAATAGGTTTCGTGTTTCAGAAGACTGCGCGATGGACACCATTTCATGTACCGCAACGTTTTCGCCCAGGCGAACCAAGGCGAGGACAGCAAACATCTTTAGGCGAGGGTCAGGCAAAGCGAGCGCATTGCGAAGACGCTCCACCGAATTCTCGCATTCCATGTAGCCCATGAGATCAAGCAAGAGACAAATCCCATGTCGAATATCGGAGTAGGGCTCTTTCCACATCCACTCCCCATCCGAAGACTGCTGCGCCTCCTTTACCGGCTCCCAGGTCGCGTCAAAGCTGTCATAAACCAAGCCGTTAATCGGCTTCAAATCTTCAGGCTCAAGTCGCTCTTCTTCGCAAAAGCGATGCGAGAGTTCGAGCATCGGCCCGCGATACTCCGGCTTGTGCGCGTACTCAAACAGAGCGGGAAAATACACCGACTCCGCATGCGGGTTTTCAAAAATACTGTTGAGAGGAATGTTCTCAAATGGCGCGACCGACATCCGATCTTTCAGCAGAGAGACATACTCGCGAGCCGAGGCTTCGGTGGCAATGCTGGCCACGAGGTCGATCGAGGTCCAAGCCGCATCGGGCTTCAAGGTTTTAATATGCGGACGAAGGTACATGACAATGTCTTCGAGAGTCACCTTGCCGTAGAGCAAATCCAAGAGCGCGGCACCGTAGCCTGGACGATCGGCTCGAGGGCGCTCAGGATACTCGAGGACGGCCGCCCGAAGTAGCTCGGAAATCTGCACCTTCGATAAACTACTGCTCAAGGTGTACAGCGACTCCAAAGCGAGCTCACGGCTAGGCGCGATACGACTGCGCAAACCTTCTAAATTTTTACGGAAAAGGGTCGGATCCGTGAACCGATTATCATCTTTGCTCATTGTCTGGTAAACAGCGGGTGAGAATGTCCAAAGCGAGCGACTCCACAACATAATTCGTCAGAAAACAATTGAAGGGGAAACTGCCGCTAAAAGAAAAAGGTTGGCGCAGCCCAAGGAACGGCGGCATCAGAACTCATAAACAATCGGATAGTCCTCGTTTCGACTATCCGAACAAGATGCGGAAAACATCGAACTTAAACGCTACTACGATTCAGTTCTCATTTCGACTATCCGAACAAGATGCTGAAAGCATCGAACTTAAAAGCTTCGACGATTCAGTCCTCGTTTCGACTATCCGAACAAGATGCGGAAAACGTCGAACTTAAACGCGACTACGATTTGGTCCTCGTTTCGACTATCCGAATAAGATGCGGAAAGTATCGAACTTAAACGCTACTACGATTCAGTTCTCATTTCGACTATCCGAACAAGATGCGGAAAACATCGAACTTATACGCTACTACGATTCAGTCCTCGTTTCGACTATCCGAACAAGATGCTGAAAGCATCAGACTTAAACGCTACTACGATTCAGTCCTCGTTTCGACTATCCGAATAAGATGCTGAAAGCATCGAACTTAAACGCTACTACGATTCAGTCCTCGTTTCAACTATCCGAATAAGATGCGGAAAGCATCGAACTTAAACGCTAATACGATTCAGTTCTCATTTCGACTATCCGAACAAGATGCGGAAAACATCGAACTTAAACGCTACTACGATTTAGTCCTCGTTTCGACTATCCTAATACGATGCTGAAAGCATTGAACTTAAACGCTTCGACGATTCAGTCCTCGTTTCGACTATCCGAATACGATTCGGAAAGCATCGAACTTAAACGCTACTACGATTTAGTCCTCGTTTCGACTATCCGAATAAGATGCGGAAAGCATCGAACTTAAACGCTACTACGATTCAGTTCTCATTTCGACTATCCGAACAAGATGCGGAAAACATCGAACTTAAACGCTACTACGATTCAGTTCTCATTTCGACTATCCGAACAAGATGCTGAAAGCATCGAACTTAAAAGCCCCAGGCTTCAGCCTGGGGTTTGGAGTGCGCTATCCGTTGCGTGCTGAAAGTACGCCAGAACGTTGAGCCATCTATCTTCAACCTACATACCTACCTACCTACCTACCTACCTACCTACCTACCTACCTAACTTGGCCCCACCGGTGCGAAACACTTCAGCCAGGTTTTGAAAAATCAGCATTCACCACCAATTTGATTTCCCCATTTTTCCATCAGGAAATACCCACCAAGCACGAGACGTTTTTATCGAGCTCGTTTCAATCCCCCACTATGAGGCCGTATCACAGCAAATTTGGGGGTGTAAAAACTCATCCGCTTGATTCTAAGGTGTACGTTGCGGCCAAAGCTGTACGCAGTAAATCCCAAGCCTGAAAGGCTTGCAGAGCGTAGCGATGGGCAACGCCCATCGAAAATTGGCCCAGCCTTTGAAGCCTGAAAGGCTTCCACAAATCCTCTGCAGCTGATGCAAACCCTTCGTTACTTGTGCAAGTCTTTCAGACTTGAGGTGGCCATCAATTCGGACCGATGGGCGTTGCCCATCGCTACGTTGTTTTCGCCTTTCAGGCGAGGGCACATATGAATCGAAAAAGCCTCCTTGCAGGTTAGCTCCGAAACCCCAGGCAGAAGCCTGAGGCTTTTAAGTTTGATGCTTTCAGCATCCTTGTTTCGGACTTTCGAATTCCAAAGACTCTGCGTTCGGATACACTTCCCTCCTTGGCCTTCGGCGATTCCCTTTTAAAACATGCCACTCAATGACAGACGTTATTCACGCTCCGAAACCCCAGGCTGAAGCCTGGGGCTTTTAAGTTTGATGCTTTCAGCATCCTCGTTTCAGATTTTCGAACTCCAAAGACTCTGCGTTCTGATACACTTCCCTCCTTGGCCTTCGGCGATTCCCTTTTAAAACATGCCACTCAATGACAGACGTTATTCACGCTCCGAAACCCCAGGCTGAAGCCTGGGGCTTTTAAGTTTGATGCTTTCAGCATCCTCGTTTCAGATTTTCGAATTCCAAAGACTCTGCGTTCTGATACACTTCCCTCCTTGGCCTTCGGCGATTCCCTTTTAAAACCTGCCACTCAATGACAGACGTTATTCACGCTCCGAAACCCCAGGCTGAAGCCTGGGGCTTTTGAGTTTGATGCTTTCAGCATCCTCGTTTCAGATTTTCGAATTCCAAGGACTCTGCGTTCGGATACGGCTCCCTCCTTGGGCTTCGGCGGTTGGCTTTTGAAATCTGCCACTCAATGGCGGGCGCCATGAACGAGCCTGCCACTCAATGGCAAACTTGACCTGAACCATTGACGCAAAACGATGCTCAGGCTTTAAGAGGCGATGCAACCCTCAGCATATCAAATCGTTTTATGAATCCCATCTGGCAAACTCGATGGCACCCCTTGCGTGGGGAATGGATTCTTTTCACGGAGCATCGGGGGGCGCGACCGTGGATCGGGGAGACGCGCGCCAGCGAAACGACCCCGCCGAGCTACGACCCCGACTGCGCGCTCTGCCCAGGAAATGCACGCTTGGGTTCAGCGGTAAATCCAGCCTACACCGCGCCCTTTGTCTTTCGCAATGACTTACCAGCCTTTGGACAAGCCGAAGGTTCTAGTGAGCCGGCTGACCCGAGCGACGACCTGTATCGCAGCGGTCCCGCAGATGGATGCGCGGAAGTCATCTGCTACCACCCCGACCACAGCAAGACCATGGCGGATCTGGATCAAGGCGAGGTCGAAGCGGTGGTGCAACTCTGGCAAAATCGAAGCACCGAACTTGCCGCCCGCGAAGAGATTAACCATGTGCTGATTTTCGAAAACAAAGGTGCGGTGACCGGGACCTCCAACCCGCATCCACATGGGCAACTCTACGCCAGCAGAATGATCTACGGCATCACCCAGCAAGAGCTCGAACAATCGCAAAACTACTGGAACAAGCACCAGCGTTTTCTGGGAAGCGACCTTCTCGATCGCGAAGCGAGGGGGCCCCGAGTGGTTTGTGAGAACGAGGATTGGCTGGCGTGCGTCCCTTGGTTTGCCCGCTATGCCTACGAGATTTTGATTCTCCCAAAGCAACCGACGGCCTTGCTTAGCGAATTAAACGCCCCTCGCCGAGCGAGCCTCGCGGCCATGCTTCGGGAGGTCTGCGTTCGCTACGACAATCTATGGCAGATGCGCATGCCGTATGTCATGGCGATTCATCAGGCGCCGACCGATGGGATCGATCGCCCGTGGTTTCCTTTCCATTTTGAGTTCCATCCTCCCCTTCGCAATCCCGACACCTTAAAATATCTCGCCGGGCCTGAGATCGGCGGCGGCACCATGACGAACGAATCTGATCCCGATAAAAAAGCGGCGGAGCTCCGCGCGGTTTCGGACATCCTGTATCGGAAGGGCGCTGAGGCATGACCGCTAAAGAGTCCGAGCAAAAACACATTGGGGTCGCGCCCGGCCGTCTCGACATCCTCGGAGGGGTCGCGGATTATAGTGGATCGCTGGTTTTAGAAACACCGATCCAAGCCACGACGACGGTGCAAATCTCGACCTCCAACTCAGACCCAAAACGGGCTGGCTGGCAGTTTCAATCCGGACCCGAACAGTGCTTTATCCCCGTCCCCTTTCCTCCCCTCGAAGACATTTCACCAGCTTGGATGGATTCGAAAGCGATCCCGCATTGGGTTCGATATCCGTTAGGCTGCGCGGTCGTTCTCGCAAAAGCGAAGCGGCTTCAATTGCCAGACTCTCTCGACATCTACATCGATTCGCAGGTTCCACAAAACATGGGCGTCAGCAGCAGCGCAGCTCTAGAGATCGCCACCCTTCGCGCTTTCGCTTCTTGGTTCGGAGTCGACTTCGAAGGCACGGAACTGGCCCGACTGGGACAGCTAGCAGAGAATCACATGGTCGGAGCCCCCTGCGGATTGATGGACCAACTCAGTTCAGCTTACGGCAAGGTCGGTGAGCTCCTGCCGATCCTTTGCCAGCCGGATCAGCTGCAAGCACCACTCATGTTACCCAGCAACATCCAGGTGGCCGGTTGGCCGAGCGGGGTCGACCATCAGGTCTCCGGCTCTCCCTACGCGGTGGCACGCGCCGCCACCTTCGCGGGCTTTGCCTGGGCAAAAGAGCTGGCGAAGGAACGGGCAAAAGAACTGGCAGGCGAAACCGAACAAGCGGACTGGACGTACCCGGTCGATATTCCACTGGAACGTTTTCATGAACTGGCGCGATCGATTCCAGCAGAAGCGCAGGCGGCGGAATTTGAGCACTTGGACATCCAAGATCCGCTTTCAACCTACGATCCGGAAACCTTGTACCCGTTACGAGCGGCTCTCCGCTTTCCGATTGAAGAACATGCGCGGGTACAGCGGATCATCGACTTGATGCGTGGCGCTGAACCGAGTGACGAGGCCTGGAGGGAAATCGGCCAACAGCTTTATGCATCGCACGGAGGTTATAGCTCGATCGGGCTGGGTTGCCCCGAGACAAATGCGATGGTAGACGCCATTCGCGAATTGGGTCCGAGCCAGGGATTTTATGGAGCTCGGGTTTCAGGCGGCGGAAGCGGAGGCACCGTGGTGGTTCTTTTTGACAAAGCGGCTCGCGAGACGCTTGAGGCACTGGTGCAATCCTTCGCAGGCTCTGGACCACTGATTTATTGACGGTTTGCCGGACTTAGAAGGCAAATAGAAAGAATCTGCTTCTCAAGCCTTCTCCAGAATTTCTTGGTGTGGGAGGTTCCAATAATTTTGGAAATTTATACGCGTAACCTCACTGAGGAAAATAATTTAAATCAAGTTGCTAAAGCACTGACAGCTAATTGCGCTTCGTTTTTTTTGTGGTGGATTCGAGACGGTCTATAAGTTGATCGATGCGTGGAGTCACCTCATTTAGAGGTAGTCCTTCTGCGGCTTCAATCATCCGACTGAGGCAGGGAAATTGAAGCGCGATCGAAATTTGACGGAGGGTTTGAAGCCTGATTTTGGAATTCCTTTTTATCGTTTCGATTTGGGAAATATAGGCCTGTGAAACGCCCGCCGCTTCCGCGAGTTCTCCTTGCGTCAAGTTGTTGAGTAAACGAAACCTGCGCACAACCGCACCTAGACGTTTATCCAGATCATCCGCTTCGTAGTAGTTAGTGGCTTCCTTTACCAATTGAGTTTTCATACAAATTTTTCAGTTCTTTTAGGTCTTTGATTACCTCTTGTACTGGATATGTGGGGTCATCCAAAGGTTCTAATCGGCGACTCATTTCACGAATATGCTCTTTTAATAAGAGAATCTTCTTATTGCGCTGCAATCTTGGATTTCGAATTAATTCAAGGCGTATTGTTTGTTCTAGCACGGCCAAATGGGCGAGTATCTCGAAGCTGGTCGGAGGCATGGTTAAATTTTATTTTTAAATTATAAATTTGATAAAATAGTCGATAGCTCATGGTCGTGTCCTTTCAAGAGATGTACTCAATATAACGCCCTGTTATAATCCAGTAAAGTTTTTTCTCTTGGAAATTTAATCCTCATGCCTTGGAACTTAGAAGAATCGCCTACAACACCTCGCGCCTTTTGACCTGATCGAGTAGAATGAAACCACGAAGAAACGTATACCGTTTTTAATCCCGCCCTTTACCGTTTCCGCCATACTAGCCGCCCTTCTAGCGCTGGGTTTGGCCACCTTGGGCCCACGCGGGTGTCTTGCAGGCTATGAAAAGCAACAGCAGCAAGCTTTTGACTCGGTCGAGATCGGCATGGACAAATCCACCATCCTCAAAAAAATGGGGAGCCCTTCACGAGAAGGCGACTCCTTCAATCCGGAACGATACGGTGGGTCTGGCGCATTTCTAGATCGCGAAGTTGGTTTCGACTTCCAGTTAATGCGTCATCAAGGGGTGCATTCCTACATCGAATGGATCAACGGCATAAACTGGTTTTACTGCATCGGCTTCGATAAAAACGGTAAGGTGGTCATTAAGGGTGAGGGCCACAGCTAAAAGAAATCCGTACGAAGAAGTGGCGTGAGCGCACCCACGGCGCGATACCGGTTTGCTAAGCGTACCATGCCCTTCCAAGGTTAGTTCACAAAGTTTTTGCGGCCTAGGCATGGCTACCTCTACACCTCTACCAACGCGATGAATCGCGTTTTCCGGCGGTTGGAAACCGCCGCTCCTTGGCCTTCGGCGATTTGGATCTTAGGGGCAATCGTCGCGAACTTGCAGCAAGAGCGGCATGAGTTCGTAGCAGTCGGGGCGATCTAAATTTGTGACCCGCACTTTGTAATAATACTGCTCGGGCGCAACCGGGGCGGTGACAATGCCTTCGAGACTTCCGGTATATACCGTCTTGCCGGTATGGTCGATCACCTCCATTTTAAACCGCCCTTTTCTGGACACTTGCGGCTGCAGGTAAAAGGTATCGCCGGGACAGACTTCGCGTCCACGAATGTTGCTAATTTCAAAAGCGGTGCAATCTGTGGTGCATTCAAAGTTTACTTCCGCGGTCGCGGTGGTGGCGCAGCTGCAGTCATCTTTGCAAGACACGTTTACATAAAACCACGCTTTGCGAAGCCCCTCAGGAAGGTGGCTCATCGCGCCAGCCGGAATCACCAAGCGATTGTTTCCAGGCTTTAGATCGTAGGATTTAATAAATGCGTCTTCAGGATTTTTGCCGGTGGACCATGCATCGATCACCGTCGCGGAATACTCGTCGCACTGCCCACCCGTGATATTCACATCGATGTTGACCGCTTGGTCGATACAAGCTTGCTGGCGCGCCGGTGAAATCCGCAGAGAAGGCCGACGGCAGCCGACATCTACTGGGCAACTCTGGTCCCGGTAAAACCGGAAAAACTCGCTCTTGGTGCAGGAGGGTTGATTGACCTTGTAGACCACGGCTTCAAAATCAACGTAACCGCCGCACATTTCGGGCATCCGAACCGGAAGGTTTAGTGGGCAGCCAGGTCCTGCGATTTGATCTGAAAAGGAGCCATCAATGCTTCGCACCATAAAGAGTTCACCGGCATCGATACACTTGGCTTTAAAGGTAACGATGTCTCCGGGACAAGCGATGTTCCAGCGGTCGATGGTGATGTTTGCTTCGGGTGGCACGCAGCATCCAGAGTCACGCTCAAGTACAATGTTATAGTCGCGGAAGCAGGCGGGGTTCGCGGTTTGGCGCGCGCGAACGCGGTATGAACCAAATTCTTTGACGTCGACGCTGAGGTGACGGCTAGGGGTCCAGCTTAAGCCCGCATCGGCCCCTTGCGATGGCGTAAGCACCGCGTATTCGAAGGACTGATCTGCAAGCAGAACCGTGAGTTTCACGGTTTCGCCGTAGCAGATGGTGGTGTCTTTGGCGGAGATGACGAGGTTGGGTAACACGCAGCAACTCGGGTCCAGCTCGAGTTCGATGGGAAGATCGGTGAAGCAGCGAGGGTTCTTCGCGCGGCGCACTCGCAAGACATAGGTGCCAAATTGCTGAACATCATCGAGGGTCCAATATGGCGAAGGGAGGTAGGTCTGTTCACCACCAACCGGCTGACCGGGGTAATACAAACTAATCTCATCGCTGGTCTGCAAGCCATCGACCAAGATGACAGTGGATTCGCCAGGGCATGAGATCTGATTACGGAGTCGGGCTGAGACGCGAGGCGACTGACAATTTAGTGCAGCGCCAGCTCGGGCCCCAAGCAGGGTGGATGATGCTTCGGATCTGGACAAGGCAGTAACCGTGACGGTTTCGGCTCCCTTCCCGCGAGTATACGGGTCATTTGTAATGGTCGAGGTGGGTTGCGAAATCGACTCAGAAGAAGGCTTGGGTTGCGGGGCTAAAATTGAATCTGCGCGCAAGGGGTCGCGTTGGTTCGAACGAGGCAACCTTGGAGTGGATGCCCGAGACGTCGGCATGATAGGTTGTGGAATAGCTTGAAAACGCGAGGTCGGAAGTACCGGAGCTGATGGCAACGCGAGGGAAACAGATGGCAACGCGAGGGAAACAGATGGCAACGCGAGGGAAACAGATGGCAACGCGAGGGAGACAGACGGCAACGGAGCGGAAGCAGATGGCAACGGAGCCGAGGCAGATGGAGGAAAGACTTGCGTGCCTTCAGAGGCAGGTGGCGCATCAAAGGCAGGTGGCGCATCAGAGGCAGGTGGCGCATCAGAGGCAGGTGGCGCATCAGAGGCAGGCGGCGCATCAAAAACAACGAGCGTGTTAGAAGCAGGAAGAGATCGAGCGCTACGGGGGGCCGGGTTTAGCGGCATACCAAACTGCGGCTGCATCAGAGATGACAAGGCGAGAGGGGGAAGAGGATGCTCATCGTTGCGAGACGATTTACCTGTTCCGACAAAAAACTGCCCTTTCGAACGTGATGGGATCCGAGAATCTGAGGCGGGCGCAGGCGCTCGGAACGAGGGACGATCGATGACCTGCGAAACATGTTGTGCCTCTAAACTCGAGGCCTCAGAACTCGGAATGATTCCCGAGGAAACAAAAATCGACTCCTCACGCAGGAGAGAGGCCTGCAATGCCGCTCCGCAAAGCAGAGCAACCGAGGCAAATAACAGAGTTTGGATTAAATACCGCCGCATGAGAATAAAACCGACCTACCAAGACTGTTGACGCCCAATCTTCGAAATCGTTACAATACATTATTGGTAATAAATGTACTGCTGTCAACTGATTCGTGGGAAGTATTTGTGGTCAATATCGTTCATTAATTTACCAAGTCCTTCCACCTGTCCACCTTACCGGCCGGCAAGAGGCTCGCGAAAAGCATTGAATTATGGGTTGTCGCGACGATGGTGCGGGTTCTTTTTGCGCGCGTTGCTGACCAATTTGAAGTAAATCAGGTAGCTCACAACGAATAGGCACGCGGTAGCGACCATGAGGCTAAAGCCCACTGCGATAAAGGTTTCGTTCGGTTGCTGGTTCGCTTTTGAGAAGAGAATCAGCAACATGCCAGATCCGCCAGTTGCGTAACTAGCCAAGCGAACAAAAGAGTACCAAGATCGTAATGTCATGGCTCAATCCTAACTAGAATACCCTGTCGCCTCAAGAGGCATTTATTGGATGTGAGGCAGATCCGCCAAAAAACATTCAGGGAATCACTCGAATTGATGCAAGGTCAAGATGGCCTCCTGGGTCCACGGCCAGACTTTCGACCGACATGAATGTGCTTGCCGTGGGTCATTTTGCTCGTGTATTGTCAGCTTCTGTCACACTTTTGCATTTCGCATGACTACTATTCGCTTCCGCTGCCCCGCCTGCCAAAAGAAACTGTCCGTTGATTCTCAACTCGGGGGTGCGTCTGTGACCTGCCCACTTTGTAGCGACACGATTCAGATCCCAACGCAGTCGACTCTGGAAAGTGGAGCGAGTGGAAGCGGTTCGGCCCAAGATGTCGTGATGCGTCAGCTGGAGGAGCTGAAATCGGAAAACAAAAAACTCCTCTATCAGCTTGGGGCTTCTGAACGAGACAGCGAAGAGAATGTCCGCCTGCAAAATGAACTTCAGCGACTACGTGAGCGAGCGGAGAACCAGACCGAAGAGCTAGGAGCTCGGCAACAGGCGGTAAAAGATTCGCAGGACGAATTGTTTCGCTTAGAATCTAAACTGCAAAACGCACTGAGTGAATCGAAAGTGGTCAGGGATGAACGCCACCAACTCAGCGCGAGTTTAACCCAGCAACGTGAGGAGAGTGACGCGGCAAGACGCGAGCTCGACCTTGCGAAGGAGAAAGCGACGGCAGCACAGGCCCAGGTTCACGCGGAAGAAAAAGCCCGCAAAGAACTGGAAGACAACCTTTCACTGCAAGCCAAGAAGTTGTTAGAAGTGCAACAGCAAGCCGAGGCCGCGTCAAAAATGGCTGAGGAGGCAGAACAGAAAGCGCTGAAAGCCGAGGAGCAAACCGCACAAGCCAAAAAAGAATCAGCGGAATCTCAGCGCCTTGCGGCATCGGATTCCAAGGAATCTCTGGCTCAAGAGGCGGCAAATTGGCAGGAGCGATTAAACGAGCTGGAGCGTGAGCTGGAAACAAGTCGCTTACGGAACCAAACTCAGGCGGAACAACTGGAGCTCAAGACAGCTGAAATCGAAGCCCAACAATCCAAAATCGAGGCCCAAGAATCCGAAATCGAGGCCCAAGAATCCAAAATCGAAGCCTACCAATCCGAGAGCGAGGCGAAACAATCTGAGGGCGAGGCTGAGAACAAGGCAATGCGCCGCGAGCTCGACGACGTAAACGCACAGCTCCAGCACGAAGTTGACGCCCGTAAACTAGCCGCGGAAGATGCTGAGGCGCTACAAGCGGAACGGGATCAACTCCAGTCCGACCTCAAGGTGCTCGAGACAAAGCTAGAAAACGCTGTCGCGCAACAAAGTAAGGTTGATAGCAAAGAATTCAAAGCAAGACTTGCTAGCGAACGTGCCGAGGCAAAAGCCCAAGCCAAAGTGGAAGCGAAAGAGGAAGCCAAGGCGGAAGCAGAAGAAATGAAGGCTGCGGCTTTAGATCGCCTGAAACAAACCCACGAGCAACGTGAACGAGCTTTAGAGGATCGATTACGCACCGAGATCAAAACCGAGATGGCGCAGCGGGAAGCGATCGAGCTCGAAAAAAATGCCATGGAAGCCGCTTTGGCGACCACGAAAAAATCACTCGAAGCCAAAACGATTGAGCTAACAGAGATTAAAATAAATGACCGCTCCGAGGGATTAGAAAAAGAAGTCGAGCGCAACAAAACCTTGCGGGAAGAAGCGGTCAGTCGGAAGCAAGAAGCGGAAGACAAACTGACCGCCTTGCAAACCCAACTCGCCACGATTGAACAAGAGAAGTCGCAACTTGAAGCAGATAAGAACACGGCGGAAGCCACTGTGCGTAGCAGCCAAGTCGAGTATCAAGACTTGAAAACGCGCTGTAGCTCAGCCGAAGCTCAACTTGACGGCCTCACCTTACAGCTTCAAAAACATCAGCGTAGCGACACAAAGGGTGAGCTCAGTCGCCGGGAGATCAAGACGCGTGAAAAGGCGATGAAGCAAGAAATCGCGGCAGAGCGAAAACGGGCTGATGCGCTCGCGAAGCAAGCGGACAAATTTCATCTCGCGGAAGAGAAGCTTAAAAAGCAAGTTGAGGAAGAGCGGGCGGAAACCAATCGGTTTCGAAAGCAGCTCGACGAACTCACGCTTTCCCGCAAAGCGGTAAAAATTGAGCGGGACGAACGTGAAAAAGAAGCGCGGGAAGTGAAAGAGGCACATGAACGCGCGAGCCTTCGCGTGAAGGAGTTAGAATCCCGGGTGGAAGATTTGCGCTTGTCTGATAACAACAAAGGCGGCGAAATTGCCCATGCCCGTTCTCTTGCCAGTAAAGAACGTTTGCGGCATGAGGAACAGCATCGCGAATTAATGGAAGACATCTCCGGCCTGCAGGAGAAGCTCGACATTTTACGTCACGACAAAACCAAGTTAGAGCTAACCAACTCGGAGTTGAAAGGTGCGGTAGAGGAAGCGACCCAAGCCTTGGTGCAACAGAAGCAAGGCGTCGAACATTCCAACCAACATATTGACCAGATCGAGGCGGAGCACGAAAAGCTCAAAACGCTCGCGCGCAAGTTGCAAGAGCAGCAAAAAGAAGCAGCTGAGAAGGTAAATCGCTTTGAAAGCAAAGCTCGGGAGGAATCTGAGCTTGCCCAAGAAGTGCGCAAAGAAAGTGATACGCTTCGCAAAGAGAAGGAACGGATGGCGCGGGAACTTGACACTCTCCTCGCGGAACGCGGTGTCCTTGCGAAAGAAAAGCAGGCGCTGGAAGCTCGGCTCGAGGAATTCGCCCAGCAGCTTGAGGATTCAAAAAACAGGTTACGTGAGGCAGAGCTAAAAGTTCGCGAGACGAGTGTCAGCCTGCAAGAGTCAGCCCAACATACTCCGGCCGAAATTCAAGCGATGCAAACCGAGCTCGACGCGGCGAAGCGGGATGCAGCGATCTCAAGACAGAAGTCCCTCGCGCTGGAGAAACACGTGGTCGAGCTGAAGCAACAACTCGGCATTAGCATCGAGCAAATTATGACAAAGAAACTTCGCTGAGCGCGGAGTCCCGGCCGAGTTCCTCGCTTCGGCCTTACTCACGACCTGGTTCGTCGCGGAGGCCAACGCCCCATTCCTTGTCATCGGCATGCCCCGCCGAGGAATCAAACTGCGACAATAAATCTTCCTGCTCCAAGCGATCGCGCAGTCGCTCGGCAAATTTATTTTCTTCTTCGAGTTCTTCCGCGAGCTTGTCCAACGAGCGGGCCCGGCCTTCGTCAGACGAATCCAGATCTCGCAACGTGACGTAGGATTGCTCTAAGGCTGCGTAGGTGCGCCCGAGGGTTTTGCCATCCAACGGTTTGCGACGAACCACGCTGGATTCGATCTCACGTTGCACCGAGGTACAGACCTCTTCTGCGAGCGAAACGGTTTTAGACGCGGTTTCTGGCGAGAGCGATTCTTTGCGCGCCTCCTTCTGAATCGCATCTTTCAGATCGAGAAAGCGCTGTAAAATTTCGGCCTCTTGGTTCCGGCCATCTTTTAGAAGTTGATACTGAGCCTTGCGACCTTCGTCGATCAAGGCCCTGGCTTCGACATCCTGCTCTGTTTCGGCTTCACGCCAATTGAGCAAGGCCTTGTAACCTGCGGAAAGAAAGACGGAGATGCCAAATCCCCACATGCCTGAAAAAATGAGTTTAAAGAAAAGCGGTGGGCCAGCCATCCCGCCTCCCAAGCCACCCATGCCGTTGAAAATCAGCAGCGCAATGCCAACCCCCGCCCAAGCGGGAGGCCATTTGAGAAATTTTTTTAGTCCCCAACGAAGCATGGGTTCTTTTCGGCGCGATTTATTCATGACGGGTATTCAAGTTAGCCGGAGCCTATTCAATGCAGGCAAGGCATGTCAAATGTCCTCAGCAAGGAGTTAAAAGACTCATCGCAAATATCCGCAGCTTCGGTAGCGCCCTTGATCGTTGGTTTTCCCGGTGTGCATAGTTCCAAAGGAGCAGCGGCACTTGGCCACGGGAGTGCGAACCGGCTAAAGCGCCAAGCTCCGAAGCTTGGCGTAGGCACCAGAGTATTTGAAGACTAAAAGCCGCTATCTGTGCGAGTCTTTCAGACTTGGCGCCACCTCCAAGACCAATCGATGGGCGTTGCCCATCGCCACGCTGTTTTCACCTTTCAAGCGAATCTTTGCCTTGGCAGGCTATTGAAGTGAGCGATGCTGATGGCGAAATGAATCGGTTTAATGGCGGCATGAAAAGTTTAACAGCCTGTTAAGCCCCGAGATCCGCCGATTTGTTTAGCAGCCTCTAAAGCCCCCGCGTTTGGCGGTTAAGGGAGTCACCAAGGCGTCGGATTAAGGAGCCGAGGCGTCGGATTAAGGAGCCAAGGCGTCGGATTAAGGAGCCAAGGCGTCGGATTAAGGAGCTAAGGCTTTGATCTCTAGGCCATAAATTCGTGCCCTTCCGCAGTGCGCCGGAGCCTCGAGCCCAACAAAGCCACCCTCCCCCGCCACGAATGGCACGAGCAGGTAGTTTTGCGTGTTTAAGACATCGATCGCGACAGGCTCTTTCCCGCCACCATACCATTTCCAAGTCGTCCCGCGATCCGCGGTCACGCTGAAGAACATCATATATTCCTGCCCCGCCTGAAGTGGAACCGGCACCTGGATCCGACGCGATTCAGGTGGATTATCGACCAGAAACTTTGTCTTCCCTACCGGCGCCGCGTCTGGAGCAGAACTGCTCCAATTATAAAATCCGGTGAGGTTGTTGTACTTCACTACGCGGCGAGAACTGCGGTCAAAGAACCGTGCGTGATCGCGAGAGTGAGCTGCATTCTTCTGAATGAAATCAATGGGAACAAAATCAGCCCGACGCGTGAACAGGTAGGTTTCATTAAACACGAAGAGGCAGACCTTGCGGTTCTGAACGTACGACAAGGGTTCGCGTGCGAGGTACTTGCCCATCATCATGGTGCCAGCTGGCCGACGAAACGAGCTCGGCACCACGCCCTCTGTCGCGTATGCAATTTGCTCCGCGATGGCAGCCCCTGCCACCCCATAGCTCCTTGGAACTTTTGCATAACTATCGCCAATTACGAGAAGCGGGGACTGGTCTGAGAGCTGCAGAATGCTTCCATCCTGCTGCCGAATTTGACGACAGACCCGCGATACCGCTTGGGTATACGGCTCATGCAAAGGATACAGGAGGTTCGTATAGCTCAGCGATTGGCTAATCAAATTCGTCGCGCTTGGCATGAGAGGATAGCGCTGCAACCGAGTCGCAATGTGATCCGCGGTGATTTCGAGCACCCCCGACCCGGGATGCACATCCGTGGTTTCGTAGTAGGCAAAATCATTGCGGGTTTGAATCCCCTCTTTTAGAGCGGGGAGTACATCGATGGTTTCAAGCCCTGCTTTGAGAAGGTGGCGATGCGCTTTTAAGCGAGCCGAGGCTTGAATACCAAGCGGTGGGACATGGTCGACAAAGAGATCCACCGCTACGCTGTCTCGATCGGGAATGGGGACAAGGATGAGATCGCAACCGAGCTGATTGAAGCCCTCTTGGATGAGGCGAAAAGTTTCGACTACGCGTAGCTCTGGCTCTGCGGCTTCGTCCCACGTTTTTACGAGATGCCAGGGGCTGGCATAGCTGATGCCCCGATCTAGCCAAAGCGGTCCTTGGTTCTTTTTCAGCTCAGCCTGTAGCGACTTGGAAAGGGCACGGTTGGATGCCTCCCACTCGGACATCGGCCCGTACGATGCAATCCGTGCTTCGATATCTTGAAGGTCGTGTTGAAGCTGGGCGTTGCGAGACAAGACCGTAGAGGCACCGCCAGGGAGAGGAGCGGCCCCGCCAGGAAGAGGAGTGGCCGTTGCGGCTGGATTAACGGTTGAAAGAGCTGGACCAACGGTTGAAAGAGCTGGATCAACGGTTGAAAGAGCTGGTTCGGCTGCAGGCAAAGAAGGTACCGGAGCAAGCGCAGGACGTTGGTCCAACTCGGGCATCACGGGTTCCCGGAAGGATCCCGTGCTAAAGCTTGCGATCATGTCGCAGTGAGTACTGGCGTAGAGATCGAGTTCGAGCGAATCAATATCATCGATCAGCTGAACCGTCCGGATTGCATCCGTAGCTTGATGGAATGGAAGCAAGCGAAGCCGCACGAGTCCACCAACCGCAGCTGCGGCTTCCGGCTCGAGTAAACGCCGGGTGAAGCCTGGTAAGGCGACCAAAATAGTGGGATCTACCATCATTTCCCCCTGCAAGATATGCTCAACCTCGACTCGCACCGTGAAGCGGCAGTCTGGATACGGAGCCTCCAAAGGCTCCGGTAAAGCTGAGATTTCTCGGATGGTGCCCTCAATTTCCAACCTATCTATGGCCGGCGTAACCGCTACGTCCTGCTGACAGCTTGCGAGGAAAAAAACAGGGCTGCCCAGCACGAAAAGGAACCAAATTTGGCAAAACCACCGTGTTTGCATGATATATTGAGAGGAAAAGGACTGCACGATTTGTCGCAATTTAGAAAAAAATAGCTGATTTTCTTGAAAGTGATAGGAATCTAAAAAGAGACATTAAATTATTTCGCAAGTAAACACCGTAAAATTACAATAGTTTTCTTAAAAAAAACCACAGTTGGTAACACTGGTATGATTCATGCTATATTCATGGTTAGCCTTACTTACTAACCCAAGGATCTTGATAAAATGAACGACCGGCCAAAACAGACAATCTTATTTGTCGATGATGATCCGATGATTCGCCGTGTAGCGGAACGAATGATTGGCTCGATGGGGTACGACTCGGTGATCGCCGAGAATGGGCGCCGCGCCCTAGACATGATGGAGGGGAACGACGCAATTGATCTCGTAGTAACGGATCACCACATGCCAGAAATGGGAGGCCAAGAGCTTACGTCAAATTTACGCAGTACACGGGGAAATACAAAAGTAGTCATGATTACCGGTGACCAACGTGTGGCTGATCAAGTCGAACTTCAAGAAGACCCAAACACATTTTTTCTTTGCAAGCCTTACAGTTTAGATGCATTTCGGAAGGCGATTAAAGAGGCGATTGACAGCGAATAAGACGTTAACAGGGCCTTATGAATCAGGTTGACGAAGAATCGCAAAGAAACCCCTGACGAGAATAACAGAAAACTGAGCGTAGAGCTCAAAGGATAAAATACCCATTGGGAATGGAACCGGACAGCATTGCTTGGAGCGTAAGCCAGGAGCTGGTCATCGAATCGATGGTCACCAGCATGGCGGAGCTATCCAACGCTCAAGGCCGTACCCTTTCCGATTTATCAAGCGGGAGTCCATCCGCCCCCTCCGGCCAAGCGGTCGGAACCGTGATTCCAACCGAACGGGATCATCAACGCGCCCTCCAAGGCGAGACAGTCCGACGCGAACTACGCATCAACGACCTAGTGATTGAGACTGCGCTACATCCCATGCGAAACAGCGCTGGCGAGGTAGAACGCGTCGTGGGTCTCGCCATTCCATCTCGCGGCATGGAAGACGAAAAAAATTCAAACGTCTCGCTGATCACCGCGATTCTCAGGGCGGAGCAAGTCCCCCGTTTCATTTTTGTTTCAGAACGTATTCAAACTCTCACGCAACATCCGGCTAGCCTTTGGGTTGACGATGAAGACCTCTGGATTCGCAGCCTGCATCCAGAAGATAAGGTTCGCGTGTTGGCAGAAACCCGTCGCGCCCTGGTCGAAGGCGAGGCCTTTGAGATCGATTACAGGTTCCACGCCAAAGACGGGGCGGTCCTAGAGATGAGTATCGTCGCAAACCCCAGTGCCGACAAATCCTTTCACCAGGCGATGATGACGATTCGCCCCGCACATTTGGGCGGAGCGCTTGCACGACCTACCCACCCTTTAATGCAGTTCCACCGCCTCGATGTCGTCAGTAAACTAGCTGGGGGTATCGCGCATGAATTCAACAACCTCCTGACCTCAATCAACGGCTATGCCCGATTGATTCATGACCAAACCTCCGTGGATGACCCGCTGCATGAACACGCCGCCACAATTCTTTCCTGCGGAGAACAAGCCGCAGATCTCACGGATCAACTCCTCAAATTTTCCCGCAAAAAAGCCTCCCGCAAATCTCAGCTAAACTTGCATAGCTTGATTGAAGACCTGCGGCCAATTATCAAATCGAATCTCGGTGATAACATTCGCTTCGAAGAATTTCTCGATGCGCGCGCGCCGTATTTACTCGGGGCAAAGAACCAGGTTGAAGAGGCGATTATTAACCTCACGGTGAATGCCGCGGAAGCGATGCCAAAGGGCGGTGTCTTTATCCTACGAACCCGAACGGTAAATTTGAGCGAGCGTGACGCTTCTGAGTGGGGACTCGTCGCCAAGCAGAATTACATCGAAATCACGGTAGAAGACCGCGGTGTCGGTATTGACGAAGGCATGGCCGAACATGTGTTTGAACCTTTTGTCTCAACCAAAGACCCTGGCAAAGGCCCCGGCTTAGGGCTTTCCATTGTTTATAGTATTGTGGAAGAAAACGATGGCGTCATCAGCTTCAGCTCGGTGCCTGGCCGCGGCACCCAATTCCTCATTCTCTTTCCTCAAAATGCAATCGAAGCCCCGACGGACAAACCCGAAGGCGGTTTCAACGGCAACGAAACGGTTCTCCTCATTGAAAACGACCGAGTGCTACGACAACTCACTGCCAATTATTTGAAGCGTCATGGATACAACTGCCTCGAAGCAGGTGACGGTTATGAAGCAACGGAAACGATGACCCGCCTCGGCAACGACATCGACATGGTCATCAGCGATGTCATGCTCCCATACATGAACGGCTTGCAGGTGATTTCGATTCTGCGAAACATGAATCCAAACCTGCGTGTCTTGTATATTTCCGGCTATGCGAAAGACGCGATCTCAGAAGGCGAAGATACCTTGTTCGCCAATAATTTTTTGCAGAAGCCTTTCGATGAGGAAAAGCTCATGACCTATGTACGCCGCATCTTAGACGCGTCGCCACAGCAGGTCTGACCGGACCCCTCACTCCTATTTAGCCCTGCCCAGTCCAGCTTAGTCCAGCTTAGCCCTGCCCAGTCCAGCTTAGCCCAGTCCAGCTTAGCCCTGCCCAGTCCAGCTTAGCCCTGCCCAGTCCAGCTTAGCCCTGCCCAGTCCAGCTTAGCCCTGCCCGGTCCTTATCACACTTGGCTAGCCTTCTAATAATTTGTCGAACTCACCATTTTCGATCATCGACTCGAGCTTACGCCAGCCGCCGACATAGGTTCCATTGACGAAAATCTGGGGAACAAACTCTACCTTTTCGCCGCAGCGCTCGTACATTTCCTTGGTAATATCCGAGTCGACAAACTCATCGGCAACCGAGTCGTAGATCACCTCTTTGGCGGTAAACTCTAAATCACGGCTACTTAAATAATCCATTGCCTTGTGGCATAGGCCACATACTTCTGCGTAATATACATCAATTGTCATAGTCGTCTCTATTTTTGCTAAGCTTAACCCAGTGTGGATGAATCTCAAGACACAAACCGCTACCCTTGACAAAGGGACCCGCGAAAATTCATAGTGGCCAAAAGGAGCTCATGCCAGAAACCTCACCAATACCCCCATCCTCTTTGGAAAACCAGATTTTGCTCGAAACGACAGGCAAGGTCCTTGTGGTTGATGACGAATTGGCCAACCGTCGTCTCTTGCACGATATTCTGACCAAACAGGGGCACGAAATCTCTCAGGCCGAAGACGGCGTTATCGCCCTCGATGCGATTCAGAAAGATCCACCAGATGTCGTCTTGCTCGACGTCATGATGCCGAATTTGGATGGCTTTGAAGTCTGCCGTCGATTGAAGGCGGATACAAACACCGCGCATATCCCTGTCATCCTTGTCACCGCATTATCCGACCGTGATGATCGGCGCACCGGGATTGCGGCTGGAGCCAATGAATTTTTGAGCAAACCGATTGACTTAAAAGAAGTCCAGCTCCGGGTAAAAAATGCCATTTCACGCAAGAAAGCATACGACCGAATCCAAGAAGATTATCTTAAGCTTCGCGAACTCGAAGTTCTGCGCGACAACCTGATTGAGATGGTGGTACACGACATGCGGTCACCTCTGCTTTGCATCAGCAGTTACCTCGAGCTTTGGCAACACAGCGTGAGTGCAGAAGATCGGAACTGCGAAACCGGAACCTTTGTCCGCGATGCGCTATCTCAGACATCAAGACTCGTGGGCATGGTCAGCGACCTCCTTGATGTGAGTCGGCTTGAAGGTCGCGAACTACCCCTCACCCGAAGTATTGGCCCGTTGATCCCGACCATTGAAGAAGCGGTGCAGATTGCCTGCCCCGGCGATGACGGGACTCGGATTGTGATTCAGGATGAAACAAACGCCATCGAATTTAGCTACGACCGCCATATTATCCTTCGCGTCCTGACCAATCTACTCAGCAACGCGATGAAATTTAGCATGTCGCTAACCAATCCGGTGACGGTAAAGATTCGCGAAGAAGGCGATATGGTTGGTTGCTCGGTGACAGATTTAGGTGCTGGGATGACAGAAGAGGATGCATCCCGTGTGTTTGATAAATTCTTCCAAGCCGAGGCAGGAAAGAAAGCAAACGTCCCGTCCACCGGACTGGGCCTGACCTTCTGCAAACTCGCACTGGAAGCTCACAAAGGAGAAATCGGGGTCAACAGCAAACTCGGAGAGGGCAGCACCTTTTGGTTCACCCTCCCCAAAAATTAACTCTGGGCCACTGCATTGATCTCTCAAACGATAGAACGTCACCTGAGGCACACAGCCAAACGTGGCTCGGCAGGAATCCTCCTGTTACTCCTAACCGTTGCAGCAATTTTTGCTGCCGTCTATTTCGGTTCTCAATACGCCTCGCCAACCTTACTCGCGGCGGGTGCAGCATGCATCGGACTTGTTGGCGGCGCTGTCGCAATCCTCAGCCGAAACGGAACACCCACCGTCACCTCAAACCAAAACGGGACCGCAACGCAACGCCTCCCGGATCAACCGGATCGCGATAAAGACCCAAGCGCTTCACAAAGCGGTCATGGGCGCAAGCCGGACACAAAAGACGGCATTCTCGGCAACAGCGAATCAAATTCCGCGCCCACTAAAATTCCCCTTGAGACAATCGAGGGGCACCCTGACGCCCGCGACACCCATTCCAGTTCTGGCTCAGTCGCACAAAACGCTTTGGCAAAGCCCGCTGAAAAAAAGTTTGATGTAACCGAGTCGCTTTTCCGCTCTGGCTTCCTCGCCGGCATGAGTCACGAGCTCCGCACCCCGCTCGGAGTGATCTTAGGCATGTCCGAAGCCCTGCAAGACGACATCTATGGCCCATTGGCCCAGGATCAACGCGCCCCCGTACAACAGATCGAAGCTTCCGGCCGACACCTCCTTCAAGTAATCAACGAGATCCTCGACTTTTCTAAAGCAGAAGCAGGGCAAATCGATCTGCAAATGCAGCCGATTGAAATCGAAGTCCTTGCAGACGAATGTGTGAAGGCAATGTTACCTCAAGCCTTAACCAAGGGCATTGAACTCACACAGAAAGTGAATGGGGACCTAACCGGATTTTCGGCCGACCTCCGCCGCCTGAAACAAATCATCATGAATCTCATTGCCAATGGGGTGAAGTTCACCAAAGCGAAAGGCAAAGTAGGACTCGATATCTCAGGGGACAAAGACGCTAAAGAACTCCATTTCTCAATCTGGGATACGGGGATCGGCATTGCTCCCGCAGATACGGAACGGATCTTTGAACCCTACGTGCAGCTCGACGACGCGCTCAACCGGAAATACGGCGGAACCGGAGTTGGACTCGCGCTGGTGAAACGGATGGTCGAATGGCATAACGGCAGGATTCAAGTCGACAGCGAGCCCGGCCACGGCAGTCGCTTCACAGTGTCTCTTCCCTGGGGCGTTGCCAACGGAAAGACAACCGTAGTCCAAGCCGATCACCGCGAGACCTTGCAGCGCATTCTTTACTTTGAAGATTCCGAACTCGCAGCCACCCAAGTCCAACTCTACCTCAAAGAACTTGGGGTCGAGTGCGTGGTAAACACCGCTGGTACCAATGCGCTCCGCACCATCAAAGACATCAAGCCCGATGCCATTTTACTCGACATCATCCTCCCCGACATTTCAGGCTGGGAAATTCTCGAGCTGATCAAAAAAGACGACGAGGTAAAAGACATTCCCGTAATCATCGTATCCGCCGTCGATCAACGCAAGGAAGCGTTTGAGATGGGAGCACAAGCTTATCTGGTCAAACCGATTAATCGCAACCGCTTTCGCAATACCCTGCGACAAGTTTTCCCCGAAGCGATTCAACGCTTGGTCACAGCCAAGGAAACCAAGCCACCGACGACGACGAGCAAGGGTTCAATCCTCATGATCGAGGACGACATGGGCAACATCCATACCTTGCAACGCTATTTAAATACCCGTGGGTATTCCGTCTCGGTCGCACTGAACGGCCAAGAAGGGCTCGACTACCTGAAGCACAACATGCCCGATATAATAATTATGGATATCCAGATGCCCGTCATGGGCGGACTCGAAGCCATCCAAGCAATTCGCGCCGATGCACGTGTAAGACATTTGCCCATCATTGCCCTGACCGCTCTAGCCATGCCGGGAGACCGAGAAGCCTGCCTCGAAGCCGGAGCAGACGACTACTTATCCAAACCGGTCACCCTCAAAGAGCTCGCAGGTAAAATCAACGACCTGCTGATTAAAAGCAAATAGTAGATCGATCCGGCTTGGAATTTATTCCGTCAACGGCAGTCACGCCTTCGACGAAATAACACCTCTTGACCTTGGCCTTGACCTTGACCTTGACCTTGACCTGAAAAATGGTGCCTAGAGAGAGGGGGTCAAATCGGAAACGAAACCATCTATTTCGCCCTCTGTCCCGAATGGCACTTAGTTAAGCCGATTTGCATAAAAAGGAGATCGCTCTGCCCTGAAAAGAAAGCCGGAGGCTTGAAGGCAATTAGCCGGTCGGTGACCGAAGGGAACCACCGGAAACCATCGAAAATAACTCTCGATCGCTGGAAGCGCGGTCGGAATACAACCTACATGTCCTCTGCTTTCTGTCCCCGGAGGGGTCAACGATTCAACGATTCAACGATTTAACGATTTAACGATTTATAGTTCGGGGTTTCAACCTCGAGACACATCCGAACTGACCCATGCGCCCCGGAGGCGGCGCACGAAATACTTCTAACCGCATCCAACAACGTCCGATAACTTAGGTCGCAATCTTACGCTGCGGCGCGTCGTTCCAGAGGCCTTCGATGTCGTACTTTTCGCGCGACTCTTCATTCATCAAGTGAACCACCACATTGATGTAATCGAGCACGATCCACCCACTGGCAGCTGTGCCCGACTTGCGGTAGACCTTATCGCCTTCCCCCTTGAGATGCTTTTCCAGATCAGCAAACAACGCCCCCAAATGCGGGGTCGAATTACCCGTGGCCAACACATAGTACTTGGTCACAGTCGACATTTCCCGCATATCGAGAACACAAATATTTTCCGCGATCATGTCCTCAAGGCGCTCAGTTACGCGGTCGAGTAATTTATCGGTTTCAGCTTGGGATGTAGATTTCGTCGTCATAACCGCCTCGGTAGGCTGGGAAAGGGGAAAGGAAGCGTATAATCCCTGTGTTTTGATAAAGTCAAGTACCGCGTGGGGAAGAAACTCGTCCACCGATTCGCCCGCCGCGATGCGTCGCCGCACCTCAGAAGAGGAAATCGGGAAATCCGCCTCGATGTGATATCGCTGTAACGCGGTCGCCTGCGCCTCGCTTAAACGCAACTCTTCTGCAGTACACTGCGCAATCGACGCATAGCCAGGACGGTTCACGACGATAAACGAACAGAGCTCGAACAGCCGATCCACCGCCCGCCACTTATGCAGCGACGGCAGGTTATCCGCGCCGATGATGAAAAAAAGTTCCGCCTCCGGATGTAGTTGATGAAAGTGCTCCAACGTGTCGACGGTATACGAAACTTCTTCGCGACGGCACTCATAGTCACTGATTTCAAAGTCTGGATAATCCGCCAGCGCCAGCTCGAGCAAATCAATGCGCGCCTCGGATTCGGCCGGAGGCTGATCGGTTTTAAACGGCGACACATGATTCGGAATACAGACCAACCGATCCAAGCCAATCGCCTGCTTGGCGGCCAAGGCAATCCCCAAATGCCCATTATGCACAGGATTAAAACTCCCGCCAAAATAACCGATCTTCATGCTACATTCTTCATGCTACATCTACATATAAGTGGTGTACATGTCCATGACCACGTAACGCGGATCGCTCCGGATCACCTGCACCAACTTCGCCATACGCTTTTCAACAATCTCTTTGGTTCCGGCCACCGAAACAAAAGCGAGCTCGGCCCCTTTCCAAAGGTCCTGCTTTCCCGTTTCCGCGACCGAGACATTCATATGCGCCACGGTTCGATCTTTTAGACTACGTATAACACTGCGCTTGTCCTTCAAAGATCGCGCTTCGGGAATGCTGATCTGGAGCTGTAATAATGAAATGACCATGACCCGTTAAACAAGCTGGGCCTCCGAATTACAAGCCGTTTGCCAAAGGATCGTCGCTAGGCCCCGAACCTGAACCTCAAAAAAGATCTCCTTGCCGATCCGCCAAAAAAGTTGTTTGGGAATACAAGAGAATCGCAAACCCTCTCAACCATTCCGAACAACCCCTTTCATCAGCTAAACGATATCTGCCTCCACCCACCCCATGCCGACTTGGTTACAAACGATTTTCATCTGGCTCTACGCCCTGCCCTCTTTGGTCTTGGCCTTCTTCGCCATCAACATGTACGTGCTAGTCATTCTCTTCAAACGTCGGCTGACGGCTCACCGCAAAGAAGTGACTGACCTCTACGCCGCCTTCGAGGCGAGCGGAACCGAGCTCCCCCTCGTCGTCACCCAGCTCCCGATTTACAACGAGTTCAACGTCATCGAATCCTGTCTCCGCGCTGTCGTTGACATGCAGTACCCCGCCGGACGACATCACATTCAAATTCTCGATGACTCGACCGACGAAACCAGCGCGCTGGTCGACCGCCTTGCGGCAGAGCTCCGCGCCGAGGGAGCCCACATCGATATCCTTCGCCGCGAGAACCGAATCGGCTACAAAGCCGGGGCGCTCGAAGCCGCCATGCAGCATACCGAGGCGGACTACTTTGCCATCTTCGACGCCGACTTTTGTCCGCCAGAAGACTTCCTTCTACGCGCCATGCCCTTGCTAGTGCAGCAGCCAAAGGTCGGCCTCATCCAAGCGCGCTGGGGACATCTCAACCGCAACGAATCGCTTCTCACCCAAGCCCAAGCCATCGCGATCGACGGACACTTCACCGTCGAACAACCCGCCCGTGCTTGGAATGGGCTCTTTATGAATTTCAACGGCACCGCCGGTATCTGGAAACGCGCCGCCATCGAAGGCGCCGGCGGCTGGGAGCACGACACCCTCACCGAAGACATGGACCTCAGCTACCGCGCCCAACTCGCGGGTTGGAAACCATTTTTTGCCTGGGACCTCGAAGCCCCCGCCGAACTCCCCCAGGACATCAACGCGTTTAAGTCGCAGCAATTCCGCTGGGCCAAGGGCAGCATCGAAACCGCGCGCAAACTTCTTCCCCGCGTTCTGCGCGCCCCGCAAGTCAGCCTCTTCGCGAAGGCCCAAGCCATCTTTCACCTCACGCATTATTTCATGCACCCGATCATTCTGTTCATGGCCTTCATGACCTATCCGGTGCTCCGCTTCACCTGGCTACAGGAACACCCCCTCCCCTTCGGCATGCTCATCGGAGTCATCCTCCTCAGCACCCTCGCCCCTGCCTCACTTTACGCGGTGGCGCAAAATGCCCTCGGCACCGGCTCCTGGAAACGCCTGCGCGTCATGCCCGTACTCAGCATCATCGGCATTGGCATCGCCGTCTCCAACACCCGCGCCGTCTGGCAGGCCATGCGTGGCAAAAAAAGTGGCTTTGTCCGCACCCCAAAACGCGGTGAAAACAATACCATCCGCTACCGCATCAGCATGCCTTGGCTCGCGGTCATCGAACTCTGCATTGGCGCATACTGCTTCTTCACCCTCGTAGAATACCTGCTTTCGAAACGCGAAGCAGCTGTCCCCTTTATTTTCCTCTACGCCATGGGCTTCACCGGAGTGGGCCTGCTCTCGCTCCTCGAAGCCTTCCGAGTCAACCGAGGATAAGCAAGGTGAGCGAATCCGCCCCGCCGCCTCAACCAGGCAAACAACCTAGCCTTCGAACCGACAACAAAAGCATCGGTATCGCACTCGCTGGCATTCTCGGCCTGTGTTTCTGCGCCCTGCTCTTTGGCTTTGGCGGCATGGTCGGATCTGCGCCCATTCGCAACATCCTTCTCCACCTCGGCATGCTCGGCTTCGGCTATCTCTGGTGGAAACACACCCCATCTAAACTCCTGTGGATCCTGCTTCCCGCCGCCGCGCTTCGCCTCCTCATGCTCCCCATGCCGGTGAGCGACGACGTGCATCGCTACGTCTGGGAAGGCATGATCCAGCTCGAAGGCGCCAACCCTTACCTTTTACCGCCCGACGCCGAACCCCTCGCTCCGCTCCGCGCCAACGCACCCTACTGGGAAGGCATCAACCACAAAGATCTCACCGCGATTTACCCGCCGGGGGTCATGCTGATTTTCCGAGGTCTCGCGGCCATTCACCCCTCTCTGCTTTGTTTCAAACTCGCCATCCTCATCACCGACTTCGCGGTCGTACTCCTCCTCGTCGCGCTACTGAAAAACATGGGCCGCCAACTTCGCTGGGCCGGCCTCTACGCCTTCCACCCTCTCGCCCTACTCTGCTTTGCCGGCGAAGCCCACCTCGACGCCTTCATGCTCCTCGGTATCGTGGGAGCCCTACTCGCCTACTACCGCAAGCAGTACGCCTTGATGTTTATCGGCCTCGCTCTCGCAGTACATGTGAAATACGTCGCTCTCTTGATCCTGCCCTTTTTCATCCTCCGCACGACCTGGCGACACAGCTGGGTTTTCGGTCTTGCCCTCCTCCTCCCCATCTTCGCCTTCGGCTTCGGCCCAGAGCTTCTTGCAACCTTGAAGGAATTTTCCACCGGGATGCACTACAACGGATCGGTGCACCAAATCTTCCGCCTGCTCTTCCAAGGCAGCGGAAGCGCTGCATCGATTGTGAGCCTGCTCCTCCTCGCCGGCGGCGTCATGGTGATCCGAGGCTTCAACAGCCATCCGGTCGAAGGAAGCGTCGCTGCCCTCGCGCTCCTCCTCCTCCTCGCACCCACGGTCCACCTCTGGTACTTCTGCTGGATCCTCCCGCTGCTGTGCCTCATCCCCGCCCGCCCACTCCTGATCCTTGGCGCCAGCCTCAGCCTCACCTACCTGAACCTCGGGAGTTATTTTAAGACAGGGATCTGGATCGAGCACAGCTGGGTGAGCTGGCTGGTCTGGATGAGCCCCCTCCTCTTTTTTGCCTTCCGCTTGCCGCGCCGACAAAGCCTCTACGACGCAGCCGCTGTCGCCAATGATGCAGCGACTGTCACCAATGACTCGACCAAACCCCGCGCCGAGAGCATCTCGATTCTCGTCCCGGTTCTGAACGAAGAAAACGAACTGCCCGGATTTTTCCAAAGCCTCGACAATACGCTTCACCAACCGCTCGAAATTCTCATCGGCGACGCGGGCAGCACCGACCAAACCGTTTCCATCGCCGAAGCCAATGGGGCCCAAGTCATTCACTGCTCCGAAAAAGGCCGCGGAAACCAAATTGCCAGCCTCATCCCACATGCCAGCGGCGACGTTCTTTTCATCGCTCACGCAGACATGCGATTCGAACCACACGTCTTGGCAAAAATTCTTGTCCGCATGCAGGCCACCGGCATCGACTTCGGATCGGTGGGCGGCAGCTTCGACTCAACCAGCCCCTTTCTTAGACGCATCGCCTGGCTGAATCAGCTTCGGGCTCGCTTCGGAGGCATCAGTTTCGGCGACCAAGGTCAATTCATCCGACGCGACGCGCTTGAGACCATCGGTGGCTTTCCTGCGCAACCCCTGCTCGAAGACGTCGAGTTCTCCCTCCGCATGCGCGAACGCGAGCGCCCACTTTACCTAAAAGGCGGCATCCGAATTTCCCCACGCAAATGGGAACAACGCGATAAAGGGCGGCATACCAAGCAGGTCATCCACCTTGTGGCCACCTGCCTCTTCGCCCGCTTTTGGGGCCGAAAACAAGACGCCTCCGCCCAATACAAGGCGTATTACCGCCAAAACGACGGCGTTAATACGACCATAAAGCACAAAAAATGACCATGGATTTGCTAAAGCTTTGTCGGTGTTAATGCTCGACAAAAGAATCGCAAAAAACCACGAATAACAGGTCGGTTTCAGGACGAGTTTATATTTTTACAACCAATAACTCGGACGCATTTAATAAGTAAATCAGGAGTGGTCAACGTATGACAAACATCAGTGAACAAGATAAGAAATTAATTTTTTGGGCAAGTTTTCTAGCCCTTGCAGCCTGCGGATTCGGCTTTGCATTCCGTGTCATGGTTTGCTTCGGAACCTGGGCCACAGAATTTAAGCTTACAGGCCAAGAAGCCGGTAACATTTTTGGGGCCTCCCTTTGGCCCATCGCGATTACCATGATTCTTGGTAGTTTAGTCATTGACCGTATCGGTCACAAATTAGGCCTATACATTGCCTTTGCCTTGCAAATCATTTCAATCATTCTCTGTTGGAAGGCTGGCTCAGCAAAGGCACTTTATTGGGCCTCTTTCGCTGCCGGTCTTGGACACGGTCTCGTAGAAGCGGTCATCAATCCCGTTTGTGCGACAATTTATCCCAAGCAGAAGACCAAAATGCTTTCGATTCTTCATGCGGCTTGGCCTTTTGGTCTCGTTGTAGGCGGATCCTTGATGCTCCTTCCTGGATTGGATGAACTCCCTTGGACAACTCAATGCTTCTGGATGCTCATCCCTGTGATCATTTACGGCATTATGCTTATCAAGCCGAAATTTCCAGTCGACGAACGCGTGGCGGCTGAAGTGCCTTATCGCGACATGCTCAAAGAAGTCGGCTTTCTCGGAGCGTTCCTTGCTTCCTTCCTGATGTTCTACGAACTATTCCGCGTTTTCCTCGGAGGTTCTGAAAACGAAACCATCCAAATGATGATGGGCAACCTGCTTCCGATCAGCCTCGGTGTTGGCGTGGTCCTCGGCGGTCTATTTGGCCTCTATACCAAATCCCTCGGCAAGATTCTTTACTTTATCCTTTGCCTCTTGATGGTTCCGCTCGCAACCACCGAGCTGGGTACCGATGCATGGATCAAAGAACTCATGACACCAACCATGGGTAAATGGTCTGGTTGGGCGATTGTGCTCTCAGCATTTATCATGATGATCCTACGCTTCCAAGCGGGGCACCTTACCAAACGCTTTTCTCCACCAACCATTTTGGTGATTAGCTCTTTCTTCTCACTCGCTGGATTGTTTGTCCTTTCAGCTGTGGGTGGCTGGCTGGTAATTTTGGCCTTCGTACTCTACGCGATCGGGCAAACCTTCTACTGGCCCACCGTTCTCGGCTTTGTTGCTGAGCAGTATCCTCGTGGCGGGGCACTTACCTTGAACACCGTTTCAGCGATTGGCCTTCTCTCTGTAGGCATTATCGGCACCCCGATTATGGGCGCCTTTTATGATAACCACCTGAAAACCAACGTAAAGCTGGTTTCGGAAGAAATCTATCAAGAGGCAGCGGTTGACGGAAACTTCTTCGGCAAAAGCTATGAATCGATCGATAAAGGGAAAGCCATCGAACTAGCTGAAAAAGCCGGTATAGCAGATGAAGTCAATGAAGCGGTTATCAAAGCGTCCAGCCAATCGCTCCGGACCACCGCTATCGCTTTTCCATTGGTTATGTTGATATGCTTCAGTCTGATCGCTCTTTGGTATAAATCCAAGGGCGGGTACCGTCCTGTTGAACTTAGTAGCACTCACTAAGAGCTAAACGAAGTACACAGTGTTAAAAGCCACGCCCTTTGAGGCGTGGCTTTTTTTGTGCCTAAAGCGAATCGCCGAAGGCCAAGGAGCGGCGGTTTCCAACCGCCGAAATTTATATCCTTCCTCTTTACGCCCCCTCTTGGCAGAAGGATTATTTTTACTCTTTGAAAGCGATATCGCAAAAAACGTACCGATTCGAAAATAATTAAACTGTCCGGCGGTTGGAAACCGCCGCTCCTTGGGCTGTGCCAATTTATTCGATACGGATTTCCCAGCTATGCCCGAGCGAGGCCATACATTCTTAGAAAGAATCGCCGAAGGCCAAGGAGCGGCGGTTTCCAACCGCCGAATTTTACATCCTTACTCTTTACGCCCCCTCTTGGCAGAAGCATTATTTTTACTCTTTGAAAGCGATATCGCGAAAAAAGTAACGATTCGAAAATAATTAAACTGTCCGGCGGTTGGAAACCGCCGCTCCTTGGGCTGTGCCAATTTATTCGATACGGATTTCCCAGCTATGCCCGAGCGAGGCCATGCATTATAAGAAGAAAGAATCGCCGAAGGCCAAGGAGCGGCGGTTTCCAACCGCCGAAATTTATATCCTTCCTCTTTACGCCCCCTCTTTTCATACGTACAAATCGGATATGCCGCTCAATTTTTTCAATCCGTATCAGGAAATCGACCAGAGCAAAAACCGCTTACCCCACTGGCAACAAGTCGGCGCCGTCTACTTTGTCACGTGGCGTTTAGCCGATTCAATCCCAAAAGACGTTCTCGATAATTACTTCGAGGACATGGAAAACTGGCTTCGCCATCACCCCAAGCCTTGGGACGGTAGAACCGAAGCAGCGCACCATAAATTGTTCTCCGCAAAGCTAGATACACTCATGGACAAAGGGGTCGGGGAATGCCTGCTACGCAAACCTTCCAATGCTTCTTATGTCAGTAGCGCTTTAGAATTCTTTGAAGGCGAGCGGACATCCGTGCTTAGTTACGTGGTCATGCCTAACCACATTCACTCGCTTTTCATTCTACATGATGATTACCGACTAGACCAAATTGTTCATTCATGGAAACGGCATACCGCGCTCGAAATAAACCGAGCGGAAAATCGTAGCGGCAGTCTCTGGCAGAAGGATTATTTTGACCGGCTTGTTCGTGATCGAGATCATTTCAATAATTGCGTTCGTTACATCCGTAGGAATCCAGAAAAGGCAGGTCTAAAACAAGATGAGTTTTTACTCTTTGAAAGCGATATCGCGAAAAAAGTACCGATTCGGAAATGATTAAACTGCCCGGCGGTTGGAAACCGCCGCTCCTTGGGCTGTGCCAATTTATTCGATACGGATTTCCCAGCTATGCCCGAGCGAGGCCATACATTATAAGAGAGAATCGCCGAAGGCCAAGGAGCGGCGGTTTCCAACCGCCGAAATTTATATCCTTCCTCTTTACGATCGACCCCTCTTGGCAGAAGCATTATTTTTATTCTTTGAAAGCGATATCGCGAAAAAAATACCGATTCGGAAATGATTAAACTGTCCGGCGGTTGGAAACCGCCGCTCCTTGGGCTGTGCCAATTTATTCGATACGGATTTCCCAGCTATGCCCGAGCGAGGCCATACATTCTTAGAGAGAATCGCCGAAGGCCAAGGAGCGGCGGTTTCCAACCGCCGAAATTTACGTCCTTCCTCTTTACGATCGACCCCTCTTGGCAGAAGCATTATTTTTATTCTTTGAAAGCGATATCGCGAAAAAATACTGATTCGAAAATAATTAAACTGTCCGGCGGTTGGAAACCGCCGCTCCTTGGGCTGTGCCAATTTATTCGATACGGATTTTCCAGCTATGCCCGAGCGAGGCCATGCATTATAAGAAAGAATCGCCGAAGGCCAAGGAGCGGCGGTTTCCAACCGCCGAATTTTATATCCTTACTCTTTACGCCCCCCCCTTGGCAGAAGCATTATTTTACTCTTATTAAACTGTCCGGCGGTTGGAAACCGCCGCTCCTTGGGCTGCGCCAATTTATTCGATACGGATTTCCCAGCTATGCCCGAGCGAGGCCATACATTATAAGAGAGAATCGCCGAAGGCCAAGGAGCGGCGGTTTCCAACCGCCGAATTTTACATCCTTAAGTTACTCAATACAATCGCGCAATGTCTACTCCATTGGCAACTCCATTGGCAACTCCATTGGCAAAAGGTAGCTACGACCTACCCTGTCACTTGGCCCTCGGAAGCACAGCATTTTACCTTGGCCTAGGCGCGGAAGCTCTTTAGCGTATGCGGAGATGTCGATCCCCTGGATTTCAGCCCTTATCCAATTCGCCCTGCAGTTCTACTTGCTAGGGGCCTGTTGGGCGTGGCTCATTCCG
>Ga0209187_1000784_pt1 | contig 46985 bp, 42 predicted proteins | sample BantaG_FD_187430 | JGI IMG/M metagenome (GOLD analysis project Ga0209187, IMG submission 187430) | Marine algal microbial communities from Bantry Bay, Ireland - BantryBay_4 metaG (SPAdes) (version 2) | ecosystem: Host-associated > Algae > Red algae > Unclassified | place: Bantry Bay, Ireland...
CTGATCCACTGATCCACTGATCCACTGATCCACTGATCCACTGATCCACTGATCCACTGATCCACTGATCCACTGATCCACTGATCCACTGATCCACTAATCCACTGATCCACTAATCCACCAATCCTCCTGTTTTATGCAAAATCGGCAACTGTGCTCCGTAGGCTTTGGAAATATTTTCTTCCGTAAAAGTTGTTTCTGTATCTCCCACGGCGATCAACCGTTGATTTAATAAGATCACTTTATCAAAATAGTTTTTTACTGAAGACAAATCGTGGTGGACGACTAGTAAGGTTTTTTGCTGAGCAGCCAGATTTTTCAGAATTTTAATAATTCTTTCTTCCGTGGTAATGTCGACCCCTACGAACGGCTCGTCAAAAAGAAAAATATCTGCCTGTTGGCACAACGCTCTGCCCAGAAAAACCCGTTGCTGCTGCCCCCCTGATAATTCACCAATCTGGCGATCTTTAAATGGGGTCATACCTACTTCCTCCAAGGCTTGATGTGCAAAATCATGATCCGTTTTACTCATCCGTTGGAACATTTTTTTGTGCGGATATCGTCCCATCAAAATAATATCATATACCGTAGCCGGAAACTGCCAGTCCACATCTGATTTCTGGGGAACGTAGACTACCTCTTTGCGAACCTCCTGAATGGTTTTTCCTTTGATGACTACTGTACCATTATTGATGTCAATCAAGCCCAGAATACCTTTAAATAAAGTAGATTTTCCCGCACCGTTCGGACCAACAACGCCGTAGACATTGCCCGCTTCGAGTTCTAAAAAAATATTGGTCAGTACGCGCTTGCGTTCGTACGATACCGAAAGCCCTTTTACGGAGATAGTAACTTGATTCATTATTTATTCATTTTTTTAACCATAAATAACATCCCGCCTACAAAAACTGCGGCCAGTAATCCAATCATGATATAATTAGAATTTCCGGATTTTTCTCCTCCGTGGTCGTGCCCATCTGCACCCGCTGATTCGCTTGCTTTTTTTCTCGACAGTGCCGCCACGATGGTGTTGGTATTATAAAGGAGCATATCCAGATAAGTCGGCGCTTCACTCTTTTCGTCGCCAATTGAATCCGAAAATAAACTTCCTCCTACGACAATATCGTTGTCTTTGGCGATTCTATTGAGCATTTTAGGGTTGATGGTTGATTCTACAAATACTGCCGGAACTCCCGATTCTCGAATCACTTTGTTGACCCGACGAATATCTGCTGTCTGTACTTCCGCATCCGTCGAAACGCCTTGAATGGCCTGCAAATCAAGACCATACCGACGTCCATAATATTGAAAGGCATCGTGTGAAGTAATCAGAATACGTTGTGCTTCCGGAATTTTCTTTATTTCTTTTTCAATGTATTCGTCCACTCCGGCGAGTTCACGGCTGTACGCTTCGTAGTTGCTGGTAATATCCGTTTTATGTTCTGGTGATAAATCAATCAGCGCGTCCCGAATATTTCGCAAATAAAATTCTCCCTTACTCGCGTCCATCCACGCGTGGGGATCGGCCGCTCCCTTGTAGGTCATACTGGTCAGTGCTGGTAGTCCCTCTGTAACGGTTACTACCGCTGCTTTTGTCCCCGAGTTTTCGATCAGTGAGTTTATCCACCCCTCGAAAGTCAATCCATTTTTTAAAATTAAATCTGCACTCGCTACCAGGCGGGCATCGCTAGGTGTTGGTTCGTAAATGTGCGGATCACCTCCGATGGGCACAATCATCTGGTAATCAAAATGATCTCCTCCAATATTTTTGGCCATGTCCCAGATCATGGAAGCGGTACTCGCTACGACTGGCTTGTCCTGTGCAGAGAGCATAGCGATGAAACAGGTATATATTAGAAGTAACAAGACTTGTTTTTTCATTTTCATTTTTTTGGTAAAGATAAGAAATTTAGGCTAACCTAAAAATAGAGTTTTGGTAGACTAAAACAGCAAAGTTGTTGTCAAAGCAAGTATTTTTATCTTAATTTGCTCTTGGAAGAGTAACCCTAATCAACCAATTTAGTATAAATACTACCAGTTATCTGGTTTAAACAGCTTCTAAACCAAGTTATATGTCAAATCCAAATTATATCATGATCGCCGGTGCTGGTGGTATTGGTCGGGCAGTAGGCTTGATCCTGGCAGACAATGCCTCTTTTGAGGCCGAAATTCACATCGGAGATCTTTACAAAGAAACAGCAGCAGCAGCAGCCAACTGGATCAATGAAGGGTGCAAAGCTAAAGTGGCCCACCCGTTTACCATGCCTCGGGAAGGTAGCAGCGATGCAATGGATACCGTTCTTAAGAAATGTGAAATTATTCTCGACTGTCTACCGGGTAGTCAGGCACCACGGATGGCTCGATTTGCCGCACAGCATGCTCTCCACTACGCCAATCTAACGGAGTACGTTAAAGAAACCAACGAGGTAATCGAAATTGCAAAAAAATCTAAAAAAGGGTTTGTTCTACAGGCTGGACTGGCGCCGGGATTTGTTAATATTTTAGGTCATCAATTGTTTCAGCGATTCACCAAACAGTTTGGGGTAGAAAAAGCAGACCGATTAGAGATGAAAGTTGGTGCACTGACCAGACACGCACAAGCACCTCACTTTTACGGATTCACCTGGAGTCCAGTAGGCGTGGCGACCGAATATTTAAAAGATTGTATTGCGGTGAGAAATCACGAAAAAGTAATGCTTTCTCCTTTGTCCGAAAAAAATACTTTAATCATTGATGGAACTACTTATGAGGACAATCTAACGTCCGGTGGCGCGGCGGATTTACCGGATGCTTTTGCTAAAAAAATAAAAAATCTGGATTATAAAACTTTACGCTATCCCGGTCACTACGATTGGGTACGGCAGATTCTAAGTGAAGAACCCGTAGGGAAAAATGCGATTGAATATTTACAGGAAGTGATGCAAACCAGGATTCCATCGGTAGAAGACGATGTGGTCATTGTATACGCAGCCATCGAGGGAAAAGATCAAAATGGTGTACTGCGTGGTATACAGGCTTCTTACCGGATTGAGCCCATTTACGTGGGAACTAAAAAACTCAGAGCCATCCAAACAACAACGGCGGCACCCTTAGCAGAAGTTGCGAGAATGTTGTTAACGGATAAATGGAGTGGGCCCGTTTTTCAAAGTCAACTGGACGTAGAGGCGTTTATGAACGGACCTTTTGTGGCGCCGATTTATGGGGCGGCGAGATAGGTAGGGACCGGTTAGCTAACTAGGTGAAAAAACAAGATGTTTTGTAGGCCGATTTTCAATATTATTTTAATACGGTCGAAGGAGCTAACCCGCCGACACTGGCTAACCAGCTAACCCGGCAATACCAAGTACATCACCTTATGCATCCCAATCGGCTTAATTTCAAAAGTTTCCCCGAGCTGTGAAAGTCCTGCCTTTTCGTAATATCCTGCCGCCGAAATTCGGGCATTACACCACCAGACTGGAACTTTCTTTTCTGTTAAAATCTCGTTTCCTTTTATTAATAGTTGGCTGCCTGCTCCTTGTCCGCGGAAATCCGGATCGGTTGCCATGCCGCGTAGACGGTACTGTGGTGCTCCGGCTAAGTCTGGATGTTTTTCCAAAAAATAGGAAGCGACGCAAATAAGTTGCTCGTCGTGAAAAGCACCAATATGGAAATTGACCGGGTCGTCATCGCCCGGATAATGACAAGCGGAAACAGGTTGGTGTGGACGCAGGACGGAATGACGAAGTGGAATCGTTTCTGCTGCGGTAATTTGGCGAATGTTAAACACTATCATTTAGTTAAATTTTATTAAAACAAAAATTGGGGAAGCTTACGAAAAAAATACGCGGTTGATGAGCTTTTTATCAAAAATAAAAAAAAATGCTGGTTGGCCTGTTTGCTAGTTAGCTTGTTTGCTGCTCTCCAAGGTTTTTTTAACGCGGTCGAAAGAAGTCAACTAGCTAACTAGCCAAAAAAAGGAACTTCCATTACCCCAATCCTGTTTATATCCTGTATCTTCGCCACCAATTCAAAATTTTACGACAAAAATGAACGATCCAAAACGATATATCATCACTTCGGCTTTGCCTTACGCAAACGGGGCCTTGCATCTGGGACACCTGGCGGGCGCTTACTTGCCAGCAGACATCTATGTACGTTACTTGCGACTATTGGGTAAGGACGTGGTCTGGGTTTGTGGCTCCGATGAGCACGGCGCGGCCATTACCATTCAGGCTAAAAAAGAAGGGACGACGCCCGAGGCGATTATTAATAAATACCACGAACTGAATAAAAAGACGTTTGAAAATCTGGGAATCTCTTTTGATATCTATCATCGGACGAGTGATCCGTTGCACCATAAAACGGCACAGGATTTTTTTAGGAAACTGTATGATCAAGGAGGTGAATTTGAAGAAAAAACGTCCGATCAATATTATGATGAGGAATTTAATCAGTTTCTAGCGGATCGCTATATTAAAGGTACTTGTCCAAAGTGTGGACATACTGAAGCTTTTGGGGATCAGTGCGAAAACTGTGGTTCTACCTTGTCTCCTTCGGAATTGATTGATCCGGTTTCTACGCTAAGTGGAAAAAAACCGACCTTGAAATCTACGACGCATTATTATTTTAAACTGGATAAACACGAGCAATGGTTGCGGGGCTGGATTGAAAATGGGGAAGTGGACGGTGCAAAAGTACACGAGGCGAAAGACTGGAAAAAACACGTAGTCGGGCAATGTTTGTCCTGGCTCGACGGTGGTTTGCATCCGCGGGCAATTACGCGAGACTTGGATTGGGGCATCAAAGTACCCGTGGAAGGTGCGGATGGAAAAGTGTTGTACGTTTGGTTTGACGCGCCGATTGGATATATTTCTGCGACCAAACAGTGGGCAGAAGATCACGGTAAAAACTGGGAAGATTACTGGAAGAGCGAAGACAGTCGATTGATTCATTTTATTGGAAAAGACAATATTGTTTTTCACTGTATTGTTTTTCCGGCAATGCTGAAGGCGCACGGAGATTTTGTCTTACCATATAATGTGCCGGCCAATCAGTTTTTAAATTTTGAAGGACGTAAATTTTCTAAATCCCGCGGCTGGGGAATTGAGCAAAATGATTATTTGGAAACGTTTAAAGATTTTCCTAACAAAGAAGATGCGTTGCGGTACGCGTTAATTCGTAATCTTCCCGAAAATAAAGATGCCGATTTTAAATGGGACGAATTTGTAGAATTTCACGACAACGAACTCGTTGCCAATCTTGGAAATTTTATCAATCGGGTAACGACGCTGACCACTAAATATTACGAGGGAAAAATCCCGACGACGACTAAATTACAGCTCGAACCGGTGAAGGAATTGATTACTAAACTGGAAGCGGCCCTGGACGGTTTTAATTTTAAAGTAGCGATCCAACTGGTCAATGAAATTTCCAGTTATGGCAACACTTATTTACAAGATGTTTCTCCGTGGAAAATTTATAAAGAAGATCCGGAAAGTCAGGAAGTAAAAGATTGTCTGGTGACCTGTCTGGAAATTGTGGCGTTGTTGAGTGTTTTTGTGGCGCCGTTTTTACCGTTTTCGTCGGCTAAGATCAGAGGGTTTATCAACTTGCCGGAATTAACGGATGGAGACTGGGAAACAGCTCAGACAAAACTTGAAAACGGCGAATCCCTTTATCCGGCAGACCACGTCATTAAAGAACCGGAATTATTATTTGCAAAAATCAATGACCGTAAAGATACGAGTCGCCTCGACTTAATCAATACCCAGAAAGAAAAGCTGGCCGCGATTCTGGAAGCAGAAAAAGCCAATGACCGCGAACCGATCAAGCCCGAAATTACGTTCGATGATTTTACAAAAATGGACTTGCGAACCGGAACGATCATCGAAGCGGAAAAAGTAAAAAAAGCGGATAAACTCCTCCAGTTAACGGTAGATCTTGGAACGGAAAAACGCACGGTGGTTTCTGGTATTGCAAAGTTTTACGAAGCGGAAAAAGTGATTGGTCAGCAAGTTTTATTATTGGTCAATCTGGCTCCCCGAAAATTACGCGGCATCGAATCACAGGGGATGATCCTGATGGCAGAAAACGAAAAAGGAGCGCTTTGTTTTGTCAGTCCAGAGAAAGGGTGGGGGAATGGATTTGTGGTGAAGTAAGATGGGTGTTGAATTACTGAGGGTTGAGGTGTTTGATCGTAGGAACAAGGCAATGCCTTGTTCCTACGATCAAACGATGAACTTACTGTAAGAACCAGAATAATATTTTAGAGTTAATTTTTTTACAAAAAAAGCAGACCTGGTATCACCAAGCCTGCTTTTTTAAATAATCTAAAACACGACAACCCTCATTTCTCAAACGCCTTATCCACGATCTTCTTTTGTTGTGCGTCGTGTACTTTCTTAAATCCGGAAGCCGGAGAAGCTCTGGCTTTACGCCCAATATATTTTGCGTTCGTCATCTTCAAGTGACCAAAAACGTAGCGCCAGGGACCCATATTTTCGGGTTCCTCCTGCACCCAGCACTTTTCTGCTTTTGCGTACCGCTTCATCAGCGTATCTATATTTTTCTGTGGGAAAGGGTAGAGTTGCTCAAAGCGTACAATGGCTATATCGGAGCGTTTTGTTGCAGTTTTTCGTTCTAGTAAATCGTAGTAAATTTTACCAGAGCAGAAAAGAACGCGTTTGATATCCTTAGCATTTTTATCGGTTACTTCCGGATCATCGTAGTATTCCTGAAAGTTATTATCGGTGGTAAAATCTTCTTTTTTAGAAATACAAAGTGGGTGTCTCAACAAAGATTTTGGAGACATGACCACCATCGGTTTTCTAAATGGCCAGGCCAATTGACGACGTAAGGCGTGGAAGAAATTGGCCGGCGTCGTGATGTTGGCAACAATAATATTGTTTTCGGCGCATTGCTGTAAAAATCGTTCTACCCGCGCACTCGAGTGTTCCGGCCCTTGACCTTCCATTCCGTGGGGGAGTAACATCACCAGACCGCTCATCCGTCGCCACTTACTTTCGGCGGCTACGATATATTGATCGACGATGGTTTGCGCACCGTTATAAAAGTCTCCAAATTGTCCTTCCCAGATCACCAGTGTATCTGGATTAGCGAGCGAGTAACCGTATTCGAAACCGAGCACCGCAAATTCAGAAAGTAGAGAATTGTAAATTCTATATTTTCCTTGTTCTTCCTGAATAGAATTAATTCGATTATATGCTCTGTCGGGTACTTTTACATCGTTAAGTACGGCGTGTCGGTGGGAGAAGGTGCCCCGTCGAACATCCTGACCGCTCATTCTCACGTCTTTATTTTGTAATAAAATACTACCGTAAGCCATCAATTCGGCCATAGCCCAATCGAGGACTCCTTCGTCGAGAAGTTTTTGTTTTCCTTTGAGGAGTCGATTGACTTTGGATAGAGCGTTAAAATCAGCGGGAATGGTCATCAAATGATCAATTATTTTGTCAATCATTTTTTCGGCGATTCCTGTTTTTGGAGAAGCAAGAAAATCCTTATCATCTGATTTTCGGAGCGATTTCCACGACAACTCTGTTTCCTGATATTCGTAAGGAAGTGGTTTTTGGCGGACCTCATCCAGGCGATTCTGTAAATCATTCCAGAAGGACTTTTCCATATCCTCAGCCAGTTCTTTATCTACTTCGCCACGGGCGATGAGTTTTTCAGAATAGATGGCGCGAGGATCTTTATGTTCCTTGATGAATTTGTACATCTGCGGCTGGGTGAATTTTGGATCATCCCCCTCGTTGTGTCCGTGCTTTCGGTAACAAACCATATCGATAAAAACATCGTTGTTGAATTTCTGTCGGTATTCAGTCGCTAACTCCACGGCAAAAATGACCGCTTCGGGATCATCTCCGTTGACGTGAAATACGGGAGCCTGAATCAAACTGGCCGCTGCGGTGGAATAAGTAGAAGAACGCGCATCTTCGAAATCCGTCGTAAATCCTACCTGATTATTAATTACAAAATGAATCGTTCCTCCCGTGTGGTAGCCTTCGAGTTGACTCATCTGTACTGTTTCGTAAACAACTCCCTGACCAGCCGCCGCCGCATCTCCATGAATTAAGATCGGAAGAATTTTATCGTAATCATTTTTATATAAAATATCTGCTTTGGCTCTGGCAAATCCTTCTACGACTGGATCCACACTTTCGAGGTGGGAAGGATTGGGAACCAGTTTGAGATGAATTTTATTCCCTTCGGGGGTGGTCACCTGTGAAGAAAAGCCAAGATGGTATTTTACATCACCGTCTCCAAAACTCAAATCGGGCAGGGCGGTTCCTTCAAATTCGTTAAAGATGTGGCCGTAGGTTTTTCCCATGATATTGGCCAGGACATTCAGTCGACCCCGGTGAGCCATTCCGATGATGACTTCTTCTACCTTATCAGCTGCACCTTTATTGATAATAGCGTCGAGAGCGGCAATGGCGGTTTCTCCTCCTTCGAGGGAGAATCGTTTTTGGCCGATATATTTAGTGTGGAGAAAATCTTCAAAACCAACGGCCCCGTTGAGTTTTTCGAGGATTCTTTTTTTCTTTTCAATTGAAAGACCGTAATCGCCCGTTATTGGTCGGTTTTCAATTTTGTCACGTAGCCACATTCTTTTTTCCTGTTCTTCAATGTGGGCGTATTCAAAACCGATACTGCCGGTATAGATGATACGTATGCGTTTGAGGATTTCCTTTAACGTCCCGTTTTCCATACCGATTTCCTTGCCCGCCTGAAAGACTTGATCTTGATCTGCTTCGGAGAGGTTATAGTCATTTAGGTCGAGGTGTGGCTTGCGATCCCGTCGTTCCCGGATTGGATTGGTTTTGGAAAGCAGATGTCCCCGGTTTCGGTAACCATGGATGATCGACATTACGCCAAATTCTTTCTTATGGTCGCTGGTTCCAGTGGCTGGAGCGCTTTTGCCATTTTGAGTGCCGTTGGCTATCCCGTTTGAGGCACCGTTGGTTATGGAGGCGGTGTCTTGCTCCGAAAATTCAAATCCGGCAAAAAAAGTACGCCAGCCGTCTTCTACCGATTCAGGATTGTCCTGGTACTGTTGATAAAGGGATTCAATATAGGAGGGATGGGCGTTAAATACGTAAGAAAAATCACTCATGAGTGACAAAATTTTTATATTAGTAAAATATTTTTTTGAAAAACGATACTTTTGTAGATTTGTTCCGTCTTAATGGGGCAACTATAGTGCAGTTATATTAGCGTGCAATTTACTATAATTAGTTAGAATTTGGTCAAGTATATCAAAGACTTTACACTAAAATAGTTTGTACGTCTAGAATTGATCTTTTTGTCCCTCTTTTTAGGGATTTCTATGAGTAAACTATTTCCAACATTTTCTGTTTTACAGGTAAGGTAATATTTAGGAAATAAATCAAATAAACCTCCAATTTTATCGGTTATACCCGAAGAAACTTTTCAACTTACTTATTTGTTTAAACTTGTAGAAACATATTAACATTACACACGATTTTAAAAAGAAGGATATGAAAAATAATTTTGAAGAATTAGAAGAAGAAAAGCAGATGCCAGATGGTTCTGAAATGCAACTTTTTGCCCAAATTGACCAAACTCGCTCGTTTGGGAAAATTTTTGGTAATTTTTTCGAACAAATCAGCGGTTTAATCGCCATGATTTTAGGGAAAAAATAAACGGTATATTATTTTCATAATTAATTAAAAAGTCTTAACTTTGCACTCCATTTCAAGTAATTGGATGGATTTTTTTAAAAATTAAGATATTTCAATAGATATGGCTAATCATAAGTCTGCAAAGAAAAGAGTACGTCAGGACGCAGTTAAGCGAATCCGTAACCGTTATTACAAAAAAACTACTCGTTCCGCGATCCAGAAACTTCGGGAGATGGAAGACGCTACGGAAGCTAAGAAGTTCTTACCTAAAGTGGTTTCTATGGTAGATCGATTGGCGAAGAAGAATATCTGGCACAATAACAAGGCGGCTAACCTAAAGAGTTCTTTAACTTTATTGGTTAATAACCTGAAGTAATATTTCTTTTAATAAGAAAGTAAAAAGTGTATGTTGAGCAATCGACATACACTTTTTTTATGTATACGATTCACGTAAATACGATTCACGTAAATACGATTCATGAATCGTATCCACGTGAATCGTCTACATCACCCGATTAATATTGTCTAATAAAAAGAAAGCGTAGAATAGCAGTAATAAATAGCCTTCCCAACGGGTAATTTTACGATTATTGGTAATGACCCCGAAAAGGACGGTGACCATAAGCATGATCGGAATACTCGTTGACATCATGATAGGGGGAATGATCAGGCTACCAAAAAAGGAAGGGATCGCCATGACAATATAGGTATTAAAAATATTTGAACCGAGTACATTCCCGATGGCGATGCTCGCCTGTCCCTTGCGAACGGCGGCGATACTCACCACGATTTCTGGTAGAGAAGTACCAAAGGCAATCACCGTCTGGGCGATTAGTTCAGGACTGATACCCGCTTGGAGAGATAATTCTTTTACGGCAACAATGGTATATTCTGCACCCAGCCACACGCCGATTCCACCGCCTATCAAGACAAGATAAGTAATGGGCGCCAGAACGGGGCGATCATCGGCATCCGCTTTATCTGCTTTAAAGGAGTAAGCCAGAAAAAGCACAATTCCACAAATAAAGAGCAATGCTTCGTGTACCGCAAATACACCATCTTGCAACACCAGCCATAGCAAAAAGGCCGATCCCCACAAGAAGGGCATATCTATGTGCCATACATTATATTCCAGTTCTATTTTTTTGCCGATTACCGCCACCAGGCCAAGAACGAGCGCAATATTGGTAATATTGGATCCCACCACATTACTAACTACAATCGCAGAATCATTGGCAAGCACAGAAGCAATAGAAGTAGCCAGTTCGGGTAGGGAAGTTCCAAACGCTACAATGGTTACCCCAATAATAAAGGGAGAAATACCCAGAGAAAGACCAATCTTTTCGGCTGATTCGATAAAGAAATCTGATGCTTTTAAAAGCACGACCAGACTAACTATAAACATACCTATGTACAGTGAAATCTCTTCCATGCTGATTGATGCCTGACAGATTTATTTAAATAAGATAGTTAACATCAGGCGGCGCAAAGATAACAAAAAAACGCGTGGAGGTTTCTAGTGTATTATAAAAATCAGCTGAACAAAAAGTTATTAATAAGACCATAGATCATGCTCAAAATTGAATATTTCTTGCTTGATCTTATCAGCCTCCAACAATAAATCTATCCCGGAATATACACTTTGTAACCGTTCGTCTTTTACATTACTTTGTTTAAAAATATAACTGGCAAAAAATCGACGTTCAAACAAATCATCCCAACTCGTCAGCGCTGCATCGTTCAGACTGTTAAATACTTTTTTTCGGGCGAGAATCGGTCGCATCTCTGGATAATAAACCCAAAAGAGAGGACGCTCAAAGCGAAAATTTCCGTTATCATCCGTATCGTCAATCATCGGCGCGATCCCAAGAATTCGGACTTGTAGTGTGGAGGTATTTTCATCAAAAAACCATTGTTCTTTAATTCGGATACGCTTGACATCTTCCCAGGCAATTTCATCCCGGACAACCGTAATATTTGTGATATAAGTAATAGGATCAAACACTTCAACAGTATCAGATTCAAAAAGTATTTCTTCAATGTCAGTTTCATTCAGTGGAAAAGAAAACTTATCATCTTCCGTAGAATAAAGCGTAATCTCCCCTTGTAACGCCGCATCCTTAATGATCTCAAAAAATGGCGCTTCGGGATATGCAAACGGTTGATTCATCTTTTCCCGGAAATCAACCACTCGCCAGATTCTCTTTTCCCAAAAGATGTCGGCTTCCCGTAACGGTTGGTATTCTAGTACCTGTCTGTCCTGCAGCAAATTTCGGTCTACAATGTCGTCTCGAACTTGCGCATCAGCAGTGGTAAATAAAGATAGAAAAATAAAAAAGAAAATAAATTTTAATTTATACATTTTTGTTGTTTTTTTTAAAAAGATCGTTGAATCGTAGAGACGAGGCATGCCTCGTCTCTACTTAATCTTAAAAATCATCCCGTTCATTTTTCGGCCTACCTGATCTCCGGGACAACGGGCTTTAATTTTTTCAAAATAATAGGTATCCCCTGATTTTGCGGCCTGTACTAAGCGCTTGGTTGCGCTGGCATAAGCACCACCGCGGTTCAATTCACTTTGTGCATCTCCTCCTTTGGGTAGCCGCGTCAGTTCGAAGCCTTGAATGTTACAGCGAGCTTCGAAGTCAAAATTTTCTAGGTGGGCACGAATACCTTTATGTATTCTAAATTCTGCGGCACTCATTATTCCGCCTTTTTCGTTACCAATTAGAATTTGTGGATCAGGAATTTTTTTGACACGATATTCGAAAATAGCCGGGTCTAATCCTCCACCCGAAACAGTAATTTTACTTTTGCCAATTGCAGTAGGTTTGACAATATATTTTCCATTGCTGATTTTATTGAGATTGGCATTGGTTGCTTGTACCCGGATTTCGGTACTGGGAACGCCCGCCGCCGAGAGCGAAAGCGGATTGCCTACACCGACGTAAAACACGTTCATTTTATCCGCAGCGACGGCGACTGACTTTTCTCCGACGGTGTATCCAAAGGTTTTTTCAAATTTTTCGACGCTACCCGTTAGCGGATCGCGTAGTTTTACTACCATGCGGTGGGACTGCTCGCCGAGACTACCGGCGGTAGTGTTAAAAACTGCTTTTCCGTTGCGAACCGGAATATTTCGCCCGTCTACCTGAATACTGATATTATCGGCCGTACTGGAATAAGCCCCCAGAAATAACTCGGCAGAAAAACTTTCACCGACCGTTAGATAACTACTATTCGTGGCGGCGATTGGAAGAAACTGATCTGGTTTGAGGACGGTACTGCCAGTTTTTTTGTAAAAATATCCTAGAATAGAAGTCTCAGAAATTTCTACATCGTTTTGGATTTTAGCTAATAAAGGAAGCACTGCTGCGACGGGCATTTGCTGAAATTTAAACTGCGCCCAGTTTTCTTTATCCGAATTTTCTGGAATTACCTCGACTTTTACGGGGAGGGTAGTGGCCAGCTGGGTACGTACTTCCTCGTCCGTAATTTGTGCTAATAGATCTGTGCGTACTTTGTTGATTCGTTTTTCCAGTTCACTTCCTCGGCCTTCGGTGACGAGCATTCGGGTAGTGACATCTTTATTTTTAATACCAATGGGTTGGCCGTTTTCGTCTATTCCGCCGGAGGCTTCGACCAACTCTGTTTTTATATCTTCCACATATTTTGAAAATTCTCGCGCGATTTTTTGTACTTCCATTCCGCTGTCCGCGTAAGGCTGAAATTGAGCGTACGCTTCGGCTTGTTCAGTAATGGCCGTCATTAATTGCTGATTAGATTTATCCATGATTTCGGTACTCTCATTGAGGCTGCGATTCATAGAAAGAAAAGCGTTGAGTACTTCGGCGGATACATTGAGGGCAAGCATGGCCGTCAATACGAGGTACATGATGTTGATCATGAGTTGCCGGGGTTCCTTTGGAATAGACATAGTTATTTTTTTTTGCCGAAGACCTTGGGACATAATACGGTCAGGCTTGTCAGCGATGCAAGACAAACAAGCGTTGTACTAATGGTGGTCAACAGCAGATCATTAAATAATAAAGATAGCTTGGGCCTGGCTGTTAGGTTATCTTTTTAGTTATGAAAATACCAGACAGCCGAGTTGATTCAATGCATCACGCATTGAAAATTTAGAAATTTATCTTTTTAATAAAAAAACGTAAAACTTTATGGGAGGAAAAACGACGCTGTATTAATGGTCGATTTGTTATCATAATGAGAGGAGCTGAAAAAGTAACAGATTGGCAGGTATTTTTTTTGGGTAGGGGCGAATTGCAATTCGCCCCTACCCCTATCTATAACCCGTAACAATATATTGGTAATCCAGCGTACGGTCATCAAACTCTATATTGCGATATCCTGCTTTTTTAAGAATAATTTCGAGTTCGCCGATCGCGATCCGGTCGGAGAGGTTGGGACCGATGGGCGTGGTTCTTTTTTTAAAATCAATAATAATGAGGCGACCGCCTTCAGAGATACCGCGTCTTAAGTTGGTCAGGTAATCCACCGCATCATCAAAATAGGTAACGGTATTAACGATCAGTACGACGTCCGCTTCGCTAGGATTTAGCATGGGATCGTTGGAGGTGACAAGTCGGGTTTCAAATTTATCGCGGCGGGCGTCGGGTAAATACTTTTCGCGGGCTTCCTGCATAAATTTGACCGCTTCTTCGTCGATGTCGAGCGCGATGACTTTTTTAGCGGACGTCTTTCCCGCGATGATAAAAGAAAAATAACCATAAGGTCCCGCTCCAATATCTACGACGGTTTTATTGTCGAGATCTCCCAGTTTTCGAATAACCAGTTCTGGTTTTTGCCAAACCCACCGACTGCTTTCCTTTTGGGTCAGATCAATATCACCGGTAGTAACTGGCTTATTTTGCGAAATACTGGGGTCGTATTCGTGCCTAGTAGTATGACTGGCACTTTTTGGAGTGCCAAGTCCGTTATCACAGGAGATAAGTCCTGCGAAAATTAGGAGTAGTAATAAGGGGGATATATATTTTTTCACTCGTTAAAATTACGTTTTTCCGCGTCATTGACAAAATGCCAGCATTAGCTTTTCCATTTCTTTCCGCATGGTAGCACTTTTTCCGGTAAAGTTGTTGGCAATAATGGAAAAAGCCAACCATTCTCCAGCTTTATTTTGTGCATAGCCCGAATAACTACGGACTCGACTCATGCCACCACTTTTGGCAAACACTTTATTCTCGGCAATGGTTCCTCTAAATAAATATTTTAAAGCACCTGATTTTCCACCTACAGGAAGCGAAGCTTTAAAGGCTGGAAAAATATCATTTTGATTTTTTAGCCAGGCGAGATAGGCGGTCAGGTGCCGGGCCGAAACAGCATTACGGGGCGACAATCCACTAGCATCTTCAAGAAAAATACCCGCCGTAGGCAACCCGCTATTATTTAAATAATCCACTATTAGTTCCGCTCCAATGGCTGGTTCTGCATCGCCTTTTTCGATTTTTGCGAGAAGTCGGAGCAATGCTTCACAGTATAAATTTACACTTTTTAGATTTGTTTCTTTGACAATTTCTCGTAAGGTTGGAGAATAATAAGTATTAATAACTGTTTTTGTTCCAACTGATACTCCTTCCCGTTCTAACTGATACAAAGACGCTGCCTGCTGACGGGTGGCAATCCCCGTTTTTTCTAAGCTTTTCATTAGGTGAAAAGCAGCAAAAAAAGGTGGATCGGGTACACTGCCCTTGATGGTGAAGTTTCCCGTTCCGACGGGAATGGTACCGCGAATAAAGCGGGTATAACCGTAGGATGATCCAAAAATGTAAGCATTGTCACCACTGCCTTTTTCAGCTTGAGTTAGTTCGTTAATCAAATGTAAATTCGGAACGCCGGGGCGCACCGTAACGATTGGCGGTGTAGCACCGAGTTTACTACTTTGTTGAAGATCTAGCAAATATAAATTTTCGTGAAAATTTAGACCCCATGCCCCGGCCCCGTAGTAATTACCGAGGTCTTCCCATAGCCACGTGCGTCCGTCCACCTGCGTGGAAAAATAAGAAGCATCGCCGATGATATATCCTTCAATTTTTTTAATACCCGCTTTTCGAATCGCCTCGGTCCATTTTTTTAAAACGATATCGTAGGTTTCTGCTTTTTTAAAATGGTGAGAACCAAGGGTCGGATCGCCGTAGCCACGGATGATCAAATTGCCTTTTAAAGTTCCGTCTGCAGTGATGGTTCCATCGTAGGCCAATTCGGTTTTAAAGCGGTAATTTTTGCCCAGTTTTTTGAGCGCAATTCCAGTAATTAAAACCTTGAGGGAAGAAGCGGGAATCATCGTTTTATCAGCGCGGTGTCCGGCGACCAGTTGGTTACTGGCTACGTCTATGAGCGCAACGCTAAGCTGGCCGTGCACCAGATCAGGATGAGTGGCGAAGGCATCTATTTTTTTTTGGATGGAGGATTGGGAGAATAGGGGATTAAAAAATATTGGAAGAATCAGGAAAAATACAAGACGTAGCATAGTAATTATTTTGTGAAAAGCCGTTGATTTGTAAAACCAAAGATAATAAAATCGTGGATGTTAAAATTGCTTTTAGCCATTGGCTTCCCTACATAAGTAAATATGAAATAACTTTATTAAAGTCGGTATATTTAAAGACCGTAATAGCGTCATAAAATAGCTAACTCTTTTATATTTTAGGAAAATCAATCGGGGCTGTTTTAGAAGGTCTAAATCTCATAATAACTCCAAACATAATTTTGCCACAAAGGCACGAAGAAGCAAAGATTAAATTTGTGTCTTCGTGTCTTTGTAGCAAAATTTTGCTAAAGTCAAGTCAAATACATTATGAACTATTAGCTGATTACGTTGTCCTTAAATGTATACTTTTGTCGAAAATGTTTATCATAACCTAGAAGACCTAAAAATATGACCCAACCCGGAATTTCCTGGCTCTTAAAAATGGCCTGGCGCGATAGCCGACGTAATCAAGGACGCTTGCTTCTCTTTATCTCTTCGATTATTCTCGGGATTGGCGCGCTCGTAGCCATTAATTCTTTTAGTGAAAATCTACAGGGAGATATCAATCGAGAGGCAAAAACGCTGTTGGGAGCAGATTTGAAGCTGGAAGCCAACCGACCGATGACCGATTCTTTGCGGACGGCTCTGGAACTCATCGAAGGGGAGCGAGCACAAACGACCGATTTTGTGTCGATGGTCTTGTTTCCAAAAAATGGCGGAACGAGACTAGCTCAGATTTCTGCCCTGGAAGGTAATTACCCCTTTTACGGAAATTTTAATACTGAACCACTCGGGGCTGTGGAAGATATTAGAGGGGAGCAAAAGGCGTTGGTGGACCGAACTTTACTACTACAATTTGATATGCAAACGGGCGATTCCATTCAGGTGGGTAATCTCACTTTTGAAATAGCGGGAGCCTTAAAATCCGTGCCGGGGAGATCGGGTATCGCTTCGTCGGTGGCACCGGCCATCTTTATTGGACAAAAATATCTGGATGGTACCGGATTGATTCAGCCGGGAAGCAGAATAGAATATCAGTACTTTTTTAAGGTGGCAGAAAATCAGGAAGTGGAAGTACTGGTGGATAGTTTGAAGACTACCATGCGAAGTAGCGGCGTACGCTGGACGACGGTCGAAAGACGAAAAGAAAGTATCGGTGAGGCTTTTTCTAATATGGCAATTTTCTTAAATCTTGTAGGTTTTATCGCTTTGTTACTAGGCTGTATTGGCGTAGCGAGTGCGGTGCATATTTATATCAAAGACAAGCTTTCAGTCGTAGCGGTATTGCGTTGTATGGGGACCAGTGGTCGGCAAGCATTTTTGATTTTTCTATTACAAATCGCGGTTTTAGGGTTTTTTGGAGCGGTACTGGGAGCAATACTTGGTAGTGGCTTGCAGGTTTTATTACCGAAGGTGTTAAGTGATTTTTTGCCCGTAGAAAAGGTGAGTGCAAATATTTCCTGGACCTCCATTTTTAGTGGAATGTTTACCGGATTATCGATCTCGCTTTTGTTTGCAATTTTGCCGCTGCTGGCAATCCGTAAAACCTCACCGTTGCGTACGTTAAACGCTTCTTTCGAGCAGGATACAAACGAGCGAGACTGGCTACGCTGGTTGGTATACGTAGCGATCTTTTTGTTTGTGGCGGGCTTTACATTTTGGCAAACAGAAAACGGAATCGTAGCGATTGTTTTTCCAATTGCAATTGTGATAGCCTTCTTGTTATTAACGGGAATGGCGAAATTATTGATGATTTTGGTACGGAAATTCTTCCCCGTTAGTTGGAGTTATATCTGGCGACAGGGTATTGCCAATCTCTACCGACCGCAGAATCAAACCTTGATTTTAGTTGTTTCGATAGGTTTAGGATCCGCGTTGATTTCGACCTTGTTTTTTGTGCAGGGTTTGTTGCTCAATCAAGTAGAATTTACCGGCAAGGGAGACCAGCCTAACATGATTTTGTTTAATATTCAATCCGATCAACAAGCACAAGTAGCGGGGTTGACCAAAGAGTTTACGATGCCTATCATACAGGAAGTACCGATTGTGACGATTCGGCTGGCGGAGATAGATGGAATGACAAAAATGGAGATGGAAGCGGACTCAACCCGTTCGCCCCGGCGCTGGGTTTTTAATCGGGAATATCGAGTAACCTACCGCGATACCCTGATCGAATCGGAAGAAGTAATAGAGGGAACATGGAGCGGAGAGAAGGCAGAAGATGGAACGATCTACGTCTCGATCAGTGAAAATATGTTGGAAGATATGAACGTAGAGATTGGATCAAAATTAACTTTTAACGTGCAGGGTGCGATGATTGAAACGGTGGTAGGCAGTGCGCGAAAAATTGATTGGGGTAGATTACAAACCAATTTTTTTGTCGTTTTTCCGAAGGGTGTCCTGGAGCGAGCTCCACAATTTAATGTAATCGTTTCGCGAACGGCCAATATCGAACAATCCGCTAAATTTCAACAAAAATTAATTCAGAATTTTCCCAATGTATCTGTGGTAGATCTATCGGCGGTTTTAAAATCCGTAGAAGACGTGCTAGGGAAGGTATCTTTTGTGATCCGATTTATGGCCTTGTTTAGTATATTGACGGGACTGTTGGTGCTGATTAGTTCGGTAGTCTTAAGTAAATATCAGCGAATAAAAGAGAGTGTATTATTGCGAACTATCGGAGCGCAGAGTCGGCAAATATTATTAATCAATTTACTAGAGTACTTTATGCTGGGTGCTTTGGCGACGCTAACGGGAATTGGGTTATCTTTTGTGGGGAGTTGGTTGTTGGCAAAGTATAGTTTTGATATTCCTTTTCAGCCAGATTGGTTACCACCTTTTATTGTATTTTTTACGATTACAGGATTAACGGTTTTAATTGGATTGTTGAATAGCCGAGAGGTGTTGAATAAACCGCCGCTGGAGGTTTTGCGAGGGCGATGAATTCAAATTCAATAGCAATGGCAAATTCAATGACAACCTCAACTCTTTTCCGGAAAAATTCCAAAGTAGACCAAATCTACGAGTTGTTTATTACCCGTTCGATACTCATTTTTGAGATAGCCCTCTCGGATAAATCCGCATTTTTCGGCGAGTGCGATACTCGCGGTATTAGTAGCGATGACGCGTACGAAGACTTTTGAAAAATTTAGTTCCTTAAAGCAATAAGTCAGTACTGCTCCAATCGCTTCAGTGGCATAGCCTTTACGGGTAAATGCTTCTCCTACAAAATAACCCAGTTCACATTTGGGAATACTCCAGTCAATATTTTTAATCATGACCATCCCAATTAGTGTGGTATCCAGCCAGATGCCGAGTTTTCCACCCTTGTCTTGTAGCCAATTTTCCTGTAGATTTTTTAGATAAATTCTGGTCTTGGCAGGCGTATTTGTATTAAGTACCGTAATGGGGAAACTCTCTTTCAGCTGTTTTTTATTATTGGAAATGAGTGAGTAGTAAGCATCTTTGTGCTGAATATCGAGAGGAAAAAGGCGCAATCTTTTGGTAGTTAGATGAATTCTTTGCAAACGCTTTTTTTTAATTAATTGATTATCAGTGTGTTAAATGGTAGAAAGAATTTATTTAATTCTTTTCATACTTTAAAACGAACTAATGTATTTATATGGAGTTATAACAGTATATGTTAGAAAATATTAATATATTTTGTGGTTTAACCCCTACTTCTTTGATTTTAAGCGAAATCAAGAGAATAGATCGTCTATTAGATCAGGAAGTTCACTATGTTCAGATATTATTACAACAGAAAAATAGCTTAGATGGTAGTTTGATTAATGAAGATCTGGTACATCTTTACAATGAAATGCTGACCCTCAGTTATGCTTTAAAATTATGGCTCTTAAGTGGTCTGGTAGCGGTTACTAATGATCCCGAAGAATTTCTGCTTACGATTAGAAGTCAGTTTGAACTGGTGCTAAGCTTACTTGATCACGAAGTGCTTGATAACCGGCTATCATCTGCTTATCTTCAACTTCTGCCTTACCAAGGATTGATTCCTACAATATAAATTCGTTTTTTTAACCGCTTTATTTTGTCGGCTTAAAAATAAGCGTTCCTTCGGAATTTTTCAGGAGCAGTTTACCGTCTTCGGTAATCTTGTGTTTTTGTCCGTTGTCGTTGAGTAATCTTAGGATTATATCTTCCGTAGGATTATTTCTACAAGCTTTTTTGGTAAAACCCATATTTTTAAATTTTAATCTTCCCGCTTCCATCTCTACCATTCCGAAGAAAGTATTACAGCCGTCGAAGCCGTTTATTTTATTTTCTAATAAATTTATATTTAAAGTAGGGGTACGCTCGGTGGCTAAATTAGCCATTTTTTTATCATTGATACTTTCCAGTTGCCAGCGATTAGTAACCAAATAGTCGTTTAAAAATTCTCCGCATCCTTTGTAGAGTACGGAATTTCCAGTCGTACCATCCTTGATCAATACCTGCAATCCGTGTGAGGATTTTTTACCGGACATACTATCCTGACAGCCATTTTCCATCAGCATGATGGTTATTTTTTTGTCGGTAGTTGCTGCTGTCAGATGGAGGGCATTGGCATCATTTACCCGGGCGATTTTAGTGATGGGCGTGTTTATTTTAAACTGATGATCGTCAATAGATTTGAGCATTAAAGTTTGATTTTTATCAATCTGTAATGACCAAAAAGGTTCGTTGCCACTACCTTTAAGAATGGCCTCACCAAAACTATAGGTTGCTGCTTTTTCCTCTACTGGAGGAGGCAATACTGGATCATTCTGTTGTTGCCTCGATGGGGTAGAACGAGTGCAGGCTAGCGTAAAAAGTAAGATAAAAATGGAGCAGATAGATGAGAATTTCATAATTTTTTTTGAATTACCTACATAGCCGTCAGGCTATTAGGTGAAGATAAAAAAGGATTTGTCGCTTGTTAAAAAAAATAACATTTTTTTTCCCATACATTAATAAAGAAGTATTAATTTGGTGTCCCCTTAAATTTTATTTACAGCGTTGATAATAACGCAATTTAAGAGCATTTATTAACAAAACATAATGCTCTGGGTGATACTTTAAATCATATTCAGAGGATTATATATTAAAAAAAATTAACGATGAAGCGTTTACTTAATTTAATTTTATTAGCAATCGTATTTTCTTTCAGTCTGACAGCCCAGACACTGGACGAAGTAACCAAATCTTATAATGAGGCAGTAACAGGAGCTAACGAAAAGCCGGCAGAAACCCTTACTACTTTAATGGCTTTGTTGCCAAAAGCAGAAGCACTCGGAGAGGAAGCATCCGAAATTACCGGAAAGATCACCGGAATGCTACCTACATTACAATACAACACCGCTCGTATGGCCCATGATAAAAAAGATATGGATGGTGCGATTACCGGATTTGAAAAAACAGTAGCCCTTTCGGAAAAATATGATAATCCCGAAATGGCCAAGCAGGTAAATGATCAGCTGCCGATGCTTTACTATACGCAGGGAAGTGCTAAATTAAAAGCAAAAGACCGAGCCGGAGCAATGACCGCATTTAACAAAGCAATAGCGATGGACGTAAATTATTCCCGTGCTTATTACGGGATTAGCAAAGGCTTTCGGGGCCAGTCTATGGACAGCGTGCTGTACTATACTGATAAGGCGGTCGAACTGGCTGGAGCAGATTCGAAAGAAGCAGCTGGTTACAAAAAAGGCGCAAGAATTACTACGTCAAAAGAGGCGGCCAAGATGGCTAAAGCAGGAAAAAATCTGGACGCACTCGCTATGTATGAGAAGGCGCTAATGTATACAAGTGCTAGTGATGAAAAGAACCTTTCCAAGTACAATTATAAAATCGCTAAAATCTATCAGGGAATGGGTAAAACCTCCAGTGCTTGTAGTGCTTACCGAAAAGTGAAGGATACTAAATACGCAGAATCTGCCAAGTATGAAATGAAGGAGAAATTGAAATGTAATTAAGAATTATAATGAATAATGTGTTAATGAAATAATGAACAATGTTTTTCTAACGCGGTAGAATAAAACTTGTTATGAATCATTGGTGTCTTAAGCAGGAACTCAAATCTTAATAATTCGGGTTCCTGCTTATTATTTAAAAAACTGGCGTAATGAAGAAAGATCTAAACGAAGCATTACGGGAAGCGTACGAAGGTACTCGTCGCAAGGAAAAAATTGAGATTCATCGCAAACATTTGAAAGAGGCGATCAAAGAATCTGAATTTGAGCTGGCGATGTATGAAAAGCGAATGGAGAAAGAAGGGCTGGATGTGACGTTATTAGAAGGGAAATCCGTACGCAAATTATTTTATAATTTACTTGGAACAAAAGATCCATTAATGGAAAAGGAACGGCAAGAATTTCTCGCCGCTTTTCTAAAGCATCAGGCGGTAAAAAAACACTTGGCAGTGTTAAAATTTGAGAACAAGGTGCTGCGTCAGCAAGCAAAATCACTTTTTGGGATAAAGGAAACCCTGAGCAGACTACTACGTGAAAAGAAAAAGTTATTGACTGGGAAAAAAACAGAGGGAGGAAAGCAGTTAATGGCCATGGAAGAAAAATTGAAAGCCTATAAAAATTTTCTAAAAGAAGTAAAAGAGGCAAAAAATGCGGGCCGAGCTTGTCTGGTAATTCTCGAGAAAATTACCAAGCAACTTGGGGAAGTGCACGAATGGGGTACCATGCAGAAAATGAACAATAAAAAACTGAAAAGACGTCCCCGTCGTTGGGTCAGCCGGGCCACCAAAAATGCTTATAAAGCAAAAATTCTTTTACAAAAATTTGAACTAGAACTGCTCGATATTTCAGATCACTACGGTTTGTCGTATCAGGATGAGATGACCTCCATACATCTCTTTCTGGAGTTATTTGTCGATAATCTAATCGTTGACTGGGTAATTCAAAAACGGATTAACCATACCTTGCACGGGGTAGAGAGTGTGCACGATCGGGTCTCGATGATCTTAATGTTATTGGAAAACGAGATAAAAGAAGTAAATCTTTTAGTCCAAAAAGTGAAGAAAGAACAGAAAGAATTATTGGTTTTTATTAAGGAATGATGGGGTATTAAAAATAAAAGAAGGGATGTTTTATAGTAAAATATCCTTCTTAGGAATGAGGTATTAATAAATTAAGAATTTTGGGTTAGCGATTTTTGTTGCTAGTAAGGCAAAAAACATGACTGAACCATGTGAAGGAACCGGAACGGTCGGGCTGCCATAGCCGCGCTATCACGAGGCTTTTTAACGAAACTAGCGGCAAAAAGATCAAGCCAAAAACGTAAATTTATTATTAACTCATTCCTTAAATCTTAAAAAGCCAATTGATTATTTTTTCTTAGCCTTGGTTGTTCTTCTCTTCGCCCGCTTTGGTGCTGCTTTTTTAGTCAACCCAAACGCCTTTTTAATTTCGTCTACTTTGTCCAGTTTTTCCCACGTAAAAGTCTCTACTTTCATCGTTTTGGTCTTACCGGCACCATCCGTAAAAGAAACCGTTTTCTTTTGGGACTTACGGCCCATATGCCCGTAAGCAGCCGTTTCGGAATATATCGGCGTCCGTAATTTTAGGCGTTGCTCAATGGCGTAAGGACGCATATCGAACACCTTCTCTACGTGCTTGGCGATTTGTCCATCGGTCATATCTACTTTAGCAGAACCAAAAGTCTGAACGTAAATATTAGTCGGCTTCGCTACTCCAATGGCGTAAGAAACTTGCACGAGCACTTCGTCACAAACACCGGCAGCCACCAGATTTTTAGCGATGTGTCGGGTAGCGTACGCTGCGGATCGATCCACTTTACTTGGATCTTTACCAGAAAAAGCACCACCACCGTGGGCACCTTTTCCACCGTAAGTATCTACGATAATTTTACGACCCGTCAAGCCCGTATCACCGTGTGGTCCACCGATCACAAACTTCCCGGTAGGGTTGATGTGGTAAGTAATTTTATTGTTGAATAAATTTTGAATACGCTTCGGTAACTTTTTCATGACGCGTGGAATCAAAATCTTGATCATATCATCCTTAATCTTCTTTAACATCTTGGCATCGGGACCGAAGTCATCGTGCTGGGTAGAAACAACGATGGTGTCAATCCGTACCGGCTTATTATCATCGCTATATTCGATGGTTACCTGTGACTTGGAATCAGGTCGCAGATATTTCATTTGTTTACCAGCCTTACGAATAGCGGCGAGTTCTTCCAAAATCTTATGAGAAAGATCAAGCGCCAAAGGCATATAATTAGACGTTTCGCTGGTGGCGTACCCAAACATCATTCCCTGATCACCGGCTCCCTGATTTTCTTTTTTCTTACGTTCTACTCCCTGGTTGATATCGGGAGACTGCTCGTGAATAGCCGAGAAAACACCACAGCTATTGGCTTCGAACATATATTCAGACTTGGTATAGCCGATGCGACGAATTACGTCCCGGGAAATAGTCTGTACGTCAAGGTAAGTCTGAGATTTTACTTCCCCGGCTAGTACTACTTGACCCGTAGTAACAAGGGTTTCACAAGCTACCTTTGAATTTGGATCAAAAGCAATAAAGTGATCGACTAAAGCGTCCGAGATTTGATCGGCTACTTTATCCGGATGTCCTTCAGAAACAGATTCAGAAGTGAATAGGTACGACATGGTATTTTTTTTAATGAAAAAAGTGAATTATTTTTTTGGCGAGGCAAAAATAAGGATTGTTTTTATAAAAAACTAAGGTAGGGGTAAATTGTAATTCATCCCCTACTTTATCGCACAATTCAATAAGGTCTTCTCTCCACCTGGCGTTACCAGTACGCCTTCCAGTTCATCGCCAATGGCCACGGCACCTACGCCAGCTGGCGTACCCGTATAGATATAATCTCCTTTTTGTAATTTAAAAAATTTACTAACGTAAACGATCAGATCATCAAATGGGAAGATCAGGTCTTTTGTAAATCCGTGCTGTACTTTTTCGCCATTTTTATTTAGATAAAATTCGAGGTGCCCATCAATGGTTGCCGTTTTTAGATTGACAAACTTACCGATGACGGCCGAATGATCAAAGGCTTTGGCGATTTCCCAGGGGTGTCCTTTTTCTTTACATTGCTTTTGTAAATCACGGGCCGTAAAATCAATACCCAAACCAATTTCCTGATAATAATCTTTGGCAAAATCCGGCTGAATATGACGACCATTTTTACTAATTTTCAAAACCAGTTCTAACTCGTAATGTAAATCTTTGGTGAACTCGGGATAGTAAAAAGGTTTGCTATTGACGAGTAGGGCAGAACCGGGTTTCATGAAAACCAGCGGCCTGGTAGGCACCTTGTTTCCGAGCTCTTTGGCGTGGTCTGCGTAGTTGCGACCGATACAGATGATTTTCATAGGTAGCTTTTTTTAGTTTTGGTTTTTGTGTTGGGCTGCATGGGCGAATTACAATTCGCTCTTACACGACTTATACCTATTTAGAGTTTAACGTTTAGTAGCCCACACATATCCTTCACCTCCTTCACCGTCTCCTGCGCAATTTTTCTAATTTCCATCGACGCATATTTAATCTGGGATTTAATCTGTTTTTTATCCTGATTAAGTTCCGCGCGTCTTTCGACAAACTCGCGGTTCAATAAAACGAGGCCATCAGCGACGGCTTCCTTTAAATCCGCATATTTTAAATTTCCATTATTATAATCGTCCAATAGAGACTGGTGTGCCTCCAGTTGATCGCTGGCTTTGAGCAAACTAAACAAATTTTCTACGCCTGCACTCATCGTACCAGCCGGTGTATCCCCGGCATCTGTTACCGCAGATTTGATCTGTTTACGGATTCTTTTTTCATCATCAAAAATATTAATAAAATGCTTTTCTCCCGCACTCTTGCTCATCTTTCTGAGCGGATCAGCCGTAGATTGTACCTTTGGAATTTCCGTTAACAATGGCTCGGGCATCACAAAAAAGTCTTTTCCTAATTGCGTATTAAACCGCTGTGCAATATTACGGGTTAATTCCAAATGCTGTACCTGATCCTTACCGATCGGTACATAATCAGTCCGGTAGATCAAAATATCCGCCGCCTGCAATACCGGATAATCCAGTAAGCCCGCCGAGATAAAATCATCTTCGCCTTTTTTGGCACTCTTGTCTTTAAACTGCGTCATCCGTGTCAACTGACCGTAGGAAGTAAAACAGTTGAAAATCCAGCACAACTCCGCGTGTTCCGGCACCAGCGATTGGATAAACAAGTTTTCGGGTTTGATACCCGTCGCCATCAAATTAAAAATCAATTCCCAGGTGGTCGTTCGTAATTTTTTATGATCAAAAATATGCGTCATGGCATGGTAGTCCACAACGCCATAAATACATTTGTATTCTTCTTGGAGTGATACCCAGTTTTTGATGGCACCAAAGTAGTTACCGAAATGAATGTGGCCAGTTGGCTGAATACAGGAAAGAACGGTTTTCATCGTTTAATCGTTTAATCGTTGAGTTGTTTAATCGTTGAGTTGAAAAGTATGTAGGTTTTCAACTTAACGAATATATTCTTCAAAAAAAATATTGAAAAATGTTTAAACTGCTGCCATTACAGATATTTCAATATTCACAAACTTGGGTAAATTTGCTACTTCGACCAGTTCGCGAGCGGGGGCGGTATCGTCGTTAAAGTATTCGGAATAAACCGCATTGATACGGCTATAATTATTCATATCCGATACAAAAACGGAGCATTTAAAAACCTCCTCAAAACTGACGTTGGCCTCGGTCAGAATCGCCTGAATATTTTTCATGACCTGGTGCGTTTCGGTTTCGATATCGTCCATGACGAGATTGCCCGTGGCGGGATCAAGGGCGATTTGTCCGGAGGCGTAGAGTATCCCATTGACGATAACGGCCTGATTATAAGGACCGACGGGTGCCGGAGCGTTTTTAGTTTCAATTATTTTTTTCATAAAAAAGAAGATTTAAGTTTGTGCGTTTGAACGGAAAATTACGATAAATTAAATATAACAGAAAAAGCCCCGCATAACTATTGTATGGGAGCTTTTTATTATTTAAAACCGAAAAGATTGATTTAATCTTCCAGTTCTTCTTCTGCTTGAATCACTACCTGTCCCCGGTAGTACATGGTACCATCGAGCCAGTAAGCACGGTGATAGAGGTGTGCTTCTCCGGTAGTTGAACATTTAGCCACGGTAGGAATAGCGGCTTTGTAGTGTGTTCTACGTTTGCGTTTGCGCTGCTTAGAGATTTTACTCTTAGGATGTGCCATTTTGAGAATATTTAATAAGCAATCAAAAAGTAGATTACTTAGGTCTTATAATGATTTGAACGGTCGGTTTAGTTCCCGCTTAATTTATTTAATTCGTCCCAGATGGGATTCTTGGTTTCTTTTTGATCTTTTTCCTCTTGCTCCAATCGTGTCAGCACGGCTTGATCGCAAGGAGGCAAATTATCGCTTTGGCAGTCGTAGGTCTTCATCATTGGTACGGACAAGCCTACGAATTCGTATATATATTTAGCGACGTTGATTTCCGTAGTTTCGGCGGGTAGATATACTACCTCGTCCACTTCGGATTCGTGATCACTCAATTTTATAATCAACTGAAACTGACCATCAATTGGTAAGTTGATATCAGCCAGACACCGGTCGCATTCCGCTTTAACCGTTCCCTGTACCTCCACATCGAGGACAAACATATCCGGTCTTTTATCAAAATCCAGCAAAACATCCACCTTTCCCTCTTCGATCAGTGAATCCTCAAATTCGGAAAAAAAGGACGAATCTAGGTGAAATTTAAACTGATGTAAACCACTTTTAATCCCTCTGACGGGTATCGAAAAATTGTTCAAAGATGCCATAGGAAAAAGAACTGCTTAAAAATGCGGTGCAAAGATACCTTTTTTTGTGCAAAAATGGGGGATTTTTTTGGGGAAAATTAGAGGGTAATGATGTCTTTTCTTTATTATTAGAGTTTATGTATAAAGAATTCTGACCGCGCGCAGGCGTACGTACGCGAGGGAGAACAGAGTGATTAATTATTTTTTGTTATCTTCTCTGGTTTAGTAAAGATAAGGTCTATCAGTCTTATCAACCTCTACGATACTTTGATGCTACTTTTAGAAATCAAATCTTTGTCGCAGCTTGTGGTTTGCATAATTCACGGGTCACCAGAAGAAATATAAACTATGTCAACGGTGCCTTACACGTACGTGCGCGCATGAGTATAAAAAATTGACATACATAAACTCTATTTTAAAGTGTTTAATTTTGATCCAAAAAAATTCCTACAGCTTTTCTCGGCTGTCCGGCTGTCAACCGAGATTAAAGAATCCACGCATCAAAAAATCCGCACATTCGCAAATCCACTTTACACCATCGACTTCGGCTTCACCCACGCATCAAACTCCTTATCCGTCAAATACCCCAGCTTCACCGCTGCTGCTTTCAACGTCGTTCCTTCCTTATACGCCTTCTTGGCAATCGTAGCCGCCTTATCATATCCGATTTTGGTATTTAGAGCCGTCACCAACATCAGCGAGTTTTGTAGTTTTTCCTCAATCACTTCATAGTTAGGTTCGATACCCTGCGCACAGTTCGTATCAAAACTACGACAAGCATCACCGATTAATCGCGCACTAAACAAGAAATTAAAAATCATCATGGGCTTAAAAACGTTCAGTTCAAAATGTCCCGTGGCACCGCCGATATTGATGGCTACGTCATTACCCAATACCTGCGCACAAGCCATCGTCAAGGCTTCCGATTGCGTCGGATTTACTTTCCCCGGCATGATCGAAGAACCCGGTTCGTTGGCTGGGATAATCAATTCTCCGATGCCACAGCGTGGACCAGAGGCCAGCATCCGGATATCGTTACCAATTTTATTGAGCGCCACGGCGGCTGTTTTGAGAGCACCGTGAGCTTCCACAATTGCATCGTGTGCCGCTAATGCCGCGAATTTATTTTTAGCGGTTATGAAAGGTAATTTTGAGAGCTTTGCAATATGCTTTGCAACCAGTTTATCATATCCTTTGGGCGTATTTAATCCCGTTCCTACGGCCGTACCACCGAGTGCCAGTTCTGACAAATGCTTTAAAGTGTTTCTGATGGCGTCCATTGCGTGGTCCAGTTGTGCCACGTAGCCGGACAGCTCCTGTCCAACCGTTACCGGCGTTGCATCCATAAAGTGGGTACGACCAATCTTGACCACATTTTTATAAGACTTTGCTTTTTTGTTCAAGGTGTCGCGTAGTGCTTTCATCCCTGGCAAAGTGTTTTCGGTTAGCATCTGATAGGCGGCAATGTGCATCGCCGTTGGAAAAGTATCGTTGGAAGATTGTGATTTATTAACGTCATCGTTAGGATGTAAAAACTTTTTTTCGTCGGTTAGCTTACCGCCTTTGACTACGTGACCACGGTTGGCGATCACTTCGTTGACATTCATGTTAGACTGTGTGCCAGAGCCCGTTTGCCAAACGACGAGTGGAAACTGGTCATCCAGTTTTCCGTTGGTAATTTCGTCGCAGATTTTTCCAATTAGTGCAGATTTGTTTTTTGGTAAAACGCCAAATTCGGCGTTTGTTTTAGCGGCTGCTTTTTTTAGAATTGCAAAAGCGCGAATCACTTCGATGGGCATTTTTTGTCCGCCGATTTTAAAATTTTCTAAAGAACGTTGTGTCTGTGCGCCCCAGTATTTATCCGCGGGAACTTTTACGTAACCAATACTGTCTTTTTCTTTTCTGAATTTCATGTGATAATTAAATTTATGATCAACAATTTTAATAGTTTATTTAATTAAGTACACTGGGTACTAGTGGGTAACAAATTTAACTACTTTTTGCTACGTATATCTGAGTTGAAATAAGAGACTGCCTTCTTCCTTTTATTGTGTCGTTATTTACGTTGAGGGGAAGCTAATAGCCAATAGCTAACCACCAATAGCTTCAAATATGATTCACAGAATTATATTTGAACAATTACCGCAAAGATAGCGTTTTTGTTTGTAAGCAGATAATCTTATATTTGTGCTTATTACTTTGAATATCTTTTGTTTACAAAGAGAAAAATATTTTATAACACAGTGTTTTTATTTTATAGAGTTAATGTGAAAATACTACCTAAACTAAATTAATAATGGCTTTTAAACTTCCAGATTTACCTTATGCGTACGATGCCTTGCAACCATACATCGATAAACGTACTATGACAATTCACCACACCAAACACCACGCTGGTTACACTAAAAAATTAAACGCTGCTATCGAAGGCACGGACCTGGCAAAGAAATCCATTGAGGATATTTTAAAGAAAGCTTCCAAGCACGGAGATGCAGTACGTAACAATGCTGGCGGGTTTTACAATCATTCTCTTTTTTGGAGAACCATGGGACCCAACGAAGGTGGAGAGCCTAAAGGGAAATTAGCCAAAGCCATCAAGGATTCTTTTGGTTCTTACGAAAAATTTAAGGAGAAATTCTCTGCTGCTGCGAAGACCAGATTTGGTTCCGGCTGGGCGTGGCTATGCGTAGGACGCGGCGGCAAATTATTCGTAACGTCTACTCCCAATCAGGACAACCCCCTAATGGATTGTGCACCAAAAAAAGGAAAGCCAATTCTTGGACTAGACGTTTGGGAACACGCTTACTATCTAAAATATCAGAATAAGCGTCCTGATTATGTGGAAGCATTTTTCAGTGTAGCCAATTGGTCGGTCGTATCCAGAGAATATACCAAAGCATTGAAGAAATAATCGTTTTTTTTTTCGATAATAATGATTAGTCCCGTAAGACGCTGTGTTTTACGGGTTTTTTTTACAAAAAAATCGGGTTTCTGAGAAATTTATTCGAACAAATACCAAAGAAGTGCGTTAAAAGGAAACAAACTACTGATAATCTAACCTAATTTAATCCAAATTATTTTACCATTAAATTATCTCTCCCATGATTATTTTAAGTATTTTTTTACTAATTCTAGTTGTTTTTGGTAGCCAGTTTCTACAGGAATCACGCTAGAAACCAATACCAAATCACCTTTTTTATAAGAACTTTACAAAACCAAAGCAATTTATAATAGTACTAGAAAGCCCTCAACCGATAAGGATTGAGGGCTTTTGCTTGGTATATTTTAAAAATGAACCCTATTAGGAAAATTCCTAATCCCATTCCATCTATTTCTTCTTCTCTTTTACCGCCTGGTACATCGTCCGAATTTCTGCCTCGGAAAAAGTACCCACCAGTGCGTTTTGGAAGATATATTCTCGATCTCCCATTACACGCACCAACTGAAAACCATAACTGGTACTGGTAGAATCCAGTTTGGTCTCATAAATAAAACCATTAGAATCAGATTCATCTACCATTTTTGTAAAGTAAGGATTGTTTTTTACTTCCCCTTTCAACTCACTGGCAATCTTTGTCAGATCTGTTGATGTCGCATCCGAGGCAAAAATTTGTAAATCATACCCGTCCTCGCCTCGAACGGTGATATCCTTTTGTACCAGCAAATTCATAGTTCGCACCTTCGCACTATCCGGTGCCATGATCGTAATCGGAATCCCATGTGGCAATAAACTCAACGGCTCTAAATTACTCGTAGGATCAGACTGGCAAGCGCCCAGTAAAAAAAGGACAGAGAAAACGATACAGAGATTTTTCATAAAATTTATTATTGTTGATTAAGCCCCAAAGATACTAATGTATTGGTTAACGAATAATGAATAATATTTTAATGAATAATGCCAACTATCGTGAAGAGCACATCACTTCGGTAAAAATACACCATAGAAGCGCATTATTAATTAATCATTCAATTACCACCTTCCTCACGCCTTTCCCGCCTTCGGTCATCACCTCCAAAAAGTAAAATCCAGCGGCGACTCCCTGCAAATCCAGTTGTGCTTGAACTCGGCCGACTCCGGCGATAAAAGATTTATTTTGTATTAAGGCACCACTAATCGAATAAAGAGAAATATCCATCGTACTTGACTGCGCCAGTGTTAGTTCTACCGTCAGGAGGTCTTGTACTGGATTAGGAAAAATCCGGTAATTCCAGCCCGCTGGTTCTACCTGATTTGTATTAGTAGGCAATTGAGATTCTACGATAATCCCTCCTTCTGGAATTGTGGCACAAGCCTCGTCTCCTTCCGCCGACCGGACGCAGACTTCTCCGTTATAGCTAAATAAATCCATTAGTTCTACATCGTCTACAAACCAGAAACCTCCACCGGCAGGAACGCCACCATCACTGGTGGCAAAATTAAATCGTAGATAAACCGTCTCATTTTTATACGCCGATAAATCCACGTAAGAAGGAATCCAGCCGTCAGAATTCCCCGTAAAAGCTTCCAGCTGTGGAATAATAAACGTGGTATATTGTACAAACCCCGAATATCCATTTCGAATCATTTTATCATCTAATAAATCAAAAGGTGCTCCTTCCGGATTAGCCGCGGTAGTAATCTCTACAATCCCTCCATCAATCCCCGGTTCGGTTTTATATTTATGATAAAAACGCAATGCTGGTCGCTGACCAAATACATTTGCTGGTTCTCGCAAGACCAAATGTTGACGGGATTCCGCCGCCGTATTATTGATATACCAGGAAAAAGGTCCCGTGTAGGTATCCTGATCTGATAAAGTCCACGAGAGTGATGGAATATTGTTGGGTTGAATGGGTACAATTTCAAAATCGCTCAAATCATTGGTTGGGTAAAATTCGTTTTGAATAGAAAAGAAATCCGGCGAAGCTTCTACTTGATAGATAATCGAAATACTATCCCGGTAAGCCATATCTCCCAAATTAAATTCCAGCGTATTTCCAACCAGCAGGCCTCCCTGGGTATTGGTGACGCCCGTAAAAGTAAGGCCTTCTGGCAACACATCCGACACCACTACGTCGGTCAACGTTTCGTTTTTATGATTATAAACTTCCAGGAAAATATTGAAAACATCTCCAGCATTAATGGTTGAACTAGTAGCGCGTTTGCTAACTTTCAATTCTTCTACCAATAGCTCCGGCAAGTCGTAGGCTTCAAAGGCATCGACCCCGTCATTACTGCCCTGGTCGGCAGAAAACCCAAGTCCCCGTCGCGCAAAAACTTCCCAAATTAATCGCTGGTTTCCCCCTCCGTAACGGATTTGGTCTGCCTGTAAAATTGCATTGCGGGCATCTACAAAACCAGGATCACAAGGTTGCATTTTTAGACCATCCATTACCAGTTGTAAGGTCCGGTTATTACCTAAATTTCCAGTGTAAAAATCCGTACTAAACCCGTATTCGGCCACCATCGCCCAATGTAAATCCCAGAGCATTGAACACCAAACCGCACCAACTCCGTGAGGAATTCGGGCATCGCCAATATCTTTATAGGTATAAGGATCGATATTCATATCTGTGCTGTACGGAAAATCCCGGATTCCTTTTCCGTCGTTAGGCTCCCGTTGCAGAAAGGTAGAAATACCCCGGGATGCACTACCGACATCATCACTTTTAGCGGTCAGTGCCAAGGCAAAGAAATCACTCCAGCCTTCGCCCATTTGTTCATTGTTATCCAAGCAAAAATTATTGCTGGCACCACCCGTAAGTCGATTGGTAATCCCGTGGGTATACTCATGAACGATGGTACCATTATCAAAACTCGCATTCAAAAATTCCGGACCAGTCTGTGGGGGTAGGACGAGCGAAACCTGAAGTCCGCTACCCGCGTGCACCCTGATTTTTTCACAATCAATACTACCAATTCTGACGGTGGGAATATTAGGATTAGGAACACCGGGTACACCGAGTACGGCAGCGGGTTCTGGATTGAAATCACAGATGATGACCGCGATCGCTCCGTAACTTTCTGCGTAAGATGTTTTTAATTCAAAATCACAACCACCACGGTCAACCAACGCAATTTTTCCATTCAGTTCGTCACCATTGATAAAATTGGATTCACAACCATCACTGCTTAGCGAATTGTTGACACCATCGTTCACAATAACCACTTCTCCCGAGACGGGTGTATTACTGATTGCAGGACCAAAATTCGCCAGGCCAGCGTTGTATAATCCGGCGGCGATAGCGGGGGAAGATACATTGACGACCCGTTGACCACCTGCGTCCCGATTCCATAAAAACATTTCTATCCGACCACGACTCCCATCTGCTCCCGCGCTCCATAGAGCGCTGTTAAACCCGTCACCTTCCATTGCTTCGGCTAAAACATAATCATTTTGAGAACCGCCATTTCCGTAATTATTTTGTTGATAATTACCCGCTGATTCATCAAAACCATATCGGTATGCAATGTCATGCATGGCATTCGCAGCATAAAAAAGATTGGTGACTGCCGCGTCCTGATTTTGGGCGGGCGTGTTATTCAGGTTAAAACCAAAGTCAAAATTAAGACCAGTTCCACCGCTGGGTTCGTCCATACTGCCGATATTATTTCCGTCGCTATCCTGATAAGCGTGGACGTTATTTCCTCTGGTAATGGTAAATTCTGCACCTGCACTTCCGTTGTTATCGTGCCAGCCGAAGGGCGAGGCTACCACATCATCCGGATCACTAACGAGTGCTCGATTTCCATGTGCCGGACTCTCTACGGGCAAAGGAAAAACGCGGTAACTACCAGTGGAAAGGGTATTGGTCTCGTTATTAGAAATAGAAGAATGATCGTGTTGACAAATTCTATTTTCTAATAAACGGCCGTAAGGATTGGGCCCGTCAAATTTACAGTGATGGGTATAATTGTAGTTGTTTAGAATGGTACCATCGAGGGCGTCAATGTGTAAGCTGGGGAAATCGCTATTGTCTAGTCTACGAATCGCAAGTTGCCAGCTTAAGCGAAGATTTTGGACTCCGTCCATGATATAATTTAATTGGATTTTTATCCGTTCTTCACTGATCGCTCCACCTTCGTAGATCCATACATTCGGTGATGGATTTTCCAGTAATCGCGGCAATTTCGTTGCGTCCAAACCTAGGTATTGGATCGCCTGGGACAAAGCTTGCGCGGCAGAAATGGATGGGGTAGTGCTATTGATTTTTTCTGCTAAATTACCCACGAATCGATGACCACTTTCGTAAAACACATCCTCGTGGATGGTTAAATTAAGGAGCGCACCCGTAATCGGAATTCCTCGATAGTTTTGGGTAAAATAGAGATGGTGTGCTCCCGATGAAGGTACTGAGTGATAATCGGTCACCCGTAAATCTGCAATATCCGCTTTGGTAAGCTCCCAGCTTTCTATTTTACTATCTAAATAATCAAGCCCCAATCGTTCGATTTCCGCCGGCACCAAAAAATCCTTCTTCGTCTGACCAAACAAGCCATACCCGGATATCAACAAACAAATAATTAGGATCAAATTCTTCATGGAAAATATAATTTAAACGACGTATAATATAATTATTAAAGATAACTACATTTAAGCCAACAAAACAAGTTCCGTTACGGGCCATAACATCGGTCTGCCACGTAGGAGCGAAATATTCTTTAATGATAATTCTTGATTCTTACTCAACATTTTACACAGAACTAATAAAAATAAACCTAAATCTATTGGCGATAGCGATAATTTTACAGACCTTGCAAAAAATCGCTTCATACGGAATAAAGTCTATTTAAACAACTTTTAGATCAAAATAAACTATGGCCAATTCACAAGACAAAAATACGATGATTATGGGGCGTCATCCCATTCTCGACGCGATCGAAGCGGGCACAGAAATAGATCGGCTCGTGCTACAGCGCGGTGTCCATCGGGAATTTGAGCTGGAAATCAAAGAAGTTAGTAGATATCATCAAATTCCGCTACAGATTATACCCAAAGAACGGATGGATCGATACACGCGCAAAAATCATCAGGGGATCATCGGTTTTATCTCGTTGATAAAATACTACAAAATTGCGGACGTGTTACCCCTGATTTATGAGCGTAGCGAAACCCCATTGTTGCTTTTGCTGGATGGTGTAACCGATGTACGTAATTTTGGAGCGATTGCCCGGTCGGCGGAACTCTGTGGAGTCCACGCGATCATCATACCTGATAAAGGGGCCGCGAAAATTAATGAAGTAGCTTTAAAAACCAGTGCGGGAGCGTTGACAAAAATTCCGGTTTGTCGGGAAACAAGCCTCGTAAAAACAATTGACTTTCTGAAGTTGTCGGGTATTCAAATATATGCTAGTAGCCTGAGCACAAAAAATCCCATTCATACCCTCGATTTTACTGGACCGACGGCATTGGTAATCGGTTCGGAAGGAAACGGAGTTAGCCAAAAGGTACTTAGTATGGTGGATCAACATTTTATGATTCCCCAAAAAGGAACCACGGATTCTTTTAATGTCTCCGTCGCCACGGGAATCTGCCTTTACGAGGTGATGCGTCAACGTATGTAAAGACAATTCATGTAAAGACAATTCATGTAAAGACAATTCATGAATTGTCTTTACATGAATTGTCTCTACCGTAAATCTTTTCTTCACATTATGAACAAAAAAACACGTCTTTTATTTATTACGTTGTCTTTGGCCGTCTTACTGGCTACCTCCGGCTGGATGTATTATCTCGATCAGCAACTACAACTTTGGGGCTATTTACCACTTTTTCAGTTTGGTAGTTTATTCGCTGTACTCTTACTATTAGTGTATCCGCGGTTTTCTAAAATGAAAAATAAAGATCAGTTGCTGCTTGCCGCGATTAGTAGTGGGGTGTTATTATGGGCGAGTTTTCCGGCCTTGCCAACGACCTTTTTTATCTTTTTTGCCTTTATTCCTTTACTTTGGATAGAGGCAAAAATTTCGGCGACCCACGAGGGCACCGCCCGCTGGGAAATCTTTAAATACAGTTATGTAAGTTTTGCTATTTGGAATATTTTTACGACCTACTGGGTAGGAAATACGGCTTTGGTAGCTGGAATCTTTGCGATTTTTCTGAGTTCTGCCTTTATGACCATTCCCTTTGTTTTATTTCACAATACGAAAAAGAGATTGAACGAAAAAATGGGCTACACCGCTTTTGTGGCTTACTGGATTACGTTTGAATATATTTATTTAAATCTGGAGATCAGCTGGACCTGGTTAAATATTGGGAATTGTTTTGGACAGTATCCTTCCTGGGTGCAGTGGTACGAATACACGGGTGTTTTTGGTGGTGCACTCTGGGTGTTGGTTGCAAATGTTTTAGGGTTGAAATTATTAAAAAAATACGAGCAAAAGCATACGGTTGAAAAATCAGGAGCCCTCAAATCAGGAGTCTGGATACTGGTGCCCTTGGTCGCGTCAATCATTATGTACACCCAACAAGAAGACCAGGGCCCCGCGGTAGAAGTCGTCGTTATACAACCAAATCTGGAACCACATTATGTAAAATTTTCGCTTAGCAAAAGAGAGCAAATCCAGCGATTTGTGAGTTTAAGTCAAAAGGCTTTGACCGATTCTACCGACTATCTGGTTTTTCCCGAAACGAGTTTTAATCGGGTAGACTATAATGAAATTCTTCGGGATCGATCCATCGCCCCCATCAAAGCCATGATTGATCGGCATTCCGGACTAAAGCTAATTACCGGGATTTCTACGCAGCGAGAACTTACCGCAGACGAACCCCACGGGCCTGCCGTTCGTACCTACGAGCACGCTGGTAAAATTCGCTATTTCGAGATTGGAAATGCCGCGATTCAATTAACCGAAAAATCTGATGAAGTGCCCATTTATATAAAATCCAAACTCGTCCCCGGCGCAGAATTTTTACCGTATCGAGAAGTGTTTTTCTTTCTAAAACCCCTCGTAGAAAAACTCGATGGCTCGATGGCTGGACTTGCGACGCAGGAGGAACGAGAAAACTTTTTGGGATCGTCAAACGAAAAAATAGCCCCTGTCATTTGCTACGAATCCATTTATGGTTCTTACGTAACAGATTATGTGCAAAAGGGAGCCAATGCTTTATTTATTATAACTAATGACGGTTGGTGGGATAATACGGCAGGCCATCGTCAGCATCTCGCCTACGCCCGCCTACGCGCCATTGAGACGCGTCGCAGTATTGCCCGTTCTGCGAACACTGGAATTTCCTGTTTTATCAATCAGCGAGGAGATGTGCTACAAGCCACCAAGTATAACGAAGCCATTGCAATTAAAGGTAAGATCCAGTTAAACAGCGAAATGACGGTATACACAAAATGGAAAGACCTGATCGCTCGGATTTGTAGTTTTCTGAGTATTCTATTATTGTTAAATGGATTTGTAAAAGGAAGGATGAGGAAGAAATAGGGTAGTTTTGTTAAGTATGTCCTTATAATAAATAGTTGACCTTTTGTAAGCTTTTCTTACAATCTGCACATTTAACAAGGGACTGTACAATTAAGTGTGTCATTTGGCTCTGCTCACCTTGTATTTCTAAAGGAAAGCTAACGCGCTGACACACTTTAGAGGACACTCACTTTAACAATCCGCATATCAGAGAATCCACACATCCACTAATCCGATTATCGTCCCCGAAAGCCACCTTTTCTGCGTCCTCCCTGCATTCCCTGGGCGTGCTTCATTTGTCCACGTTGGCTGAGTGCCTTTTCGAACATTTTAATTTGCTCCTTCATGACCGGCTCGGTTACCTTTAATTTTTTCATTTCCCGAAAATTAGCTTTCGCTTTGGTCCATTTATTTTTGCTTACGTTGATATTGGCGAGTTGGAGAAGCACCATCGCCTTTTCGTTATCAGAAGGTAATTCGATTGATTGTGCTTTGGTCAACCATTCTTCGGCGGCGGTGTGATCCTTTCGGTTCATGGCCAGGGTACCTTTGATCATATAATAGAAAGCACGATTGGTTTTGTAGAGCCAGTTTGGCTTAATCGTTAGAGCCAGGCGCTTTTCAGCTTCCTCAAACTGCTGATCCTGCACCAACTGCGCGGTGGACTGCACCGTTCCCAAAAATATATAACCTGCCAATAATGCCAGTCCAATCAATAAAAGTGGAAAAGCATACCAAAAACCTTGAAAAATGGTTAATAAAATACCACCACCCAGAAATAAACCGATCAGTGCAAAGCGTAAATATATATTTATTGTAAACATGTTTTTTTATTTTGTCTGTCAAAGATACAAAAATCCGGGAATAGTCCGTGGGTAGAATTAGAATTAGAATCGAAATTAGAAAGAGGGGAGTTTACAGACCAATCAATACTTACAACTACGAGCTAAATTTTAACCCGTCAAAAGAGAGGCCAGGCAGCACGATAAAAAATAGCTTTATTTCATTCCGATAAGTTGCTGTTTAGTTCGATTCCTATTTTGATTCCTATTCTAATTCAAACCCCCAAGGCTCCTTCCAGTCGTCCAATATGTTCTTTGATAATTAAATCACTGGTTTCATAACTCTTGGCTTTATCCAGATACTTGCGTGCCTCGGAACGATCGTTTGACTGATAGGCAAAATTAGATAGATTGATGGCTGCCAAGGCATTATCCGTTGGTGTCCGTAATCCGATTGCTAATGCTTCGGCCAGGTGTTGCTTTGCTTGTGGAACTGCGTTTCGTTGTGCCGCAATCATGCCTTTGGTAAAATGATAGTAGGCCCGGTGACGGGTTAATAACCACTCCGGTTTTTTTATTTGATCCACTAACTGCTCAGCCTTGTCTAAATCGCCTCCCCGTAGTAACATAAATGCCGCTGAGACATTACTAGTCAAAAAATGCGTCAGCAATAGTAAAACTCCAGCTACATACAAATACCACGAAGCACCTATACCTTCAACCACGTGTAGCCAAACGGCTAGTCCCAAAAAGACTATTACCAGTAAAAAACGAATACGAGCAATGAACATGAGTTAGAAAGTTTTGAGTGATTGAGTTTTGAGTTTGTATGATAATGAATAATGTCTCTTCTAACGCGGTAACGAGCATTACTTGTCTCGGCTGAAAGGCGATGATATTTTTCATTAATCACGATCAAGCGGAATATTATTAATTAATTCACTAACCAACATCCAGTTCCCGCCAACCTCTAAATATCTCCCTTTCGGAAAAACTTCCTTAAAAGTTTCCTCAAAAAAAGTCCGGGTTTTTTCTAAATCTGTTGCTGTATTGGCCAGTCGATTATAAAGTAGCAAACCTTCGGGCCGCAGCAACTCCTTGGTATTTTCTAAAAAAAAAGACTGTGTAAAACGATCCGGGATCACATCATCTAAAAAAATATCCACGGCGATCAAATCAAATTGTTCTTCTGAAATCTGTACCCATTGAGCAGCGTCCGCACAAATCATTTGGACGGGAGAACGCAGGTATGGCAACTCATATTTACTGGCCAGATAAATTACCTGTTCGTCGATTTCTACTGCAGTATAACTATAGTCCAGCCCCATTTTTTCTAAAATAATTGGAATACTGGCCATCCCAAAACCGAGGATGAGAACCTTTTTAATATGCTGTTCTTTCAGATTTAATTGGGCAAAAGCCCCCGAAAAATTATCGTATAAATCTGCGTAGGAATAAATGGCATTTTCAGTGCAAAGCTGATAACGTCCGTTAACGAGGCAAACGTGTAGTGCCGGATTCAATTCACTGGGTGCATCCTCCACATGAAATTCAGTGAGATAACTCAGCCATTTTTTCCAGGGGGCAGGTCTCACTGTAGGATTGCTTTTTCCCAAGAGCGGAAGGTGCGATCTGTCCCAAATATTTCCTGTAAAATTTCCTGATCGGTCTGGGATAATTCTACATCCCGACGCTTCATCATTGTGCGCGCGGTATCGAGTGCCTTTTCCAGCGTGTACGTAGTATATTTTTGTGCTCCACCCCAGGAAAAAGAGGGAATAAAGTTGCGAGGATAACCGCCGCCGTATACATTGGCAGAAACGCCAATTACCGTTCCTGTATTAAACATCGTATTAATTCCACATTTGGCGTGGTCTCCCATGATAAGTCCACAAAACTGCAATCCCGTTTTTACAAATCGCTGGTTCGCATAACTCCACAATTTAACTTCCGCATAATTATTTTTCATATTGGAAGCGTTTGTATCCGCTCCTAAATTACACCATTCGCCGATCACACTATTACCCAAAAAACCATCGTGTCCTTTGTTAGAGTATCCCGTAAAAACTACATTATTGACTTCGCCACCCACTTTACAGAAAGGGCCCAGCGTAGTAGCCCCATAAATTTTAGCCCCCATTTTCAAGATACTTTTTTCATTCATTGCCAGAGGACCACGAACCAAACAGCCTTCCATAATTTCGGCATCTTTACCGATGTAGATTGGACCTTTGCTAGCATTCAGGGTAGCGTGTTCCACGGTCGCACCAGGCTCCAGAAAAATCTGCTCGGGCGTGGTAACCCGGTTGGTATCGGAGAGTGGCTGGGACGTTCTGTTCTTGGTGAGTAGTTCGAAATCCAGTTTAATGGCCTCTTCATTTTTACTAAAAATATCCCAGAGGTTATTAATTTTTAGAAGAGGGGTGTTTTCGATAGGAAACCCTTTCAATTCTTCAATTTCTTCATCCTCAATCAGACTTTGAAATTGAGATTTGTTGAGTCGGGCGGCAATTAATTCATCGTTGTGGAGTAGTGCTTCGTTGGGTTCCATCTGCTCAATCAGTTTACAGATACCGGGCAGTGGCAGGAGCGAACCGTTGATGACAATATTATCCGCTTCGATGGTCATTGGATATTTTTGGGAAAGATGTTCCTGAGTGATAAATGAAACTTTGGTGTCTGCCCATTTCTCCCATTTCTCGCGAATGGTCAAAATACCTACGCGCAGTTCCCCAACGGGACGCGTATAAGTAAGTGGGAGCAGGTTGTCCCAAACTTCGTTGTCAAATAAGATGACGTTTTTCATAGTCTTAAATAATTATTAATCTCAAGTAAATACCAAATACCTTTCCCGTGCTAGTGCGTCGGGAACTAAATACCTAACACCTTATACGGCCTATTTTGAGATCACACTTCTTTACTCATCAGTCGGGTAGCTACGGCTATCCTTCTTCTTCTTGCATTGTTTGATCCCAAAATAGTCTCGCCTAAGGTATCATCTACTTTGATCCCGACGCACTAGCTTGCTAATTTTACCATTACTTAATATAGTTCGATCAGATGGATGGTATATATCTATTAGTCCCTGCTAAAGTACTATATTTCAGGATTTTATTTGCTAAAATGTATTGAAGTTCTTAGAAAACACCTCAATTTTAGGGCGATTCTAAAAAATCGCATTTGTTGATGAGGAAGACCAACTCCAATAGTTGCTACTAGTAACCATACAAAAGCCCGAAACGTCGTGGACATTTCGGGCCTGGTATTACTTTCTAAAAGTACTAAATTCTTATTCCGCGTCTTTTGCAGTATCTGCGTCTTTTCCTTCTTCCTCATCCATCTTGGTTTTAGCAAAACGGGAACTGGCAAAACGCTTCTTAAATTTATCAATACGACCAGCTGTATCCACGTATTTCATTTTACCAGTGAAAAACGGGTGTGAGGTATTGGAAATTTCCACTTTTAAGAGTGGATATTCTTTACCGTCTTCCCAAGTGATGGTTTCTTTGGACGGAGCGCAAGACTTAGTCAAAAATGTTTCCTCATTGGATACATCTTTAAAAACAACGGTTCGGTATTCGGTAGGATGAATATCTTTCTTCATTATTGAAATATTTTTATTTTCGGATTGCAAAGATAAGACAAATCTGACAATATTAAAAGAGGAAAATCTTTTTATTTTTCTATTTTTAACCATGAAGTTGTTTAAGAACTCCCAAATTGCCTGCGAAGGGATAAAATTATTCAACTTATCACCTTTTTTATCGTCCATAGCTAAGGCCATGCACTCAAAAAAGAGGCTCAATTTGAACAATTTTCTCTCCTTCTCGGCTACTTTTGAAATTATTAAACAACTTCCATGAAAATGCCTCAATATTCCAGCTTTACCCAATTATTGCCTTATTTGATCGTTTTTTTCCTGGATATCCGATCCTCCTACTACGGACTGGTGTATGGATTTGAATTACAGGATTCTATAGTAGTTACCGCCACGAAAGAATCGGAAAATATTTAATCACTGGGGCGCCCTGGTTTTTGCGATAAAAGTGGAGCAAAAAATTGGAGATATATTGTTAATTAGGTAAGATGAAAATTATGGAACCGCTATTCTACACAATACTTCATCAGCGCATCCAGTAAAACCTTCCATCTTTCTTTAATCTCCTTTAGTCGTTTTTGGCTAATGGTTCCCATGATGGTATCCTGTAAGCTCAGGGTGGTTTTTCCTTTTTTTTCTTCTAGTGTAAACTTTAAATATGAAATGGCAGGCCCACCAAAATCCGGGCTTAAGTCTCCGCGCAACACTAAATGATTTGGACTATGCAAGGCAATAATAGTTGCCCAGACAAATCCTTCATTCTTACCAGCGTCTTCGTAAAATAAACCACCAAGCTTAGGTTCTAAAACCATTTTTACGGTTGTCGGAGACTGATTAAAGTCAGTGACCCACCACTGATCGATCTGTTGAGTCAGTGCTTCCCAAACTTTCGTTTGCTCGGTCGCTATACTCGTAGAAAGGTCAATCGTGCTCGTAATAATCCGTTTAGCAGTCTGTCCCATTTTCCTGGAAGTTTGGTCGGTATAATATTTCAGCTGAATCAATTGATCAACCCACTCGTCGTAAGTTTTTTGAATCGGTCCAGGATTAAGATAGTTCCATCTGGATTTTCCCTCCTTACGGGTGGTAATCAAATGCGCTTTCTCTAATATACCTAAGTGTTTCATGATGGCAAAGCGTGAGAGGTCTTTCGCAAAGTATTGACTGATCTCACCGGTAGTTCGTGGAGCGCTTTTCAACAAATCAAGTATCGACCTACGGGTCGGATCCGATAAAGCCTTCCAAATCATATTAAGTGTTTCTATATGTTACCAAAAGGTAACATGACAAAAGTAATAATATTTAATAGGTTGAGCAAGGACTTGTCTGTTTTTTTGGAAATTTATGTGGAAAGGGGGTTGAATCGCTGCGCTTGTTAAAGTGTTGAGTCGCTTCGCTCGTTGAAATTGTGATGCGTAGCTGCTTAAAAGGCAGGTTATTGAATTGTCGGAATGTCGAAAGAGCTTTTCCAAATTTTTTTGTTTATGATTAAAAAACCACCTATCTACTACTTTCAATCCATTTCAACCATTCAACAAGCGAAGCGACTCAACACCTCATCAACTAAAGCAATCCGCGTTCGCCTGCTCGATGGGGTAGCGGTCGTACAAAGCCTGAATATCCTCATGTGACAAAGCCCGATCAAAAATCCGTAGTTCATCCAGAATACCTTGAAAACGTCGGGTCCCGCCCGCACCGATACACGGACTATTGGAAAAATTGAGGGGTGCATCGTTGCTGATGTCTACGCCACTACAACGGGTGCCGGAGTGGACTAAAATACCGTTGATATAAGTATGAGCATGGCGTCCTTCGCGGACGAGGGCGTAATGGTACCAGCCGACTTCTTTACAATCGGGAGAAATCTCGCCGTAGTTGATCCCTTCTTCTTGCAATACATCCGTTTGAATTTTTTGGGATTGCTGGTCGAGTTGAATATCGAAGACATATTCTGGTGCGCAGTCGCTGCGTTTGGATAACAGACTTTGCTTAAAAATTGATTTTTTTTCCGCTTTAAAGTAAAAACTTACCGTAAAGTCAGAGGTCGTAAAACATCGATTAACCACTCCGGTAAATTCTACATAATCGTTTTTACCATCCAGTAAAAGTCCGTTATTATCAATGCCGCACCAACAGCTGGGATTGCCGTAAAGAATGCCTTCACACCCATTGCCAGAATCATCGCGGGCATCACATTTATCGAAGGAATAGTAGGCGACTAGTCCGTAATTTGGATCGGGTGATTGAGATGGAGTGGGGGAGTTGCTAACGAAGAGAAGGCTGAAAAAGAGGAGGAGATAGTTCATGCTTTTGTTTTAGAAAATTAGCCAGATAATGGACTCGCAGTTTAAGATAGGAAAACAAAGGGGCAAAAGCAAAAAAAACGGTACCGATAATTTGGTTATCGGTACCGTTTCATTCCAGATTTTTAAATCTATAAACGTAGTTTTAGCAATCTTTGCCTTTTCTATTGTTAAAACGGTTTTTATGAGAAACTCCTTTAAATCTATAAATCAAAATTTTTTACAAGATTCGCACGTCTCCTTCCGCAATATGAATCGCCTTTAATTCGGTCGTTTTATTATGTAAATCCACCGATCCATTTTCCAGCTTCAGCACGCCACGTGGACAAACGGCGGCACAAATACCACAACCGACACAAGAGGCACGGACGATATTTTGTCCTTTTTGGGCGTAAGCCCGTACATCAATTCCCATTTCGCAATACGTAGAGCAGTTACCACAACTGATACACTGACCTCCATTGGTCGTAATTCTAAATCGAGAAAAGAATTTTTGTTGTAAACCCAACAATGCAGCCATTGGACAACCAAAGCGACACCAGACCCGACTTCCCATCAGTGGATAAAAGCCGACCCCAACGACTCCTGAAAATGCGGAACCAATTGCGAAACCATACCAGCTTCTTAGCATACCTCCATCGATGACAAAGCTGCCCGTAAAATAAGCGATAATGGCTAATATTACGATGACTCCAACAATACCGGAAATAATAAGGGATAATTTATCTTTTGATAGATTAATGTCTTTTTTATTGGCTTGGACAATTGCGATGACAAAGGCTCCTAATAATACAATTAGTCCAATCGCAATTGGTTTGGTAATTAATACATTTCGATCACCCGTATAATAAGAATAGATAACCGCGACCGTCATCAGGGTTACAAAAACCAGCACTCCGTGGATCATCCATCGCTCGATTTTCCAGGCCTTCAAAGACTTGTCGGAGAGTTGGCGAAAAGGATCACCCGCCGTTTCTGCCAATCCACCACAACCACAAACCCACGAACAGTACCAGCGTTTTCCGTAAAAATAGGTGAGCGTAGGCGAGATAATAAATATCATGGCCAAACCAAACAGTAACATAAACAGTCCCACATTTCCGGCGCCTAATAAAGTAGTCAGATTCCAGTCGTAGAAAAAGTAATAGTTTAAAGGCCACATGTTGGTAAAACTATAATAAGGGTATTGTAGCTTTTGCATGATTTCGGGAATTAGAAAAGCAAATCCCAACTGAAAAAACATCACCGAAATCGTTCTGATAACCTGGTATTTGTTATGTCGATATTTTAAAATAAATTTTATACCAAATGATAAAATTGCTACAGTATATAATGTACCGTACACAAACCATTGACTGGCCGGATTACCACTTAAGGCCCTGGAAAGTGGATCGAAAAAAGCCACCAATCCGGTATTGGCTGCATCCTCTCCTCCCAGTCCCAGGTACTGCGGAAACCAATAAAGCACCACATAAAAACCCGTCAACACAATTCCCAACACCCACGCCCAAAGTCCTTTACTGGACAAGGAAGCAAACCATACCCCGTTGTTTTTGATACCTTCGGGCAGGGTCATATAGGCCCGCCAGGAATAAACTATTGTTCCAGCCATAATCAATCCAAGCGCTGTATACAACCAGACACTATTTTGAATGGTACCAGCCCCAGAGAGCGCAATGATCATAAATAACAATCCTACACCACCTACTGCAGACGCTATTTTCTGAACTAAATCGGTAAAAGGAGGGGCCGGATTGGCCAGTGACATACTTTTTTGAACTTGACTCATTGAGGTTTTTATTTTAGCGACTGTTCCGTTGACTTTTTGGGTACGAAAAGATCAGGTTTTATTTAAGGAATGAGTTAATAATAAATTTACGTTTTTGGCTTGATCTTTTTGCCGCTAGTCTCGTTAAAAAGCCTCGTGATAGCGCGGCTATGGCAGCCCGACCGTTCC
>Ga0209187_1000785_pt1 | contig 46970 bp, 52 predicted proteins | sample BantaG_FD_187430 | JGI IMG/M metagenome (GOLD analysis project Ga0209187, IMG submission 187430) | Marine algal microbial communities from Bantry Bay, Ireland - BantryBay_4 metaG (SPAdes) (version 2) | ecosystem: Host-associated > Algae > Red algae > Unclassified | place: Bantry Bay, Ireland...
CGCAGCAAAGAGGCACGGTTGAAAACACTATTGGATTACTTCGGCAGTACATAAAAAGAAGTGAATCAATTCAAAACTACAGTCAAAGTCGCCTGCAAAGCATTCAGGATTCCTTAAACCATAGACCTCGCAAATGTCTTGGCTGGAAAACGCCCTTTGAGGTTCATTTCAACAAAAAAGTCGCGCTGGCTTTGCAAATCTAGCCGAGACCTCTTACGCTCTAAGCTCGGGTTCGGGACTTCTTTCTAGGTATTGAATGTCGGTGTGGGTGCCGATCATTCTGGTGGATCTGCCTCTTGAGTCTTTGGTAATGAGGCCACGGCTCTTTACAGCTACGAGGGAGCCATTTGCATGGTAAAATCTAAGCAGAACATTGTATGGAACTCCTTTGTGTTTGTGTTCCGAGAAGGCTGACTGGGCCTTGGCGACATCCTCTTTGTGGAGGAGTTTTTTCCATGTTTCATAAGTGTTCTCGATATCATGGTCTTTATAGCCAAGCATATCTTTAAACTTGGGGCTCATATAAAAAAGATTTTTTTTGCCGGTGAGATCCCAGTCCCACCAACCGTCTGTTACTTCGTCGATTACGGTTCTGATAATTTGTTCTTGCTGGTTGATCTTCTGAGTGTCGGCTCTAGATTTGGTGATATCAACTAAGGTAAGCACCACACCATCAAATTGGTCGTACTGAGTTTTGTACGGAATTGATCTTAGCTGGAAGGCAGAGTCGTTCGAAGAGAAAACTTCCATCTCAATATATTCTTGATTTTCTTTGGTTCTGGTTACAATGTCGACCAAATCGATGTTTTCCAGATTGTGTGTAATGTGAGTAATAGGTCTTCCTACATCTTGTTGGAGTAGGTTAAAGGCCTCCGCTATTGCAGGTGTGTACTTTCTTACAGTTAGGTCACTACTCAGAAAGAGGGTTCCAATATTCGTGGATTTTAAGAAGTTTTCTTCGTCATTGCTCAGCTGGGTGAGCTCAGAGATTTTATTTTGATACTCGGTATTTACGGTGTAAAGTTCTTCATTAACAGAGTGCAGTTCCTCGTTGGTGGATTGCAGTTCTTCGTTCGAAGCTAGCAGTTCCTCATTGGTGGATTGCAGTTCTTCATTGGTTGTTTCTAGTTCTTCAATGGTCGCTTGCAGGTCTTCTTTCGTGCTTTGAAGCTCGCTCTCCAAGATGCTGATTCTGTCAAAGTTAGCTCGGTCCTCTTCGGGGCTGTTTTTAATGAATGTGTGGGTTACTTCTTTTTTTTCTTTTTCGGCCAATTCATCGATTGTGATCAGAAAAAGATCCGAGTGATTGCCGTTTAAATCTTTAAGATACTCGTAGCCAATTACAAAGTTAGAAGTTTCTCCGTTCTCAACTAAAATTGTTTCTTGTTTGAGGATGATTTTTTCTTTTTTGGTTTTTTGTATTCCAAGGGTAATCGAGGTGACTAATTGTTCATTCATCATCCGCTTTAAATTATTTTCTACGGGACCTGAATTATTAGAGAGATACTTTCCGGCGTCACCAAATATATGAAACAATTCTAAATGTGAGTTAACAAGCAAGCTTGGGGGAATGTACTCGTGTATAAGTTTATCAAGAATAAGTTTTAAATTTAAATGTTGTGGAGCCAGGGTTGCTTTTCTGGAACCGATACTTTTAAAGGGAGAGGAGTTGCGAGTGTTTTTAATTGGGCTAAAAATTGTAGGTCTTTCAAAGCCCTTGTTGGGCACATCTGCCTTATAGAGTTTTTTAAATATCTTCCATCTTTTTTCTAGGACGCTAAAGGCACTTTCATATTTTCCTAATGATTCGCTTGGGCCGAGAAAGAGGTGCCCGTCTGTAGTAAGCGCAAAATGCATATAGCCAATAGCATCCTGTTGAGCTTCTTCATTGAAGTAGATAAGTAGATTTCGGCATGTGATTAAATCGATTTTTGTAAAGGGAGGGTCCTTTAAAACATTGTGTCTAGCAAAAACGATGGATTTTCTAATCTCGGGAGAGACCGAATAGCTATCGCCTTTTTTAATAAAGTATCTCTCTTTTAAGTCCTCACTTAATAGCTTGAGGGACTCTGGTTCAAATATGCCATTAGATGCTTTTTCTAAGATTCTCTCGTCAATGTCTGAGGCGAAAATTTTAATGTTGTTCGATCGTTCATGAATTCTTCTAAACTCATGTAGCAAAATAGCGATAGAGTAAGCTTCTTCTCCCGAGGCACAGCCCGGACCCCATACTCTGATTTCATCGCTGTCTTTTTTCTTTTTAAAAATTTCGGGTATAACTTTTTTTTCTAAGGTTTCAAAAGCTTTTTTGTCCCGAAAAAATTCAGTAACTCCAATAAGCATGTCGTAGTAAAGTTCGGCAGCTTCAGTTTTTTTGTTTTCTAAGACGTTAAGATATTCTTTAAAGGTCTTGCAGCGATTAAGGTCCATACGTTTATTAATTCTGCGCATGATAGTTGGAGTTTTGTAGCGAGAGAAATCTACATCATATCGCTCTTCAACAATTTTAAAGAGTGAGCTAGCCGATAGAATCTTTTCTTGTTCGATGAACTCACTATCTAGTGAGTTTTCACTGCCATTCACATAGTCGGATAGGTGGTGGGCGATGGTTTCGGGCTCGCCAATTAAATCTACAAAATTTGTAGCTATGGCACTCTTAGGCATGCCATCAAATTTTGAACTTTCAGGATCTTGAACGAATACTTTTCCACCGGCTTCGTGGATATGTCGAATCCCAATTGTGCCGTCACTGCCGGTTCCTGAGAAGACGATCGCAATCGACTTTTTTCCTTGGTCTATAGCTAGAGATTGAAAAAATATATCGATGGGACGATTGGGAATATTAGTTCTTCGAATATCAGAGAGTCTTAGTATTCCATTTTCAATTATTAGGTTTTTTTTAGGAGGAAGAATATAAAGAGTCGAGGGTTCTACGGGCATGCCTTCTTCGGCTGTGTGAATGGTCATGTCCGTGCATCTTTGAAGAATTTCGGGCATAAAGCTTTTAAAGTCTGGCGATAAATGCTGGGTAACAATAAAGCTCATTTGGCAATTGATGTTGATAGAAAGAAAAAACTGTTCAAGGGCCTCTAAGCCACCTGCACTCGCCCCGACACCTACGATGTATTGATCTGGGCTGTTGATATTGACTTTTTTTAGAGCTTTTTTCTTGGGGCTTTTTGTTGTGGTACTTTTTTTCTTTGCTTTTTCTTTCATGTCATTTCCGCCATATGATGAATTCAAAAACCATAAAAAAGCTAAATGTAGATTTCAGCTTTGCTGTGGGTTTATGGAGAAATTATAACTTGTTTCAATTCGTTCTTCAAGGCGCTGTGATATATTTCAAGTTCTTGATTTAAAAGACTTTTTCTCTGTATTCCGTCGTCATTCAAAGGCATATATTTGAAAATTGTTTGAGCGGCGACTTCCGAAAGATTTAAGAAGCCCCACATTTTGAGACTGCCTTTGAGTTGATGACAGAGTCTTGAATATCCCTCTGAGTTGTTGTTGGAGATGAAGTCCTTAAAAAGCTCGCATTCTGCAATTCGCCTGTCTAGAAATTTTTTTTTTTCAACTGCCGGAAGTTGGGTGCTCATGCAGTTTTTTCAGCTAAAAGTGGGCTTTTTGCAACTGAAGTATTTTGAGTGGGATTAAAGTCAAACTTGTAGCCACCTCCATACACAGATTTAATGTATTTTCCTACCTCACCAAGTTTGCGTCTTAAGCGATAGATAACAACGTCTACACTTCTATCCACTGTGTTGATGTTATCTCCTCTAAGCACATCGAGGAGCTGCTCTCTGTTAAACAAGATATTTGGTTTTTTAATAAAATACACGAGCAATTTATACTCAGAATAAGTAAGTCCCAGTGAGACTCGTTCTCCATTTTTATTGCTGTATATATTCTGTTCGATTAAGTTGATTTCTAAATTTTCTATGTAGAGAATTTCGTCTGTTTGTTTTTGATTGATCATCGAATAAATCTTGAAGATGACATCGATTCGGGCCTTCAACTCGAGTGGGTCGATTGGCTTACAGATATAATCTAAGGCACCTAGCTCAAAGCCTAAAAGTTTTGAAGATATAGAGTCATTGGCGGTTAAAAAGACCACTGGATTTTTTTCTTGGATTAAATTTTCATTTTTTAAAAATTTTATAACATCAAAGCCTGTGCCGTCAGGCAAATTCAAATCTAATAGAAACATATCAGGCTTGTTTGATGAGTGGTTGAGGCTAAGACTGGAGTCCTTAATAGCTTTAAAAGTGTTAAAGAAGACTAAGTTGTACTTTGTAGAAAGTACGAGCTCCATTAGCTTTTGAATTTCAAAATCATCTTCAATTATCCAAATACATTTTTTCTGAGTCATAAAGAACGCTCTATATGGATTTTATCAATGGATAATCCTTGGCCACAAGATTAAAAAGTTGACTAAAAAAGCCAAAAATATGAACTCTTGCATATAACGACGCATTGCAGTTTTGAGGGCTCTGTTTTGTCAATATTTTGTAAAATAATCACATCTTTGACGAGAGTTCTGTAACCTATATATAGTAGATGTCAATCCAGATAAAGATAGTTAGTTCTAAGGTGGCTGACAGCAACGATTTTAAAGAAATTTTCTCTAGAATTAAATCACAGTTTTTAGACTTTGAATCCATTGAATATTACTCATCGGCCCTTGAGGCCGTTGAGGAGAAAAATAACGATTTTGTAGATTGTTTTTTTATTTATGATTATTCAGAAAAGATTGATAGAGACAGTATAAGAAAGATTCGCTTGCATCGCGACTTTTTATTTGCACCAGTCATTGTTTTAAAGGCTAACTTTAATTCCATTCAAACTGCAGATTACATTCGCTTCGGAGCTCAGGATGTTATAGCCCTGGACACTTTTACTCCAGAAGTTCTTCAACAAGCGTTGATAAAAATTTCTGGAAAAATTAAGATTTGGGCCCGCTTAAAGAGCAGAGAGCAGATCAAACAAGATCAGGTAGCAATCGTGTCTCACGATTTAAAGAGTCCTTTGGCAATTATTAAGAGTTATTCGGATATTTTAATTGGTGAATATGGCAATCAATTGCCTCCTAAGGCTGTAGAGAAGCTAGAGAGAATAAAATACAACGCCCATTCAGCTTTTAATTTAGTGGTTGATATACTTGATGAATTTAGAGCCAAGAAAAACTGGAGATTGTCTTACGTAAGATTGCCTGTAATGGATGTAGTTGAAGAATGCATATTGAATTACAAAATGCGCTTTGAAGAAAAACAAATTCGAGTCAACCTTGTTGCCAGTGATGAAAGTGAGCATTTGCTTTACGCTGATCGGCGTTCAATGCTACAAATGATAAACAATATTATTGAGAATAGTATTAAGTTTTCTCCTGCAGGTGGTGTTATTGATATTAGTGTAAGCAGCTATCAGCAATATGTTCAGAAAGATATTAAAAAAGACTATGTAAGTTTTGTGGTTACCGATGACGGCCCCGGAATTCCAACAGGCAAGTTAAACACTATTTTTGATTCCTTACAGCAAGCAAGAAAAGACGATCAAAAAAATGGCTTTGGCCTCGGCTTAAATATATGTAAGCGAATTTGCCAGTTGCATATGGGGAAAATCTGGGCGACGAATAGTGCCAATCGAGGAGCCTCGGTGCATGTTTTACTTCCAGAGTACAAAACAAGCCAAGAGGCCTCTCCTTCGGTTGTTTGCAAAACGGTATCTTATCCCAAGGTAAGAGGCGATCGAACGGTTTTAGTGGTCGATGATCTTGTTGATGTTAGAAAAGTGACTTCTATGCATTTGAGTATGATGGGAATTAAAACTCTGACCGCCGCAAATGGAGCTGAAGCCTTGGAAGTTCTCGAAAATGAGCAGGTAGATTTAATTTTAATGGATTTAAACATGCCTAAGATGAGTGGTGATAAGTGTATTAAGATTATTCGTAGAGAGAAAAAGTCTAGTGTGCCAATTTTCTTATACAGTATTATGAAGTCCGATTTTATCTTTGGTGAAAGCTTGAGAAGAGCTTCGGGCTTTCTGCAAAAACCAATAGATATTGAAGAATTTGAAACAAAAACCAACCTGTTATTAAATTGGGATTTTACGACCACGACAACAGAAAGAAAAAAACTTTTTAACAAGCATTGTGTAGATGATATTAAAAATCAAAAGACTTCTATTTTGCTGGTAGATGATTGTATCGACAATCATGAGATCGTTAAGTATTACTTAAAAGAAACAAAGCATGAGATTCATTCTGCTATGAGCGGTAAGGAATGTATCCGCAAAATGACTTCTAACGAGTACGATTTGATTTTATTAGATATGTCTATGCCGGAAATGAACGGTGTAGAAACTTTGGCTGCAATTAAATCCCTAAAATCCGAAGTGCCTATTGTGGCCTTTACGGTTGAAGAGCTCGATATGAACTTAAGTGTTGCTCGTTCTAAAGGCTTTGATGGTTTTTTGGCAAAACCCGCCAATAAAGAAAGTGTTTTAACTCTTATTAATAATATTGGCACTGTTCATCTATAGAATAATAATTTGTCACACTTGCTCACAGGGAATAAATATTTTGTCGTTCTGAGTTCCCAAGAATAAATATTTTGTCGTTTTGAGTTCCCGGCAATAAATATTTTGTCGTTCTGAGTTCCAAAGAATAAATATTTTGTCGTTTTGAGTTCCCGGCAATAAATATTTTGTCGCCTGTCTAACTGAATATAAATATTTATTGAATAACAATTTAAGGTTTTTATTCTGGATTTTTATTTTGGCTCTATTATAAAATACTTGAAAGGACATTAATAAATTGAGCTCAAGTTTTAAACATCTACAACAAACATATCTTTTACGACGCTATCATGATTTAGAAACTTTAAATCAACTGCTACAAAACCTAAATTTTGAAGCCATAGCAAAATTTGCTCACAGATTAACTGGAAACGCCCGCATGTACGAATTTGTTGGCTTAGAAAAAATTGCATTAGATATGAAAAATTTCTCCCTTAGTAAAAACCGATTAAAATTAGAAGCATCAATTAATAAGATGAGAGTCTTTCTTGAAGTTAACTGCTCCAAAGTGTAATTTTATAATTGTAAGGACTCGTGTTTCTTGCGTTAAGCTAGGGTAGATAACTTTTAAGACTTAAAGCTACAGTTTCACTTTAAAATTAGCTCGGTACAAGCATGGTTCTATTTAGCAACTAGGCATAGCTTAACTTATAAGCATTTGAGTTCCATACTCTCTTTGGTTTAAATCCAAAGTCCTATGAGTTTTGGAACTCATTATTCAGCTTTAAGCTAGATTATGGACATGCCACTTGCATAGGATGATGGAAATGGAGAGCTGTATTCATGCTGTGTGTAGCTTTGAGGAAGCGAAGCACGGCTTGATACAAATTCACTCATATCCCATAATAAAGTGTTCAGGTATTTACCTTTAAAAAGCTTACTTTGCTTTTTGCGACTTTTTCTAGAACTAAGATTGTCAGGCTCTAGTGTGACTTTTGCGTACCATGAATCATCTATACGCATGATTTTTAAGTCAACAAATAGTTGATAACGACATATCTCTTGAATGTCTTGATAGCAACTATCTATTAAGTATTGCTCCTGATTGTTAAGTTCCTTTGTCGTGAAAATTGTTTTTGCCATTTTTTTCTCCTCTAGGGCTAGTAAAACAAAAGTATGTTACAAAATTTTTATTAAAAAATGAAAAGATTTTCATTTTTTAAATTACTTACAGAGAAGATTTTGACGATTTGTAAATGTTACAGGATTTTTAATTTTAATGAATAACTCTGAAACATTTGTTTGGGATTATATGGGGACAGAAAGGGAAAAGCAACACCAAGCAAAGAGGAAGGAGAGTTTATGACGGAATACAAATTAAGACTAAAAGTTATAGAACTAGAGACGGAGAACTTTGTTTTTAATACTGGGCCCCCCAGATGGGGGTGCCTCCCCCTTATTTCACAAAAGATATATATAGAGCAACAATAAAATAAAACAAAAAATCAAGGAGAGATAAAATGGTAAATTTTAATACACAAAAAAACATAAACGAAGATAAGAAAAAAATGATTAATAAGATAGTCCAAAACTGGAGCAGCGTTCTTTTTTCTGACGAAAAAAAGACGGGAGTAAATGTTGCTTTAAAAAGAGACAATTTAAGTTCATGGACTTGTAAAATTAAGGTTAAGCAAGGGACGCGTAGCTTTCTTAAGGATCACAGAACAATGGGCAAAGGTCGTGACCCTATTAAAGCGACTTTGAGTGCAATAGATAACTTCACAAATGCTTATGTGATTAGAATAGAAGAGCAGCTTAAATAGCTGCTGAAGGGGGAGTGGATAAAATGGAATTATTAACGAGATCTTATAATAAAGACCATGTTGAAGATGGTAAAACTATAGAATCCTTTTTAAGTGAGACAGACTTTACATATATAGAAAAAACGATTGATCGTTGGATGGAATGTGAACAGGCCGTGTTTATGAAAAGTGGAGCAAAAAAGCATTATAAAATATCCTTTGAAAAAGCAAGTGAGAGGGTTAGTTGCGAGTTGATTATTTGGCTAAGCTCAAGAACACTCTACTCCAAGGAAAGTTCGACGTCGCTCATACGAGCCTTTGATCGTTGTATTGAGTGTTTGGAGCCTATAGATGATATGACCAAAGCTGAATTAATGCTGTTCTGAGAGCTGCCTGAGTGCAGAGAGAGTTTTCTGCTCTAAGGCGGTAGTTGGCTAATAAGTTATTTCTAGGTGCTGCTTAGCTGCGTCTCAAGAAAAATAACTCGCAAATTGGAGAAAAAGACTAATATAATACTATAAGAATAAAAAGGTCTATATGGTATAAATGCAAGACTCCAATAAAATTATAAAAGTTCTTTATGTGGAAGATGATAAAGAAGAAGTAAAAATAATGCGTGATCACTTCAAAAGATCAAAGTTTCAATTTGAAGTTGATTTTCGTTGCTCGGCTTTATCTCTTAAAAATATCGACTATAGTTCTACAGATATAATTGTTTTGGATTACTTTTTAGATGAAGAGCGTGTGGCGAGTAATTTTCTACATTTTGTAAAAAAAGATCCCAAAACTTCGATGATTCCAGTCATATTATTTACAGGAATGGAGTCACCGATCCTTAAAAATAATGTTGAAAAATATGAGAAAACTTGCTTTCTCTCAAAAGATAAGGGGCCTGAGACTTTAATTAGTAAAATTACTAGTGCTCTAGAGCTCGCTTAAAATTATATCTATTTATTATTTTATACAAGCTATTTCGATTTTGTAATTGCGTCCATTACTTTGGATAAGTCATTTTTGAGATTGGCGCGGTAGTCTTCAGAGTCATTTTCGATCTCTAAAACCATAGCTTGGTCAAAGAAATGTCTTTCAAAAATCTTTTCAATTATATTCGTTAGCTTTTTTTTGTGAAAGATCGTGTATGGACTCTTGTTTACGATGGCAAAAAATATACTGTTTTTTTCGTGAATCAGTATGCTTAAATTTCCGTATTGAATCTCGTCTAAACTTTTTTGCTTCTCAGTGTTTATTTCTGAGCCGAAGTTTCGAATAGCAGATAACATTCCGGCAAAAAGTGAAGGATCAAGAGCCAGATCAGTCTTTTCTACCTTTTCTACTAAAAGCCCACTTTCTTTAAAAATAATATATATACCAAGAACCTCAAAGCTTACTTCGCTTAAGATTAATTCAAATTCCGACACGCCAAGGAGCTTGGCCTTTAACTGTCGGATGACGTTTTTGAGTCCAAAGCCCGAGTCAATTTTATTGTTGATTTCTCGTGAAAAATCTTTAAGGGCATCACTAATAAATTTTGAAATTATCTTGCCTAGTTGGGGCGAAATCAATTCAACTAAAAGCTTAGGATTTGCTTTTAGAACTTCTAAGGCAGCCTCTTGCATCATGGCTTTGTTGCCATCTTGTTCTTCTCTTAATTTAACAACCCGTTGGTCTAGGTGAGTGATTTTATCAATTTCATCTGCCATTAAGACTTTTTTTAATTTTATAAAATTTTGGTCTAGCATATTGTCTTTCAAGGAAGGCGCTCAAAGAAATAATGGAAAGTATTACTTGTTTTTAGTGAATTTTAGAATTGTCTCTCCAAGACTTTTGAATTGCTCCACATCAAGTTTTTCTTGCCGATTTTGTTCAACTTCTTGTTTTAAAGTACTAATGTTATTAATAAGGCTTTTTTCGAGTCCATCAATTTTTTTAGTGAGTGTTTCAATTTTGTGATTGTAATCTGCAGCTTGACTTTCTAGCTTCTGGCTTAAGCGTTCAACTTCTTCTCCAAATAAAATATCTTTGATGATACTAATTTTTTCGATGTTTTTATCTTTTTTGGCGCTTTGCTTTATCACTCTATCTTTTTTAGAGCAGAACTGAATTAATGGCAAATATTTTTGCTAACAGCAGGGCAGTAGGTACGAATAATTTTTTCAAGTAGATTGATTAAAGTTTGGAATTTATAGGGTTTGCTAGAGTAGTCTGTGGCGCCAGCCGAATAGGCTTCTAACATGTCTGACTCAAAATCTGAATTGGAAATCACAATGATAGGAGTTTTTTTGCAGCGTTCATTCATTCTTAGTTTTTTCAATGAATCAAAGCATTTAGAGTCTTGTAGAATTAAGTCTAGAATAAGAAAATTGAAATTTTTTTTATCCACGCCTTGCATTAGCTCTGCTTTTGTCATGCCATAGCTTACATTTAGTTTGAAATTTCTAGATTCTTTTTTATTGATTATAGAAATAGCTTTTTGGTAGAGCTTTAAATCTGTGCTGGAGTCGTCTAAAATAAAACAACTTAGATTGTTTGGACTGTGTTCGTTTGTGTTAAGCAAAGCTCAATAACTCCTAGAAATAAGTCCTTAACTCCTGCAGCTGATTTTGCTGAGACATATTTTACAGCTAAGTTCTTTTCTTCTTTATAATTGAGCCTCTTGAATTTTTCAAGTTCAAGGGGGTCGAATAAATCAATTTTATTGTAAGCCAAGATTAGTTTAGCGCTTGGAGATTCAGCTTTTATAGAGGCTTGGTATGAGGGAATTTTTTCTAAGGTTGATTCATTTTGGACGTCGTTCACAAGGATAATGGCATGTGCCCCTTTGTAATAGTGATTGTAGTTATGTATAGCGTTTATACCACCGAAGATGTCCCATATCATAGCCTCAAAGGCATCGCCGTTTGCAAGTACAAATACTTTTTTAAAAATTTTAATTCCAATTGTGCTCTTGTAGTCCTGGGAGAAAGTGTTGTTCGTGATTCTGTTAGCCAGGCTGGACTTTCCAGCCATTTCATCTCCTGCTAGACATATTTTAAGCCGTTTCATCTCTACCTTAGTTTTATGAATAACACATATTTCCATATAATGGAAAAAATAATTAGCATATTTACCGCACTTGCTTTAAAATTTTGTAGTTGTGAGTATGGAAGTTTTAAAAGATTCAGGCGATTTTTTTGAACAACTTGAAGTCGATGGCTCATTTATTAACAAAAATTTTTTTGATTGTTTAAATTGCTCTTATGCTTATTTTGATTTAAGTGGCGCTCTAAAATTTGTATCAAAAAAAAATTTAAGGCCATTTGTAATTAAGAGCGGTCTTTTGAATGTGGAACAGTCATGGGAAGATATATGGTCTAATGAATTTAAGTCAGTGGCCTTAAAAGCTTTTGAAAAAGCTAAAGGCGGCGAAACCTGCTCTTTTAGTGTCTATAATGGATCTATAAAAGAAGCCCATCAAAAGTATAAAATTGTACTTTCCCCTCACTTGAACAAAAAAAAAGAGTCTTTAGGAGTGCTGGGAATCGCTTTTGATTCAGAGTTGGTGCCCAAGCTGCCACAAAGTCTAAGTTCAGAGTTAAATGATTTTGTTTACAGCGTTGTTCACGACCTTAAGGCACCGGTTCGTCACACGGCCTCTTTTGTGGAAATCCTTAAGTTGGAATTAGGAGAAAATACTTCGGCAGAGGTACAAGAATGCTTAAAGTCTATAATCTTCGCAAACGAAAGCATGAAAGTTTTGATTGAAGGACTCTTAGTTATTGCTAGAAACACGACTACTGATTTACCTTTTGTAAGTTTTGAAGCCAAAACAGTTAGTGATAATATTCTGACTCTTTTTAAAAAGGAATTAGATGAAAATAACTTTACGGTAGAAAACAAAATTGATGTTTTGGTGAATTATGATCAAGAATTGTTGTCTAAGGTCATGCAAAACCTGGTAGATAATGCCATAAAGTATTCAAAACCCGGTAAGTCAAATCTACTATTAGATAACTATATCGATAGTGATGGCGAAGTTGTATTTTTGGTAAAGGACGATGGAGTGGGGATCTCGAAATCTTTTAGACCACTGGTTTTTAAGGCTTTTCAGAGCGTGCGCCTTAAGGAGTCGGGCTTAAAAGATAATTCTTCTGGGATTGGGCTAGCTATTTGTAAGCGTATTATTGATGGCAATCATGGCAAAATATGGTTTGAATCTACGGAGAACGAAGGTTCTACGTTTTTCTTTAAGCTTTATTCTTCGACCAAATAACTGAGTTTTGAAGGGGGCCTTCTTTATACGGATAGGCTACTTATAAGCTCTTTTAATTCTTCAGAAGAGAATTTGCCTTTCGTTAGATAGCCTTTTACATAATCAAATTCAAGGGCTTTTTTTCGATCTAATGGAGATTCAGAAGAGCTAAACATCATGATAAAACCTGCTTCAATATTGTGTTTGCTTCGGAGTGGCCCATATTTTGACAAGAACTCAAAGCCATTAACAAGAGGCATATTTATATCTAAAAAAACAACGAGCGGCGGAAAGAGTCCTGGATGATTTTCACGGTTTTCATCATATACATTGAAAAAATCAAGAGCTTCTTTGCCGTTTTCTTTTTCAAAAACTGCTACATCAAGCTTGGTTTCTTTTAGCTGTCTTTTTAAGAGGTAGCGATCAACTTCGTTGTCATCTACGATTAATACCGATATTTTACTCATGGATCTTTTCTCCTTTGGGAATAGAAATGCTAAAAGATGTCCCATTTTTTGTGCTTTGTACATTGATTGTTCCGCCCATACGGTCAACGTTCTTTTTTACGATTGAAAGACCAAGGCCCGATCCCTCGGCTATTTGGGGGTGAAAGCGTTTAAACATTTTAAAAAGGTCTTTTTGGTAATTCATTGGGATTCCCAAGCCATTGTCATATACGCGCATTATAATATTGTCTAAGTGTGAAGATATTTCAACCCCTATTATCTGTTCTTTTTTATTTTTATCCCTGTATTTTACACAGTTAGACAAAAGGTTTTCAAGCACTTGTGAGATTCTAATTCTTTCGCCGATTAAATTTTTGTCCACAGAAATATTTTCTTTAATCGCAATGGGGCTTTCATTGCCAGTTGTTGAAAGTCTATGGCGTATGTCCTCTAGTATATTTTTGAAATCAATTTTTTCGTAAACAGCCTCACCTAGGTCGGCGCTAGCCAAAGAGAGAATATCAATAACTAAGTCTTTGAGCTTGTTCATTTGTTGGGCAATCTTCTTGGTGTTTTGCTTTGCCTCTTCAAGGTTGCCATTATTAATATCTTTTAAAACGTACTCCGAAAGAGAGTAAGCCGTTACGAGTGGTGCTTTTAAATCGTGAGAGGTTCGATAAGAAAATTGCATTAATTCTTCATTCAGAAGTGCAAGTTTTTGGTTGCTTGTTGCTAATTTTTCGACTGAAAGCTCTAGATCCAACTCATTTCTTTTTAATTTAGAAATATCTTGAGCTAGGCCTAGGTAACCTGTTTTTGTGCCTTCAGAATTAAAAAGAGCAGCCACAGAAAGAAGCACAGGAAAGTGATCACCATTTTTATGAATATAAGTCCATTCAAACTGGTTGGGGAGCCCTTGATCCGACAAACACACAAATGTTTCAAAACCAGGTAAAATTTCTCTATTAAGCCGCTTGCTGAATTCCTTAGATCGCTGAATAACTTCGGGGGGAAGGTGAAAGACTCCTGGTGTTTCTTTATCAATTAATTCTGCGGGGCTGTAGCCGAGCATTTTTTGTGCCGCTGCATTAAAAGAAGTTATAGTGCCATCTAAATCTGTGGAAATAATTGCAAGAGTCGCATTCTCTTCAATAGCCTCCAACATACTTAGTTTTTTTTCTTTTAATCTTCGGTCCATAAACTGCGATATCTTTTCTTTCTATAAAGGCTGAGGCTTGGAGAATCTTTTAGATGCTTTAAGCAGTTAAAAACCGCTAGGCCACTTATAAGCTACGAAATATTCTCACAGAGCCCTTGGGCTTAGTCTAGCACGTTTCGTGTCTTCGGGCAGTGGTCGTGAGAAGACCCATTAAGCTAAGTCTATTCTAAGTAGCCTACATTTTACTAAGCTAGCTAAGTTCAACATGCTATGTTGCAAGAGGGAGTAGCAATAATACTTAATATTGATATACAATTGTATTTAGTATCATGAAATTAAGAGAAGTTTTTATTCTTTTGTCTTTACTTGTATTTGGATTTTTGGCTCTGCTTTATACTGTCTGGCCCCCTGCCTTGTGGATAGGAATTTTTATATCCCCTATAGTTCTTTTGGGCTTTTATGATATTGCTCAAAAAAAACACGCTATAAAAAGAAATTTTCCAGTTGTGGGAAACTTGCGATACCTTCTCGAAAAAATTCGTCCTGAAATTATGCAATACTTTGTTGAAACAGATACCGAGGGCAGGCCTATAAATCGTTTGTTTAGAACTCTTATTTATGAGCGCTCAAAAAAACTTAGCGACACTTCTCCTTTTGGCACTCAACTAGACCTTTACCAAGTAGGTTACGAGTGGATGAATCATTCTGTATATGCAAAAAATATATCCCATAAAAAAAAAGAGCATAGAGTTTTGGTGGGAGGCCCGGACTGTGAGCAGCCTTATTCGGCAAGTCTTTTAAATATCTCAGCCATGAGCTACGGTTCTCTCAGCAAAAATGCCGTACTGGCCTTAAACGCTGGAGCAAAAATTGGCAATTTTGCTCATAACACAGGAGAGGGCGGGGTGAGCCGATACCACTTAGAATCAGGCGGAGATCTAATATGGCAAATAGGTACAGGCTACTTTGGTTGCCGAAGTGCCGATGGTCGCTTTTGTCCGGATTCCTTTAAAAAAAATTCTACAATTGCCAAGGTAAAAATGATTGAACTCAAACTTTCGCAAGGAGCCAAGCCCGGTCATGGAGGAATCTTGCCAGCGCTTAAAAACACTCCAGAAATCGCTAAAATTAGAGGGGTGCAAGCACACGTTGATGTTAATTCTCCCCCCTCTCACACTGAATTCAATAATGCCAAAGAGCTCATGCTCTTTATTGCTACACTTCGAAAGCTCTCTGGCGGCAAGCCAGTTGGATTTAAACTTTGTGTAGGCAAAAAAGAAGAGTTTGAAGATTTCTGCAAGGCGATGCTTGAAACTAAAATCTCTCCTGATTTTATTGCAGTCGATGGAGGGGAAGGTGGAACCGGCGCAGCGCCTGTTGAGTTTGCAAATTCCATAGGCATGCCTTTGCGAGAAGGCTTGTCCTTTGTTGTGAATACCTTGGAAAAGTATAAATTAAAAGACAAGATCAAAATTATAGCCTCCGGTAAAGTTTTTACTGCTTTTCACATGGCGAGATTAATAGCCTTAGGGGCTGATTTAATTGCTAGTTCCAGAGCTATGATGTTGGCACTTGGGTGCATTCAGGCTTTAGAGTGCAATAGCAACACATGTCCAACTGGAGTGGCCACTCAAAATAAAAGTTTAATGAAGGGCCTCGATGTAAAAGACAAGAAACAAAGAGTTGCTAACTTTCATGAAGAAACCATTAAAGCTTTTAATGAACTTCTTTCTGCCTCTGGTTTAGAGAAACCGTCTGAGCTTAGTCGCGAACACATAAATAAGCGAGTTGGAACAAACAAAATACTAAAATATAGTGATATATATCCAAGCTCAGAAAGTCGTGACTCTGTATAAATTTTTGATTTTGTATTCCGAACCAGTAATGAAGTAATTGACTAAATTTGCTTGTAAACTCTTCTAAGTTTTTATCTTTGATAACATAGCCATTGGCTTCGCCTTCCATAGCTTTATGAAAGTCTCTTTTTAAATTCGATCCAGAGACTATACTCAATTTTTAAAGCTTTACTATGATTATGAAAGAGATGGACAAAAACAGTAATTGGCTTTCGTCCGACTATTGTTAAAAGGCACATGACAGGAGAAGATTTTCATAATTTGCATAGTTTATCTCACGTAAAAGAAAGTCAATCACCTTGCAGTACATATCTAAGCAATCCAATATAAATAAATATATTTTTGCGTACTGTGTTGTATGTTAACTTTTTAAGAGATGAAGCAACTTAATGAAACACAAAAAGTACTTTTAACTTTGATTTGTAATTCTGGGGAGCTGGTATTCGCTGCTGGGCCGAAGGGTGTATCTGCTAATCTTGTTGGAGAATTTAAAGTTGAGAGAAACTCAAAAGGTGAAGACCAGTTAAATGTGGGGAATGGCACAAACCATGTGCATATTGATTGGTCTATTGTCTCTAAGGTAGAGATTGGTGATTTTCATGGTGAAGGAATGCTTAGCTTTTTAAATGATAAGCTTGAAACTCTTTTTAAAATTTATAGATTGAGTGGAGCTTTTGGTTCTGATTTGTCTAAATTTCAAAATAGAGAGCTATTTTGACTGAGGACTAGAGGTATTTGAGTAGTTTTGGAGCCTTCTCAGATTTTTTATAATGTCGATATTTTTTTACCAATGGATATATCGTAACAATACATAATATGGCTGCAAGATATGCGACCCACAGTTCAAACTTAGGGTTGTAAAATGTACCGTCTGGTGGCCTTAAGAATGCTTTTTCTCCGTGTCTTAGATAGGCAAACAAAATACCTGTATAACGAAGAAGAAATAGGTGAAGGATATAAAATATAAAAGCACCTTTTCCTATTTCGCTTAAAAGGGTCATAAATTTTGAATTTTTTCGAATCTTAAGCAAAAAGGACATAATTAAAATTCCTGGGCCAATAGTCATTAGTGTAAAAACTAAAGATGGTGGGTATTTGTCGCAATTAAGAAAGGAGATCATTGTAAAAACGAAGTTTTTTTTTTGAGACCATGGGACGGAGTCACCAAAGTTAAGGCCTCGAATAATTATAAAAAGTAGAACGAGAATACTTCCCACTTTGAAGCTATGAGAAGACAGGGCTTTAGCTGGAAGGCTTGCGTACTTTCCAAGTCCATAACCGCAAAGCATAATTGAACACCATGGAATGATAGGATAGGTAAACAAAAAGCGATGCCCTTGTATAGGTTCATACATTCTACGATCAAAAAGGAAGCCCCAAAGGCTCTCTAGACTTGGTATTGCTTGATTTAAAAATTCTAGAGAACTGGCATGAAAAATAACACCTAGCAGTCCTAAGATTAGAAGAGTCTTTGCTGTTAATAGCCGGCTTAAAAGAGAAAGAATGATCATTGAACAACCTAGTACCCAAATTACTTGGACGAGCGTAAAATGATAAAAGAAATCCGGCGTCCATCCCAATCGAATAACAACAAGTTCAAGGATAACTAACAACAGTCCCCGTCTAAATAAAAATCCGTAACTCTTCTCAGTCTTATTGAGATATAAATACGCAGATACTCCAGCCAAAAAAACAAAAAGCGGCGCACAAAAATGAGTTAGCCATCGAGTTAGAAAAAGAATAGGGGTAGTAAGTTCAAGATCAGTTGGGCTTGGTCTAAAACCAAAATAAAAATCACGAGCATGGTCTAATACCATAAGGCACATAATGATTCCTCGTAAAACATCAATATACTGCAACCTTTTTGTCATAGCTAAAAGCACATTTTCATCTAAGCTTATTGGGGTCAAGTTAATTTTGCATCTGGCCTAGCATAATCTATCTATATCACTTATTGTTTTCACATGACGAATGAAAGAGACATTGAAAAAACATATAGCAATTCTCAGTTTGTGGACAAAATTAGAAGGTTAGCTGACTGTATTGAAGAGGGAAAAAACTTTGAAATACAAATTGCTAATGAAAAAATTTATGTTCCCAATAGTGCTAAATTTAGTATTGAGCACGAACGTGAGGACGGATCTGAAGAAATAGAATTTCAAATCAAGTGGAGTAAATAATTTCTATAAAAAAAGGATGGGAGTAGTCTTTGCTATTCTCATCCCTTGTTGACTCTCTAATAATTTTAATTTTGTGGCGTCCAAAACATCTGTTTATAAATACTGACGTCATGTACAATCCTATACTCGTTAGGAGGCGCTGTTAAATTGTCTTCACATTCTTTTACAAAAGGAAGCAGGGCGAATTTACCCGCAACCATACCTTGTGCCTGATCAATCATCAATTGTCCAGGTCTAGCTTCAAATGCATCGGAAAGTCTTAGTAAATCATCGCGCGAGATAGTCAACACAGCACTCTCCTGTTGTTCATAAGCTTTGTACAATTCAAAACTTAATTTTTGGTAATAACGAAGCATAGTTTGATTTTCTGGACTGTAATCAATATGAATATAAAATAAACTTGGATAAAGTGGATACGAAACACCATCAATCTCTATTGTTTTAAAATTATCATCAAAATACCCATTAATCCTAGCCTGAAAAAAAAGCAATGGTACTAAGTCTTCATTTTCAAATGGATTGTGAAGAAAGTTTTTTATTTCGGCAACATCACCTACCGCAATATCTTGTCCTTTTTTGTTTTTGACAATTTTGTATTGATTGCGAGGCAATGCTATCTTCAAAAATTTTTCAAGAGGTAGTTGTGCCTTTTCTTCACTTAAACGTTGTATACGTAAGACTGCCTTGAGTGTTGTTAGCAAAGCAGACTTATAAATTATTACTAGAGCAGAATCTTTATCTTCTAGAGAAGTTGTATTTCTCATTTGTGCTTCGCGATCACTTCCCTCTCTAATGACTCCTTTGTCTTTGTAATAATCTAGAGTCCATTGTTCAATATACTTTAGCAACCAGTTTACTCTTTCCATTGAATCCCGCTGCGCAATTGGGAGCCCCATCTCGAGTAAATCTGCATGACTTGGATGGGCTCTTTGTGAGTGTTGAGAGTGATCAGCTATGCTCAGCGTGCTGTAGGTTGCTGCTCCATAGAGATACTGTCTTAAATCGACTAAGTAATCACCGAAATATAGCTGAGCAGAAGAGTTGTAACTCGCTACCAGAAACAACAAAGTGAACACCACTCTAAACACCGCGTCATAATAGCAAAAATGTTATATTGTTAGCAATGTTTTGGATGGAAAGAACTTGGAGCTTAATGAATTTTCCAAAATTATCAAGTGTTTAGGATTGCTTGCTCAGAAGCCTAATCGAGTCCAAAAGAACAAAAGCTCAACGCTCTGATCATACATTGGCCAGGGCAGCGTTGAGCTTATAATTAATGAAAAGAAACTTAGATGTCTTATGGGCGGACTATTTCCAAGGACATAATTTGCCTTAATCGAAACTCCTCCCTACTACCGTCCTCCAACACTAGGACAAATGGGGTTGGCGCATTTTCTTCTCCTCTTGGATCTCTTGTAACCTTTGGAACAGAATTAATTTGGCCTATTTTCTGTACCGATTTTCCTAAAAATTCAGTTGTAAAGCGTGCTTGCAAACCTATTAAATCATGATCTTCATAATATGAGCTATCGATAACTTCCCAACTCTCTTCAGGGATTTTAACTTCTTCTTCGGGAGGATTTAGATAATTTTCTACAGGGCTTGAGAAGTCAGTTGGGGGCTCTCCTGGTGATTCACTCTTTCTCCATTTTAGTATCACCTTTTCGTGATTCATGTCCATATCAATAAATGTTACAGATGCGTGATTTTCTTGCTTTGCCACACTTAGCTCAGCTCCTGATACATCTCCTCCACCTATTGCTACATACACATCACCAGTTTGAACCATGGCTTTTGAGGTAGGACTCAAATCTTCCATAGTTCCTTTTGTTTTACCGTCAGGAAAGCCACCCCAACTTTCATCTTTTATTATAACTACCAAATCAACGTGCTTTGTTGATTCTGCTGCTAGATATGGCTTGCCTAAACTTGAAACGATACCTGCAGTATAGGCACCCATCTCTTGAGCCGCAGAGTAAAGCTGTCCAACACCATCATCGGTTGCCCCAATTAATACACATAACTTATCAACTGTTCTTTGTTCTTTTTCAATAAAAACCCTTCCAAGTGATTGCATTGAGGATTCATCTTCATAACCTTTTCCAGAATAACCAACAAATGTTAAGGTTTTTTTAGATTCAGACATGGTTTGCACAATGCTTCTGGCCAGTTGAGGATTTTTAGCTTCTATGATTCTTGTTTGAGCTTTGTTTGTGTCAGGTAAAAGATACGTGTAGGCAAAAAACGTCTCGGAAGCATCCAATGTTTGGTATTTTTTCAAGACACCTTCGCTTTCTTCCGGCAAACCAAAGTCTACAGGACTTCGCTCAGTGCTAGATTGCTCAAGCAATGTGAATCTTTCTGTTAACATTTTTTGAGCTGCTTCGATTGCTAAGAGTTTCTTTTCACAGCGGGAGGCCGCCCAGACTGGCTTCAGCTGCCAAGTAAAAATATACGCTAGAGCCGTTAAATATAAATAATTTTTCATGTGTTTCTCCTTTTTTATACATATGTATAAAAACAGGGCTTGAATGTAAAGTTTTATTATACGCACGTATAATAAAAGCTCTTGTCTGAATTTAAAAAATGGAGTAAAATCAGGTATGTGGCCACCCGGAAGCAAAGTAAAAAAAAATCTAATGACCCTGCACTATTGGCTCTTTTAGAAAGAACTCCAAGCAAAGGAGACTTGCGCAAAGCCGAGATAATAAAAGCCGCTATTGCGGTGATTCATGAAAGTGGTATCGAAAAGCTAACTTTTGAATCTATTGGTAAGCGCTTAGGTATTGTTAGGGCCCACGTGGCTTATCACTATAAGGATAAAAGTGACATCGTTCAAAAAGCTATTGAGTATTCTTTAATTTGTGGTCAACAGATTGTTGTCAATGCTCTCAAAAAAGCCAAAAACCAAAAAGAGCAACTCATTGCCTATGTGGAAGCTCCATTTGATTGGGTGCTAAAACATCCTGATCAGGCCGATTTACTATTACTCAATATGTATTTGGCTCGCAACAGCCATTCACATGCTGAGATTGACAATGCCCGTAAAAAAATTGGAATGGAAAGATTGCAAATTATTCTTGGAAAAAAAATCAATTCAAGCCACCCATTTAAAAACGACCTAAATACAGTCATATACAGTCTGATGACAGGCATGCTTATTGAAGCAACCTCCTTCCACGGAAAACAAAGAATGAAAAATATTCGAGACATGAAAAATCTATGCACAAAAACTATATTGAAAATATACGAATTGAATAAAAGAAATTGAAATAGGTCGCTTACATTTCAAATCAAGTGGAGCAAATAATTTTTAAAATAGCCACGTAAATATAATGATTTACGTCTAGAGCTAATCTTTTTGTGGTATTTTTTGTTTAGTCTGTTATTGTGCTTACGTGGAAAAAGATAAAGAAGCTTGTCAGCCAAAGGACAATTTAAATTTTGCCCTTCGTATTTTGCGAGAGCATAATTTAAAAATAACGGTGCTGCGGAAGTTGATTTTAACATTTCTAACAAGCTCTCATGGCCCTTTTACGATTGAAAATATTTACGAAAATACCCACAAAATAAAAGCATGTAACTTAACAACAATTTACAGAATTATAGCTCAGCTTGAAGAATTGGGGCTGGTCCGTAGAAGTGAATTGGGAGATGGACTCTCTCGTTACGAATATCAATGTGTTGATCACCCGCACCATCATCTAGTTTGTAGATCTTGTAAAAAGGTTGTGCCCATTGAAACAAGTGTTTTTCCTGATGTCGAAAAAGTTGCAAAAAAACAAGGGTTTAAAAAGGTTTATCCCTATTTTGAAATTTTTGGACTGTGCCGCTCGTGTTTTGACTGAGGGAGAGAAGTAAGTGCAAATCATTTGCATTTGGCTTTTTGATAGATTAATACTTTTTGTATAGTGAATAGGGAGCTTCAAAGTGTTTGTTAGATATTTCGTGTTCTTTTTTTGTTCGGTAGTTGGCTCTATGCTTTTTGCTGAGGTTCATCTAGACAATGTGCCTTCTGCTCAAGCTGCTTTAACGGCTTTAAGGAGTTTTCAAAAAGACTTCGAATCTGATGGTGCAAACTTAGGTATTGAGTTGCTTGGTTTTGAATCCCGAACGGTCGACAAAACAAGAGAGGTGTCTGTGTTTAATATTCCAGCTCCGAAAAAACTTCAGACCAGTGAATATGATTGTCCTTTACTTAAAACTGCTCAGAAAGCCAAGCTAAAAGACTTTTGCGAAGTTTCTGAAGAAACGGATGCGGTTGCGTATCTTGCTGCCGAAGACTTTTATAAACTAAAACCTGCTCTAAGGGCGAAAGCTTTTTTTACGGTAGAAGAATTTGAAGTTGCTACACTGGCGGCTATTGGTGAATACAAAAAGCTTCCAATCGGTGACCTCAGCTTGATTCAAAACACGAAAGCTTGGAGATCTTATAGTCTGCGCACTCAAGAAAAAGTGCTTTTTGTAAGATTTGAGAGATTTGATAAAGAGGACAAACGAATTTCAAACACTTATCTTTGTCATTATCACAAGCATCATCATAAGCAAGCAGAGGCTGCGAAAAAACAAGCAAAGAAATTATCAATTGATTGCCATAGGGCAAGGCCAGATAGGTTTGAGCCTGAGTCTGTAAAAGATTAGGACTTAGATAAACATGAAAAGATTACTACTTAATTACAAAAAACAATTTATTGCGCATTTGGCATTTTCTTTTGCAGCTGTTTTATTGGTGGCTTGTGGTGGAGGGACTAACCCTGATAAAAGTGCTGAAGACGCAATCCCCGAAACTCAAAAAATAAGTGCTCAAAAGTTTCATTTTGTTGAGAATGCTGATGGTCTAACGATAGAAAGTGGGAGCTTATCTGGTTCTGGCTCAATTCGTTTTGCTGAAGACCTGGGTACTAGCTTAAGCGATTATCATTATCATTTTGAATTCATGCTTGATGATGGCGGGAGTTTAACGCTTTTTTCACACGCAGATACTGAACTTAAAAATGGATTTGAAATTAACTTTAAAAGGTCGGGTAATGTTCTTTCGGTTCTGGCCACGGCTCAAGCCATGACTCAAGATTGGACCGAACATTTTGCTGCCCTTGATGCCGCTAGTGAGTTAAGTATTGGTATTGATGTTCACAATAGTGAGCCTCTAACCCATGTTATTGTTTGGGATGAATCGACCGAAAATGAAGTTTTAGATACTGCAGAAGACATTGACGGTGGACCTGGTAATGGCTTGGAACAAAACTGGGGATTAAAACTATCTAATGCCAAAGTATTGAGTATAGAAAAAGACGATCCCGAACACAGTCATGATGATTAATATCTTTTCTTTTGCGCTTTTAATTTTATCTTTTGTAGGCACTGCTAAAGCTGGCAATGAGTTGTTTTCGTCTATGAAGGCAACAGCTGCTTTGGATTTATTGGCACCTGTCTATACTTCTGATAGTGAAAATCGAGCTTTTAATCCAGAAGTCCGCTCTGCTGAATTTATGCTCTATGGAGCTGTTGATCATTACTTTGAAGGTACCATTAACTTTGCAGGACATACGGAAGGTGGAGAGTTCTTTTTAGAGCTTCATGAAGGTTATTTGTCTTCTTCAAAGACGATTCCGTATTCAAGAATTAAGGCTGGAAAGTTTTTTTTAGGTGTTGGTCGTTTAAATCAATTTCATCAACATGACTGGCCATTTATTACTGCGCCTCAGTCACATAAATTCTTTTTTGATGAAGAGACTGCCGCCGACACGGGAATTGAATATAGCTTTCTTTTCCCTACTGAGAATTTTTTTGAAATTACCTTGGGCTTAACTAGAAACTATTGTTACGGTCATTGTCATGGTGACACGGCTAAGCCTCCAAGGCCTCTTTTTTATATTCACCCCCTGACATTTTTTGAGTTTACGACGCAATCTGGACTGCAGCTGGGATTGAGCTATTTAAACCGTAAGGACCACGCTGCTGTTGAAACACACTTAGCTGGATTTGACCTTACTTATAAATACCGACAAGGTAAAAGGCTGGTGTGGCTCATGCAGGCTGAGGCGTATATGCAGCTGCAAAACTCACCGGGTATTAGTCAAAAAAGACACGCTGGAGGCTACCTTCTTGCTCAGTATGGATTGAATCCTGCCTGGTCTTTTGCGTTGAGGTTCGATGCCTTCTCTGAGTTAACTAAGAAATTTCAAAGCAATATGCAAAATCGAGATGACTTCGATTACGCAATAGTGCCTATTATTACTTGGAAGCCAAGTGAGTTTTCGGTGCTTAGGTTTTCTTATGATTTAGCTGTAGATACGACTGAGGGTGTTGGAAATCGCGTTGATCATTTGGCACAAATTCAACTTGCTTTTATAATAGGAGCACATCCTGCACATGATTTTTAAATCTATACTTTTTCTTATTGCTGTTTTTTCATGTAATTCTTGGGCTCAGCTTAATGTTGTAGTGAGTGTTCCAGATTTTAAAGAGATTTTTGAATCTATCGGCAAGGAGAAGGTGAAAGTCATATCTTTGCTCAACGGTCGAGAAGATCCGCATTTTATTGATGCTGTGCCAAGTTTTATTTCTAAAGTAGCTAAGGCAGATATTGTGTGTGCGGTAGGCTTGCATTTAGAAATCGGTTGGCTGCCTAAGGTGCTGGCTAAATCTGCTAATTCTAAAGTACAGATGGGTGGTCGAGGCTACTGCGAGCTTGGAGAATCTGTGACTATTTTAGAAAAGCCTACGCAAAATTTTGATCGCTCTATGGGGGATGTGCATGGCGGAGGCAATCCTCATTTTTACTTAAGTCCATCTGCCTTAAATGAAGCCGCTAGTAAAGTGGCCAGTATTCTTTCACTGCATTTACCGGCCGGTAAAGAATATTTCATGTCAAATTTGAAGGACTTTCAGCTGCGTATGAAGTTGCTTAAAAAAAGTATTGCTGCCAAGCTAGCTCCACTTCAAAATATTAAGCTTATACAGTTTCACAAGGAGTTTTCGTATTTTATTAGTGAGTATGGCTTTAATTCTTTTGGTGCTATCGAAGAAAAGCCAGGAGTGCCTCCTTCAAGTGCTAGAATACTAAATGTTTCATTTAATGCTAAAAAATCGAGTGTGCGTTTGGCAATTGGGTCTTTTCATACACCGGTAAATTATTTGAAGAAATTTACCGAAATTAGTGGCATTCCTTATGTTAAACTTCCTGCCTCATTGCAGCTAAGAGACCCCAAGCTGAACACAATAGCGAAGGTTCAAAATTATATTGCTTCTAAAATTATTCAGAGTGTTCATTCAGCTACCCACAATAGTGCTAAATTAAAATAAATGGGTGAGCAAAAAACTCTTATTGAACTCAGAGACTATGAGTTGTTATCGCCTGCAGGTGAATTTTTATCCAAGCTAAGCTTTAAGCTTATGGCAGGAGAGCTTGTCGTTTTGCGTGGAGGCAATGGTTCGGGCAAATCAACATTGCTTCGAAAAATTTTTAGTCAAATCCAAGCAAGGTCTAAGCCAGAAAAAGAAATGTATCTTTCTAAGTTTGAGCAGGTATCGTACCTTCCCCAAAGTTTAGATCGAGAGTTCTATATTCCACTTAATTTAAAAAATGTGGCCGAATTAAATCAAGACATAGATCCTTCAAGCTTAGAAATATTACTCGATAATAATTTAATGACCAAGTCATGGAATAAAGCAAGTGGGGGAGAGAAGCAGCGAGCTTTGCTAGCCCAAACATTGTTGGTTGATTCTTCTTTGTATATTTTGGATGAGCCCTTTAATCATTTAGATGAGCAAGCTATTAAAAAAGTAATTGAAGTTATTAAAAAACGAACAATTGAGCAGTCTTCATTTTTGATTTCAACCCATAATGTGGCTAAATCTTTTGACCTATTATCTTCGGTAACCAAAAATATTGAGCTCAAGCAAGTAGAAGTGTGATGGAGTATTTTTTAATTTATTTACCGAATATTTTAGCTGCTTTGCTTGGTGCCTTTTCTTTGGCTCTTTTGGGGAGTGTGCTATCTGCGAGGTCAGAATCTTTGCAGGCTTTGGTTGCGAGTCAATCGGCTGCTTTAGGTGTTACTGTTGGTATGCTTTTTGTTCTTATTTTCATTGGTGCCGTACAAAGCTACCCTTTACTGCCGGCTGTTTTGGCTTTTGCCGTGGCTATGGTGACTTATTTTATTTCACAAAAATTATGCAATAAATTCAGGGCGAAGAGCACCGAAATTTTACTCGTGGTGTTTTTGGCAACAATTGCTCTTAATTATCTTATTACGGCAGCTTTTCCTGCCTTAGAACAACATTTCTCTGCTGCATTTATGGGCGACATTGCAACAGCTTCTGCCTTAAGCTCTTATTGGCTGTGCTTTGTTGCATTTTTTTGCGGCATATTTTTTCTTGGTTTTTATAAGAAATTGCTTTTGCAAAGTTTTTGGATATCGAGTGCTGATGTTGTTTTGTTTCCAAATTTACGACTCTATTTATACATAGTAGCTGCAATCTTGATTGTAGAATCTACTAGAATTTTTGGTTTTTTATTTACAGCCTCTTCTTTGTTTTGCCTTCCCTTGGGCGCAAGTATTGCTAGTCGATCAATTAAAAATTACGGTTACTGTCTTTTGCTCTTGTCAATGCTATTAACACTGATTGGTTTTGTGTTTTCGATGCTTTATCAAAGTTTTTCTACTTCGGCTTCAATCGTAATTTGTCAAGTCCTTGGATCTATTGTGTATGTATGCTTAAAAACAACAAAGACCTTTTCTAAATAAACTCCGAAGTGTACGAGAGCTGGTTTGAACTAATTAATTTCAATATATTTAGGAAATTGAATTTTGTCATTTTCTATCTTAAGTGGAATTTTAAGGTGATCATACAAATAATGAATGCAAGGTTCTTCTTCGCACAAAGCATTAAAATCAATTAAATTCAATTCAAGAATATTAGATTCAACTTTCCAAGATCCAGAATCTACTCTAATTGCATTTTTTTTATACTCTGGCAGTGGTGTTATTTGGCCATTTTCCCCTAAAATCATCTGATGGTAATACGATGCTGGTGAGTCTGGTGAATCCTTAAATACTAATTTAAGGGGCATCATTTTAATGAGTTGTAAAAAAAAAGCCTCAGTAGAATTATTTGAGAGGTCTTTTTCATGGATTGTGCTACAACTCAAAGCTAAAAAAATTATCGGCAGTATAGATTTGAACATGTTCATCTAGCTTAACATAATAATTGGAGTTTAAATTAACTGCCTTTGGAGGAAAGGCAGAAAAAGCTGAGTCGTTGTCGTAACGAATTCAAAAATTAATACACGAGCTTTTTCAGTATTGACCTATAAGCAAAGCAAAGTTTAAAATCTGTTAGTTGTGAGAGCTGCAAACAATAGCCCCAGGAATCATTTTAAAATTGCTGGTAAAAAAGCTCCCTTTCGACTGTTTCCAGTTCCGGTTGTTGAAAATAAAAAATTTTTTATTGAGTGTGAAAATCGAATGCAGGCAGATTTGCTTGCTTTTTTACTTTTATCTCGATGGCTAGTTGTAGATCTCGAGCAAGCTTGTGACTTCTGGGTCGAGCAGCCCTTTCATACAGACGGACGAACTCGCGTTTTTAGTCCAAATTGGCATGCTTTGTCGCTCAATTACTTTCCAGAGCGTGAGGCATTGCCAGAACGTATTGAACAACTAGAAAAAGTGCTGAGCCAAGCTATCTCTACTTGGGTTTTGACTCCCACACAAAATAATCGCCGCTTGCTCCTGAGGCGTGTTAAAGCACAAATGGAATGCAAAAGTTGCCAAAAGCTGGGAGTCGCTCAAGTTAAGCTAGAAAAACTTATTCCCCACATTCAAGAGGAAGCAGAAAATCAATGATCCAAAATTTAGTTGAAAATCAAAAGTTTGAAAGATTTATCTTGGTGATAATTTTTATTAATTCCCTAACTCTAGGTTTAGAAACAGTCCCTTCTGTGGCTGGAAAATATTCCTACCTTCTGATGGCGATAGATCATATTTGCTTATGGATTTTTACGGTAGAAATTTTTTTAAAGTTGTATATTAACCGCTTTAGAACTTTTAAAGATCCATGGAATGTTTTTGATATTCTTGTGGTGTCTATTTCTTGGCTACCCGCCGCCGGGGCTTTTTCGGTACTACGCTCGCTGCGCGTATTGCGTGCTTTAAGAGTTATTTCAACAGTACCTAGACTACGTAGGGTGATTACGGGGTTATTGCATTCCCTTCCAGGCTTAGGGGCTGTTTCTACGATTATCCTTTTATTATTCTATGTTGGTGCCGTTATTTCGACCAAACTTTTCGGAGAAGCCTTTCCTGAGTGGTTTGGCAGTATTGCAAAAAGTACTTTCAGTCTTTTTCAGATTATGACCCTTGAGAGTTGGTCTATGGGGATTGTTAGGCCTGTGATGGAGGCCTTTCCCTATGCCTGGGCCTTTTTTGTGCCGTTTATTCTTGTGACAACTTTTACAACATTGAACTTACTAATTGCTGTACTGGTCAATGCCATGCAGGCTGAGACCGAAGAGGTTGCAGAGGTTCGCGCCCAAGCCAGTCACGATGAAAGAATACAAATGCTCGAAGATCTTGCAACGATTAAAAAACAGCTTTCAAAACTTGTAGAAAAATAAATCTAACACAGCCTAAGCTTCATTCTTGTGCTCATCTTTTGGGTGAAGTATAGAAAAAAAAGTTTTTGTTTCCTTTTATAGATTATTTTTCGAGGATTCTCGTAAAGTAAATTGGTGGACCCGAACGGGATCGAACCGATGACCTTCTCACTGCCAGCGAGACGCTCTCCCAGCTGAGCTACGGGCCCATTCCCTAACTCAAGTAATTGATTTAATTCATAGAGGCTTAGACTGTCAAAAGCTTTAAGGGTGGGGCGACAATTTTTGTCGTTTTTGCTTTTTTTGAGGAGCGAGTTTTCTTAACAATCTCTAAGTAGCTGTAAATATTGAATGTTTCTGCGGGTGGCTTTTGGGCTCGGTTTGGCATTTGATTTGCGATATATAAAGCAAAGAGGAAATATAAGATGTCAGCAAAACTAGATCACAAAGGAAAGAGCACTTTTTACTACGGCAACGCAATGGTCGACTGGAAAGATATTCTTCCTGCCCAAAAAGACGATAGTTCTATAAAGCCTGCGGCGATTTCTTCTAACAAAAATTCTAATATAGAAATCAAAAAGCTTAGTGACAGTGTCGATGAGCTTTCTTTAAAAATCTCGCAATGTCTTAAGTTAAGTGCAGAACTCAACTTTTTGCTTAAAGATATTAACCGCCTTAGCTAGAACTCTTATTTAATATAAAGCCATTTTCTTTGTACGCGTATTACTTTTGTCATTTACATCTTTTATTTAGCTCCATAGTTCTTTTAAACATTACTAAACACCCTCAATAAACTTTCTTTTATAAATTTTTGACTTTTTTACATATCTACTGAATTCTATTCACGGGGAATTTATTGCCTGAGGAGGAAGAATTTATGGATATTTTTAATGTAAAAAGTTTTCTGGTATTAGCCGTGGCGGGGATGAGCGGTTTGGCTCATGCTAATGGTCACAATGATTATGGCTTTAGCACTTCATATTATAATTTAAGTGCACAAGAGCTGGTTAAAAAAAATCAATCAATTATGACATTTACAATGACGACGACTTGTCATGACAGCGAAGCTTCGGCAATTGCTAGAGCCGATGAAGTTAAAGAAACTATTTTGGCTAAGCTAAGCAAGCAAGCTGGAGATGCTTGGGGCACAGAAGTAAAGTTAGATGAAAATGTTAAGAGCAAAACGACCTCTAACTCAAGTACAAGGTATTATAAAGTTCTTCCAAAAGAATCTTTGGTTACTGTAGTTAAAGATTACTGTGGAGAGGAGACCTTGCCATACAGTAAGTATATGGAAGTAAAAAATAATCAAGCTTACCAAGCTACGGCTAGCGTAAGTTTTATTGCTGTTGAAGACATTGGTCAACTTTCTGAACTACAACAGTATGCTGCTAAAATTTTAGCAGATGAAGAAAAGCTAGATGAATCCTTAACAACTAATATTAATGGTGCGACTCCTAGAGTTGATCCTAAAACTATGAAAAAAGTTAAGAAGGAATTAGCTGGAGAGCTGACGAGTGATTCGCAAACTAATATTTCCTCTATGGACGAGGCATTCTTTAATCAGTATTTAGAAGTAGAAAAATCTCTCGAGAAGTACACCACAGTAGATAATGAAAATAAATGGAAGGCACTTAACTTTAAAACAGTACGACCTCAATTTGATCGAACGACGGGTTTAACAACTTTGAGCACTACATATTCATTTAGAGTAAGTTATAAGCCGAAAAATCATGGATCTCTTGAAGAAAATGTTGAGGGAGTTGTTGAGCACAAGAATTATCATTTGCCCGTAAAAATAGATGTTCCATTTAAGAAGCTTAGACTTAGTTTGGCTTTGAGCAGTGTTTGTCATAGTGATAAAACATCAGCTGAGACTGCGGTCGGTGAGCAGGTTGAGCTTACTAAAAAAATGGTCAGCGAAATTGCACCAGAGGGGAATGTTTTTTTTAGATCTATTAGTCAGGCCTCTGAGCAAAGTCATGGCGCCGTATACGATGTTGTAGAATACAAAATGGGAGAAAGCGGAAGAGAATACAATAGGCTTGTAGAAAGCAAATGGATTGACCTTTGTTCAGGTAAAATTGTAGAATCAAAAGATTCTAAGTATTTTGCCCTAACACAAATGGCAGACATCACTGTAAAGACAGTTGCTGAACTTGAGAAGCTTATTCAGTTATTTGACGAGCAAAATGAAGTAAATGCAGAAAGTTCTACTGCTGTTAAGAACAACGCTTCAACGGCTTCTATTAAAGCTGAGTTGAGCTACGAGCCTCATAGAGATTTTGTAAACGGAATTATGTATTTTACTGCGCTTGAAATGTTAAGTGATCCCGAGGGGCCGGTTGCTAAAGATTTGATTGATGATGCCGAAGTGAGTGCCTCATCTGCTTATTATCAATTTTTAGGCACCAACCAAATTACAAGAGCACGAGGAATGCGCGGCGGAGCTATGCCGGAAATGGCAATGAGTGTTGCTGGAGATGAAGCTTACCTTCCTCCCGTTTCTGTAGATGACTCAAATATTGAGGATGCCAAAGTTGAGCTAGAGCGAGTTGTTAAAGTGACTTGGAGACCTAAAGCTGACTTATTAACCGTTATTAATAAGAGACGAATAATGGAAGAAGAGTTCCAATTATTAGATTAATTCTTTAGTTTAAATTTTATTGCTTAAATTTATAAAAGGGCTTCATTACTGAGGCCCTTTTTTTTGTTTAATAACCCAGTGACACTCTAGCTAAAGTTTTTATTAGCAAAGTCCCAGTTTACAAGATTCCAAAAAGCTTCAATATATTTTGGGCGCGCGTTTCGGTAATCTACATAATAAGCATGTTCCCAGACGTCGATTGTTAAGAGAGCTTTCTGCTCACCTCTTAATGGAGTGTCTGCATTAGAAGTCTTTAAAATCTCTAAGCTGCCATCTGTATTTTTTACGAGCCAGGTCCAGCCAGAGCCAAAATTAGTAGCCGAGGCTGTTGTGAATTCTTCTTTAAACTTTGCAAAAGATCCCCATTTGTCATTAATAGCTGATGCCAAAGCGCCGCTTGCTTCTCCGCCGCCGCTTGGACTTAAGCAATTCCAGTAGAAGCTATGATTCCAAACTTGGGCTGCATTGTTAAAGATGCCGCCATCTGATTTTTTTACAATATCTTCTAAGCTCATTTCAGCAAACTGTGTGCCGGTAATTTGCGCATTTAGTTTTGTAACATAGGCATTGTGATGTTTGCCATAATGGTACTCCAATGTCTCCGCCGAGATATGTGGGCCCAGTGCATCTTTAGAGTAAGGTAATTCAGGTAATTTATGTTCCATAGTCTTGTGTCTCCTTCGTAATAGCTTTGCCATCATTGTACTATGAGGTCTATAGCCTGCAAAAGAGCACAAGGGCATTTGCAGACTGAGAGCGTCATAGTTGTTAGAGCTCTTTAAAATTTACTTCTATTATGTGTTTATTGTTCTCTAGGGGCAATAATGTCGTATGTCTCGGGTTCGTTTTGCTTTAGGTAGTTTACAAAATCTTGCTCTGTCTGAAAAAATTTACCGGAATCTAGAATCCGCAATTCTTTGACAGAGCTGGGACTGCGAGATGGCTTGGCGCTTGTATTTGATGGAGCGACAGAAGCTAAAGCTCTGGTGTTTCCTCTAGGAGCCGCGCTTGGTGGTACAAAAAAAATAGCTCCATTGTCTAAAGGGTAAAACTTTCCTTGGTGAGCCATAAAGCCAGGTTTTCTATTCACTTCTTTGGCAAACAATTGGCTTTCTGTACTCAAAAATAACATCAAGAATAAGAATAAAATTTGTCTCACAAGACAAGTATAGCAAGATTTCATTCTTTTGAAGGAGCCAATCAAATGTCTACTCGGCAGGATTTTCGTTAAAAAGAGACATGACTTTGGAAGAAATCACAATTTTCTTATCTTTTTCAAGTTTAGCTTTGCGGCTCTTCATAAAAAAGTTAAGGAAATCAGTGGCTTTTTCTCGGCCCTGTGAGACCAGGCTTTCAGCTGTGACTTCTGCTTTTGGGCTGGCCTTAGATTGCTCAAGAAAATGCAACAAAATCCAGTTGTCTCCCTTGTTTAGTTTTGATTCTAGATAAGGCTTTTTGCTGTTTAAGGCTAAGACTTTTTGTAGCTCTTGATCGTCTAAGGAGCCAACGCCTTCTAAATAACGGTCAGAAAGATTCCATTTCTTTAATTTTTCCCACTTGAGGCCGTAGGAACTTAGAATTTTGCTTTTGCCTTGGCGGGCCTCAGAAAAAACTTGCGCAATCTCTCGTTTTTTGTTCTCAGCAGTAATGACTTCTTTTGCGATTTTGTTTTTAATTGATGCAAAGTCCTTTTTGTTAGCAGCTTTGTAGGCGACTCGTTTTATAAGGTGCCAACCAAAAGATGATTTAACAGGCGCGACAGTAACATCACCATCTTTTGCTAAGCTAAAGGCTGCTTTTTCGAAAGCAGGATCCATAACCCCTTTCTTGAAAAAACCAAGGTCGCCACCTTTGCTGGCGTTTGATTTGTCGATTGAATGCTTTTTGGCTGCATCCTCAAAGCTAATCTTTTTAGATCTGATGTCTTTTAAAAGCTCATCAATAAGTTTTTTGTCGTCTTTGATTAGGATGTGCTTGGCGTGTAACTCTTCTGGGCTTGAGTATTGTTCAATATTATCTTGATAATAATCATTTAATTTTTGATTTGATTCTGGGAGGGCAAGAAAAGCCTGGATTTTTTTATCGTTTACGATCGTTTTGCTTTTAAAGTTTTTTGGGTTGACCCTCAAGGCCGCATAGCTTCGTTCAACGTTTAGTCGAGTGCTATTTTTTTGCTCAAGGGGCGAAACAATGCCAACGGAGTCGTTTAGATATTGATCCATTAAAGAAGAGATTTCTTGGTCCGCAAGCAATTGTTCGTATTTATTTGGCGGGATTCTTAAACGTTCTTTGTATTTGACTACATCAAAGCGACCGTCGGTTTGAAAGCCAGGTTCCGCAAAGATTTTTTCTCTAACAATGGCCGCTGGAACTTTAATGCCTAGTTCTTCAGCCGTATCGATATTGTGTGCTCTCTCCACGAGATTGTTAAGAATATTCTGAGGGCTTATTTGCGAGCGAATTAAGCGAGCAAAAAATTCTCTGTTCGATTGCTGGCCGCCAGGCAGTGACTTCATTTGCTCTTCTAAATACTCTTCAGCACGCTCTCTTGAAAAATTCAGCTGTGTTTGAAATTCCCGCAAGGTAATTTTGCGCTGACCTACTTTGGCAACTTCGGTATTTGGTAACAAACGTCCTCCACCTGCGCCACCTAGGCCCGTGCCTGAGGTGCCCATCATTGAGACAACTAAAGCAATAACGGCTATGCCGAAAACAAACAAAAAGAAACCACGGTATTTTCTGATAAATTCTAACATCTATAAACTATAATTTTGTTGTTTTCGGCTTCTACGTCAACCGCAAATTAGAGCTTTTTCTTGTAGTCTATTGCATAAATATTCGATATCTTAAGATATAGAGATGTGGAGGGGACCTAAAAAATTTTGGACATATCATCGATCCAAAATCATAGCTCTTCTATTTGGAGCTGTGTTTTTAAGCCCACTTCTCTTTTATCGAGCTCAAGTAAAAGATCTGTTTTTTCAACGCTTTTTGGTAAATTACTTTATTCACCCGGTGGCCGAAGGAGTGCGTTTTGGTTTTCAGGGAGTCGAGGTCTTGTGGGACTCCTATTTTAACCTCATATCTGTAAGAAAAGAAAATGTGGCGCTCAAAGAAGAGCGGCAAAAGCTACAATTTAGCTTAGTGGAAAAAGCTGAAATATTAAGTGAAAACAGTCGTTTGAGGAAGATAATTAATTTAAAAGAGCGAAAGCCTTTAACCTTTGTGACAGCCCAAATAATTGGAAGAGAGAGCACCGGACTGCGTTTTTCTTTTTTGATTAATGTAGGTAAAAAGCAGGGTGTCAGAATCAATATGCCGGTTATGACTTCTGATGGAGTGATTGGTTCTGTAAAGCAGGTCTTCAATAATAGCTCGCTTTTTCTTTCGCTCTATGACCCCACTCATAAAATGGATGCTTTGGTGGCCAAAAGTCGGGCACAGATAATCGTTCAGGGCGGCGGTACTGGATTGTTGGCTCGCTCAAAATACTTGGACAGAGCCAAAGATGTGCGAGTGGGAGATTTGATTTTAAGCAGTGGGCTAGATGGAATTTTTCCTAAAGGCTTGCCCATTGGTCATGTTGTTGAGCTTCTTCGTCCCAAGATTGGAGTTCTGCAAGAGGCTAAAATTCGGCCTATTGTTAGCTTGGCCTATTCAGAAGAGGTCTTGGTGCTAACGGGAAAAAGCTTAGAGAGAGAAGCTTTGTTAGTGGAGAGTGAGTCAGCGGCTCAATGAGTCACAACCGCAAAAGAGCCCTTGAACTTTTGGCTCTTTTTTTAATAGTTTTATTTTTCATCTTTTTTGAACTCCACACCTTGCAATTGCCTTTTCAAGCCGGGGCTTTTCAGTTTGCTTTGTTAATTATTCCATTCGTGGTTGTAAATTTTTCGACGCGAGATTTGATTTTATTTTGTGTCTTTGTCGGCTTGTTTGAATCTCTGAATGTTTTAGATTTTCCGATTATTTTTATTTTTTCTACTTTAATCGCAGCTTTTATTGTTAAGGCTTCGATACATTCCTTTAACCTAGAAGCTCGTTTGCAATATAGTTTTTTGGTTGTGTTGTATTCATTGACTTTGCGTTCGATCATGTGGATCGCCTTATTGCTGAGCTCTCAAGCTCCATATCTTTTTTCTACGATACTAAGATCTTTTGTATACGCTTTAGCCATGGGAGCAGCGGCTTGGTTGATTTATCCGCTTATTCTTTTGTGGATGGATATATTTGATCATAAACTTGAATCTCACAGAGAACATGAAGTCTTGGGGAACCTGTAAATGCTTGGTCAAAATGATGTCATTAGAGATTATCAAAATAAATTTGAGTATTTCTTTTATTTTATCGTTACAGTCTTTGTTATTTTGTTGTTGAGAGTTTTTTACTTGCAGCAGGTTAAAGGACATCAGTATTTTGTGTTCTCTCAAAAAAACTTTTTACGTGAAAAAAAAATCTTAGGAGCTAGAGGGAGGATTTTAGATCGAGAAGGGCGCGTTCTGGTAGACAATCGCCTACAATTAAATGTAGTTGCCACTCCGCAATTTTTAAAAAAACCCAAAAAAGTTTTTTCTGAGCTTGCCGATTTAATTGACGAAGACAAAGATTATCTCTTTAAAAGATATAAAGCAGAGGCCAAAAAAGTTGCCGGTTTTCAGTCTGTTGTGCTTATCCCCTCCGCTGATTTTTCGGTGGTTGCCAAAGTGGAAAGCCATAAAAAAAAGTTCCCAGGCGTGAACGTAGAAGCTGTTATGAAAAGAAGCTATTTGCATGGTCCATTGGCCGCTCATGTTTTTGGCTATTTAAGTGAAGTAGATAAAAAAAGTATTCGAAGGCATAAAAAAAATGGTTTTCATTATTCGGCTGGTGACTTGATTGGTCGCTATGGACTCGAACAAAAATGGGAATCCAAAATACGAGGGCAAGATGGCGTCGAATATGTGCAGGTCGATGCCCATGGTCACCAGGTCGCTAGTGCTACAGATAATATTAATTTTTTAGCAGAAGCCGATCGCAAGATTCAACCAAAAGCTGGACTCGATCTAAAGTTGACCCTTGATCTTGACCTGCTTAAGGCTGCAGAAAAAGCCATGCAAGGAAAGATGGGCTCGGTAGTTGCTCTGGATCCCAGAAATGGTGAAGTTTTAGCCATGACTTCGCAACCAAGTTTTGATCCTACACAGATGGGTTACAATCGAAGAGATATTTGGAGCAGTCTTGTTAAAAACAAGTACGGCACACTCAGAAACAAAGCCATACAAGATCATTTTTCTGCTGGTTCAACTTTTAAACCCTTCACTTTGTTGGCGGCTATGGAGAAAGGCGTGATCACTCCTTTCACCACAATCTTTTGCCCTCCCAGCATGCAAATTGGACGTAAAACAATATTTGACCATAATAAAAATGGTTTTGGTCTAATAGGAGTGGAAAAGGCTCTTTCTAAAAGTTCTAATATGTATTTGTGGAAAGTGGCTCAACAAATGGAAGTCGACGATATTTCCAATCTTGCTAAAGATTTTGGCTTTGGTGAAAAGTCTCAGATCGGCTTGTATCACGAAGTTAAAGGATTGATGCCAACGAAAGCTTGGGCAAAAAATATCCGCAAGCAAGTTTGGACAAAAGGAGAAACTCTTTCGGCAGCTATAGGTCAGAGCGCAAACTTGGTAACTCCTTTGCAGCTCGCAAACGCTTACGCAACTCTTGTAAATGGAGGAAAGCTGAGGCGTCCTATACTTGTAAAAGAATTAAAGCAAGATGATCAAGTGGTTGAATACTTTAATAGTGAAGTCATAAAAAGTCGTAAAATTGATCCTAGTCACTTAAAAGTTATAAAAAAAGGTTTGTGGGATGTGGCAAGTTTTCCAGGTGGGACATCTTATTGGTACACAAGAACGCCGGAAAATCTTATTAGTGGCAAAACTGGTACGAGTCAGGTTTTTCACCGAAGGCGCGATCAAATTTTTGAGAGTTGTTGGAAGCTGCCCTATAAGCTAAGACACCACGCTTGGTTTGTGGGTTACGCACCTGCAGAAAATCCTGAGATTGTTGTTAGTGTTTTGGTCATGCATGGTTGTGCAGGAAGTAAAAGTGCTTCGCCGGTTGCTAAGTCAGTTTTTGATACTTGGTGGAAAAAAAAGCAGCAGCGAGATCAGCTGCAAGGTCCAAATTTTCCTAAAACTATGTAGTTTGTCTTACAGGAGAAAATTTAATAATGATCGTATCGGCTTTTAAGGCGTCTGGCTTGTTCTCTTAGCTCGCGAATATTGTATTCATGCTTTTTTTGTTTTTGGTAGTAGCTACTAATTTGCTCAGGGCTAGATTGTTTTTGCGATATTCTTAAGTTGATGGCGTTTATATAGTCTCTTTCGCGTTTTTGAGAGCCTATAAGATTTAGATAGGCAGAGGCATCAACTACGGCCTTGCGCGCTCTTAGCTGCAGTTCTTTTGGGCAGTTTTTGATGGAGGGTATATGTCTATGGCGACTAATAGAAAAGTTAAATATGTTTTCTTCCCTGCAGTGGACCTGCAGTCCACTTTGATAGGCAGTCTTTAAAGGTTCTTGCTTTTGTATTGGGCAAATTTTTAGATTGTAGTCACTGCCCTCTGCCCCTAGTGCAAATGCCTTTTTTTGAGCGCAATAAAGTTTTTGGCCTTTGGCATAGCCGGAATCATAACTGGCTTGGTGATCTGTGTTTAAGCATGGGGCAGTTGTCTGCGCTCTCTTGCCGGTACTAGATCTTTCAAAAGCACTTTTATTGCAGTAAATTTTTAAACCTTCATGTCTGCCGGCTTTGTATTCACTGAGTGTAGGAATCACTTCATAGCGAGCACAGTCTTTTAGGTATTTGTCGAAAGTTGAAAGTTCCTTGCCTTCGGAAGCATCTCGAATGCCGATTTCTTTCCAGGCTCCTGTTTTGCAGTCAGTTTTAGAGATTGATGAGCAACTTTGAAGAAAAACTAAAAGCACAATTACAAAACAAAGATACAAATATTTCATTTGTAAAGTTTGCTTTTAAGTCTACAAAGCTTTTTGGATGAGCTCTTCGAGTACATTCTTAGGATGGTCGCCAACCAGTTGCTCAACGACTTCGCCTTGTTTAAAAAGGATTATAGTTGGAATGCCCCGCACTCCAAATTGCGCTGGGCTTTGGGGGCAGTCATCAACATTCATTTTAACGAATTTTACTTTGCCATCGTAACTAGAGGCAAGCTCTTCGAGTTTAGGAGTTAGGGCGCGACAAGGTCCACACCAAGGAGCCCAAAAATCAACCAGAACTGGAAGGCTCGATTCACTTACTTCAGATTTAAATTGACCATCATCGATTGCTTGAATTGACATAGTCACTATATTATAGGAGTAGAAAGATTCCTGCTAGTGTGGGAGACTGAACTTATGCATTTGCACTGCGTTAGTTGGGTGATATAGATGAAACTTTTTACAATTATTTTGGTGCTTCCTTGGGTTCTGGATGTAGTTGGTGGGCGTTTAATTAACTTAACACTTTTTGGAGCCTTTATATGGGGGGCGATGTGCTTGTTTGCCTTTCTTCACGACCAAAGCCGTGACTTAAAGCTTAAAGCTTCCCTTCGAATGCTCTTGCTTGGTAGTTCAATTGTCTGGATTGCTTTTTGGCTTTGTGAACTTTTTATTAAAAAATCTATAAATTTTAGTACGGCGGATTTGCCTTTGTTGCTTCTAACCAGAGTGCATGCGGTGTTGTTGTCGATAGGTGCCGCTATGGTTTTGGTGCTTCTACTTGCAGCCATTATATGGATGCTTAGAGACTATATGATTGTTAGAGCGAGGGGGTATCGTGGAGCCAACAAGAGTTATCTTCCTTCTCTGGAGTCTTTGAGCAAAAGTACATGGTGGTCCCTTAGTGCCGCTCTATTTTTTTGGGGGCACGGACTAACCTTGGCATTGGTAACTGCTTATTTTCGCTGGAAGGTTAATAGCGAAAAAAAGATAGGGTATTGGTTGATGGATCAGAAAGTACTGCTTTGCATATTTTTGTTTGCCTTGTTGTTGTTTCAGTACTGGCTTACAAAAAGATTTGAAGGCAAGCAGAAGGACCGTAAAAAGATAACTGTTGTTTTGTCACTTGTATTTCTTGTAGTTTTTATTTTTTTGCTGCAAGCTTCTTCCTCGAAATTTCATATGCCCACAAGTTGGTTTAAGTTGTGATAAAGGTAGAGCATTTTTTTTGTTGGACGATGAGTGCGCGCAGAGGGGCAACAGTCTCTCTAAGAGAAGAAGCTCGATTGACAAATGTAGAGCTGGAGACATTGGCCTTACAGCTTATAGATGAAGGGTCGAACTCTTTTTGTTATTTGGGAACATGTCACCGAATAGAATTTTACGCTTATGGAATGGATCCATATGGATTACTTGATCAATGGTTAGAGTTAAAGAACTTTCCATTTAAAGATTCTTTAACTCTCTTAAAAGGCGAAGAAGCTTTAAGGCATCTTTTGCGGGTGGAGTGCAGTCTTGAAAGTGGTGTGATTGGAGAAACTCAAGTGGCTGGCCAAGTAAAGGATGCATTTATGCAGGCCAAAGTAAAAAAACACATGAAAGGGCCTCTCGAGAGAATTTTGCAGCACTCATTTTCGGTTGCCAAAAAAGTGAGAAGTCAGAGTCTGCTTGGTACGGGCACTGTGAGCGTGGCCCATGTGGCTGTTGATGGTTTATTTGATTTTTATGAGTCCCTTGAAGGTAAAAATATAGTTGTGGTCGGGGCAGGTCCCATGGCCGTTCAATGTGTAGAACGTGTGTTCAAACATAAATGCAAAAAAATTACCTGGCTGAACCGCCAGCCAAATAAATTGAAAAACTTTGCAATTTCTCGTTTTTGTCAGATAGGTGAAATTGGTGATTTTGAAAACTTAATAAACACTAATGATGTTTTTATCTTTGCGACAGCTTCTGAGAAATACTTATTAGATAAAAGCCAGCTGAAAAACTTAAAAGACTTCTCAAACACGAAAGTTATTCTAGATTTGGCTTTGCCGCGAAATGTTGATCCCGAGCTTCGGGATTACAATGGTTTGTATTTACGCGATGTAGATGATTTTCAGACCCGGGCTCTGCAAGGAGAAAAGCGGCGAGAAGAAAAATTAGAACTTGCTGAAAAGATCATTGAAGAGGAGTTAGAAGTGCTGCTCTTGCAGGCCTTGAAGTGGAATCAATCTGATCTTTGGTCGCAAATATATGAAAATATTGATAAATTACTTGATGACGCAAGTCAGGTCGATGATGGAGAATATTCTAAAGAAATAAGTAGGTCCTTAAGACGTTTTTCTGCTAAACTACTGCAACGCACAAACAACTTTTTGTTGAGAATAGATGATGACCAAGCAATTGAGATTTTAACAGTACTTAATGAAGCTTGGAGAGATGAAAATGGCTGTCAAAAAAAAGAAAACGACAAAAAAAACAAAAACTTCGGTGAAGAAGAAGGTTAAGAAGAAAGTCGCTAAGACTTCTGCCACCAAAAAGAAAGTCACCAAGAAAAAAGTTACAAAAAAAGTAACTAAGAAAAAAGTAACTAAGAAAAAAACAGTTGCCAAAAAAACAGTAAAAAAGAAAGCGGTCTCCGTTCCCAAAGCTCCAACAAAAAAGAGCACAGCTGTTGATCATAATGAATTGGCTCGCCAAATATTAGGTGAATCAGTGTTTGACAAGATGCCTGTTAAAAAAACAGCGGCTAAGAGGCCGGGCATGGAGTTCATTGGAACTTTTCCTATGCGCTCTCAAAAAGACGACAAAAAAAACGATTTTAAAAAAATACCTACAGGTCCTCACTTTGATCCAAGGCAAATCAAAATAGGGGCTCATGATTCTGAATTAGGTCAAGTTTTGCTCAATAATTTTAAAAAAACTTATGCCAATAAATTTTCGAAAGACGAACTTGTGTCTGATACTACAGAAGCCAGTTCGCAAAGTACTTTGCTACAAGCCTTGTCCGAGGGAAGACTTGATGTTGTTGTTTGCTCTATGGACAATCTAGGAGTTAATTTAGACGACAACTTGTTGGTCTGTTCCTCTACTGAGCGTGGTGACCCAAGAGATGTTATGGTTACGCGTGTTCCTTATGGAGCCGTACAAGAATTGCCTCGGGAAGCAAAAGTAGGCTGTTCTCAAAAAAGACATTCATTGCAGGTTAAAAATTTACGTCCAGATCTAGAAGTCGTGGCTCTTGAAGGTGGTCCTTCCGAAAAGCTAAGAGCTTTGGAAGACTTGGATCTTGATGCTGTTTTACTAAGCTGGGCCGACCTAAAGCGTTTAAATATTTCACCACGTTTTTATGCAACTTTGCAGACGGAACATTTACTACCTTCACCAGGGCAGGGGATCGTTGGAATTTTGTGCCGTCAAGGAGATGAAGATATAGCAAATAGGTTAAAGCTGATCGATGATTCAGAGGCCTCTTGGGCCAGCCGTTGCGAGCGAGCTTTTTTGACTAAGTTAAGCAAAGAAAAAAGCCTAGCCGTAGGGGCCTTTGCACACCGTAAAGGAACTCAGGATCCGTGGATACTGGATGCCGTTATTGGCGATGAAAAAACTGGGGAACTCTTGCGATATCGCGAAATTGGTACGAGTCGTTGTAAACCGGAATCCTTAGCTGATAAAGCTTATATGGGTGTTGTGGCTCGAGGCGGTCGCAAGTATATTCAATAATATATTTTGAGGCGCATGTGTCTAAATTATTAAGACAATTATTAAAATCAAAAATTCATAAGGCCACTGTTACAGGTGCTTCAGTTGATTATGTCGGAAGTATCACTATTGACGAAGAACTCATGCAAAAGGCTGACTTATGGCCTGGTGAAAAAGTTTTGGTGGTGAGTAACAGCAGTGGCTCACGGCTTGAAACTTATGTAATTACTGGTGAAGCCGGTAGTGGCAAAATTGAAATGAATGGAGCTGCGGCCCATTTAATAAAAACAGGTGAAGAAGTTATCATAATGAGTTTCACACAGTCTGAGCAGCCCTTAGAAGCCTGTTGTATTTTACTCGATTCGAATAATAAATTTGAACGTTATTTGTAAAGAGCAGTCTGCTGCATCTTTTTGCGAGATCTATTTTGTAATTTCGACCACAGCTTTAACCCAGCTCTCTGAGTTGTTTAATGAGGGAACTAGTTTTAAACTGCGTCCGCCTGCCTCTATAAAATCTTCTTGGCCTCTTATGGCGATTTCTTCTAGAGTCTCTAAATTATCGGCCACAAAAGATGGACAAAAAACCACTAAGTCTTTGATTCCTTTTTTTGCTAGTTTTACTAATAATTCATCGGTATAAGGCTTTATCCAAGGAGTTCGTCCTAATCTCGATTGAAATGAAATGTCGTAGTTATTTTTTGCTATTTTTAAAGCCTGGGCGCAGCTGTGGGCCGTGGCAAAACATTGGGCTCGGTAACAATTAGAAGTTTTAGGATTTACTATTTCGCAGCAGTTGCTTTTTTGTAAGCAGCTGCTGCTTTGGTCAAGGCAAACTCGAGTGATTTGTCTTTCGGGTACTCCGTGAAAACTAAATACAACATGAGCCTTTGGATTTGTTTCGACTAAGTCTTGGCCACTTTCTGCAAGGGCTTTGATGTAAAGGGGATGGTCGAAAAAAGCGTCGATACTTCGGTAGGCAATATTGAGCTTGCTTTCGGCGTAGATTTTTTTGAATTGGGCTAAAGAGGATTCAGTAGAGGCGTAAGCATATTGAGGGTAGAGGGGGAAGAGTATTATCTCGCTGTACTCTTCTTCGAATTTTTTTATATGTTCTAGAACGCTAATGATGGAGGGTTGTCCATATCGCATAAGGCTAAAGACTTCAGTTTGTGTCGGGTTGAATTGCTTTTGTACCTTTTCACATAGTTTATTGTGCTCAATTAAAAGGGGAGAACCTCCCTCCTGCCATATTTGCTGATAAGCTTCTGCCGAGGCATACTTTCTTCTGGGTACAATTATAAGGTTTACGAGAATCTTTCTAAATAGCCATGGGATGTCAATAACGTATGGATCGTTGAGGAATTCCGTTAAGTACTTTCCTACCACTTTAGGGGTGGCTTTGTGGGGGCTTCCTAAGTTTAGAAGTAGCAGAGCTGTTTTCTTTGAAGACATAAATATATTTACCCTATTCGACGGAGCTCACAATAGCATGCTTTGAAATCTGTTGATATACTAATTTTTCACAGCCAATATGAAAGAAGTTATTCGTCAAAATCAAAAGCCGCTTGAAGCAGGAGAATCTCCAGTAGATACCGCCCGCTTAAAAAAATTACTTTTTGAACATTTTGCTTTTAAGGAGTTTCGCAAAGGACAGCTGGATATTTTAAGCTCTGTTTTATCTAAGCGAGACACTTTAGCAGTTATGCCCACCGGTGGTGGCAAATCTCTTTGCTATCAATTGCCTGCGCTCTATCTAAAAGGTATTGTGCTTGTAATAAGTCCTTTGATCGCGCTTATGAAGGATCAAGTTCGCTTGTTAAAAGAATTAGGCATTCCGGCTGGTGCCATACATTCTGGACAAGATATGACAGACAAGCGCGATGTTTTTGCTGAGCTTAAAAATAGTGAGTCTTTTATTTTATTTGTTTCGCCAGAGCGCGTGCAAAATCAAAACTTTTTTGTATGGCTTAAGGCTAATGAGCAAAAAATTAAGCTCATAGCTATTGATGAAGCCCATTGCGTTTCGCAGTGGGGTCATGACTTTAGGGAGGATTACCATAAGTTAAGTCAAATGCGAAAGCTTGTGCCTTCGGTAGCTGTTTTGGCTTTGACTGCGACTGCGACGCCACCTGTTTTAAAAGATATCGAAAAATCTTTGGAGTTGCGAAAAGCCGCTCGGCATATTCATGGTTTTTATCGTCCCAACCTTTATTATCAAGTTGAAGATTGTAAAAACGAAGAAGAAAAACTTGGCTGGATAAAACAAGCGGTTTCGCAGTTTCCAGTTGGCAGAGTCTTGATTTATTGCGGAACACGTAAGCAAAGTAAGTTAGTGGCCGATGCCTTAAAAGATGAATTCAAAGGTGTTAAGTATTATCACGCAGGCTTAACAGCCGAAAGTCGCGATAAGATTCAAAAAAAATACAACAAAGGTGAGTGCCGTATTCTGGCAGCTACCAACGCCTTTGGAATGGGAATTGATCATCCAAATGTACGACTGGTTATTCATTTTCAAATACCAGCCAATATTGAAAGTTTGTATCAAGAAATGGGGCGGGCTGGTCGCGACCGAGAACACTCGACTTGTTTAATTTTGTACGCCAAAAAAGACAAAGGTCTGCATGCCTATTTTATTACGAAGTCTCAAGCGCAAAAATCTGTGATTAATTCTAGATGGCGTGCCCTAGAAACTCTGCAGAACTTTGCTGAAACATATGAATGCAGACACGCAGGAATTTTAACTTACTTTAGAGATCCCATGCGCATGAAAAAATGCGGACACTGTGATGCTTGCGATCAGGAAACAGATCGCAAAATCCAAAAACCTGTTTTAGCTGTAAAAAGTCAAAGCAAAAAAAGAAAAACGAGAAGCAGAAAGAAAGCCGCAAGTAGTATGGCTGTGTTGAGCGAGCAGCAACAAGCTGTCTATAAACATCTTAAAGATTGGCGCAAGCAATTTGCTAGTGATAACGATGTTCCAGCTTTTGTTGTTCTTAGCAATAAAAGTTTAGAAGACCTGTGCCGTAAGATGCCAAGTGATTTAACGGAACTAGAAGATGTTTACGGCTTTGGACCACAAAAAATCGAAAAATTTGGCGCCGAAGTGCTTTCGGAATTACAGTTGGCTTAAGCTGCAAAAGCAGTGAATGAGTGCTTTTTTCGTTGTCATAAGTAACTAGAATTGATGTCTTTTTATTCACTTTGGGCGAAAAAACTTGTGCTGCGCGTTGGAGGCTTATATAATGGCCACCTATGAATAAACACTCATTTCCAACTTTGATTGCTTCTTTTGTTCTTTTTTCTGTGATTCCCAATCTTTACAGCCAAGTTGACTGGGCTCCGCCTGAATTAGATACGAATGTTGGTGCTTCGCAAACACAAGAAGTCCTTCCACCTATTATCCCTGAAGGAGCTGGAGAGTGGCGAGAGATTTCTCCTGTTTCTGAGCCAATTGTAGAAGTTCCAGAGCCCGCAGTAAATGCAGATATCATAAATTGGGGTTTTGCTGTTAGCGACTCCTCTTTGCTCCCTCGAGTTTTAGGTGTTCTGAATGCAGACAATATGTATTTGTTTGGCTTGGCCACACAAGGCTCTGCGGACTCAAAAAATTACATATATCATAATTACAATTCTATCTACCGAAATGATGTAGCTAAAATTGATCAATATATTGCTGACAAAGAAGATATCTGTCTGAGTAAAGCTCGTTTAAGTTTTCATCAGAATGTGCTTAAAAATCCCGAGATAAAAGTTTTGCTAGATGACTTGGCGGATATTTGGGACGTGGAGAGCGTTGCTATTAATGGAGCTTTTGTAAAAAATGCAAAAGACACTGTTCTAAGTTTTTCACTATTTCCAACCGATCGTGATTCTGTTGTAAAAAATCCAACTGGAGCTCAAAGAAGCCACTCGATTTTAATGAACACTTGGGGGCAAGCTTTGTATGTTGAAAGTTATACAACTGTTAGCGACTCTTGGGATGGTGAAAACTGTGCTGACTTTTTTGCTGGCATTGAAGAAGACTTGGAGACAAGATTGCTTCGATCAAAGAATTTAAGATTTCCTCCGCAGGTTCTTTCTGCTGAGAGTGCTGTACAGCCTCGAGTTATTGAAGCCGCGCCAGTTGTAACTGCGCCACAAGCTGAACTTAAAGCCACCGACTGGAGACCGCTTAACTCAGCGCCTGTTAAAGAAGCTACATACTCTGGAGGAGTTGTTTCTGGTGCAGAAGTTAGTGAATGGAAAGATATTCCCATAGTAAGAACAGAAGAAGAAATTGCCGCTGAAGCCAAAGCTGCAGCTAAAAAGAAAAAAAGAGCTGAAAAAAAGGCGAAAAAAGCAGCTGAAAAAAAAGCAGCTGAAAAAAAACCGGCTGAGATTTTAGAAGATGTTTTTCCTCAAACAGCAGCTTCTGCTCCTTATGTTCAAGCTCCCGCTCCCCGCGTTGTATATGCCGAGCCACGTGTTGTGGTTGTTCAACCGCCTGTTCGCTATGTTGAGAGAAGATATATACCACCTTGTCCACCTCTTATTCCAAGACCATACTATGGCCCTCGAAGAGGACCGGTTGTACCTTTTGGTTATGGACCAGTTTGTCGTCCTCGTGGACGTTACTAGTTACTTGCCCTAAGAAGGTCTCGTACACTCTGGTGCCAGGGACCCCTTGAATGGGGGGTCCCTGGCGCCGAAGTGTACGAGCTGAATTATCGTTGCTATTGCGACAAATTTAAATGTGAATAATTAGTGTTTTAGAAGGCACAAAAAGGGTTAAACGTTTAAAACCCTAATAAATATCCACAAATAAAAGGAGTGATCAGCAATATGACCAAATACAAACGTTTAACCCTACCTGATAGATGCCACATCTGGGCAATGAAGCAACA
>Ga0209187_1000786_pt1 | contig 46930 bp, 36 predicted proteins | sample BantaG_FD_187430 | JGI IMG/M metagenome (GOLD analysis project Ga0209187, IMG submission 187430) | Marine algal microbial communities from Bantry Bay, Ireland - BantryBay_4 metaG (SPAdes) (version 2) | ecosystem: Host-associated > Algae > Red algae > Unclassified | place: Bantry Bay, Ireland...
TTACTGTATTGTAAGCTACTTTAAAGTCTTTTTTTAATTGTAGATAAGAAGTACCTTGTTCATTTAGATACACTATTTTCTGACGTATTGGCATAGAAAGTGCTTGTCCCATAATTCATTTTTTTTTCACTATTTCAAAGAACAAATCTACGAATTGCAGCTAATTAAAACTACCTGTCATTATATTTATTAAAACTTTAAGTCAAACGACAAACTTTTAAACATTGATAAAGATAATCTACAAGCTCGTACGGAACTTAGTAAAATTTTCCAACAGCAAAAGAAATGGGTTAAGGCCGAAAGTATTCTGTTAGAACTTTTAAAAATCGATAATAAAAATCTGCAAGCTAGAACAGAACTCAGTAAAATTTATCAACAACAAAAAGAGTGGGCAAAGGCCGAAAATATTCTGCTACAACTTTTAAAAATAGATAAACAAAATCTGCAAGCTCGTACGGAACTAAGTAAAATTTATCAACAGCAAAAGAAATGGATAAAAGCTGAAAATATTCTGTTAGAACTTTTAAAAATCGATAATAAAAATCTGCAAGCTAGAACAGAACTCAGTAAAATTTATCAACAACAAAAAGAGTGGGCAAAGGCCGAAAATATTCTGCTACAACTTTTAAAAATAGATAAACAAAATCTGCAAGCTCGTACGGAACTAAGTAAAATTTATCAACAACAAAAAAAATGGACAGAGGCAGAAAATATTCTGTTAGAGCTTTTAAAAATAGATAAAGAAAATCTGCAAGCTCGTACGGAACTCAGTAAAATTTTCCAACAGCAAAAGAAGTGGGTAGAAGCAGAAAATATTCTGTTAGAAAGTCTCGAAATTGATAATCAACAGTTACATCCTCGTACGGAACTAAGTAAAATTTATCAGCAGCAAAAGAAATGGATAGAGGCAGAAAATATTCTGTTAGATCTTTTAAAAATTGATGATGAAAATTACATAGCTTATACTGAATTATCAAGAGTTTATTACTATTGGCGGGAATCAGGAAATAAAGCCCCTCAAATATATGATAAACTAACACGTTCAATGTGGAGAGGTTATAATTTGAAGAAAGACAATGTTCAATTACTGAATCTTATTTCTAAATTTTTAAATGCAAGAAAAAATTATCGTGCAGCTCTTTACTTTATTAAAAAGAATATTAGAAATGGTCCAAAGGATGACCTTCAGGGAATTACTATGTCCTTAGAGGTATATGCTAAACTAGGGAGGGCTGATAAAGTAGAAAGTTTAAAAACGCTCGCTCAAGAAATCATAGCTAGTGATCCAAAAAACAAGTTCATTAATAGCTATCAGCGTTGTGTCACAGATTTAAAAATTGGCAAATTAGCAGAAGACAATGATTTATGTGGAGTCATTGAAATACTTAATTCAAACCTAATTTTTATCAAAAATGAGGAAGGTGAAAAAATAAGGGTTAAAGAAAAAAACAGTATTTCACCAGACATTAAGAACTCTGATAAAATATTGTATTCCACTTTTCTTGAGAAATCACTAAAAGCGAATTTTATTGAGCCGGTTTTCGAAAATGAACAGCAAATTTTAGCCATAATAAGTTCAACATAGTAAGTGCTTCTGTAACTAGACAATTTGCTTAGGAACATTGATTCTCACATTCAGGCATTCTCACATTCAAGCATTCAGGCATTCAAGCATTAGCAGCAAGGGATGCGCGAAGGCCGAACTTCCCGACAGCGCACTCAAATTCACGAAAATACGCCCGATGCGAGTGGAAATGTATTTATACGCATATAAGAAATACCTACGAGGTTTTTGAAACCTCGTAGGTATTTCTTATATGTGTATAAATGCATTGCAGCGGACAGCGGGGACACTACTTAATCGAAGAAGATACTCGCCGTCCTGAATCAATTACGAATAATCAATTACGAATTTCGAATTGTGCAATTACGAACCGAACATCGAACCATATAAATTACGAATTGTGCAATTACAAAAACGACTCTACTGCCAATTCATAACTCCTTAAACCGAAGCCGCTAATCAGTCCTTTGGCGACGGGAGTGATGAATGATTTATGCCTAAAGGGTTCTCGGGCATGTGGATTGGAAATGTGAACCTCCACGACTTCCGTTTCAATGGCTTTTATTGCGTCATATAGTGCGACGGAGGTGTGGGTGTATGCTCCCGCATTCAATATTATGCCGTCAAAGTCAAATCCTATTTCGTGGAGCTTGTCTATGATCGCGCCTTCTGAGTTGCTTTGAAAATAACTTAGCTCTAAAGTGTTAAATTTTTCTTTCAAGGATTCAAAAAATGACTCAAAGGTACTATTTCCATAGATGCTTGGCTCTCGCCTTCCAAGTAAGTTTAGATTGGGACCGTTGATTATGCCTATTTTTGTTACCAATTTTCTATGATTATGGTACCTAAATCTACTGTTTCGTCTTTGTCATCGATTGAAACATCCAAAATGACGGCTTTGGTTTCTGAATCATCGCATTCAGGATCAAGCAGTGAGCATTCTGAATATACGAAAACTTGGTAATTTCCCGTTCTAAGAAATTCAAATTCGAAACTTCCATCGTAACTAGTACGTGTATCTAAGTCAAATTCCGTATCTTCGCCAAAGATTAGATAAACTTTTTCGTCTTTCGCAAAATAGGAAGTTTCTACTTGTGAGGAGATTAAGTGTTCTTCAACCAAAACTTTACCGCGAATTGAGGCACTGCCTCCCTCTCCTGGAGATTTTTCGCACCCTACTAAACATAAAGCGGAAAACATTATCATTATTGTTAATGCAATGGATTTTTTATTCATACGTTGGCAAAAGTAATATAATTATGTATTCTTATCAATCCAAAAATGAAAATTCTATTGATTTGTTGAGTAATTGTTTACTAATAAAGCGAAAACAATAATTTTGACCAATTTGGTCCAACTTATTATTTTCACTTTATGTTAATATTTCAACTTTATACATTACGGTGACTAAATAGCATGATTTTTGCTGTAATTTGTAAACTTACTATAGAGAGAAACTAGGGAAAATACAATGAAAAAGAATTCTAACTTTGTTATGTATAATATGTGTATAGATAAAAAACTATATACGAACCGCTTTGCAATCAATTATCCATCATTAAAGCTAATAATGTCTTTGATTATAGGTTTTCTGCTTGGATTTCAATTTGCTTTTTCACAATGCCCTGATCCGCAAGAACTTCCTGAAAGAGTTTGTCAAAATTCTATTCTTGATTTCTCTGACTATTTGGATGATAATGTTGATGGAATTTGGCATCTAATTACTAATCCGAGCGGTACGGTTCCTCCTACTCCTTTTCCTAATTCTTTTAATACCGCAGGAAATCCGCAAGGGGTTTACGAGTTTACTTATATTCCTACTGACCAAGCTTTGGCCACTAGCTGTGCACCATTGCCTACATATCCTGTCCAAGTTTTGCCTGATGCCGATCCCATAATCATTGTTCAGCAAGATGTTTTTTGTGAAGCTGCTATTGTTGATTTAGATACAATTGTTCTGATAGGAGCAAGTAATATAAATACAACTTGGTATATAGTTGATAATGGAAGTGAGTTTGATGTGGCTGGTATAACAGCAGATGGCTCCAATGTGTGGGATTTTGGAGCATTTGCCGTAGCTAATAATTCCCTGACTTTCAAGGTGGTAGTAACTGTTAATGGAACCACTTGTACAAGTGAATTAGAGTTTGCTGTTTCATTAGGTGATGAAGATATTACAGATTTTAGCTATCCTGATCCTTTTTGTGAAAATGATGTTTACGACCCTACTTTGGGACCAAATTCCAGTCCTAATGGAACATATTCTTTTGCACCATTGACTCCGCCAAATCCTGAAGCAAGTCTTAATCCTTCAACGGGAAGAATTTCTGGGCTGGAAGAGGGATTTTATACAGTGTTTTATGAAACATTTGGTGATTGTGCAAACAGATCAAGTGAAACTATTCAAGTTACTAGAAAAAACGTGGTTCCTGTTGATGATATTGGGCTTTGTTCTGGAGACGATGTAGATTTGTTAACGGATATTACGGTTGGTCAAACGGGTGGTAACTGGGTTTCTTTTCCTGGAATGAATGCGCTTGCAACGACTAGCTTCACCAATTTGCTTTCCGATCAACAATTTTTCTACCAATTTGAGGTACCTGGTGTTTGTGTAACTGGTGATACTTTAGATATTACTATAATAAATGAAACTAATATTGTTTTTAGCAATACTGTTTGTAATAATGACAATACTTTTAATGTGGATGTGGAAATTGGAAATGTAGGACAAAATTATCCTATAAGCATAAATCCGCCTGTTGCTGGATTTATAACGGACATTGACGGTGGAACTTCGACTAACTTAAATTTACCAAATGATACTTATACCATAACCGTTATAGATGCGACAATGGGGATAAATTGTGAAACGGTTTCAGATTCTTTCACCAATAGTTGTGGTTGTCCTGAAGGTTTGTCAGCTATGGCTGATGAAACACTTTGTTCTGATGAAACCATTGCTTTAACTGCCACTTTGGATGTTGGTCCGTTGTCAGCAATAGATTTAACTTGGACAGATGCTGATGGAGCAGTCATCCTTGATCCTGATAATTATCTGCCTCCATTTGTTTCTGGTTGTGACCCTGTGGAATATGTAATTACGGTTGACGGGACATGCATTGATGACAACTCAGATATTACCAATACAGACAACACACTTACATTAACGGTGTACCCTCCTATTCTCCCACCAACATTGGTTCAGGTGGCGGACCCCGTAGTGGATTGCAAATATGAAATCGCAACGGCTTGTACTGATTACGTAGTGGAAGATGATAACGGCAATCCTATCAGCAGTATTGATTTAAATGAAAATGATCCAGTTGGAACCATTGATTTAGTCGTTACTCAAACTGATAATATTTGTCCATCTTGGACTGGTACTTTAAACTATGATGAATGCACGGCTTGTCCTGAAGAAAATTTTACCACCTCCGTAAATCTTGATATAGATACGGAGCTGAATTTAGATAATTTTATAAATGAAGAAATTGCAGGCAGTTATGCTTGCGAAACTTGTCCCACGGCTTCTGTTTTTAATGGAACTGCTGCTGTTGATTTTGCTGGTGGAGATTTAGGAGAATATTTATTTTCTTATACTTTTGATAGCCCAGCAATTGGCTGTCCTGATGCACAATATTTAACTGTAAATGTAGTAGACAACTCTAGTATTAATGCAGCAAATGCCAATTATGTTTGCACTAATATTGATAAGATTGTTGACTTGGAAGATTATTTGGAAAGTACCAACACTTCGTCTTTTTGGATGGAAACTTCGCCAACTCCATCTACAGGTACGGCATTTAATCCAACAAATGGCACTTTTAATACTGATTCGCAAGCCAATGGTAGTTACCAATTTGCTTATATTACAACGGGTTCTACCGATACTGTTTTTGTAGACATTATCCTTATTGCCCCTCAGGACATTGTTACGCCTACCGTCACCAATGATAGATACATTTGCCCAGGTCTGGAAACGACTATAATTGCTGAAGGTTACCCAAATGCCGTATTTAGTTGGTACACGGAAATCACTCCTCCAGATTCGGTAGAAATTACCACAGGTATTTCTGGTGTTTTTAATGAGACATTGGTTCCCGAACTTGCTCCTGGCAATTATTTTCTGGGGGTGATACAAGACATTGGAGGTTGCAAGTCTCCTCCAGCTCAGTTTGGAATTACTTTTTTTGAGGAAGATCCAGCTGGAAACTTCTCCATCTTGCATTTAGACTCTGTCGTATGTAGTGGAAACTTCGTGGACCTTGCAGGTTTTGCAAGCTCGAATACAGGAGGAACATTTAGGTATTTTTCTGAAGATATTTCAACGGCTAATGAGATTCCTTCTGTGGTAACAATCACAACTGATACAACATTTATTATAGAACACGAAACAGAATATCCAATTGGTGCTATTTCGGAATTTTGTGTAGATTCTTTTATTGTAAATATAACAACACCTACTGCGTTGACATTAGACGTGGATAATGATTTAAAATCTGTTTGTAATTTAGCGACTATTGATGTTACAATTTTGGATTTTACTGCTTTTGTAAATGATCCCAGTGGTGGCTGGTCTGCTCCAACTGGGCAGGAAGCAGTAGACTTAACTGATTTCACCAATGTAGATTTTAATGGCTTAACAGCAGACACTTTGACTTTCATTTATACCATTGATGGTGGTGGAAGCTGCTTGTCTGTTACAGATACTTTAAGAGTTGAAGTAAAAGAATGTACTTGTCCAAATGTTGCTACTGTGGCTCCAACGGAAGATGTCTGTCAGGGATCTTCTTTTAATTTAAATATTTTATTGGACAATGTTGACCAATCTGGCACTGGTTCTTGGTCTATTGTCAATCAGGTAAACAATACGCAACCTGCTGCAATGGACAATGATTCTATTTTTAATTCTACTGGTGCGGCTTTAGGGGATTACACGATTCAATTTACTAATATAAATGCACCACTTCAGAGTTGCCCCGATTCTTCGATCCAAGTAATTACGGTCTCAGCGGGAGAACTGGCTGGAACGGGAAGAGATACCACGCTTTGTGCAAACATTGCTTCATATGATTTAAATTTCAATATTACAGATGCAAATGTGAGTGGTATGTGGAGTGCCGACCCTGCAAATTCAAGTAATGGCACCATAGGTCCTTTGGGTGAAATATTTCCCAATACAATGGATGAAAATGGAAATTATCTCTATTATTTTACAGTAAGTAATAATAGTTGCAAAGACGATACTGCAAGAATTGAAGTAAATATTATTTCACAAGCAACCGCAGTCGTTGCGACCCAAAGCAATGCATGTAATGAAGTAGGAAATATCACCACTCTAAACTTTAGAGATTTTATAACGGCAGGCGATACAACAGGAATTTGGACAGATGTTGATGGCGCAGGTGTAAATTTATCTGATATTAAAAATGTAAATTTTGAAAGCATTGTTTCAGGTAATTATGTCTTTAATTATTCTTTGGCAAACAATCCATGTGGCGGTGCCAATTACGATGTTTCCATAACTGTTGATGGAACCAATTGTGCCGATTGTCTCAATTATGAGATCAAGCCTTTAGATCCATTATGTTCAGGAGGTGGACAACGTGTTTTGAGTAATAAACTTACTGTAAATTCACTTACTACAAGCTTGCCAGGTTCTTGGAGCATTGAGCCAGATCCAACTAAAGCAAATCCACCAGTCATAAGGATTGATACTGTCGATAATGTTTATGTTTTTGTGGTGGACGATTCTGAACCTGGAGAATATACTCTTGTTTTTAGCTTAGATACCATTCAGCCTGCCACTTGTGATACTTTTAAGAAGACAACCATCAATGTAGTTGATCCTCCAAATGCAGGAATTTCTGCTGAACTTAGCATTTGCAATACAGAAGATATGACTACCGATTTATTTGCCGAATTGCAAGTTGCTGATCCAGGTGGAGATTGGATTCAATTAAGTGGACCTGATCCTGGAATAAACTTAGATACTGCTGGGACTTTTAGTTTTTTATCGCTAAATGCAAGAAGAGGAACTTATGTTTACCAGTATTCCATTGAGGGAACGGGTTGTCCTGTGCCCAGCACTTCCGAAATCACCCTTTATGTTGATGGAGAGTATGATTTTGATGTACTCAGCAATATAAATATTTGTGAAACATTGAGGGACAGTCTTTATTTTGATCTCAATTCTTTGATTACGATAAACGATACTGGTGTTTTTACTATACCTGGAGATTGGGACGATTTAGACTTTATAAATGCAGGCAATCCCATTATCAATTTCAATGTCGTTGAGCCTGGAAATTACTCTTTTGAATTCACACTTAAAAGCGATTGCAATGCGCAACCACAATACGTTGACATCACTTTGGAAGAATGTACTAATTATATTTTTATTCCGTCTGCTTTCTCCCCGAATAACGATGGTCTGAATGATTATTTAGAGATTTTTGGAAGCAAAAATATTAGCACATTAGATTTGAAAGTATTCAATCGTTGGGGACAAATGATGTTTGAATCAAATCAAATGGAATCAAATTGGGACGGGCTTTTCAATAAAGTTGAGGCTCCAATTGGTGTTTATACTTATTTTATAAAAGTTGTGTTTGAGGATGGGCAAACTGAAGAAAAAGTGGGAGATGTGACTCTTATTAGATAATTTTTGTTTACCTTCATTGGAACCAATTTCTAAAGATGTGTCACGCACTCACTTTAATGTTAGACTAAAATCAATTTTACTATTACTTTTTGTCTGTAATCAAATTTCTGCCAAAAGTATTCCTGGCTATTTTATAAATAATACAGGGGAGTCTTTGAACGTAGATTTCAAAATACCCATCGTTAATAAATATTACATCGACTTTATAAAAATACAGCAAAATATAAAATGCGAAACGGCTGATGGCGAAAAACTGAAATTAACGCCCGAAGATGCTAAAAAGGTCGTTTTTGATTTTAGAGATCAAACAATTGTATTGATATCAATGGCAAATACTTTGAAATTGAAAGCGACAAACAGCGTTAAGGAAAGTGTGTTTCTAGTTCAACTCTCAACCAGCCCAACAATAAATTCTTATTTATTTTTCAAAGGTGTAGGCACTTCTAATCTAGCGGCACACGGAGAAAGTTTTTCCTCAAAAAAGGCTCCAAGACGCAATGTATTAAAAATAACAGAACCCGTTGCTAAAATAAATTTTGAAGGAAATACTAAGTATATTTTTCAAAAAGCAAATGGTGAATTGTTTACACCAACCGAACAAACCTTCGACACCGATTTAGCCGAGTTTATGAAAGACTGCCCCGAAGTTTCTAAATTTTTAAAGGATGAGAATCTTAAAAAATATCAGGTTTCTGAGATAGTGGAAAAGTATGTGGGGTGTGTGGAGTGAGACTGAAGACCACCAATCAGCCCGTAGCTAATAAAACCAAAATTGAATGCTTTGATGAACAACTCCTATATATTCAAAGTGATATTAGTAAATGCTTAAAATGTATTTATTTAGGTGGCAAGTGTTAAAATTAAAAACAAATTTAAAAAACAAAATTAGCACGCTTTCAACATTATTTTACAAACACCGATTTATCTATTAACTCAAGTTTCGCATGTTTTTCAGCCTTGATAACTCATTAGTAATAAATAGATTTTGTCGTTTTTTTGTGATTTTGTCTCTTACTTTTTCAGTCGAAAAAAAGCCGAATGTCGGACCAAAGCAAAAATCTTGTCAAAATAATGGTTCCTTGCTCCATGCCTACGCACGCCACCCCGATTTTGACTAGCCTACGCTTCATTTAAAAATAGAATATAAATGCATTAGACATGCGAAACTTAAGCATATGATAAATTAATACATCTAGAAAATACAATAAATGCACCTGCAACTACAGAAAAGCTCAAAATGAAATATTTTGGGGATGGAACCATGTATCAAAAAGTGAAATATACGCATAATATAAATAGTCCAATTGAGGTAAAAGATTACATTGGTCCTGTAGAATATGTAAATGAGGAACTAGAAGCGGTATACCACGATGACGGAAGATTGATGCCTGATGGTTATGATGCCAATGGCAATATGAAGTGGAAATATGAATATTATATCAAGGATCATTTAGGTAATAATAGGGTTTTGTTTGCTGATAAAAACGATGATGGAATTATCTTAAATGGTTCTGGAGGCAGTGGTGATAATATACAAATATACCATTATTACCCATTTGGAATGACGATGGATGTACTTGGAAATTCTTATGCCCCAGGCTCTCCAGAAAACCTTTATCAATACAACGGCAAAGAATTATTTAATGATCTCGGATTTAATTCGTATAATTATGGCGCGAGATGGTATGATCCTTCGATTGGGAGGTTTAGTGGGGTGGATCCAAGAGCTGAAAAATACCTTGATCTTTCTCCATATAATTATGTTGCCAATAATCCAATTGCTCATATTGATCCAAGAGGAGATACAATTCTTGCAAATTTTCAAGGAAATGTGTTAGCAGAGTCAGCATATTATTTATGGAAAAATACAGATGAAGGACAAAAGTTTCATACCAAATTTGATGTTGGTGGTAAATTCGGAAAATCATTAATAGAAATAGGAAGCAATACTTCTTTAAATTCAAGTGGGCTTACCACATATAATGTCAATGGGAAAGATGTAAGCGGAACAGATGGAATTTCTAAAGAAGATTTGAAATCGATCAAAAACGCTGGTGAAGGTTTTAATGCCAAAATTTCAATTAAACATAAATACAATGCAAATATTGCTCTTGATCTTGGAAGTCAACTTGTAGATGCTACAGAAACACTGGAACATGAATCCCAACATGTTGATTTAGTTCTAGAAGGGCTTTTGAAGTATCGTAAAAAACCAAGTAGTGGTATACAACATGAGCAAATGCGAAGTGGTCCATTGTACAAGGATAGATACAATATGCTAAAGAAGCTAAAGCCATTTTGGAAAAGAGAAGCTAAAAGGATAAATTATACAGATGAACAATACATTAATAGGATAACAAATGAGTATTCAAGATGATTAAGTTTATTATTAAAATATTTATATTTATTTTATTTCTCGCTTCTTGTCAAAGGTCAGAGGATAAGAATTCGGTCAGAGTATCATTTGAAGGCACAACAGCTGAATTAAACAGAAAAAACTGGGACAAGCCTGTTCGGGTTTTTATGTATGATTATCAACCTAGAATAAAATGGTTAGTTGATGATAGTGAAAAATTTATTTATGTATTGGATCAATTTGAATATATTTGGAAACTTGACTATAATACAGGAAAAATTCTAAAAAAAGAGCAACGATTTGGTCAAGTTCATTATAATTATGGCAGAAATGATATATTTTTATGTAATAATATTTTGTTCTGGAGTAATGGGTTACATATTTGGGAGTTTGATCAAAACCTTAATAAAATTAATTATCTTACAGATACTGTATTTGCATTCGTAGATGATAAATATAATGGTTGTTCAATGAGTCATGAACTTATAATAGATACAGTTTTTTGTAAAGAATCAGATATTTGGATAAAGTTTGATTTTTGCCAGTTAGGTATTGATTCAATAAAAATTGAAGATTATTTTAAATGATTTTTGATTGCTGCTCAATTGACGGATTTTTTGAGCTACTTCTTAACGCAACCCAAAGAAAGGGAAGCGCGGAGGACAAACTCAACGACGGAGAACCCAAATTCGCGAAACTACGCCCGATGCGAGTGAAAATACATTGCATTTATTGGAACAACTGATTGGGGAAAAACCAGCAACGAAGCAATGTAGAGACGTTGCATGCAACGTCTACACAGCGGACTGAAACCAGTTCCAATAAATGCAAGGTATTGCAACGGACAGCGGGGAGACGACTTGATTGGAAATGATCCTCGCCGTCCAATAAAGAAACTCATCGCCTCACCAATGCCGATTACTCTTATCAAAACAATGTTTCAACCTACTATAATGATAATTATAATGTAACAGCAGATTATGATTTGATTGGAAACATTCAACAACTAACTAGACGAGGGTTTAATTCGGCTACTAATAGTTATACAGAAATTGATGATTTAACCTATGGATATGCTAACAATAGATTGTCTACTATATTAGAAAATAGCAATCCAGGCTTAGGCTATAAAGGCAGGCTTGCAGGTGGCTCTTCTTATAATTATACTTATGATAATAATGGCAACCTCACACTTGATGGAAGCAAGTCTTTACATTCAGTGTGGAATCAATACGATAAGCTAATACATCTAGAAAATACAATAAATGCACCTGCAACTACAGAAAAGCTCAAAATGAAATATTTTGGGGATGGAACCATGTATCAAAAAGTGAAATATACGCATAATATAAATAGTCCAATTGAGGTAAAAGATTACATTGGTCCTGTAGAATATGTAAATGAGGAACTAGAAGCGGTATACCACGATGACGGAAGATTGATGCCTGATGGTTATGATGCCAATGGCAATATGAAGTGGAAATATGAATATTATATCAAGGATCATTTAGGTAATAATAGGGTTTTGTTTGCTGATAAAAACGATGATGGAATTATCTTAAATGGTTCTGGAGGCAGTGGTGATAATATACAAATATACCATTATTACCCATTTGGAATGACGATGGATGTACTTGGAAATTCTTATGCCCCAGGCTCTCCAGAAAACCTTTATCAATACAACGGCAAAGAATTATTTAATGATCTCGGATTTAATTCGTATAATTATGGCGCGAGATGGTATGATCCTTCGATTGGGAGGTTTAGTGGGGTGGATCCGTTGGCTGAAAGTTATACAGCATGGTCACCATATAATTATGTACTTGGAAATCCTATTCTTTTAATTGATCCAGATGGAAGAAGAGTTGAGTATCATTCATTTAGAGACCGTATTAGAACTTTTTCTGCAAGAATTGGAAATAATCAATTTCGGAAAAATTTTAAGACATTGAAGAAATCGGAAGAAACCTATGTTTTTAATGGAAACAAATCTGAATCAGGTGGAAGTTTGACAACTAATGGAGATAAACTATTTATTAATTATCAATTTAACTCTAAAGACAATACAACTGGAGATGCTAAATCAACATCATTAATACATGAAACAGAACATGGAGTTCAGTTTGAACATGGTGAGTTGGGTTTTGAGAAAAAGGGCAATCAGTGGTCTGCCACAGTTGATATCATTGATGAATTTAAAGCATTCAAAGCAGGCTCTAATGCGAGAGGAACTATGCTTAAAGATAAGAATGGTGTCAATACTTTTCAGGGAAATATGAATTCTCTAGGTGATAATTTTTCTGACTCTAAAGTAATTAAAGCAAATCGTAAAACTTTGTTAACTTTTTATAAAGATTATGCAGGAACGGGATATTTTTTGTTACCAAGAAAAGAAATTAACAATTCTGTAAAAGTTAGAACTAAGACTACAAAAGAATATAAAAGACCTCATACTTCAAGGTAAACACTATGAAATATTTTTTAATTACCACAATGGCAATAATTGTTTTTTCTAGTTGCAGATCAAGTCAAAAGCTTATTGATGAAAACCGATCATTTTTAGGATCATATTTGCCTGCAGCAGAAAACGATAGTAAAGATGAATTCAATGCTACTTTAACATTTTTAGATTGTGTGTTTTTTTCAGAAAGGAAGTATGGAATTCATGAAAATAGATGTTTCCCAAAAGTTAAAGTAGAAATTAGTAATCTTTCAGATAGTTTGGTTGTTGTTGAATTCCCAATTAATTGGAATGTGAAATTTATTCAAGAACTAATATTTTTTGAATTTAGAAATCTAGAGTCAAACGGTTTAAGAATAGAATCTTTTTATCCTGATAAGGTAGATACAATTAATAATTTTTTCAGTGCACAAATGCTTGTAACTATACCTCCGAAAGAAACTTTGTCTTTTGATTTCCATATATATACTTCAAATGAAATGATCAAAGAAATAAGAAATAGTGAAAGTGCTACGCTTGATAGATTTGCATTTGCAATTAAATTTGATTATTATTTCCTTCCAAAAAAATCACGAACATTAGAGAGCAAACATCTAAATAGATATTGTACGGAAGAAATTTTTATTGCAAAAAAGCACATCTTGAGAGAAGAAGACCTAGAATAATTGACGTGTGACTAAAAGGAAGTATTTTATCAAAAAACAAAAATACCAACCCTCAAAATCAAATGGAAGGAATAAAAAATAAATTAATATTAGTTTTTATTGCATTCTTCCTTATTACTTGTGATGCAGATAACCATTCTTTTAACAAAGAGAAATGGTTGATTGAAGATGACGAAGGTTTTCCATATAGAAGTGATATTGTTAAAGATTTAATGGACAACCATTTGGACATCTGTGGATCGCAAATTGAAGACTTATTAGGTTCTGCAATAACTATTCATTCCAAAAAAAGTCAAAAGGAATTCCTTTATTACTTTTTAGAAACTAGAAATGCATGGAATATTGACCCTTACTATTCTAAGTTTTTGGAATTAAAGATTGATGAGGATTCTTGTATTATAGAATCAAGAATTGTGAAACATTGATTTATTATAATTCAAACAATTTGATATGAATTAATACAAAGCCACTACTGCGAATGTTATCAATACAACGGCAAAGAATTATTCACTGATCTCGGATTTAATTCGTATAATTATGGCGCGAGATGGTATGATCCTGCGATTGGGAGGTTTAGTGGGGTGGACCCGTTGGCGGAGAGCTTTATTAATTTAACCCCATATAATTATGTAGCAAATAATCCTATTTTGAACTTTGATCCAAATGGTGATACTATTGTAAATCATAATCATTCAGCGCAATTTTTGAATCAAGAATATGCAAATGGATTGAATGTAGATTTAGAAAAAAGTCCCTTTAGTTTTGGTGACAATAATAAGTTACAAGTTGATTCAGAAAAACTTAATGCATTAGAAGGAGAGACGTTTGAATTAGCATCGAAAATTAATGAATTAGCAGTTCATCCTGATTATCTGTTTATTGCAAAAACTGAGGTTGGAGAGGTTGCTTTTTCGGATGTAATTAATAATGCTGGTGGTAAGACAGCAATGCATATTAATCCAAAAGGAAAAAATGGTAATAAGACTATTGGTACAGTTTTCCTTGCTTCTGACCTTCCAGATGAGTTAAAGACTTCTACAAATAAGTCTGGGCAGACATATGAAAATAGCTTGTATTCAATTTTCTATCATGAACAAGGTCACGTGTATTTTTCAAAAATTCGTAATTTAAATGGTCCAAATAATGGTTTAAATTCTGTAGTGCAATTTGGAGATGTTACTCGTAAATTAAACAATCAAAAATATTTGAGGTACGATCACAAAAACTATAAAAAGACTAAGAAATAATGAATAAGTTATTGTTATTGTTTTCGATTTTGTTTATCGTTTTAGGACTGAACTCCTGTTCACTATCATCTCACTTTATAAAAAAGAATGATAGCGTATTAGAGCTGAAAACTACTTTAAAAGATTCAACTAAAACCTTTGTTTACGAATTTGCTATTAAAAATAATTCAAATAGAGATATTGCTATTGTTGCTCATGAAAATATTAGAAATATTTTAAGTGACACTTTGTTTTTAAATGCATATGACGGGTTAAGAAGTGAAGAAGTACATTATTCATTTGAATATATGGATTTTAAAAATCAAGAAGCACGTTATACCATTTTCAGTGAAAGACCAGCTGGTTATGTAATTAGATCCAAAAGCGCACTAAACTTTATAATTGAAATTGAAAGCAACAAAAAACGAAAAGTTTTTGATATTGATTATTGCTTCTTACCTTATAACACTATTAACAATAAGCTTGAAAGCACAAATGAAAAATTAAGGCATCAAGATTTTAAATTTTATGATATAGAAATGCCATTTAACCAAATCCTTGGTCAATAAAAACCTGAACCTCCTCTGCGTTCCGCAGAAGAGGTTTTTTACTTTCTAATTTTCCATCATTCGAAATTAAAGCAGCATGGGAAGTGCGGAGGAAGAACTCAACGACGGAGAACCTAAATTCGCGAAACTACGCCCGATGCGAGTGGAAATGCATTGCATTTATTGGAATAGCTGATTGGAGAAAAATTAACAACGGAGCAACGCATGTAAGGGCGAATTGCAATTCGACCCAATGACCAAAACCAGTTCCAATAAATGCAAGGTATTGCAACGGACAGCGGGGACACTACTTGATTGGAAATGATCCTCGCCGTCCATAATCAATTACGAATTACGAATTATAAAATTACGAATTCATATAGATTACTAATTACCAATTCATACAGATTACTAATTACTAATTCATACAGATTACTAATTTGTTAAAGGTGAAACTCGTGTTATAAACATAACTCGCTCACCTCAAAACCAAAATTTTACCCATTCCATTTTCATTTATACCTTTCATTTTTATAAAATAAATGCCATTCAAAACATCCGCTGGAATTTTGGCGCGAATTTCCTTTTCTGATAAAATGGTGAAATTTAAATCTGCAATCATTTTACCCTTAACATCCAATAACTCGACTTCTACATCATTCGTATTTTCAAAATTGGTTTGGATGTTTATAAAATCTGTGGCTGGATTTGGATAGACTGCAATTCTTTTTGCAAAAGCTAAATCCTGCAAGCCCACATTTGGAACAACCATCGTATCCTCCACATTGGTTGTGTTTGTATCTATAGGATTCGACATGGTATCAACAGGCTCCACTGGATCTTCCTCTTTCAATTTAACATCTTGATCAGTTGCATTGTAAACTTTTCTTTTCGCAACGTCTTCTTTGAATTGATGAACCAATGCGATTATTTTAAAATTTTCGAAATCGTATTCTTCCTCAAGTGTGTATTCATACTGTTTACTGTAGACCTGATTTTTGACGGTCGGCGAAGTAATTACGCCTTCGCTTCCCCACGGTCCGCCCAACATGGCGCGAGCAACATTTTCAAAAGTATAATCGGTGATAAAATCGCCTCTTCCTTCAAATGGGCTGCCCTCCACTAAATTAAAAAAATTGGATTGGAAATAATGGGGGTCGCCAGGATTTGAAAATGCCTTTTGAACGACATAACAATTCACTCTAAAATCTCCAGAAAGTGCCGCGTTGGATTTCACTTCTATGCCAATCGTTATTTTTCTGGTCGCAGGATCATAAATATTATCCACCGCTATCTCGAAGGGAACGATGCTGCCATAATTATGATCAACTGCTCTCTCCCACCCTGATGGTGAAAAACTTACATTGTAAGCAAAGTCAAATTTCAATCTATCAAAAGTAGCAGAGGGAGAGCCTGAAGCAAAAGCACCAACCAACTCATCGCCCGCATCAAATGACAAAGCATCGTCCCAATGAACGACAACGGGAATAAAATCATCTCTGTTTTGTATGAGCGTATCCAGCATATAATCTCCGTTGGGACACCAACCACACCAGGTTCCTGAAAAGATTTCTATCAATTTTTTCTTCTCTGACCCTTGGGCTAACAGATTGATTTGAAAACAAAGAATAATTAAAATACTTATAAATTTATTGTTCATTTCTATTGTGTTTTTGCGTTTGAAATCTATCTCTATATCTTCTCGACAAGCCGTTCATCACGAGAGGAGACAAGGCACGTAACATAGAATGAAACCAACCCTGTATTGCAGGAGGAGACAAGGCATGCAACCATAGGTAAACAAACCATATCGCAGGAGGAGACAAGGCATGCCTTGTCTCTACCATTTCATATTTCATATAAATGCACCTGTTCATTTAAACAAATTTTCAACCCTTAATTTGATTTATAAAACTATATATTATCGTAAAATTAAAATGTCTTCCAAAAGTGATTTATAAAATTTGTTTCGCAATTGAATTATAAATCAAAAATAAAACCATATATTGCATTACTTTTAGCAACTTTATGGTCTAACTTACGTAGGAGGTCTTGACCTCCCACCTGTTAATTTTTTAATTCTTTAAATTGGTTTTTATATCATTGATGACTAGCAAGATCTTCTCCTCACTTGTTACAATATTTTTCCTAATGGGATTGCAGCAAATTTGCAGCCAATCTCTCATAACGGATGTTCCTCAGTTAAATTTCGGAACAGTGGATGAAACCACGCCTACTGTTCAGCAAATTTCAATAGAAAATGTTTCTGACGAAGCCATAAGGGTCATCGACATTCAGTTTTTTGACACCTACGATACTCCAGCATTCTATACGGATGAAAGCGAATTTGTATTGTTAAAAGGAGAACAAAAAAATCTTAGCATCAACTTTCTACCGCTGCACAATATCAAACACAATACAGAAATGTTTATTGTTACCGAAAATAGAGGTGCTTATTCGGTTGATTTAATTGGTGACTGTAAATATAGCATTGATTATTATAAGGAAACCCACGATCTTAAAGAGGAAAGTTTAAAAAATAAATTGACGCAGATTACCAGTAACAATACCGTTAGTCTTGGATACGGTGAGGCCCGTGACAAAATGTATATGGAAATTGACAATAAAAGGGTCAACGGTCAAAACGCCTCCACCAATACAATTGAATGTGTTTACACTGGTGAAATTATAACAGGATATGATGATAGAGGTGATTTGCAATCGAAGGGATTCGACTGCGAACACACTTGGCCACAATCTCAAGGAGCAAGTGGCTCTCCGATGAAGTCGGATATGCATCATTTATTTCCAACAAATTCCAATGCAAATTCTAAAAGGAGCAGTTCGCCTTTGGGAAATGTAGAAAATCCCGACTGGGAAGTTGGCGGATCGAAATCTGGTAACAATACTTTTGAACCGAGAGATAAACAAAAAGGTATTTCTGGTCGTGCTTTGTTGTATTTTGCTTTGAGATATGACAACACTTCTTCTGTGTCGCATCAATGGCTTACCAACCAAGAGGCGACTTTAAGAAATTGGTCAAATAGTTTTCCTCCAACCGAGGCAGAAAGAAAAAGAAATGTTGCGATTTATGACTATCAAAACAATCGCAATCCGTTGGTGGATTATCCTCAATTTTTAGAAAGAATTCAAAAGATAACTTCTAGCTCATCTAACAACGTTACTGATGTAGAATTTTCAGATGAATTTATTGATTTTGGATCAGTACAAGTCAACCAAGAAACAGATTTTGCCTTTGCCATTTACAATGATGGAAATACAGACATTACCTTATCTAATTTCGAGTTGGATTTAGGAACCTATGTTACCATTGATTCTGAAATTTCATCAACTGTAACCTTAAAACCTGGCGAAGATTTCTCCATAATATTCGAAGCCAATCAGTCTGAAATTGTAAGTGTCTATGACAAGTTTACTTTCAATACCAATGTCGCTGGCAAAGAAGATGTAGAGATTCCTGTTTTTGTAAATTACAATTCGAGTACTCAAACATTGCAACTTCCAGATATAGAATTGTATCCGAATCCTGCAAACGATTATTTAAATGTAAACATCTTAAACACGAATTTACAGTCCTCTTTAAACATTGTCAGCATTTATAGTATTTCAGGACAAGAAATGTTCAAATCTCAAATGACCAATACCAATTTCACAATCCCTCTAAACGAATTTAATAATGGCTTGTACATTATTAAAATAGATCCTGCTGGTTACAAAAGTAATTTTAAGACTTTTGTGGTGCAGAAGTAAGGGTTATGGTGCATAACACTAGATGGGTAGGTTAGACGGTAGACAAGGCATGCCTTGTCTCTACACATGATGTATTGTGGTTGTGTGCAAATTCATAACTCATAATTCCTAACTCATAATTATTAAAAGGACGGCGAGTATCATCTTCGAGTTGGTTGTCTCCCCGCTGTCCGTTGCAATACCTTGCATTCATTGTCGCTGATTTTGGTCGTTTTGGGAGACGCGATGAATCGCGTCTTTACGGATTGCATTGATGCAACATATTCCCCAATCAGCCGTTCCAATGAATGCAATGTATTTCCACTCGCATCGGGCGTATTTTTGCCAATTTAGCTGCGCTGTCGGTGGGTTTTTCCTCCGCTCTTCCTTTGCTGCTTTTGGGTTTGCTAAGGAACGACAAGTGGGTGGAATTACGCATTATTGTGGTAGTGGTAAGAAATATAAGCAGTGTTGTGGTAAGCGGTAGAACGTGAAAATAGTTATGCCATCTGATTTTCTAATTAAACTATTAAAAAAAATGGAGATTAATATACTACTACAACTTGCAAAAGAAAAAGAACCAGATATATCGTTACTCTGTCATTTGGCAAAAAAGATAACACCAACTCCTTCATTTGTTTCAGAGGTATTTCTTCCTTTCTTTAAAAGGTTGAGTAGCTATGAATATGAAATTCAAGTACAGCTAAGTAAAATATATGGTATTCATGGAAGTAAAGAACAAAATGCTTATTGGTTAAACAATACTAAATTAATGCCTGTAGTAGCGCATCATTGGTTAATGAATCAACTAATGATTACTCCTCAAAAGGCAATAACTAACAACACAACTTATCAAATAAAAAATGCTCTACACCATATAAACTGCAACACACGTCAACAGTTAGAAGGACTATTGCAAACCCTCATTTTACAAAACAAGATATACGATAATGAAATACTAAGGCTTTTAGAAAGTGGTATACAAAATAGTAAACTCACTTATGAGGTAAGTGAAAAAATACTGTGCTACCTTCTTACATCCATAGAATATGAAATAGTTTATTCAACATGTACACTGATAAAAAAATACCCCTTTATCTTTTCAAGCATTCCTGAAGTAAACCTGAGAAGAGTCATGCAAAGAGGAGGGCTTTATGAACCTCTTGCACTGCGCACTCTAGGCGTTTGGGGAAATAACCGCATATTTGAAGAAGTACTACAGGGCGAAAGCTGGCAACTAGAATCAAAACGAGCAATACTCCCCTTTTTGCCATTAACCACATCGTTAATGAATACATTAACGCAATATCTAACACTGTATCCAACCTACAGTTTAGACTGGTTAGATTGCTTGTTGAGAGGCGCCAATCAAGGCATATATATAAGTAAAAAACGAATAGCAGAAATAATACAACACTATTTCGAATATGAATTTATATCTGCCAAACAACTTGTTCAACTCGTTGGTGAAGAATCAAAAGAGGAACTATTTAACCTTTCAGTAAAAAATAGTGATTTTGATTTTCAGAAAAGAATAAAACTATATCAAAAGCTCAACACTCCTTATGCAAGAAAAAAAATAGTAGCACATTTAAAAGAAATAAAAGACAATACTCAACTAAGCATCTTATTAGACTCAATAGCTGAATTAAAAATAACAGAGGCAGAACCTTACATTCTTCCACACCTACAGCATTACCCAAAAATATGTCTAGAAACATTAAAATACATAGGAAACACTAAAACAATTGCTAATTTAAAAGAATTACTCGAATTTGATGCGCCTGTAAAACAAAACATTCCTTCGTTTGAAAAAGAAGCCCTTACCCTATTAGCAGACTTAGTTCCCGATCAACAGATTATTATCAACTACCTGCAAAGGCACAAGCTTCCATATATTAATCTACCCAATCTGCATTTATCACTATCAGTAGTAAATGAATCCTACTTACTGAAAATGCTTGATGAGGATGAAATCAACACAATACAATTTGGGATAGAAAAGTTGGGAGAACTTGGCACACTAAAGGCATTGGAACCTGTTATTAAAAAAATAGGAATGATGGATTCTGTTAATTCTAACCTAGGATGGGAATCTGTAACAACCAATCCAGCCTGGGAAGCGTCCAAAAAAATAGTGAATAGAGCATATGATCAACATAAGATAAGAACGAAAAATAACAATAAGAAAATCACAGTAAATACAATTCTTGTAGAAGTGCTCTTAAAACAATTTGAAAACCCGTTAAGTCACGCAGATGCAACTTGTTATTTAAATTATATTTCAGAAGTAATTCCAAGTGAATTTCCTCTAGAAAAGCTATCAATACTTGCAGCTTCTACAAACCCTCATGTAATTAAATTTTACATTTCCTACCTGGGAAAAACAAACAACAATACAGCTATAAAACAGCTTAAAGAAGAACTTAAATTAACTCAAAATATTTATATACTTAGGCAAGCACTACTTGCACTAACAGCATTAAAAAACACCTCATTAGAAAATTTGGTAATTCCCTTACTAGGGCATCCAAATATGAACATCAAAAAAACAGTAGCCGCTTATCTAGCTGAAAACGGAACTGTAAAAGCAGTTATTGCTATGGTACAACTATTTCAGCGAAATGACAATACAGGGCTGCGAGCTGAACTAGAAAAAGGACTAAAAAACATTTTAGGAGAAGCCTATTATTTTCTTTTATTCAATGAATGTTTTCCTTGTGAAGCATCTTGGCAACGCCAATTATTAGAAAATATCATTACAAATGATGAAGCAATAACAGCAAAACATTACATTGATTTTCCAGAGCTAAACACAATTGCTCCACTAGAAAAAACAATACCCAATCCGAAAATGGATCAGGAATTAATAACGAAATGGAAAACCATAAGAAGTAGAATAAAAGAGGATTTATCACTATTTGAAAAAAGTGAAGACCTAATAGCTAAAATAGAAACCATAAAACAACAAGCAAATTTTGTTTTTATAACAGACTTAATAGCTGCTTCACTTCGGAAACTCGAAAAAATACCGCTATCTAAGAACTTTAACACCTTACTAACTAGTGAAGAAGCGCGCATTGCAATTACAGAAAACAGTCTTGATATTTATCTTTGGGATACGCTATTACTAGATCCTGAAAACGAACAAATAGAATACAATAACATAATTGATTACAAAGAATACAAGAAAAAAGAAAAACTATTTTTCCACTTTCTACCTCACTAGGGCGCAGTTGCGATCTGTCCAAAAAATATGAAATTTTAAAATATTGATTATCAATTTATTATAAAACAAAATATAAATTAATTGATCCATTTTAGACCCTATTTTGAAATAATTGATATTGCACTTATTTTTCAATATGTATAATTAGCTAAAAGCCAGGTAATTGAAATTTTTGCTATCAAGAAAAATTGGATAGATCGCAACTGCGCCCCCTCACTATGGTCTTAAAAAAATTGTTACAAAACTCATAGAAAAAAACCAGATAAGTTTCCTGAAAAAACTATTATTAAATGATAAAATAGCACACCCAAAATATCTTCCACTTTTAATCACATTTTATAATACCCTTAAAAAACAAGGAGATGAAAATATTATCACCTCTCTTGAAACCTTTATTACCAATCATTCTTTTACTAATAAAAACCATCAAACAATCCTCTTTTTTGCAGAAGCAACAACAGAGGAAAAAATAAATAAATTAGCTTCATACAACGCTCAACAACAATCTCTCTTAAAAGAAGAAATAGTACAGCTTTACAAAACCAGCAGTTGGAAACAGCGCAATACATTACTGCAAACTATAAAAACTTCCGAAAATCATACAGCTCTTTTTGAACTCAGTTTTACACATTATTTAGAAGGGGAAAAAGTACCCTATGGAACATTTAACACTTCTCAAATTCAGCAATTTGAAAAACATACAGAAGCTATTGAACAAACAAAAAAAGTACCCAGTCGTTTACCATATCATAGCAATGAATTTATACTTGCCTATGTAAAAGAAATTACTTCAGACCAAGAAGCAAACCCTTCTCTACGCCACTCCTTTCGTCAATTGAGCACAGAGCGAAAATGGGAAATATTAAAAACCGAAATAGAGCAGGGAAATTGGTATTGGTTCAGCTTCTTCAATAATTTTGCTCCTATTAACACAGAAATAAAAAAATGGTTTAAAAAAGCATCAAAAGAAGGTAAATTAGAATTTATAAAAAGTCTAATAAACACAAATAAACCCCTTTATTTTCCTGAATTTGAAAAAGAATTACTTCTATTCATAAAAGAATCTAAGGAGCCAATAGCGTGGCAATTGCTTTTTAACTTTCAATTTAAAAACAATGAAAAAGAATTAACATTAGAATTTACATATGAATATACAGGTTATACCACTTCAATGAAAATTGAATTATTATCGCATCTACTCCATAACATTCCTACTACTTTAATTCATTCCTCTATTTTCAATACACTAGTACCAACTGATCAAAAAGAAGAAATCCTGTTGATCCAACTACAATTGAAAACACTAGATTATAAAATAATAAACACTGATATAGCAATAGGTTTAATAAAGCAACTTGCCAAGCTAGACACAGCTTTGGCAAAACAAAGCTTAACCGAAGTGCTAGAATCTAGTGAAGGCATAGGCTTGGAAAAACAAATGAAAATGCTAAGTGCATGTTACACTATTACAGAATTAAACAAAACTATAACTACTCAAATAGTGCATCTCTTTTCTACAGAACTGTTAGCTCTAAGTTTTCTTACAGAAGAGCAGAAAAAGCAATTTCACAAACAGATTGGAGAACTTATTAAATTAAAAAATACAGAAATAGACAAGAAAGGGCTATTAAAAAACTTAGCAGACGAATCTCCTGAAGAAACTAAATTACTCCTAATGGATGTTTTATCATCTAAAAAGAAAACAGAATTAGATGCACTTTGTTTGCGATTATTAAAAAAAACAACCTCTAAAGCAGTATATCTAGAAACCTGTCATACCCTATTATCTAGTGAGAAGGAAAACCTTTTTAAATCCATATTACGAACACTTAGTTTTGCGAGCTATTCTCCTGCCATTCCCACTTTTATAAAACTACTTACACATAAAACCTTTTCAAAAGATGCCCGCAAAGGATTGCTTATAATCGGAGAAAAAGCCATTCCGCTCCTTATCAAAGAAGCAAACAAAGTAAGACCCGATAAACGAAATACTCTGAGCAAATTACTAGCAGAAATAAAAAGTAAAACAGTTGTTTATGAAGAAGATTTACTAGAAACGAAATAAAAAAAGATGTATGCGTTTATTTGATTGATGAACTGAAAAAGGAAAATTAATATGACTGATAAACTTAAGGAACGGCTCAAAAATAATTTATTTTACTATATTTGTTAAAATTAGAGTGAGTTAAAAGGCAATTAAAATCAAACCTGAGAATTGGAAGAATTAATAAAAAAAATAAAAAGCAACATAAAGCTAAGCTTGGAAGCTGAAGAATATCTTCTATCAATTTCTAAAAAAAAGACTGTTGCTAAAGGTGAGATCTTAATCCGAGAAGGGAACAGCGTCAACAACATCTATTTTGTGACAGATGGCTGTCTGAGATCCTATTGCACCGACAAAAACGGAAAAGAGCACACTTTGCAATTTGCTATTAAAAATTGGTGGATGAGTGATTATATAGCTATTCACAATAAGGAACCTGCTACACTAACGATAGAATGTCTTAAAGAATCAAATGTCATTGAGTTTAATGCTAAAAAATTGAACGGGACACTTACACTGTTTCCAGAATATGAACCCTTTCAACGACACCTCTTAGAACGTCATGTAGTGAGTTTGCAAAAAAGAATTTTGAATCAATTACAATTGACTGCTTCGGAGAGGTATGATCAATTTTTACAGCAATATCCAGATATTGAACAGTACACCCGAAATTATCACATCGCCTCTTACTTAGGCATCACGCAAGAAAGTCTGAGTCGTGTCAGAGTTGAAAAATCAAAAAAATAGTTTCTTACCATAGGTCAATTTTTATTCAAAACGCTTGCTTTACTTTTGTATCAAATTATAAAAAAGATACAAAAATGAAAGCCTTACAACTAACAAAATACGGAGAAATTAAAGATAGCTTGGTCTTTAATGAAGTTGGTAAACCAACCATACAAGCAACGGATGTCCTTATCGAAGTGAAGGCTGCGGCAATTAACCCGATAGATAAAAGTATCATTCTGGGCAACCTACAAAGCCTTATCCCAATTCCATTTCCAAGTACTAGCGGCTATGACGTTAGTGGAATTGTAATTGAAAAGGGAGATAATGTAAGTAATTTTGAAATTGGAGACTTGGTTTACGCTAGAGTACCTCAAGAACAAATGGGGACAATAGCAGAATATGTTGCCGTGAATACTATTGCAGTATCCAAAAAACCTGGAAATATTTCTTTCGAAGAGGCGGCAAGCATTCCATTAGCAGGACTTACCGCTTTACAGTCTTTAGAGCATTTTGATATAAAAGAAAACGATAAAATTCTTATCCACGCAGGTTCTGGTGGTGTGGGTAGTTTCGCTATTCAGTATGCCAAAGCAAAAGGAGCATATGTTTACACGACCACAAGTACAGCCAATGTAAAATGGGTTAAAGAGCTTGGAGCTGATAGAGTAATTGATTACAAAACAGAGGATTATAAAACCATTGTAACAGACGCAGATATCGTGTTTGATACGCTTGGAAAAAATTATACTCTGGAAGCTTTCCAAGTTATTAAACAAGGTGGAAAAGTTGTAAGCGTTGTTGGTCCTATGGATGAAGAAAGTGCTAATGCCTTTGGGATGGCTGATTACAAATTACCAGAGGAATTAGCTAAACTCAGCAATGAAAAAAAGGCTTCATATAAGTTTATTTTCATGCACCCAAATGGATCGCATTTAGGTGAAATAAAATTATTGATCGAAGATGAAAAAGTTAAACCAATCATTGATAAGGTTTATCCTTTCAATGAGAGCATTGATGCATTTATACATCTAGCATCAGGCAGAGCTAAAGGTAAAATTGTTATAAAAATTAATTAAATAATTAATAGAAATAAATACTAAATCATGATGAAAACTATATTAATTGGGTTGGCAATTATTCTTATTCTTGCCTTTGTAGTATTGTACTTCACCTCTAGACCACAGCTAGAGGCAGATGGTTCTTATATGCCTTCAAAATTGGCTTTAACATTGGGGACTGTTGATGTGAGCGATTTTGAAAATATCACCTATCAAAAATACCAAGGTAAGAAGAAGAAAATATTGGCGATTTTCACCGAACACAAGAACCTAGAAATGCAGAATGGTAAAATGTTTTCTACAGGAAATCATCCTATTGAGGCTCTTTTGCCTATGTTGCATCTAAAAAATGCTGGTTTTGAATTTGAAATCGCAACCCAAACGGGAAAGCCAGTTGTATTTGAAATGTGGGCATTTCCTGAAAAAGACGAAAACGTAAAAGCCATTTACAATGAGTATAAATCTAAATTTGAAAAACCTAAAAAATTAGCAGATTTTATTAATACTTCATTTAATGATACAGAATCTTATGCTGCCGTTTTTGTACCAGGTGGACATGGAGCTATGATAGGTATTCCTGAAGACCAAAACGTTAGAAAGATTTTGAATTGGGCACATCAGAGTGACATATTTACAATCAGCCTTTGTCATGGACCAGGAGCATTTTTATCTACCACATTAGATAATCAGAAATTTCTTTATGATGGATACAATATCGCTGTATTCCCAGACGCAATTGATAAACAGACTCCGTTGATTGGATATTTACCTGGTCATATGCCTAGAGGTTTAAGCGAAAAACTGAAGAGCTTAGGCGCAAATATTATGAATACTAAGTCTGATAAAACTGTTTGCGTTGATAGAAAATTAATCACAGGCGCAAGTCCATTAGCATCAAATGCATTGGGTAAACTTGCTGCTGAGACATTGTTAAAAGAATTGAAATAAATTATTAAATACCAATTGAATCATTATACACAGCACAAATGAGGTAAAGCAATAACGGTTTAGGAGCAATCCTAGACCGTTTTTTGCGTTTAAATAAAATATAGAAATACTTTATACAAACCTATTAAAATGAACACTCGGTCAAGAATAAAATCAATATTAAAAGCGAATTGTCTTGACTTTTCAATTACTGGTTTGCAAACCTTTGATTTATCAGAACTAAACTTAGTAACTGATCTGAATTTTCAATTACCAACCAATTTAAGATTGGGGCATTTGGCAGAAAAAATTGTTTCTGAATTAATTAAAGCCTCCACCAACTACAAAGTACTCTATGAAAATATTCAGTTAATTGAAGATAAAAAAACGATAGGCGAAATTGATTTTATTATTAAAGATATGAATGCAAATCAGTTGATTCATTTGGAATTAGCTTATAAATTTTATCTATTTGATCCAAAAATTTCTTCGAAACCAATAAACAACTGGATTGGTCCGAATAGAAATGATTCGTTGAATGAGAAATTGGCAAAATTAAAAAACAAACAATTTCCCTTATTATTTCATGACAGTGCTAAATCAAATTTTAGTGAAATAGAAATTAGCGAAATTTCTCAAGCCCTTTGCTTTTTGGTTTCATTGTTTATTCCTTATGAATACAAAGCAAGTTTTAGCCCTATTTATGAAAAAGCCATTCAAGGCTATTATTTAAATATTGAAAAATTTATTAGCATTGATCATTCAGAAAAAAAATATTACTTACCTTCAAAAAAAGAATGGGGAATGGACCCATCGGAAAACGAAAATTGGGCAGATTTTAATGGCATAGAAAAATTTTTAAATACATGTATTAATGAAAAACAAGCTCCATTGTGTTGGCAGAAATGTAAAGATTCGTACATTGCTTTTTTTATTGTTTGGTGGTGATTTATATGAAAGACGCCATTTCTGCCAATTGTTCTGTTGTCTTAACAGCACCTAACTTATAAGTAGACGATAACTGCATCCAATTTTTCTCTAATCCTGTAAATAATTATTTCACAATAACTGGAGATTTGGACTTGTATCAAATTGAAATTTTGGGTACTACTGGAGCATTACTTCAAAAGATTAATAGCTCAGGGGCTTCTTATACCATTAATATCTCCCATTTGCCGCAAGGTTTATATTTTGTTAGAGCCATTAACTTGACCAACAACCAACTGATAACAGAGACCATTATTAAAGAGTAAAGCAAAACCGTGATCAGACATAAAAACTAAAGTAAATTTTGAATTACAATATTTTGTACGTAATTTTGTACATAATTAAATACTATGAATTATGATTACAACGACAATTTCAGATTTCAGAAAAGATATAAAAGATTACCTTAATAAAGTTACAGAAAATTTTGAAACACTAATTATTCATCGAGGTAAAAAATCTGGAGTTGTTGTGATTTCTTTAGAAGAATACAATTCTCTTATTACAACCCAACACGAAATGTCTTCAGAGACAAATAAAGCAAGGCTAGATTCTGCAATTGATAAATTTAAAAAAGGAGACTATTATAGCAAAAATCTTCTCGAAGAATGAAATATGTATTTGTAGATGAATCTTGGGAAGATTATTTATATTGGCAGAAAGTTGATAAAAAAACGCTAAAAAGAATAAATTTACTTATAAAAGATATTTCTAGACAGCCTTATGAAGGAATTGGAAAACCTGAGCCTTTGAAGCATAATTATCGAGGGTTTTGGTCGAGAAGAATTGATAATGAAAATAGATTAATTTATCAAGTTAAAGACGATGAAATTAGAATAATAAAATGCAGGTTTCATTATGATTAAAAATTATAGAAAATGAAAAACAAGAAAAAATTAGAAAAGCATAAAGAACTAAAGCTTGTTAAATTCCAAGAAATTTCATAGAAACACTTAGTCCAAATCAAAGGTGGTGACGGTGGTGATGGCATTGTTGACATTGACGACCTTGCAATGATTTTGAAGTAATCCTAACGCAATAGAGACTTAAATGAAAATTAAATGAATGAAAATATTTTTGACCCATATGGAGATTTTGTTGAAACTAAATTCTTCTTGAATGAATACAATATCCTTCCAAGCCTCTTGAATTTAGATCTACCTTTAGAGGAAACTGCCGAAAACATGGAGAAGGTTCTCGGTGAAATCACGAAGAAAGGAGATAGTGAAATTATTATTGAAAGGTGGAAAGTGTCAAAAAACAAAGACGATTTAGAATCAAAGGATTTTAGAAACTATTTCTTTCTTAAAGTACCTGATAAATCAATTTGCGTCCATATTGAATTATCAAATGAAAACTTATCCATTAATTTTTGGTTTGACCGAAAAAATTCGCATTCTACCAATTGGGTCATGGATTCTTACAAAAAAGTAAGAGATATGGTCGGAACTCTTGCATCTCCTACTTTCAGAGTTTTAGCCAAAGGTGGTGGTGACTTCTATGCAGAAGAAATTCACATTCAAAATACCAAAACCGATGTAGCAACTAACTACAATAAAGACTTCATAGAAATTGACTCAATAATTAATGAATCACTTAAATTAGACAGATCAGGCTTGATACTTTTGCATGGAAAACCTGGTACTGGTAAAACAACCTATATTAAAAACTTACTGACAATTCACAACGATAAAAATTTCATATTCATTCCAAATGATTTTATCAATGAATTACTTCAACCTGAATTTATTTCATTTCTACTCTCTCACAAAAACTCAATTCTTGTGATTGAGGATGCCGAAAAAGTAATAAGTTCAAGAGAAAAGATAAATAGAGATTCCGTTGTTTCAACAATACTTCAATTAACCGACGGGCTTTTTAGTGATTATTTAAATATCAAAGTAATATGCACTTTCAATACAAGCATAAATAATATTGACAAAGCTCTTTTGAGAAAAGGAAGAATGATTGCATTTTACGAATTCAAGGAATTGAGTTTAGAGAAAACCAATGATTTATTATCTTCTCTGAATCAAGAAAAAAGTGAAAAGGAATTAACGATTGCTGAAATTTATTATGCAAAAAGTATGGATTTCCAACAAGAAGAAGAAAGTATAGGATTTAAAAATTCTTAATCAGAATATGTTTGCCTTTGAGTAGCTTGGGACTACTTTGTTAATTTTGGATAACTTTGTTTATTTCTGGCAATCAATTTCATTTTATTGAAGCCTAACCTCAGGCAACGGAGAGTTTGTTTTTGTTTATCATACCAAAGATCCACCATTATGTTACATAATTGTACAAATTCGTTACATAATTGAAATACCTTAATGAGTTATTGATTTAACTTTATGATCAATGGCAAAATTAAACTTGTAAAAACACCAATTCAACTTGTTCCTTAGTAAAAAAAGCAACGTGTTGCCTCCAATCAGGCAGAAAAAACAAATAAAAATCGAATAAAAATTGGACAACTTGATTGGTTTGCTTATAATTTGCGCATTGAATAAATGAGTCTACTCCAAAAAGAGATAATTTTCACAAAATGGAATTTTTTAGATGAGGTTTGCATTTTTTGAGATTCGTTGATGCCTGATCATCAGGAAATTGAGAAAGGTGCAAAGATCGCTAAAAAAACATTTTTGATTTTTTATCTTTCTGGAGTGGACTCATAATTTATTTATTCAACAATTTTAAGAATTAGCTCAAAAATATAATATAAACTTTTATGCAAAAAGATACAAATCAAAATCTATCTTCTTATTGTGATTATAATGAATCATTTACAGTCTACGACCAGGTTAGACAACCTTATGGTTTAGAAGATCTCATTCAAATTTTCAAGGAAACCAAAACTCCGTTAAAGGATCAAAAAATCTTAGAAGGAGGCTTTGGTACAGGAGCATATATTAACCATTTTACAGATCTTGTATCGGAAATATATGGGGTGGAAGGTTCCAAGCAAGGATTGGAACAGGCACTACGAAAAATGGGTGATAAAGACAACGTCAATTTACAGTTCGGAAATATTCTCAAACTCAGTTTCCCTGAAAATAATTTTGATGCCTATATGGTAAATCAAGTTTTGCATCATCTGGATACTGAACCAACTTTTCCTAATCTTACTACTTTTTTAGAAGAGGGTAAAAGAGTACTCAAACCAGGTGGCGTATTAACAATCAATACATCGACCCAAAAACAGCTTCATCCAGATACTGGTGTTTATTGGAATTATAAATACATTCCTGAAGCGGCATCTGAGCTACGGTCACGTTATATGCCTATTGATGAGTTGTGTGCTCGACTTAAGCAATTACAATTTGTAAATATTAAACTCACAATTCCGTCAGGAAAAATATTTAATGAGCGATATTATAATGATCCTGCAATTGCACTAGAGCCTGTTTTTCAAAATGGAGATTCTGTCTATTCTTTTTTAACCACAGAAGAATATGAAAACGGAAATGCAAGGATAAAGGCAAGTATTGAAGATGGGATAGTCCTTGAAGAAATGAAGCGGGCGGCGAAATGTATTGCAGATATCGGAGAGTCTGTAATTGTATCTGCTAGAAAACCCATTATAGAAGAACAATAAATATCAAACTTGCCTTATTATCAGAAATACTTAACTTGAAATACTCAAATCTGCCAAGAAAAGTCAAATTCCTCACCTTGCCATAGCATGATGCTGGAGGAGGCTTGGCAGATTTATGTGGAGTAGCTGCATTTACCTAAAACGGTAGCTGAGCTTGTCGAAGCTGTCGAAGCTGTCGAAGCTGTCGAAGCTGTCGAAGCTGTCGAAGCTAAAACAAGGTCCCCTGAACAGGTCGCACCACAATCTCTACATTCGGATGATTAATATCTAAAGCTACATTTAATTTACCAATAAAATACTGAGCTAATTCAGGACAGTAGAATTCATCAGGTTCGTGAATGATGAAATAGAGTTCTTGTAAACCACTGTCTCGCCAAAATTTAATCCGATTGACCCAATTATCTATTCTGGCAAAATCTGAAGGGTGAAGGTTGTTTCCTACAAATCTAACAAAGGTTTTGGGAGTGGATAAACGCATATGCAATACATCTCTCCTACCCGCTGTATCCGTTATCAAAGCCGTGGTATTGTTTTCTGATAAAAGCTGTACTGTTTCAGTAAAAAGAGATTTATCCGTAAACCATTCTTCATTTCTAAACTCTACGGCAATTTCAATTTCATCGGGTTTGTTTGCCAACACTTGCTCCAAAGCTCCAATTTCGTCGGGAGCAAAAGAAGGGGCTAATTGCAAGAAACACAGTCCAAGATTTTTACCAAAAGCTGTAGCCATTGTGTAAAAACGCTCTAGCCAAATCTCACAATTTACCAGCTTGTTTTTATGTGAAATTGCTTGGTGAAATTTTGGGCAAAATTTAAAATCCTCCCCAACCATGTCACACCATTTCAAAACTGTTTCTCTTTCTTGAATGCTGTAATGCGATGTATTTAACTCCACACAGTTAAAATGTTTGGCGTAATGGATTAAAAACTCATTGGCTTTAGCTTTCAGTGGATAAATTTTATCCTTCCAATCTTTATTCCCCCAAGCTGGACAGCCAATGTAAATCTTCATTTCAGAGCTTTCACTCCGAACCTGATACAACAATCTAGCATTCTTCTCATTTTTTAAAGGCAGAGAAAAATCAATTGCATTTACATTAGCTACACGTCCAAATTTCATTTTTTACTTTTGGCTGTTGGCCTTTGGCTCTTGGCCTTTGGCTGTTGGTCTTTGGCTCTTGGCCTTTGGCTGTTGGCCTTTGGCTGTTGGCCTTTGGCTGTTGGCCTTTGGCTGTTGGCCTTTGGCTGTTGGCCTTTGGCCTTTGGCTGTTGGCCTTTGGCTGTTGGCCTTTGGCTATTGGCCTTTGGCTCTTGGCCTTTGGCTCTTGGCCTTTGGCTCTTGGCCTTTGGCTCTTGGCCTTTGGCCTTTGGCTCTTGGCCTTTGGCTCTTGGCCTTTGGCTCTTGGCTAAAAGCCAATAGCCAATAGCCAAAAGCTAAAAGCCAATAGCTAAAAGCCAATAGCTAAAAGCCAATAGCTAAAAGCCAATAGCTAAAAGCCAATAGCTAAAAGCTAAAAGCCAATAGCTAAAAGCCAAAAGCTATTTACCATTCACATCCGTTTCCTGTTGCTTGATAGATTCTTTGTGAATCGAATTGTACAAATCAGTCATAAATCTTTCCGTCAAACCTTTTTCAACTCCAAGCTTCCTTCTGTCTTTGAATATTTGATCCCAACGTTCTTGCTGCAAAATTGTAATGTTATTTTCCTTTTTGCATTGACCAATTTGTTTTGCAACATTCATTCTTTCCGACAAAATTTCTATTAGCTGCTTGTCAATTCCATCAATGGTTTGTCTCATTCCCACCAATTGCTCCAAAAACACCTCATTATTGGTAGAAACGTCTCTCAACAATAGTGCCTTTTTGATTTCAATCAAACGATTTGGCGTGATTTGTTGCGCAGCATCACTCAATGCCTTATCTGGTGTAATGTGGGACTCAATCATCAATCCATTAAAATCAAGATCCAATGCCTTTTGTGAAACTGGATGAATCATTTCTCTTTTACCAGTAATATGACTCGGATCTACGATAATTGGCAAATTAGGAATTTTTCTTTTTAATTCTATAGGAATTTCCCAATGCGGATCATTTCTGTAATTACTGTTTCCATAAGTCGAAAATCCTCTGTGAATGGCTCCGAGTTTTGTGATGCCAGCCGTTTGAATTCTTTCTAATGCTCCAATCCATAAAGGCAGATCGGGATTTACAGGATTTTTTACCAATACTGGAATGTCAATCCCACGCAAAGCATCAGCAATTTCTTGCACCGCAAAAGGATTTACAGTCGTTCTTGCCCCAATCCAAAGAATGTCAATTTGAGCACGCAAGGCTTCGTAAACATGTTTGGCATTTGCCACTTCTGTCGTAACGGGTACATCCAATGCACGACCTGCATCTTTCAACCATTTTAAACCGACACTCCCTACTCCTTCAAAACAATTGGGTCTGGTTCTGGGCTTCCATATACCGCCACGCAGTACATCAATGTTTGCCCCTTTCAGTCCCATTGCTGTCTCCATTACCTGTGCCTCCGTCTCGACACTGCAAGGTCCAGCGATCATAATTGGTCTTTTATTTTTCAATCCCCATTCCGTAACGGGTGTCAATTTAAATTCCATAGTGTTAAATTATTAATATAGGCACAAGTATAGGTAATTGGTGGTTTAAATCCAAATAGAATTTTGAGTTATGAGTTATGAATTATGAATTCCTATATTATTGCGCATATTTATAAACTGTAGAGACAAGGCATGCCTTGTCTGTGGTTTTATGCGTGGTTTCCATCCGTGGTTTGTACCTGTGGTTTCCATTTGTGGTTTCCATTCGTGGTTTCCATCCGTGGTTTGTACCTGTGGTTTCCATTCGTGGTTTCCATCCGTGGTTTGTACCTGTGGTTTCCATTCGTGGTTTCCATCCGTGGTTTGTACCTGTGGTTTCCATTCGTGGTTTAGTTAAAATTCATAATTAAACAGCATGGTTCAATTCATAACTCATAATTCATAATTCATAATTATTCTACTATTTCAAAAACCTGATTTTTATGAACAAATTTCACCTGTTTTCCAATTGAGAGATAATCGCAAAATGCCAAATCTTTGTCCAATAAACTAAGGTATTCTTTGGAATTAAAAATGATCTTTATTTTTTCAAAATCGCTAACATTTTTCAGTAAAAAAACATCTTCCCAAGTATTATTACTTTGGTAAAATGCTCTACCATTGACCCTTTTTATCTTGTTTGAAAAAAATATTTCATTGCCTTTTTTATCAACGGTTTTTAGTCTGTTTTGCCCTGCATTTATACATTCATAATTGGTCGCATTGTTCATTTTTGAAAGATCCCGACTAGATTGCACACTTCCCGCTCCTTCTTTTTTCAGAAATAAATTACTATACCCTTCCTCAACCTGTTGACTCAATACGGGATTATGTTTTAAATCTGCCAAAAAAGATTCATAGCAGCAAGATGGATTTTCAGTATTTATTTTAGGATCATCCAATAAAAATTTACCAGTATAAGGTGTGATGATTCCGTAGTTTTTGGAAATATCAATCAGTTCATTTACCGAAGTAGTATCACCGTGCTGACGACGTAATTTTTCTATTAATTGACCCGCTCTTCTAGATGCCCACAAATAACCAATGTGCTCATAGTTGAACTCCTCTTTGTCAAAATTTAAATCAAACTCAAAATGTTGATCGAGGTTGTTCATTTTTCCATCCAATAATAATTTTCCTGGTCCCCAATCCAAATATCTGCCATACAATGCCAAGGCTTGTCCTTGATATAAATCTGGTAATATGTTCGGGAAAGAATTAGAGGTTTTTACACCCTCAAAACTGATGGATAAATCGGTTAAAATTGGCGAACTCACTTTATTATAAAAACTGGAGAGTTTTAATTCTATGTTTTCATCAGACGAAATATAGGTAGAATATGCATTCGTCATCTCCGTTATATTATCCAATAAATGCGTATTTAAATCGTCGCCAATTCCAAAGGTAAAAATCTTGGCATTGTTGGAATTTTTTCTTTTGACACTTTCCAATAAAGCACCTTCTTGCGTTACGCCCCTCGTAGGTTTTCCATCGGTGATAAAGACAATCATGTAAGGTCTGGTAGGATCTTGCTCCATTTTTAAAGCAATGTCTAAAGCTTCATCAATATTAGTACTTCCCCTAGCGACCAATGTAGAAATATACGATTTGGCGCGATTGAGATTATCGGGATTATTGGGTTTTAGTTGCTTGAATAAATGCTCTGCATCTGTTGAAAAACGAACCAAATTGAAATTATCTTTTTCATTCAAATTATTGACACAATAAAGCAATGCACGCTTCGCCTGTTCCATTTTTTCACCAGACATACTGCCCGAACAATCCAAAACAAAAGTGATGTCTTTCTCTACAATCTGAAGGCTGTCAATTGCCATTGCAGGAGCTATTTCAATTTGAAAAAAACCGTCTCTTGCAATGCTAGGTTTGTAATCTAAAATATTGCAACTCAAATCACCAGACTCAGTCGTAAAATAAAGTTTTAAATCATCTTTTAGGTTGTAATCTGTTCTTGAAAAAGCCATCAATGCATGATGGTCATCTGTTCTCGCAATTTCAGCATCAAAGGAAGGACAAAAAAGACTCTTTATATCAGCTTTTGATTGTATGCCTGCGGATACTTTAAAATCTTGTAAAGGCAAAAATTCATCTTTATAAATATTAAATGGCAGACAATATTCTATTCGATTTCCAATTGGAATCAGTTCCTCTATAATATTGATTTTCAAAAACTTAGTCGCGCTTGATTCAATCTCACCAATATCTATTTTTATTAAATCTTGATTGACATATTTCAATAATGCAGGATCATTGTACGTTGTCAAAATATCCTTAAAAATACTCCTAACGTGCAAACCTGTTATCATTTCGGTTTCTACTTCATTTCCATTCAGCGTAATGAAAATTTTCTCAAACTTTGATTCTTTTGGAATAGGAAAATAATAAACACCTTCTAGTTTCCGCCCAAAATCATTTATAAAAGTCTGTTCAATATTTGTGATCGCTCTGGTATCATTAATATCCACAGAAATGTCCAAGGACTTTTGAGTGAGTGTATAATGTTTAATGGGAGGAGCGTCTAATCGCTTTTTTTTCTTATTGTTGTCTATAACAATAAATCCAGAAGCTGTACAATCTACAAATTGGAATGAAAAAATTGTACACAAAAGTAAAATTCTCAATAAAATTAGTCGCCCCATTGTTTTTTTGGTTCAATTAGCAATTCACTTAGTAATATATTCACATATATACTTTACTACTTATCACACCCTTAGTATAAAAGGCACTTGCGTTTTAGATTTTCTTTATTATATAGATACAATAACTATGCTACACAGTTGTGTTCACAATAATTTTACAAAATAGAAAATAGATTCTACAATCAAGCATTAAACGTTAATTTTTATAATATGAGAGAAGATTTTTTAAGTTATATATGGCTAAACAAGCTAATTGATGTAAACAATTTGAAAACAGTCAAAGGCGTGCCAATAAAGATCATAAACAGTGGATCTTTGAATACGGATGCTGGTCCAGATATTTTCAATGCCAAGCTTTCTATTGGAGATTTGGTTTGGGCTGGAAACATTGAAATCCACGTCTTAGCTTCGGATTGGTACAAACACAAACATCAAAACGATCCAAATTACAACAGCATCATTCTGCATTTGGTTTATGATTATGATACAGAAATTGTTACAAATGATGGACGCATTGTGGCTTGTCTGCCCCTAAAAGGAAAATTTGACATGAGGCTTTTTAGAAAATTTGCACAGTTGAAACGGAGCACCAATTGGATTCCTTGTGAAAAATCCATTGACAAAGTTTCGGAACTGACTTGGATAAATTGCAAGGATAAAATGTTGGTGGAAAGGCTGGAACGAAAAGCCAAGTTCGTGGAAGAATTGTATCATAAAAAGCAACAGAATTGGGAGGAAACCTTCTATTGCCTTTTGGCAAAAACGATGGGTATGAAGACAAACGCCCTAGCCTTTGAAATGCTTTTTGATACCATTTCCTTTGCTCAAATCAGAAACAATGCACACAGTCTTTTTCAGGTAGACACACTTTTATTTGGTCAATCTGGAATGCTTCACAATCCTATTGACCATTTATATCATGAACTGCTTAGAGATGAATACAATGACTTAAATTTTAGCCTTCAACTTAGACCTATGGATGTCAATTTATGGAAATTTCACAGAATGCGTCCTGCAAATTTTCCCACCGTTCGATTGGCGCAATTAGCATATATACTCAGTGAAAAACCAGATTTTTTTGAGAGAGTAATTTCCTACCAATTAGATATTAATGATTTTTTGGAAGATGTTTCTCATTCAAATTTTTGGGCACAACATTATACCTTTGAAGATGAACCTAAACCTAAAATGAAATTTTTGGGTCAAACCACCATTGATCATATTGTGATTAATTGCATTACTCCTTTTTTATTTTATTATGGTAAACAAAATCACAAACCAGACTTTGTTGATTCTGCCTTAGACTATTTGCAAGAAATTAAATCCGAGAAAAATAGCATTATTCATAAATGGAAGGGTTTGTCTGTAAATTGTGAAAGTGCATTTGATAGCCAAGCTTTGATTCAATTAAAAAATGAATATTGTGATAAGTATAAATGTTTGAGGTGCGTTGTGGGGAATGAGATTATACGGCATCATGAGTAGAGACGCGATTAATCGCGTCTCTATAATGTTAATTTCTGTTGTTGTAGACGTGATTAATCGCGTCTCTATAATGTTAATTTCTGTTGTTGTAGACGCGATTAATCGCGTCTCTATAATGTTAATTTCTGTTGTTGTAGACGCGATTAATCGCGTCTCTATAATGTTAATTTCTGTTGTTGTAGACGCGATTAATCGCGTCTCTACTACTGAAATCCGTTTACTTCAAATTAAACGAAACAGACAACCCATAACTCCGACCAACCTTATAGCTACTGATAATGTATTCCTCACCGTCAAGAGTTTGGGTTTTCTTAAATGCAGAGTTTAACAAATTGTCAGCGGATAATGAAACTGTAAATAAATCCGATACTTTTTTGGATATATTGAAATTTAGCAATGGAAAAGATGCTTCGTAAACATCTGGCATTGACTTAAATCCTACCACATCTAATCTATCGCCCGAAACATTGAAATTGATATTTGTATTCAGACCTAACTCCTGATTTTTATATCCTAAAATAAAATTAAACAAATAAGGAGACTGTCCTTGAAATGGTATTTTTCCAACTGCATTTTCACTCACATATTCACTACTTGATTCTTCTAGTTCATCATAAACCTCAGACATTATATAGGAGAAGTTTGTTGTCACTTCAAAATTTTCTGCAAATACTCCTATAAAGCCCAATGATTTTCTTATCTCTAACTCTGTCCCAAAAACCATTCCTTTGTCAATGTTTTTCCATGTAATTTCTCTAGGATCTGATGGCGTGCTAAATCTTTTTGCTATTGGATCGGTAAAATTTTTCATAAATACACTTACCGCAAACAACTCACCCGAAGTTGGATAGTGCTCTAAACGCAAATCGTAATTATTGATCTTCGTTATATTCATTTGTTCCAATCCGCCAATGTAGCGATAGCCTCCACCAAGAAAGTCAAAACTTGGGAACGGTGCCAATTCTCTCATATTTGGCTTTGCTATTGTTCTTGAAAATGCTGTTCTTATATTGGTCTTTGAATTCAGTCCATACCTACCAACAAAAGTCGGTAGTAAATACAATTCTTTCACGTTGACATTCTCCACAAAATCATCTACTATTTTCCAAGAATCAACTCTGGTTGGTGCAATGAAAATATCTGATTCCTCCAATCTAAAACCAGTAGAAATTTCTAAATTTGGCGTCAAACTATAGTCAATCATAGCATAGGCAGCAGCCACTTGATCGTGACCAGCATAACTATGCTTGGCTTCTGTCTGATAAGAGGTATAAACGCCCATAACATGATAATCAACTCCATTTAAAGTCGTATCTGTTGCAACACCAATGTTGTCTTCAGCGAAAAAATCATCAGGATTGCCATTGTACAAACGCGCTCCTCCTTGAGTATCAGGAACAGAAGAACGTGTGTAAACAAATTGGTCTTCCTCAAAACTTCTATTCTTTTTAAAATAATTTGCGCCTATTTTTATTTTATTAGATTTAATCCCTGCAATCGGAATTTCAATATCTAATTTCCCTTCGATTTTATCATCTGTTAAATACCTAAAATAATGTGCTGGACGGTCAATTTCATTTAACTCTAATCTATATTCTGTCGTATCTCCATTAGAGACTGTAGCTTTGTTTGCAAAGAACCTTGAATCTGGCTCATCTTGCTTTAGAGATACAGCATTAAATAACCAGCTAATTTTTACATTGTTAAGGTTTGGCAAGTTCTGCTTTCCTGCTAACTGACCAGATACAAATGCTCTTTCTGTAAATTTAAAGGCTCTCGATTGAATCAACTCTTCCATACCTGAACTTTGTAAATTTTGTCCTTGGTAGAATGAAGTTGTTTTATCTGCTGTATGATTGTACATCAAACTAACCTTAAATTCGTGATTTTGAAATGGATAATAATTAACATCGAGAACACCACCTAGCTCTGGAGACTCTGTACTTTCTTTCGCTGTAAATTGATTTAAAACAGGTAATCTTGTTCCTCCTGGAGTCAATGGCTGAAAAGCGTTGCTTACTAAATCGTCTTTGTGTCTAAATGAACGATTGAATTTCACGCCTGCATTGAATCCTATTTTTCTACCGAATAATGTTCCAACATTTCCAATCGAAAAATTAACATTGTGATCCAAAGGTGCTGTCTTTTTGGTAGGCGCCATATTGTTGTTTAACGACTTAGTTGCTCTGTCTGCAAGTGCTGCTAATTCCCTATCTTTTAAAGCCTTGTTTTCATAATTTCCAGTCAATTGTTGCTGCACATTTTCATCCTGAAGCAATGTTGGTATATCTCTTGAATCATCTCCAAAACCCAACCAATCAGTTTTACCACCTTCGTGAGAAAGAAATAATTTATTAAAAGAGGTTACTTCATTGTATTTAACGCCAAATCCCAAATTCACATAAAATTCATCAGGATAAGATTTTGTATTGATGTTGATATTTCCACCTGAAAAATTTCCTGGTAAATCAGGTGAGTAATTTTTTTGTGTGTTTAAATTTTCAATCATAAATGCAGGAATCAAATCCAACTGAAAACTATTTCTATAAGGATCATTGGATGGCATATTTGAACCATTCAATTGCGTATTTGTGTATCTATCTCCCAAACCACGCATATATACAAACTTACCATCGACGACAGAACCGCCTGGTGTATATATTAATGACTCAGCAGCATCTCCAACATTTAATTCCCTTAATCTTTGGGCAGAAATCGGATCAGAAAGCCCAACCTCTTTACTACGAATAGCCATTAATGCATTTTCATTGTTTCTCGTTTTTCTTGCCATTACCACAATTTCATTTCCCTCTCCCAATGTAACAACAGTTTCTTCAAGCTCAATCATAAAATCTTGCTTTTTCCCTTCAATAACTGTAACATCAGATACAATATAATTGGAATATCCAACATAAGAACAAATCAGTTTATAGCTACCAGGCTCTAAATCATCTATTTTAAAAACTCCATCAAAATCTGTTATGGTTCCAGTTGTCGTTCCTTCAATAACTACCGTGACACCAAACAAAGGCTCGCTGGATATTTTATCAAAAATTTTACCAGAAATTCCACCTTTCGCCGTTTGAGAAAAAACAGAAATACTAAACATCATTGAAATAAAAATTACACCTATCGTTCGTGTTATTATATTATTCATTTATAGCCTTTATTAGAAATTATTATTTTTAAATTTTAAAATCGAATCCTCCACCGTCAGTTTCATCCTCTGCACTTCCTGATTTTACATGATCTATGTTAGAGACAAGACATGCCTTGTCTCTAAGATAAATCCACACAACTAGACATGACTATTTCTTTGCGTTAGGGATGGTAATGATAGCCGATAGGCTAGTGCGCAGCACCGAAGCGAACGCGGAGTCATGGACAGCCCGACCCGCAGGGAAACGCCCAAATTAAGATTATCATTGCCTAGTTGCCTACCATTAATCCCATACAATCCGTCAAACAGATTATTTTATTTAACCAATAATTTAAGGGAAGTATTTTTATTTTTATTTTGCAATCTAACAAAGTAGATTCCAGCACTTATACCATCAACTTGGATCGTTAATTCATTCCATCCTATTGAAAAACTTTCCGAACCAACGAATCGAATTAGTTTTCCTGTTTGGTCGAAAATACCTACAGTCATATCTAAGTTATCCTCCAATTCAAAGTTCAATGTAGTTTTGTTGGTAGCAGGATTTGGAGATAAGTTTATTTGCTTAATTTGATCTATGGTATTTATGCCTATAGTTGTTTGATCTGTATCATCAAAAAATTTCATGCTATGCAAAGCCGTCCAACCCAATGCCCAGTTATTTTCTCCAAAAGCACCTTTGTAGTCAACTGCTTCGAAAAACAATACATCTCTAACATTCTCAGATGGAACGGCTCCTAAGTTTGAGTAAGCAGCTCCACCATCCAAAGGTCGCGGATCTAAATCAACATCTCCCAATATTTTAGTAATGTTTTGATAAGAACCTCTTCCAATGCTATTTAATGCAGGATCTTCTAAGGTATTTGCCCATTCACCACTAAAAACATCCATCAATTCATTTGATTCAGAATGTTCAGCAATCTCATCGACTTGAATTAAGTCATTTACATCATTCCAACTTTTAGAATACCAGATTGTATTTAGCACTTTCAATTTACCTTCCAACATTAAACTATAAGAATCTTCTCCTTCTGATTCAGGTCTGTCTTCTACTTGAAGACCAGCTTTAGCGAATCCAGTGAAGATGCTATTGCCATAAATACCAGTTCCTCTTGATTTGAAATGCAATACTCTTGGTGCTTTTACATCTACATTTTCATCTCCAGGTCCAATATAAGTTGCATTGTAAATTTTGGGTATAGAAACAAAATCATTTTCATCGTCCGCTTCAGAACCATCATGCTCTCCAGCTTGGTCTCCTATGTCTATGCCAATTAAACCAAACCAAAACTGCCCTCTTCCAGCCCAAGATTCATCGTAATCAAAACACTCATCACCACAATATGCGATAACGGCATGTTTTACGTTTACAGTGCCTCCAAAAAATTCAATTCCGTCATCCAAATTAGAAACGACTTCTACAAAATCTATTTCAGTTGAAGATCCAACTCCCGCAAGTGTCAAACCATTTATTTCTTTATCTTGCTCTATTTCATCGCCACCATGTCTAATAGAAACATAATTCAAAATTCCAGAATCATCTTCATTTATGTTTCCACCATAAAAAGCTCTAGATTCTGAAGAAGGCAAACCTTCTATCAAATCTTCACCACTATTTTCTGCAATTGTTCCTTTTCCTAAAATGATTAATCCACCCCAAAGTCCTCTGTCATTTAAGCCTAAGTCTGTGGGATCATTTACATTATCTTGAATAGAAGTAAAAATAACAGGAGCTGAAGCAGTCCCTATTGCATTTATTTTCCCACCTCTTGCTATTATTAAAGCAGATGTTCGATCACCAGTAGAAACTTCTGCCCTTCCTTTCGCCTTAATTACGGTTCCAGCTTCAATGTTTAAAACTCCGCCTTGCTCTAAAAAAACAAATCCGTCCAGAACATAAACGTTATCATTTGTCCAGTTATAAGTTTTATCGCCTTCTAAATCAGCATCTTTGATTTCTATCTCTGTTTGAGCTGAAGCGTTGAAACCTGTGATAAATAAAGTAATGGCTAGTAAAATTTGCTTCATTCTTTTGAGTTTAAATTGTTGAAAGAAAGTATTATAGATTTTCTACAAAATTCAACAATGAACTTAAACTACTCATTACGCCCCTATTAAGCTTCAATTAATATTGCATATCTCTTATTAAGAAACGATTAAGTTTGACCCTCAAATTTAAAGAAAAGGTTAAGAGTATGTAAAGTGAAAAAAGAATATTTTATTTTCACTCAATTTTTACTAGGCTTCGAGATTTTCATATACCAAACAAGCATCAATAAACGAATACCTTATACACACAAAACACTCATTATCAGCAACCAAACACATATTATCATAAATTCACCTCTTTTGCTCCCTAATTTTTTTTGAAAATGAGACTGTTTTATTTACCATTCAAATTTTGATATTATGTTAAAAATATTACCTTTGTCGTGGATTTAAACTCTAGCTCGTTCATATGATATCTCGGAGACTCTTAAGAATAAAAGTAATGCAGACACTCTATGCATTTCAAATCAATTCAGGTACAACTTTACCTGCTCAGAAAAAAAATCTTCGAACCAATATCAAAGTAGTTCATTCTTCTTTTATTACAATGATATATGCGTTAAGGGAGATAGTGAATTATGTAAATATTCAAGAAACTATTATATCAGAGAAGTTTATAAAAAAAGACTCTGATAAGGTTGACAAAAGTATTTTGGACAATCCTCTAGTTAAACATTTTAATAGTAATGAGCGTCTTGCTGATTATTTTAAAAAGTACAAACCTCAGGATGTATTAGATCAAGATCAGGTCAGAAAGCTCTATCGTGAGCTAAATGAAAGAGAGGAATACAAAGCTTATTTATTAAATAATGATAAATCTGTTGAAGACGAACGCAAAATTTTAAGGGTTCTTTTCAAAAAGGTCATGCTTAAAAGTGATACTTTACTCTCTTTCTTTGAAGAAAAATTTCTTACTTGGGATGATGATAGAAATACTGTCATTAATATGGTTATCGCCACTATCAATGAGTTCTTTATTCATAAGAATATGGATTTTGATGAAAGTTTGCCTGATGTAAACTGGGCTGACTTGGAACAATTTTCCGAAGAACTTTTTGTTACAACAAACAAAAAAAGAAAAGAACTTGATGTTGAGATTGAGCCAATGTTAGAAAATTGGGAAATCGAAAGGGTCAATGTTGTTGATTTGATATTGGTGAGAATGGCACTTGCTGAACTTTTATACTTTAACCATATTCCTGTTAAAGTTACATTAAATGAGTACGTTGAAGTAGCGAAGGTCTACAGTACTCCTAAAAGTCGTGAATTTATCAACGGTATTTTGGATAAATTGATGAAAAAATTAGATGCAGAGAAAAAAATTCAAAAAAGTGGAAGAGGTTTGATGGAATAATATGCATATATTTCATTGAAAAAAGGAAAATTATTGACTTATGGAGAACACTTTACTAATAATCTTGCAAGCAGGAGATTTAACTTACATCCTAAACCCCTTGCTAATGGTAGCGATGGTTGGCGTATTTTATTTTTTTATAATAAGACCGCAAACTCAAAAAGCAAAAGCTCAACAACTGTTTTGGTCAGAACTTAAAAAGGGAGACAAAATCGTTACTAGTGGTGGAATTTATGGTGAAATTATACAATTGAATGAGGGAACCGCACTAATTGAGGTTAGCAAAAATACTAGAATGACCATCGCCTTGACTGCCATTTCTAATGAGATGACACAAGTTGCCAACGCAGAAAAAAAGGCTTAGAAATACTAACTTAAGTTTAATTATATCATAATTTTGTAAAGCGAAAATAATAAGTTCACTATTTAGACCAAATTGTGGAAGTTATTTTTTTCGCTTTACTTTATTTACGATTATGATAAAGAAAAAAAGCATAGCAAGTAGTTTGAGAATTGACCGTCCAGGAACATTTCTGTTCTGTTTGATTTTAGCTGCTTTTTTCTGGGTGCTGTCTGCATTGTCAAAGACAATTACGCACACCATTACTGTGCCCATTCAATATGTTAACTTGCCTGATAATAAGGTTCCTAAATCTTCACTGGTAAAACAATTAAAGTTAACGGTACGAGGACCTGGTTTTAATTTACTAAGATTTACCTTACACCCTACTTTTCGACAAGCAGTACCACTCAATTTGAATGATTTCAATGAACAAGGCATCTTAAATTCCTTTACGTTGACAAATCAAATTAAATCTCAACTTGATAAGATTAAAATAATATCTATCTATCCTGAAACAATCGATCTTGATCTCGATGAAAAGGTTATCAAAACTTTAAAAATTATACCTTTATCAAGAGTAGGTTTTGAAAAATCATATTTCTCAAAACAAGAAATTCAATTAGACCCTGAGACCATACAAGTTACTGGTCCAAAGTCTATCATTGATTCGCTAAAATTTTGGGAAACAGATTCCATTTTATTGCAAAATGTGAAAACAAACCTTTCAGGCTCCATAAATTTACGAAAACCCAACAATGAGAATATTACATTGAGCAAAAATTCTTGTAAATATCAACTCAATACCGATCAATGGACCCAAAAATCCTTTGAGATTAAAATCTCTAGTCAAAATTTGCCCGAAGATTTAAATGTGTACTTGTCTCCAAAAAAAGCGACAGTAAGCATTCAATTACCAATGAGTGAATTTGAAGATTTCGAAGCCGATTTGTTTGAGGTAAATGCCGATTTTAAAGACGTTGATCTACTTCTGGACAAATCTCTATCTCTTAAAGTCAACTCTACTTTGCCAAAAAACGTGAAGCTATTAGGTGTATCGCCTCCAAGTGCCGAGTTTTTGGTTTATAAGTAAATTTCTCCTTAAAGAATGCTTTCAGACGCAATGCTTGAACGTTTTCAACTTTCAATTTTCATCCCTTTAAGCATTGAATCATTGAGTCTACTCCAAAAAGAGATAATGGCTCATGGAGGAATTTAGTGGAAATGCTTTTAGTTATTGGCTTTTAGCTTTTGGCACTTGGCTTTTGACCAATAGCCAAAAGCCAACAGCTAACAGCCACCAATAGCCAACAGCCAAAGACCAACAACGTTTCCACTAAATCCTTTCATGAGCCGAGATAATTTTCACAAAATGGAATTTTTTAGATGAGGTTTGCATTTTTTGAGATTCGTTGATGCCTGAGCATCAGGGAATTGAGAAAGGTGCAAAGATCGCTAAAAAAAACATTTTTGATTTTTTA